>Ga0307417_10000370_pt1 | contig 18670 bp, 16 predicted proteins | sample SalMarWE160210MG_2_FD_202514 | JGI IMG/M metagenome (GOLD analysis project Ga0307417, IMG submission 202514) | Salt marsh sediment microbial communities from the Plum Island Ecosystem LTER, Massachusetts, United States - WE1602-10 | ecosystem: Environmental > Aquatic > Marine > Intertidal zone... | reverse complement strand
CAACGGAGGGGTCCCCACCCCGCCGGTCATCTCGGCTGCCGGAGTGAGCGCGACGGTCGCCTTCGCCGCGGCGACCGCATCGAGGTCATCTCCGTCGAGATATGTGCAATGAACCAGGGTGACGTCGTCGCCGAGCAGACCTGATGCAGCGAGCCGGGCGATGGCCCCGCGGGATTTCGGGTCGCCTCCCGCGTGCGTGTGGATCCTGAGACCTTCGGTTCGGGCCGCGGCCCACTCCTGCGTCGTACGCTCGAGATCGGAGGGATCGGGATCTGTGGCACCGAAACCGAACGTCAGCTCGGGGCCCACAGCCCTTGTCACGACCGATCGCAGCCTTGCCATTTCCAAATGCTCGGCGCTCCACGCCGGCCTCGTCACGAGGAAGACGGTTCTCAGCCCGGCATCGGCATGCGCCTGGAGCGCTGCTTCGACCGCCTGCGGGTCACCCGCGATATCGGCCCAATCGACCACAGTCGTGATCCCGGCTTCGACCGCACCCAACAGCCCGACGAGCGTCGCGGCATAGACGTGGTCGGCGGCGCAATGCCGACCGACGGTGGCAGGCTCGATCGCCAACGACGACAGCGCCGTGTTCCGGAACAGAGCGTGCCACGCGTGGCGATGGGTGTCGACGAAACCCGGCATCACGATCGTGTCGGTTGCGTCGATCGTCTCGGCGTTGCGGGACCGCAGCTTGGGCCCGACCTCGGTGATCGTGCCGTCCTCGATCAAGACGTCTCCCGTGATCATGTTGCCCACCGAGCGGTCCATCGATAGGACCGTCCCGCCTCTGATGAGCACCCGCTCGCTCATTCCATGCCCCCACCTTCCAGGGCCTTCGCAACCGTGGTGTAGATTCGCTCGGCCGACGGCATTGCCAGGTCCTCGAGCGCAGCTGCCGACGGGAGCGGGATGTGTGGCGTCGTGATCCGGATGCTGGGACCGTCGAGGCTCCAGAAGGCCTCTTCGTCGACGATCGAAACGAGCTCCGCTCCCCACCCGCACAACCGGGGGTTCTCTTCGACCGTGAAGAGCCGGCCGGTCTTGGACACCGAGGCGAGGATCGTCTCGGTGTCAAGGGGGACGAGCGAGCGCACATCGATGACCTCGACCGAGATCCCATCGCCGGCGAGTTGCTCGGCCGCCTCGAGAGCCCTCGGCACCATGAGGGCAAGCGCCGCGATCGTGCAATCGGTCCCCTCGCGCAACACCCTGGCGACACCAAGCTGATCGACGATCTCACCGTCGGGAACCTCGGCTTTGGCCGCCATCAGCGCCTTGTGCTCGAAGAACACGACGGGGTCGGGGTCGCGGATCGCGGCGGCCAGCAGCCCGACCACGTCCGCAGGGGATGACGGGGCGACGACCTTGAGGCCGGGAATGGCCATGGCCCAGTTCTCCACGCTCTGGGAGTGCTGGGCGCCGAAGCGGGCGCCGCCGCCGTTTGCGGTCCGGATGACGAGCGGGAAGCTGACCTGGCCGTTGGTCATGTACCGGCTCTTGGCGATCTCATTGGCCACCATGTCCCAGCAGACGGCGAGGAAGTCGGAGAACATGATCTCGGCGATCACTGGTGTGCCGGTCATCGCAGCACCCATGGCGGCGCCGATGATGGCCTGTTCCGAGATCGGCGTGTCCCGCACCCGGTCCGGCCCGAACTCGTCGAGGAGGCCGACGGTTGTCTTGAACACACCACCGGCCGCGGCGACGTCTTCGCCGAGCATGACCAGTCTCGGGTCGCGCCGCATCTCCTGGGCGATGCCTCTGGCGACCGCCTCGCGGTAACTGAGGGTCGAGGTGCCGCCCGTTGCAGAGACCGCAGTCGGGGCGGGACCGCTCCCGACCGGGTTCTCCGGCGTGCCGTTGCGCCAGCGCGAGCCGCCGTCGGCGTAGACGTCGGTGAGCAGCGTGTCCTCCCCGGGCTCCCGCCCGTTCTTGGCGAACTCGGTCGCGTCGTCGATAGCCACCGACACCTCATGCTCGATGGCGTCGAGGGTCTCGGCTGCCGTGCCCAGATCGACCAGCCGGGAACGGTAGACGGTGATCGGGTCGCGTTCCTTCCATGCCTCGACTTCGACAGGCGGCCGGTACTTCGCCGGATCGGCCCGCGAGTGACCGCCACTGCGATAGGTGATGGCTTCGATGAGGCTCGGGCCGTCGCCGCCACGGGCCCGTCCGAGAGCCTCGCGGGCGGCGAGGTACACGGCGTCGGGGTCGTTGCCGTCGATGACGATCGAATCCAGCCCGTATGCCGGGGCACGATCAGCGGCGGGCCGGGGCACGGCGGTGATCAGGTCGATCGGCGTGTACTCCATGTAGAGGTTGTTCTCACACACGAACACGACCGGGAGGTTCCAGATCTTCGCCAGGTTGAGGGCTTCGTGAAACGCACCGATGTTTGTGGTTCCGTCACCAAAGAAGCACACAGCTACCTGGCCGCTGGCGCGCATCTGCGCCGACCAGGCGGCGCCGTTGGCAACGCACATGTGGGCGCCGACAATGGCGTACGAGCCCATCATCCCGTGCTCCACGTCGGTGAGATGCATGGAACCGCCCTTGCCACCGAGGATGCCGTTCTCCCGTCCCAGCATCTCGGCCAGCGCCGGACCGGGGCCCATGCCGCGCGCCAGGCTGTGGCCGTGTCCCCGGTATGTGGCGAACGTGTAGTCGTCGGGCTCCATGGCAGCGGCGAAACCGGTGGCGATCGCCTCCATGCCGAGCGAGAGGTGGCTTGTGCCCTTCACGAGGTTCTGTAGGAACAGGTCGTGGGTGCGCTTGCCCCACTGCCGCAACTCCTGGAGCTTGCGATACAGGCTCAGCCGCACCTCGACGGGTATGTCCGCTTCGAGAAGGCCGGCATCGACCGGCTGCGGAGGGCGGGGTTGACGCTGTGCATAGTCGTATCGGGGATCAGTATGCATTGGCGACCATCAGTTCCTCGCACGGGAAGAGCGTGATCACCTTGCAGCCGTCTGCGGTGACGACGACCTCCTCCTCGATGCGCGCCGCCGACCGCCCGTCTGAGGCCGGGGCGTACGTCTCGAGCGCAAAGAGCATGCCCTCCTCGATCTCGACGGGAGAGTCGAGCGAATTGAGCCTGCTGATGATGGGACGCTCGTGGAGGCCGACACCGACCCCATGACCGAACTGGAGGCCGAACGCATCCATCTCGTTCTCGAACCCGAACTCCTCCGCCCGCGGCCAAACCTTGGCGATCTGATCGGTCGTGGTTCCCGGACGCACCAACTCGATGGCGGCATCCATCCACTCGCGTGACTGCTTGAAGGCGTCACGTTGCGGCTGGGTGGCGCGTCCGACGACGAACGTCCGGTAATAGCAGGTCCGATAGCCGTTGAACACGTGGATGATGTCGAAGTAGGCCTGGTCGCCGGGGCGGATCAGGCGGTCGCTGAATACATGCGGGTGCGGGCTGCAGCGCTCGCCGGCGATCGAGTTGATCGCTTCGACGAACTCCGAGCCCATCTCAAAGAGCCGGGCGTGAGCAAGACCGACGATGTCCGACTCCCGCACCCCCGGCTTCAGAGCTTCGTAGATGTCCTGGTAGACGCCGTCGACCATGGCGCATGCCTGGGTGAGCAGGATGATCTCGTCCTGGCTCTTGATCTCGCGGGCGTGCATCATTGCTTGTTGCCCGTCGACGACGTTGAGACCCTCGGCTTGCAGCGCCAGGAAGACGCCGGTCTCGGCGAGGTCGACTCCCAGCTTCTCGCCGGCCAGTCCCTCCGCTTCCAGCACTGCCTTGATCTCGCGTGCCGCACCGGAATGGAGACCGGTCTCCGGCCCAATGGCACCCTGGAGGCCCGTGTTGCCCCCTACCGCGTTCTCCGTGTCGTACATGTGCGGCAGCTGCAACCGATGCGCCTTGGCGGCAGAGCCAAAGTCCCAGATGCGGGGCCGGCTGTCTCTGGTGACGAGCGCATAGCGCTCCCCCTTGTTGAACGCCCAATACCCGATCTGGGTGGCGGTGGCGTACCGGATGTTCGACGTCTCGAACAACAGCACTGCACCCAGGTCGAATTGCTCGAGCATCTTCTTCACCCGGGCGAGGCGATACTGGCGAAGGCGCTCGAAGTCGACTCGATTCTCCCAATCGACGCCCATCACCCCTGGGGCGGGACTGGTGGCTACCGGAAACTCGTTCATTGGGCCCCTCCTTCTTCATTGGTCTTTTCTGTGCGTATGGCAAGCAGGTTCTCGAGGTAGGTCCAGTCACGGGCAAATCTGTAGGAGTGCCGGGGTGGCGGCTGCGGCGCCTGAGTTTCCAACCATCTGACGAAGCCGGAGCCCAGGTTGTGAAACTCGTGGACGCAGCCCACGCCTGCCCAGGCGATGTCACCCGGTCCGAGCTGGTAGACGTTCCCGTCGAAGGTCGCCTCGACCTCCCCGGCGAGGATCAGATACGCCTCCTCGAGCGGATGGTCGTGCGCTCCCGCAAAGCCGCCCGGCTCGTATTGCACCATGAACATCGTCGAGAGGTCCGCACCGAGATCGGAGTCGATCATCATCTTCACGGTGATCCCGCTGTAGACGAGCAACGCGGTGCGCATGCTGGCGCTGAGCGCAAGACGGTTCTGGGTTTGCAGGGTGGGGTCCATGGACTCGGGGTCGATGTGCCCGAAGCTCAGGTTGCGCGGGTCCCTGACATCGATCGGCTGCGGGTCGGTTGTGGTCAGCGGTTCGGGGAACTGTGTATCGAAGTCGAAACGGGCTCGCGGCAGCGGGGCCTTCATCTCGGCGAACTCGACGGGGGCGGACCCCGGGTTGCGGAAGGCGTGGGTTAGCCCGACGGGCAGAAGCCCGTAGTCGCCGGTGGACAGCCGCCGGCTTCCGTCCGGCGTGTCGACGACCAGCGAACCGTCAATGACGTAAACGGTCTCTTCGAAGGAGTGAACGTGGGCGGCCACGCTGCCCCCCGGGTCGAGACGAGCCATCCGGAAGCCCATCTGGACCGCACCGCCTTCCTCGTCGACGATCGCAGCCGTCGTGTATCCCGTGCTCCTCCGAACGAACTCTGCGGGTGCGGTGTGGAACAGGTCGGTTGTCTTCTTGACGATGTGGTTGGCCATTATTCCGCCTCGCTTCGCAGGTACATCGCGATCGCACTCAGATCCCTGCCGCCGAAGCCGGCGGCTATTGCCCCGCGCACGATCGCTCGACCGGTCTCGGCTTGATCCATAGGTGCGCCGACCTTCTCGCCGAGACCTGTGATCAGGTCGAGATCCTTGAGAACCAGTTCGAGACTGAAGTCCACCGGCGCCGTTTCCGGGTTTTCGTAGGCGTTTCGCTTGTATTGGACGAACGGAGCACCTCCCGCACCACCGGCAAAGACCTCGTATGCGATACTCCGCTTGATACCCGCCTTCTCCGCGAGCACGAGCGCTTCGGAGAGCGCGACGTTGAGACCGTGGAGCAAACCGTTGACTGCGAGCTTGCAGGCGGATCCCGAGCCGCGGGGCCCGACCCGGATGACACGCGTGGCGATCGACGACAGCAGCACCGGCTCAACCCGCCCGACGAGATCACCCTGGTCGCCGGCCATCATCGTCAACGCGCCGGCCGAGACCGTCGCCACGCTCCCGGACACCGGGCAATCGAAGAACTCCGCACCCGTCGCATCAACGGCGTTCCCGACTCGGAGAATCGTATCCGGATCAACAGTGCTGGTGTCGACGGCAATCGTCTCGGGGCCGATCCCGGCGACGATCCCATCCGCTCCCAGGTAGACCGCCTCCACCGCCGCGTCGTCGGCGAGACTGGTGATGGTGATCGAGACCGTCTTCGCCGCCTCGGCTGCGGTTGGGGCGACGGTTGCGCCGATCTCGGACGCCAGTGCCTCGGCTCTCGAGCGGCTGCGATTCCAAACGGTCAACTCGTATCCAGCACCCCGGAGGCGGCGAGCCATCGCGCTTCCCATGGTGCCGAGGCCGATCACTGCCACAGTACGCTGGTCCTCAACCATGATTAGCGACACTACACATCAGATTCGGTGTTTAGTGGGACAAAAGGGGTTTTATTTTCGCGGCGACGTATTTCCCTATGGCAATGCTGGCTGTTGCGCCCGGTGAAGGTGCATTGAGAACGTGGACCGTCGCGCCAGCCGTTTCGATGACGAAGTCGTCAACGAGATTGCCCTGCGCATCGACCGCCTGGGCTCGCACCCCGGCACCGCCGGTGAGGAGGTGATCGCGACGCAGCGCCGGAATCAGACGGCGCGCCAGGCGGGCGTAAAGCCGGGTCGACCTGGAGTTGACCAGTTCCTTCGTCCCCGACAGCAAGTGACGTCCCGCCAGTCTGCGGAAACCCGGATAGGCGATCACCGAACGCAGCTCGGACCAATCCGGCGCCGCTCCGCGGTAATGCTCGCGTCCGAGCGCCAGGACCGCATTTGGCCCGACTTCTACGGTGTCGTCGATCCTCCTGGTGAAGTGGACACCCAGGAAGGGAAAGCGTGGATCGGGCACCGGGTAGATGAGGCTGCGCACCAGACCCGCCGCTTCCGGCGCCATCCGGTAGTACTCGCCACGAAACGGGATGATCCTGATGCTCGACTCGACGTCTGCCATCGCCGCCACCTGGTCGGCGTGCAAACCAGCGCAATTCACCAATGTCCGTGCGACATATCGCTGGCTCGATGTGGTAACCGCAACGCCCGATTCGAGGTGCTCGATCCTGACCACAGCGGCCCCGGTGACTACCACGGCTCCCACGCTCTCGAGCGCCGAGACGTGGCAAAGAGCCAGCGCCGGGTAGTCGGCGACGCCGGCTTCCGGTACATGGAGCGCCGCCAACCCTGCGGCGGCGGGCTCGATCTCGGTAATTTCTGCGGCTCCAAGCCTGCGGAGCCCGGTCAGGCCGTTGGCCCGTCCACGCCGTTCCAACTCATCAAGCGCTGCCATCTCGGACGACCGCGTTGCGATCACGAGCTTTCCCGACACGCGGTAAGGGATGTCGTAGTCGGCGCACATGTCATACACATCCTTGCGTCCGACGACACACAGCCGTGCCTTGAGCGAGCCCGGCCGGTAGTAGAGGCCGGAGTGGACCACGCCGCTGTTGTGGCTGCTCTGGTGCGCTGCAACCTCGCCCTCCTTCTCCAGTACGAGAATCGAGGCACCAACGAATCCGTGGGCGATAGCTCTGGCGACGGCGAGCCCGACGAGACCACCACCGACAACGCACACATCGAATCTTTCGTTTGTGATGTCCACACCTTCATTTGATCGGCTAGTCTGTCCAGCGACACTACACGCTGTCGCCTTCGGACGTCTATCCTCGCTAACAGGTAGAACCGGGGGACAGTCCGCCGGATGCAAAGGAGAGGTGAACGATGGCAGATGGCACAGTGGTCGTGGTTGGGGGCACCGGGGGGATCGGACGCGAGGTGGCTCGTCACTATGCGGACAGGGGCGCCTCCGTTGTCATCACGGGTCGGGATCAGGCAAAGGCAGACCGGGTCGCTGCAGACCTCGGCGGAGATGTCTCCGCAATCGCGTTCGACATGGCGGAGCCGGAGACGATTTCATCTGCCCTCGCCGGCATCGGACCGGTGTCCCGTCTGGTGCTGCTCGCCATCGCCCGGGACAACAACCCGATCAGGGAATACACCATCCCGGGTGCCATGTACCTGACGACAATGAAGCTGGTCGGCTACACCGAGACGGTCCACACCCTTATCTCACGGTTCACCGATGACGCGTCCGTCGTGCTCTTCGGCGGTCGCGCCAAGGACCGTCCCTACCCCGGATCGACAACGGTGACTACCGTCAACGGCGGTGTCAGCAGCCTGATCCGAACCCTGGCAATCGAACTTGCGCCGGTGCGCTTCAACGCCCTCCACCCGGGGATCGTCGGCGACAGCCCCTTCTGGAAGGACAAGCCGCTCGATGCGGTGATCGAGCGAACGCCGACCCGGCGGCTCGCCACCATGGCCGACATCGTGGGGGCAACGGAATTCTTGCTCGAGAACCCCGCCATGAACGGCACCAATCTCTACGTTGACGGCGGCTGGATGTTGCTGTGACTGATGCACATGGGGACGCCAGGGTGCAGGAGAGACTCGACGGAATCGCTGATCGGCTCCGGGAGGAACGGGTCAATGCCGGGCTGAGCCAGCGCGAGCTCGCCCGCCGTCTCGGCCTATCGGCGAGCATGATCTCGCAGATCGAGAGCGGTCAGTCGAAACCCTCGGTGGGCACGCTGTACGCCATCGTCACCGAGCTCGACGTCTCCCTGGACAGGGTGATCCGCGGCGAGGACTACCACGATGGCGACGAGCCTCCCCGGAACCCGTCGCATCCGACCGCTCCCCTGGTCCACCCTCGGGATCGTGGGGTCATCGACCTCGACTCGGGGGTGAGGTGGGAAGACCTCAACCCTGTCCCGGAAGACACTGTTGACTTTCTTCACGCAACCTATGAGGTCGGAGGCGCGTCGACGCCCGACGAGTCGCTGATGCGCCATCACGGCCGCGAGTACGGCTATGTGATCTCGGGTGTTCTGAGCATCCAGATCGGCTTCCAGAAGTACGAGCTGCACCCGGGCGACTCGATCGCCTTCGACTCGACGCGACCCCACCGGCTATTCAACGAGGGAGATGAGCCGGTGCGGGCGATCTGGTTCGTCCATGGCCGGGAAGGCGACGGCAAGTTGCTGTGAGTGAGAGGACTACGAGCAGCGGGAAACACAAGAGATACGAGGAGGCGGTGTGAGCCAGGCTTTGGATACGATCGAGACCTACAACCCGGCCACCGGCGAGCTGCTCGCCGGCTACGCGGAGCACACCGCAGATCAGGTGGCCACCCGTATCGGGCTGGCACACAACTGTTTTCGCGATTGGAGCCATCTCACTTACGCCGAACGTGCGCCAGTGCTGCTACGAATGGCTGATCTACTCGAGGAGCGCCGCGACGAACTGGCGCAACTCATGGCTCTAGAGATGGGCAAACCGGTGCGGGAGGGTCGTTCGGAAGCGACCAAGTGCGCCTGGGTGTGCCGCCACTACGCCGAGAACGCAGAGGGCTACCTGGAGGACTCCCCCATCGCCACCGAACGGGCGGCCAGCTACGTCGCCTATCGCCCGCTGGGAGTGATCCTGGCCGTCATGCCGTGGAACTTCCCGCTCTGGCAGGTGTTCCGCTTCTCGGCTCCTGCCCTGATGGCCGGCAACGGCGTGTTGCTCAAACACGCATCGAATGTCACCGGGTGTGCCCTCGCCATCGAGCGGATCGTCGAGGATGCCGGGCTGCCGGCCGGTCTGTTCGGAGTTCTGGTCATCGGGTCGTCACGCGTTGCCGCCGTGCTGGAGGACCCACGCGTCGTTGCCGCGACACTCACCGGGTCGGGCCCGGCCGGAGCCGCGGTCGCCGCCAAGGCCGGATCGTTGTTGAAGAAGACGGTACTCGAGCTCGGTGGCAGCGACCCCTATCTGGTTCTCGCCGATGCCGATCTCGACCTTGCAGCCGAGGTCTGTGCGGCGAGCCGGCTGATCAACGGTGGACAGAGCTGTATTGCAGCCAAGCGGTTCATCGTCGCCTCTTCCGTTCACGACAATTTCGTAGAGAAGCTCGCGGCGGCGATGGCGACCCGCAAGCTCGGTGATCCCCTCGACGAGGAGACAGACATCGGCCCACAGGCCCGGGTAGACCTGCGGGACGAGCTGTCTCGCCAGGTGGCAGCCAGCGTCGCCGCAGGAGCGAACGTCGTGCTCGGCGGCGAGATTCCCGCGGGGCCGGGTGCGTTCTACCCGGCGACCCTGTTGTCCGGGGTGACCAGTGCGATGCCGGTCTACAGCGAAGAGACATTTGGGCCCGTGGCCGCCGTGATCCCGGCACTCGATGAGGACGCCGCCATCGCGATCGCCAACAGCACGGAGTACGGGCTCGGCGCCGCCGTATTCACTCGCGACGTCGCCCGCGGGGAGCGGATCGCGGCAGACCGGCTCGAGGCCGGCGCCTGCTTCGTGAACGCCCCGGTCGCATCAGATCCCCGGCTCCCCTTCGGCGGAATCAAGCGCTCCGGATACGGCCGTGAGCTCGCCGGCGAGGGCATCAGGGAGTTCGTAAACGCAAAGACGGTGGTCGTGGCCTGACCGCGGCGTGCTCTGGCAAAACCCGACCGCGGTTGCGATGATGTCTCCATGCGGGGTCGAGCCTGGCTCATAGATCTGATAATGGGTGGCCTGGTCGGCGGCGTTGTCGGTGCGATCGCTGCAGTCAACGTCATCATCTATTCCGGTATCGAGGGTGGTTACGAGGCGAGCATCAAGCAGGTATTTCGCCAAAACACGATCGTCGGGGTTCTCACGGTGCTGGTCTTCGCCGCCGGACCGGTCGCGGGTGTCATCGTCGCCCGGAGGATGAGACGCAAACGTGGCACACCGCCAGGATGAGGAGCGACAGATTGCCGTTCCGTTAGCACGGGGATGATCGCATCGGGTCGCCGGCGCCGGATGGGCCCGCCGGACACGGGCGCCCCGCGACGCGAATACCCCCTTGTGAGTGAGTGCTCACTCATGTATATTCCCACGGATGTGCGCCAAGACCGGCAGAGCCAAGCCACTCTCTCCTGACGACCGCCGCACCGCGATCCTCGATGCGGTGTGCCCGTTGCTGCTCGAGAAGGGAGCCGCCGTGACCACCGCCGAGATGGCACAAGCGGCGGGGATCGCAGAGGGCACGATATTCCGTGTGTTCCCCGACAAGGCGACCCTGCTGCACGAAGCGGTCAAAGCGACCATGAACCCGCTCCCGGTCAGAGAGACCCTGCGGCGGATACCCGTGAATATGCCCCTCGAATCACAGATGCTCGCCGCCGCACAGGCTCTCGCCGGGTACTTCGAGCGGATCACCGCCCTCGTCGGGATGTTGCGAGGGATGTCACACGACATCAAACACCCGACACCGGGTACCAGCCCGAGACGCTACGCATCGGAATCGCTCGAGGCCATAACAGCCGATCTGGCGGGCATCATCGGGAGGCACAGCGACCGGCTGCTCATCGAGCCGGCGCTCGTTGCGGTTGCGCTTCGTGGTCTAGTCTTTGTCAACACTCATCCCCTATTCGCCTCGGATGACAAGCTCACGGTCGAAGAAATCGTGGCAGTCGTCCTGCACGGCGCAATGACCCGAGACCCGGTGGTGATCTGATGCTGCTCCGTCTGCTCAAAGAGAACCTGCGCCCATACAAGCGATGGATCGCCATCGTCCTCGCCCTCCAACTGGTCGGCACTATCGCCGCGCTGTACCTCCCGAGCCTCAATGCCGACATCATCGACAAGGGCGTAGTGACCGGCGACACCGGCTACATCATGCGCATCGGGGCGTGGATGCTTGCCGTATCGCTTATCCAGATCGCATGCACCATCACCGCGGTGTACTTCGGCGCCAAGACGGCGATGGCCTTCGGGCGGGATGTCCGGTCCCGGTTCTTCCACCGGGTCGGGTCGTTCTCGAGCCGTGAGGTGGGCCGGTTCGGGGCCCCGTCGCTGATCAACCGCAACACCAACGACGTTCAGCAGGTTCAGATGCTCGTCGTAATGGCGTTCACCATGATGATCTCCGCTCCCATCATGCTCGTCGGCGGCGTGATAATGGCAATGCGAGAAGACATCGGGCTGTCCTGGCTGGTCGCCGTCGCCGTGCCTGTTCTGGCCGCCATCACGGGCTTGATCATCTCTCGCATGGTGCCCGGTTTCCGGCTCATGCAGACCCGGCTCGACACCGTCAACAAGGTGCTGCGGGAACAGATCACCGGTATCCGCGTCATCCGGGCATTTGTTCGGGAACCCTTCGAGACCGACCGATTCGAAACGGCGAACAAAGACCTGACCGACATCGGCATATTCGTCGGCAGGTGGATGGCCGCCATGTTCCCCACAGTGATGTTGGTGATGAACGTCTCCAGCGTCGCCGTGCTCTGGTTCGGCGGCCACCGCATCGATTCGGGTGCGATGCAGATCGGTGCGCTCACGGCCTTTCTCTCCTACCTGATCCAGATCCTCATCTCGGTGATGATGTCCACTTTCATGCTCGTGATGGTCCCGCGGGCCGCCGTGTCGGCCGAACGCATCGTCGACGTGCTCGACACCAGCTCTTCCGTCGTGCCTCCCGAGCTGGGTGTCACCACTGTGCTCAAGCACGGCGAGGTGGAGTTCCAGGGCGCCGAGTTCACGTATGCCGGCGCCGCCCACCCGGTCCTGCGCGATGTCAGCTTCTCGGCAAAACCGGGCAAGACCACCGCCATCGTCGGATCAACCGGAGCAGGCAAAACGACGCTGCTCAGCCTGATTCCGCGTCTGTTCGACGTAACCGGCGGAAGCGTCCTCGTCGACGGGATCGACGTGAGAGACCTCGACCCTCAGGTCTTGTGGGGCAAGATAGGTCTGGTCCCACAGAAGGCTTACCTGTTCTCAGGAACCGTCGCCTCCAATTTGCGTCACGGCAAGCCCGACGCCACCGAGGAGGAGATGTGGGAGGCTCTCGAGATTGCCCAGGCCAAGGCTTTCGTCGCCGACATGCCCGAGGGTCTCGACGCTCCAATCGCCCAGGGAGGTACCAACGTATCCGGTGGACAGCGGCAGCGTCTCGCCATCGCCCGTGCGGTGATACGCCGACCCGAGATCTACCTGTTCGACGACTCGTTCTCGGCGCTCGATGTCGCCACCGACGCCCGGCTCCGGCATGCGCTCAAGGCGGTGACCGCCGGCGCGACCGTGCTGATCGTGGCACAGCGTGTCTTCACCATCACCGATGCCGACCAGATCGCGGTGCTCGAGGACGGTGAGGTTGTCGGGCTGGGGACTCACGACGAACTGCTCGACACCTGCCCGACCTACATCGAGATCGTCGAGTCTCAGCTCAAGGCGGAGGCGTCATGAGCACTCCACCTCAGAAGATGAAGAAGACCGAGCGGATCACCGGCCACATGACTCCCGGGCGGGGACCACACGGCGGGGGCATGGTCGGCCAGAAGGCAAGCAACTTCAAGGGATCGGCGAGGCGGTTGCTCGGCTGGCTTCGGCCCGAGCGCACCAAGATAGGGGCGGTCATCGTCGCCGCCATTGCCAGCGTGGCACTGGCCGTCACGGGGCCGCGGGTCCTGGGGCGTGGCACCGACATCATCTTCGCCGGGGCGGTCGGCAAGACCCTGCCGGCGGGGATAACAAAGGCACAGGCAATCGACGCCGCCAGGGCGGCCGGTAACGGCAAGGTCGCGGACCTGCTCGGCGGTATCGACCTGGTGCCCGGCCAGGGCATCGACTTCGGTGCGCTGTGGCACGTGCTGGCGATCGTGCTCGCCCTCTATATCGGCTCGACACTGCTCTCCTACGTCCAGGGATGGCTGCTCAACGACGTCGTTCAGGCCACCGTCCTCCGGCTCCGCTCCGCGGTCGAGGACAAGATCAACAGTGTGCCGCTCCGCTACTTCGATCAGCAGCCGCGCGGCGAGCTGTTGAGCCGGGTCACCAACGACATGGACAACCTGGCACAGAGCCTGCAACAGACGATGAGCCAGATGCTCACCTCGCTGCTCACCATTGTCTTCATCATGGTCATGATGATCGACATCTCGTGGACCCTGGCACTGTTCGTGCTGATCACGGTCCCGGTGAGCATGGCCCTCGCCGCATTGGTGATGCGCCGCTCTCGCACCCAGTTCATCGGACAGTGGCGCCACACCGGTGCACTCAACGCCCAGGTGGAGGAAGCTTTCACCGGCCATGCCCTCACCAAGGTCTTCGGTCGTCAGGAAGAGGTTCAAGCCGATTTCGAGGTCGAGAACGACCAGATGTACGAGGCCAGCTTCAAAGCCCAATTCCTTTCCGGGCTGATCATGCCGATCATGATGTTCATCGGCAACATCAACTATGTGGTCATCGCAGTGCTCGGCGGACTGCGGGTCGCCGGTGGCACGATGAGCCTGGGTGAAGTGCAGGCCTTCATCCAGTACACCCGCCGGTTCACCCAGCCGGTCACCCAGGTGGCGTCGATGGTCAACCTGCTGCAGTCTGGGGTGGCCTCTGCAGAGCGAGTGTTCGAGTTGCTCGATGCGGAGGAACAGGAGCCCGATCACGCCCTTGCGGTGAGCACGACCGACCGGCGCGGCCGGGTCGCCTTCGAGCATGTGTCCTTCCGCTACGAAGATGACCAGCCGCTGATCGAGGATCTGTCGTTGACCGTCGAACCGGGCCACACCATCGCCATCGTCGGGCCGACCGGCGCCGGCAAGACAACGCTGGTCAACCTGATCATGCGCTTCTACGAGCTCGATAGCGGTCGGATCACTCTCGACGGTGAGGACATCTCACAGATGAAGCGTCACGACGTCCGCGCCAACACCGGGATGGTGCTGCAGGACACGTGGCTCTTCGACGGCACGATCCGCGACAACATCGCATACGGCAAGCTGGGAGCGTCGGAAGAGGAGATCCATGCCGCCGCCGAGGCGACGTTTGTCGACCGGTTCGTACACAGTCTCCCCGACGGCTACGACACCATCGTCGACGACGAGGGCGCCAACATCAGCGCCGGTGAGAAGCAGCTGATTACGATCGCCCGGGCGTTCCTCGCCAACCCCGCGCTGCTCATCCTCGATGAGGCCACCAGCTCGGTCGACACTCGCACCGAGGCGCTGCTGCAGCATGCCATGGCGGCGTTGCGGACCCAGCGCACCAGCTTCGTCATCGCCCACCGTCTGTCCACTATCCGGGACGCCGACCTGATCCTGGTCATGGAGCACGGAGCGATTGTCGAGCAGGGCAACCACGACGAGTTGATCGCCAGGGGCGGAGCGTATGCGGACCTTTACAACGCCCAGTTCAGCGGCCCCCAGAGTGGTGGGGCGCCGAGCCTGGGCGGTGTCGTCCCCGCCCCTGCCGACCGGGCCCGTCTGCAGCCGGACGCGTAGACCGGGCCCGCCACATCGCTCGCCCCGATGCGTACACTCGCCCGCGTGGCCACAACGCTGCTCGCTCGTGATCGGCATGTGTTCGCCATCCAGGCGGCCGTCGGATGGTGTCTGGGTGGTCTCGGACCCGTTCTGATTCTCGGGGCACGGGATCTCAACGTCCCCCGCTACCAACTGGCGTGGCTGGGGTCGGCATTCGGGTTCACCCTGCTCGGAGCTGGTCTGCTGGGGAGGCGCGCGCTGAGCCGGGGCCCGGCACCGGTTGTGGCGGTGGGAGCGTTGCTGCTGTTGGCCGGCACGGCCCTCCTCGGGTTCGGTGACAGATTGTCTCTCCTCGGAGCCGGGGGGTTGCTCCAAGGGGCGGGGTGCTCGGCGTTTGTGATCGCAACCCCCGCCCTTGTCGGGACCGACGACCGCTCGCACCGTCTCGCCGTCGCGGTCGGTGCCTCGAGTGTCGCCGGTCTCATCGCCCCCGGCGCGGTGGCCCTGGCCGACCGTCTGTTCACCACCGGCCGTGTCGCCCTGATCCTCCCCCTGCTCTGGGTTATTCCCGCTGCGCTCACCACGACGCGGAGGCGGAGCCCGGCAGGAACCTTGTCGGCAGTCAGCGTGACATCTTCCGGGCGAATGACTGCGAGCACCTGGTGGCGTTGGCTGGCCATCGTGCTCGCCGTTTCCGCAGAGTTCTGCTTCTGGACCTGGGGTGCCGCCCGTCTTGTCGACGGTGGCGCCACCGACAGCGTAGCCAGCGGTTTGGCAGCGGCCTTTGCCGTCGGGATGGCCGTGGGGCGGCTTGTCGGCCCACGGGGACTGCGCTCACCGGTCCTGGTGTCGGCAGTCGTCACGTCGCTTGCAGGTGTGCTTGTCGTGTTCGGTGGCGGCGTCACGGTTCTGATTGCCGGTCTCTTTCTCGCCGGTCTGGGGATCGCCGTCCTGTATCCGGTGTTGCTGGACTTTCTGCTCGCCGATCCGAGCCTGCCGGAGCAACGTCTCATTGCGCTGGCGGCATACGCTTCAGGCGTCGCCATCACCATCACCCCGGCACTGCTGGGTGTCCTCGACCGCATCATGCCGATCCGGTACGGGTTCGGCCTCGTGCCGTTGTTCATGGCGGCGATGGTGTGGACAACGCGGTTGGCAGTGACGCCTGCTGCAACGTCACACTGAGAGGACGGCTGCTCCGCTTACCTCGCTCTGCTTCAACTGTGCCAGGGCGATGTTGACATCCGAAAGCGGGTACGAATCGACAACTGTCTCGACGGGGATAGCCGCCGCCAGCTCGAGGAACTCCCGGGCGTCGTGTCGGGTGAAATTGGCGACGCTCCTGATGCTCCGCTCCCTCCACAGCAGGTCGTAGGGGAACTCGGGCACGGTGTCGAGGTGAATGGCGTTGATCGCCACCGTCGACCCGGGGGCGATTGCCTTGAGCGCCTCGACTACTACGTACCCCACGGGAGCAAATGTGATCGCGGCGTCGAGTGGCACCTGCGGCTGATCGTGATACGAGCCTGCCCAGGTGGCACCCATGTCGAGCGCCCGCTGCTGTTCGGCGCGGGACCGGGTAGCCACGAAGATCTCACAACCCCAGTGTCTGGCCACCTGGAAGGCGAGCAGAGCCGATGCGCCGAACCCGTACAGACCGAGCCTGCCACCCGGCTCGATACCGGAGAGCTTCAGCGACCGGTATCCGATGATGCCGCCACACAACAACGGCGCCGCCTGCTCGTCGGTGAACTGCCCGGGGATGGCGAAGACGAAATCCGCACGGGCGGTGATCGTCTCGGCAAACCCGCCATCGCGATCCCAGCCGGTGAACCGCGCCTCCTCACACAGATTCTCCCGGCCGGTAGTGCAGTACCGGCAAGTCCCGCACGTACCACCCAGCCAGGCGACCCCGACACGCGCCCCGGGTTGCCAGTTGGCAACGCCGTCACCGATCGCCCGGATGGTGCCGACCACCTGATGGCCGGGGACGATCGGGAGTTGCCGCGGGGTCACGTCACCTTCGACAATCTGGAGATCGGTCCGGCACACCGCACACGCCGTTACGTCGATGAGGACCTCCCCCGGTTCCGGGTCGAAATCGAGGCGGTCGGTGGCGCGCAGCGGCCGCGACTCGACGGGGCCGGGCTCGTTCAACTGGAATACTCGTGCCATGGTGTCCTCAAACGACATCCCCAGCGTATCGCGCCGCAGTGACACGATCTCGACGAGACCGGGCCGGGCTGACGACGACGGGGGCATCCACACTCACCATGGCCGGGACACGATCTCGAGTGTGCTGAGATGATTCGACCTGCCGCATCGACCGATCACAAATCCATCACCGAAGCGATCGCGGAGTTCGTCGGCGCTATGTGACGAGACCGTAGGCCCTACTCACCTCGAACTCGAACACGATGCGATCTTCATCCACCATCTGGCGGCGGAACTCATCTTCTTCGAGCTCGCGGCCGAACCAGGCCAGCGGACCTTCGGGGCGACCCTGCATGGCACGGAACAACGTGACCGATGCGTCGACCGACTCGGGTTGGCCGACGATCGTCACGGTGGTCTCCAGGGTGAGATAGGAAAACCGCGAGTCGAAAACGAACAAGGTGCAGCGTGGATCTCGTCTGAGCCGTGCCGTCCGCACGGCGCCGCCGCGGGCGCTGCTCTGCAGCTTGCCGTCGACGAGCGCTACTCCGACCCGCGCCGCCTTGGAAAACCCGTCACCGCTGACGGTAATCATGGCGGCACCGTGCGTGCCCTCGAGAAATTGGTGTTGTTGTGGCGTTAGCTCCATGCGGCGAGTGTAGAAACCCGGTCGGGAGACTCAGGACGCCGGCTTCTGATTGCCGAGCAGCAGCCAGAGCCCGAGCCATCCCTCACCGACCATCGACGGGATAGCGACCACAGCCAGAAACAGATTCTCGAAGTCCGCGTAGTTGCCGAGCAGGGTCCTTGCAGTCGTGTCGAGGATGTACGCAACCCCGGCCGCCACCAGGAGCCATCCGAGCACCCTGGACGTGTACCCGGACCGATTGACCAGATACCCGATGATCACCAGGTGAACACCAAACGCCGCCAACCCAACGAGCCAGACGTCGTTGAACGACTGCATCGCCGCCAATGTCTGCGCCCCTATCTGTTCGGTACTGAACGCCGATGCGAGGCCGGCATCGCTCACCAGGTGAAGCGCCTGATAGAAGAACACGAGCGCAACACCGAGCAGCACGGTATAGACGACCCGGAACCACGCCGCACCGAGCGACACGTCGTGATCAACTTCGCGGAAGACCATGTGCAAGGCCCAGGCAACGACGACGTCCAGCAGGAAGATCACCATGAACGCGATGAGCCCGAGACGGAACAACCCTAGTGATCGTGTGATATTCGCCAGCGTCGCCGCCCCGCTGTCCGGGTCGACCATTCCTTGGACCACGACGAAGTTGCCGAAGATCGCCAGCACGAACAGGAGGATGTAAGAGACACCGGCGATGCGGGCGGCACGCCGCGGTGAGAACCCGGGGCGCATCGCGCCGGGGTAGTTCGGCGTCAGATGGACGTTGTCACGAGTGATATCTGTTGCGATCATTTCGAGATCCTTTCGCTCTCAGCGAACGTTGATGACGGACTTCCCGGCCGTGCGGCCAGCTTCCAGGTCGGCGATGGCGGTGGGTGCCTGGTCGAGTGTGTAGGTACGGCCTACGGCGGGCGTCACGTCCCCGGAGTCGAGGTACGATCCGAGCCGTTCCAGCAGCTC
>Ga0307417_10000369_pt1 | contig 18674 bp, 18 predicted proteins | sample SalMarWE160210MG_2_FD_202514 | JGI IMG/M metagenome (GOLD analysis project Ga0307417, IMG submission 202514) | Salt marsh sediment microbial communities from the Plum Island Ecosystem LTER, Massachusetts, United States - WE1602-10 | ecosystem: Environmental > Aquatic > Marine > Intertidal zone... | reverse complement strand
GCAGGTTCAAGGCCACAGGTGACCTGGCGGCCCGTGAGGGCCTCATCTTGCACTTCTCGCCACTGGTCAAGTTCGTGGCGGGTCGAGTGGCGTCCGGTTTGCCTTCGAGCGTCGATCGTTCCGATCTGATCTCGGACGGCATCTTCGGACTGATCGATGCCATCGACAAGTATGACCTCGACCGGGGGGTGAAGTTCGAGACCTACGCCATCAACAGGATCAGAGGAGCGATTCTCGACGAGCTGCGGGCGCTTGACTGGGCACCTCGCTCTCTGAGGGCTCGTGCTCGCGAACTCGATCGGTCCTTCAGCGAGCTGGAGCACCGATTCCAGCGTCCACCAACCGACGAGGAACTCGCCAGCCACATGGGCATACCGGTCAAGAACCTCCAGGACACGATGGCCGAGGTGTCGTCGGCGGGTGTGGTCGCCCTCGATGAGTTGCTCGCACCGGGCAGGAATTCGACCACAGTGGGCGATCTGCTCCCCGATCCAAAGGGGATCGATCCGGCCGCTGCCTACCAGGAGGAGGAGGTCAAGCGCGTCCTCGCCGATGCGATCAACCGGCTCGTCGAACGGGATCGCCTCGTCCTCACCCTCTACTACTACGAGGGTCTCACGCTCTCCGAAATCGGCGACGTCCTCGGCGTGACCGAATCGCGCGTGTGTCAGATCCACACCAAGTCGGTGATGAGCCTTCGTCACCGCATGACGGAACCCGCATTCCACCACGGCTGATCGGCTGGTACAGTTACCCGATCACGCACGCCCGTATCTCCCCAACGGTCGATGTTTTCGCGGGGAGCGGTCACTGACTGTGACGGGCGGAGGAACAACCGGAACAGGAGGACCTATGTCCACGGTCACCATGAAGCAGCTGCTGGAAGCTGGCGTCCACTTCGGGCATCAGACGCGGCGCTGGAATCCAAAGATGGAGCCGTACATCTACAGCGCCCGCAACGGCATTCACATCATCGATCTGCGTCAAACGCTCGATCAGATCAACCGAGCGCACGAGTTCGTCAAGAACGCAGTGGCAGATGGAGGGCTCGTTCTCTTCGTCGGCACCAAGAAGCAGGCACAGCTCCCGATTGAGGAAGCCGCTGTTCGGGCCGACATGCCGTATGTGAACTTCCGGTGGTTGGGGGGGATGCTCACCAACTTCGCCACGATCCAAAAGCGCATCTCCTATATGCGCGAACTGGAGCGGATGGACGAGTCAGGCGAGATGGCGACACTGCCGAAGAAGGAGCGTCTGCGGCTCCATAGAGAGCTGGCAAAGCTTCAACGTGTGCTGGGCGGCGTACGCAACCTGAGCCATCTTCCGCAGGCGCTGTTCATTGTCGATTTGAACGCGGAGCAGATCGCATTGAAGGAAGCGGATCGCCTTGGGATCCCGGTCATCGCACTCGTCGACACGAACTGCGATCCCGACTTGGTCGATTTCGTGATTCCCGGCAACGATGACGCAATCCGATCGGCCCAGCTCATGGCCGGGTTCGTCGCCGACGCGTGCATCGAGGGGAGAGAGATCGCGTTGAAGGGCGCGCCGAGCGACGAAGGAGACGAGTGATGGCCGGTTTCGCCGCCAAGGACGTGCAGGAGCTTCGCCACGCCACCGGTGTCGGCATGATGGATGCCAAGACGGCATTGGTCGAAACCGGTGGTGACTTCGAGAAGGCAAAGGAGTACCTGCGGGAGAAAGGCCTCTCAGACGCCAAGAAGAGGGCGGGCAGGGAGGCGAACGAAGGAGTCATCGGCCTCTACATCCACAAGCAGTTCGAGAGACCTGTGATCGGCGTGCTGGTCGAACTCGCCTCAGAGACCGACTTTGTTGCCAAGAGCGAGCAGTTCCAGGCGATGGCCAACGATGTCGCCATGCATGTCGCGGCGGCGCAGCCACGCTGGGTCCGCCGTGAGGATGTGCCGGAGGAAGCTCTCCAGCACGAGCGCGACATGATCACTCGGCAGGCGCTCAACGAAGGTAAGCCGGAGAACATCATTCCCCGAATCGTTGAAGGCCGCATCGGCTCGTTCTACAAGGACTACGTGCTCGAAGAGCAACCGTTCGTCAAGACCGACCAGTTCGAGGGCACGGTTGGAGACATGGTTTCAGGCCTCGCAGCCACTATGGGCGAGAACATCAGCATCCGGAGGTTCGCACGTCTCGCGGTCGGCGAGGAGATCTGATGACAAGGCGTCGAGTTCTGCTCAAGCTGTCCGGGGAGGCGTTTGCCGATCCCGAGCTTGGGTATGGTATTGGCACCACACAGGTTGGCCGGCTTGCCGGGGAAGTCGTCGAGGCGGTCGGTGACGGCGACATCGAACTCGGCATCGTCGTTGGCGGCGGCAACATCTTCAGAGGAGCGTCGGCAGGAGCCACCGGTATCGAACCTGCCACAGCGGATTCGATGGGGATGCTCGCAACGGTGATCAATGCTCTCGCTCTCCGCAGCGCCATCGAAAACGCGGGAGTACCGACGAGAGTCCAGACGGCGATCTCGATGCAGTCGCTTGCCGAGCCGTACATCCGTTTGCGGGCAATCAGGCACCTCGAGAAGGGGCGTGTCGTGATCTTCGCCGCCGGCACGGGTAACCCGTTCTTCACGACCGACACGGCCGCCGCGCTGCGCGCGGTGGAGATCGGCGCGGAAGTCATGTTGAAAGGGACGCTCGTCGAAGGCGTGTACGACGCGGATCCAGCCACCAATCCTGACGCGACGCTCATGCGGGAGGTCACCTACCTGGATCTGATCGCAAAGGGACTCCGGGTGATGGACTCGACGGCCGCTACCATGTGCAAGGACCATCAGCTCCCGATCGTGGTGTTCAACATCACAAGGCCGGGCAACGTTGTAAGAGCGGTGCGAGGAGAGCGGATCGGTACGTTGGTCCAGTAGGAGGCGCGCCATGATTCAGGAAACCCTCGATGAGGCTGAGTTGAAGATGAGTCAGGCGATCGAGTACGTGCAGTCGGAGTTCTCCACGGTCCGAACCGGGCGCGCCAATGCCGGCATCCTGAACAGGATCACCGTCGAGTACTACGGGACACAGACGCCTCTCCAACAGCTCGCTTCCTTCTCTGTTCCCGAGCCTCGGCTCCTTGTCATCCAACCGTATGACAAGAGCTCGGTGAATTCCATCGAGCGCGCTATCAGAACGTCGGGGATGGGCCTGAACCCGTCCAGCGACGGCCACGTCATTCGCATCGTGTTCCCTGCACTCACCGAGGAGCGACGAGTCGAACTCACCCGAGTGGTACGCAACATGGCCGAAGAAGGCAGGGTTGCGATGCGGAACATCCGGCGCCACGCCATGAGCGACCTATCTGCCCTACACGGTGAGATCTCTGACGACGACATTCGCCGCGCCGAGGACGAACTGCAGGAGATCACCGATCGGATGGTCGACAAGGTCGATGATCTGTTAGAACACAAGGAGCAGGAGTTGCTCGAGGTATGACCGACAACAACGACGGCGAGATCCTCGACGAGACCGAAGACGAGACCGAGTTCGACGGCGAGGACTTCGAGGACTTCCTGACGGGCTCCTCGGTCCTCGACGGGTACACACGCGACGACTACTTGAACGCGACGACCGAGGAGTACCGCGATCTCGCGGAGGCGATAGCCCGGTCGGCCGGCGAGGAAGTGGAGATGCAGGCGGTCGCCGCCCAGATGCCAGGTCTCGAGGCGGGAGTCGTCGGGTTCGATGACGTGACCGGTGAGGTGTCGGTCGAGCAGGACGATGCGCAATCAGGTCCTTCCGACACGCTGGTGAGGGCTGCCACGGGTGTTGTGCTGATCACCTTGGTGCTGGGGATGCTGGCGGTTGGCGGCGGATGGCTGGCGTTGCTCATCGGCGCATTCGCTTTGGTGTGCCTGGTCGAGTTCTACTCGGCGGTGCGTCGGGCCGGCTATGTACCGATGGCCCTGTTCGGGTTCTTGGGAGCGATCGGGGTGCTCGCCGCGGCGTGGTTCTCTTCTCAGCCCCTCTCTGCCATCGCCGTCGCTATCGGACTCACCATTGTCGCCGTCATCTTCTGGTACGCGCTTTTGTCGAGGAGCCATCCGCTCGAGAACGCGTCCTTCACGATCTTCGGAGTGGTGTGGGTTGCGGGGCTCCTTGCGTTCGCAATGCCAATCATCGAGTCGACGCAAGCTCAGCAGATCATTCTGGCGATCATTGCCGTTACAGCCCTCTTCGACGCAGGTTCGTACTTCGTCGGAAGGGCACTCGGTCGCGTGAGCCTGGCCCCGGAGCTGTCGCCGAACAAGACGTTCGAGGGGCTCGTGGGCGGGGTCGTGGTCGCGTTCGTTGTCGGATTCCTGCTGTCGATCATTCCTTGGTTCGGATTCGACCTTGCCGCGGGTCTGTGGCTCGCAGCCGCGGTCTCCGTCTTCGCTCCGCTCGGCGACCTCGCCGAGTCACTCGTGAAACGCGCTGTCGGCGTGAAGGACATGGGGACGCTGCTCCCTGGACATGGGGGCCTCATCGACCGGTTGGACAGCTATCTGTTCACGATCCCGGTCGGGTATGTGCTGTTCCTGTGGCTCGGGCTTCTGTGACCCGACCTCTCGTCGTCCTCGGCGCGACCGGATCGATCGGACGCCAGGTGCTCGACGTTGCCCGGCGCTTGGACTTCCCTGTTGCAGCGGTCGTGGCGCGCCACGGCTCCGACGCGTTGGCGGTGATCGCCGACGAGTTCCCTGATGCTGCGATCGGGATCGCGGCACCGACCGGGAGTGAGCGTGAGCGATTCTCGGCGTACGGATCGAGAGTTCGGTCCGGACCGGATGCGTCCGTGGAGCTCGCCTCGATGCCGGGTGCGATTGTGGTCAACGGGATCGTGGGCGTGGCCGGGTTGCGGTCATCCTTAGCTGCCCTGGAAGCCGGGAACCGGCTGGCGCTCGCCAACAAGGAGAGTCTGGTTGCCGGCGGACCTGTCGTGCTCGAAGCCCTCCGGCGCGGGGGTGGCGAGTTGATCCCGGTCGACTCGGAGCACTCAGCCGTTTTCCAGTGTCTCGTCGGCGAGGAGGTCGAGTCGGTGCGACGACTCGTCCTCACCGCCTCCGGTGGACCCTTCAGAGGCAAGACACGAGAGGAGTTGGAGAACGCCTCGCCCGCCGACGCACTCCATCACCCGACGTGGTCGATGGGATCGAGGATCACGATCGACTCGGCCAGTCTTGCCAACAAGGGCTTCGAGGTGATTGAAGCCCATCACCTGTTCGGGATCCCGTATGCGCAGATCGACGTTGTTGTTCACCCACAGAGCATCGTGCACTCGTTTGTCGAGTTCACCGATGGGTCGGTCAAGGCCCAGATGGGGGAGCCGGACATGCGAATCCCGATCCAGTACGCGCTCACACACCCGCAGCGGTTCGCCGCGCCCACGAGTTCGGACCCTTCGACGTGGACGTTGACATTCGACATGCCAGACCGCGCCGCATTCCCGGCGCTCGACATCATCATCGAGGCCGGCATGAGAGGAGGGTCTGCCCCGGCCACCGTCAATGCTGCCGACGAGATCGCCGTCGGCGCGTTTCTGACAGGCAGGCTCGGGTTCCTCGGGATCGCATCGATCCTCGAGCAGACCATGGAGCGGGTTCCACAAGTGAAGCTGACTTCTGTCGAAGACGTTGCGTATGTGGACCAGGAGGCGCGCTCTGTCGCGAGTTCACTGATCGGGGGTGCGTGTTGATTATGCGGGCGGTGTCGGTACGGTTGGGGACGACATGACTGGTGGACTGATCATGCTGATCGCTGTCGTGGTGTCGCTGATGCTTCACGAGCTGGGACACTTCGTGACCGCGCGTGCCACCGGCATGAAGGTCACCGAGTTCTTTCTCGGATTCGGACCGAAGATCTGGTCGACGACTCGCGGCGAAACCGAGTTCGGTGTGAAAGCCATTCCCATCGGCGGCTACAACCGCATCGTCGGGATGGATCCTCTCGAGGAGATCGACCCGGAGGATGTTGGGCGGACCTACAGAGACAAGAAGTTCTGGCAGAAGTCGGTTGTCATCATGTCCGGGGTGCTCATCCACTTCCTGCTCGCGTACCTCGTGTTCTTCGGGATCCTTGTTGGTTTCGGTATCGAGGACGCCGAAGCCGAGCCTCTGACGACTGTCGCGGGAGTTCAGCAGACGCTCGACGACGGCTCACCGGCACCGGCCGCGTTGGCCGGGCTCGAGCCGGGGGATCGGATCGTGTCGGTCGACGGCCAAACGGTCGGCACCTGGAGCGAACTCGTCGCTGCGATCGCGGCCCGGCCCGATGAGCAGGTGCAGATCGTGGTTGAGCGGGACGGTTCCCGGATGACACTCGAGACAACCCTTGCGTCCGTCGACGATCAGGGTGCAACCGTCGGGTATCTGGGAATCAACCCGGCCTACCCGGTCACGCATATCAGCCTGACCGAGGCTGCCAGTCTCTCCGGCCGAACTGTCGGCATCGCCACGAGAGAGACACTGTCCTCGTTCGGCAACCTGATCCGGCCGTCTTCTCTGGCACGGCTCGCAGGAGCGTTCGTCGGGAATACAGACGTGCCCGACAACATTCGTCCGGTGAGCCCCGTCGGCATCGTCCATCTTGGAGAGGGACTCGACGCGCAGGCATTGCTGGCGCTCGTCGCCCTGCTCAACATCGTGCTCGGAGTGTTCAACGGACTGCCGCTGTTCCCGCTCGACGGTGGTCACTTCGCCATTGCCCTGTACGAGCGGGTATCGGGGCGGAAGGCCAACATGCGTGCTCTGATGCCGATCGCTGCAGCGGTGATGATGCTCGTGATCTTCCTGTTCTCTGTCGCGCTCCTGCTCGACATCGTCAACCCGATCAGCCTCTCATGATCGAACGCAAACCCACCCGTTCCGTACACGTCGGTCGCGTCGCCGTCGGAGGCGACGCTCCGATCAGCGTGCAGTCGATGACCACCACCAAAACCGCAGATGTCGGAGGCACGCTCGCTCAGGTGTACGCACTCGCGGGTGCAGGAGCCGACATCGTTCGCATCACGTGCAACACGGTCGAAGCGGCACAAGGACTCGCCGAGATCGTTCCTCGGTCGCCTGTTCCGATCATCGCCGATATCCACTTCCACTACCGCCTGGCGCTCGCGGCCCTCGAAGCAGGCGTCGACGGCCTTCGATTGAATCCGGGGAACATCCGCAAGGAAGAACAGATCAAAGCTGTTGCACAGGAGGCCAAGGACAGAGGGGTGCCCATTCGCGTCGGTGTCAATGCCGGCTCCCTCGACAAGGATCTCCTCCAGAAGTTCGGTGGCCCGGTCCCTGAGGCGCTCGTTGCGTCGGCGATGAAGGAGATCGGCTATCTCGAAGATGTCGGGTTTCACGACATCAAGATCTCCGTGAAGCACTCCAACGTGCCATCGATGGTCGCCTCCTATCGTCTCCTGTCCGAGACCGTCGACTATCCGCTGCACCTTGGTGTTACCGAAGCAGGCCCTCCACCGGCAGGGCTCATCAAGTCGGTCGCGGGGATTGCCACCCTGCTCATGGAAGGGATCGGCGACACGATCCGGTTCTCTCTGACCGCCGATCCTGTCGAGGAGGCGAAAGCAGGACGGCAGCTCCTCGAGTACCTGGGGCTCAGGGAACGGAGAGGTTTGGATCTGATCGCGTGTCCCTCCTGTGGACGGGCGGAAGTCGACGTGATCAAGGTCGCGAACGAGGCGCAGGAACGCCTCGCAAAGGAGAATCTTCCGATCCAGGTGGCGGTCATGGGCTGCATCGTCAACGGTCCGGGTGAGGCGCGCGAGGCCGACATCGGTATCGCCGCCGGTCGGGGCAAAGGCCACCTGTTCATCAAAGGCCAGGTCGTGCGGGTCGTTCCGGAGAGCGAGATGGTGGAGGCGCTGCTGGATGAGGCGCGCAAACTGGTCGCGGAAGGAGCCGAGGCCCGGCTCGCCGCAGCGGCCGCCGGTGCCGCAGCAGAAGCCGAGTCGGAAGCACGTGAGCTGTTCGAGATCCAAGGCGACGCGAACCACGCAGCTGAACGCAGGGAGTCCGTTGGCAACGTAGCGAGCGCTCCCGAATCGTGAGTCGATGAAGGTCACCCCGAGAAGCGAGGATTACGGCCGCTGGTACACCGATGTGGTCCAGCGCGCGGAACTCGCCGACTACTCGCCGGTGCGTGGGTCGATGGTCATCCGACCGTACGGATACGCGTTGTGGGAGAACATGCAGAAGGCATTGGACGGCATGTTCAAAGAGACCGGCCATCAGAACGCCTACTTCCCCCTGCTGATCCCATACTCGTTCATCGAGAAGGAAGCGGAGCACGTCGAGGGCTTCTCGCCGGAACTGGCGATAGTCACGCACGGTGGGGGCAAGGAACTCGACGACCCATTGGTCGTTCGACCGACATCCGAGACGATCATCAACGCGATGTTCGCCAAGTGGATCAAGAGCTACAGAGACCTTCCTCTCTTGATCAACCAGTGGGCGAACGCGGTCCGGTGGGAGATGCGCACTCGACTGTTCCTGCGCACCACCGAGTTCCTCTGGCAGGAGGGCCACACGGCGCACGAATCGGAGGAGGAAGCCAGGGACGAGGCGCGGCTGATGCTGGAGATCTATGCGCGCTTTGCCGAGGAGTGGGCGGCGACACCGGTGATCCTCGGGACGAAGACCGAGTCCGAGAAGTTCGCCGGTGCCGTCGAGTCGTTCAGCATCGAGGCGATGATGGGAGATCTGAAGGCGCTCCAGGCCGGCACGTCACACTATCTGGGTCAGAACTTCGCGAAGGCGTTCGAGACGAGATTCCTTGACCGCAACAACGAGTTGCAGTACCCCCACCAGACGTCGTGGGGTGCGAGCACGCGCCTCGTCGGGATGACCGTGATGGTGCACGGAGACGACCAGGGCCTGGTCCTTCCGCCGAGACTCGCCCCCTACCAGGTCGTGGTCGTGCCGATCGGGGACGCCGACACGGTGATGGACACCGCGTGGAACGTCACCGGTGCCCTTCACGAGGCGGGCATCCGAGCGACGATGGACGATCGCGAGGGCCTGACGCCGGGGTTCAAGTTCAACGACTGGGAGATGCGAGGCGTCCCTGTCCGGATCGAGATCGGTCCGCGCGATGTTGAAGATGGGACCCTCGTGCTCGCGAGGAGGGATCTCAGGAGCAAGGAGTCCGTTCCGATCGAGGGCGCCGTCAGAGCCGCGGATGATCTCCTCGAGGAGATTCAGCAATCCTTGTTCGATCGGGCCAGTGGCTTCAGAGAGGAACACACCTCGTACCCTTCCACCTTCGAGGAACTCGAAGAAGGTGTGAGGGAGGAGGGCGGATTCTTCCACGCAGCCTGGTGCGGGTCGCCGGACTGCGAGGCACAGGTACAGCACCGCACGCAGGCGACGATCCGTAACATCCCGTTTGACCAGCCGGACGAACTCGCACCGTGCGTCTTTTGTGGCGCTCCGGGCGAACATCTGGCAGTCTTCGCCAAGGCGTACTAGCCGCAAGCCCACAGTCGAGGCCGTCGGTGGGCTCTGCAGTCGCGGTATACTCGCCCCCGGAAAACCTACGGACGCTTGAGTGAGGTGGGCGCCCTGCCCGCCTCTTCCTGCGAGGAGACCATGAATGAGACAGCGCTCTGGGATCCCCTCGAACGGTATCTTTCCGCCGAGGGTCTGCGACTCGACGATGTCGAGTGGTCCGGGCGCGTCCTTCGCGTCCTCATCGATGCCGCTGGGGGAGTCGACGTGGGTCGGATCTCCGATGTCACCTCGGGCATCTCGCGGCTTCTCGACGGAGAGATCGACATCGACGGGCCCTACACGCTTGAGGTGTCGTCACCGGGTCTCGAGCGGAAGCTGCGCCGACCCGGCCAGTTCCGTGCGTCGATCGGCCGTGAGATCGTAGTGACATCGCGCCTCGAAAGCGGTGAAACAGCGTCGGTCCGCGGGACACTTCAGGATGCAGACGACTCCGTGTGCGTGGTCGCAGAAGGGGAACGCGCCGTCACCATTCCGCTGAGCGAGATCGTGTCGGCGAAGACGGTGTTCCAGTGGGAACGCGGCGCGAAGCCGGGGAAGCAGCGCAAGGAGGCAACCCGATGAAGATGGATTTCGCCGTGATGGAGGCGCTCGAGCTGCTCGAACAGGAACGTGGCGTGCCCGTGGAGACGATCCTGAACGCGCTCGCAAACGCGCTGGTCTCCGCATACAAACGGAGCCCTGGAGCGGCCGAAGAAGCGCGTGTCGTGATCGATCCGAACGCCGGAGATATCACGGTGTACGCGCAGGAGCTGAACGAAGACGGGGAAGTCGTGAGAGAGTGGGAAGACACTCCGGACGACTTCGGCAGGATCGCCGCGCAGACGGCCAAGCAGGTCATCGCCCAGCGTCTCCGGGACGCCAAGCGCGAACAGGTCTTCGACCTGTACGAAGGTCGCGAGGGCGACCTCGTGACCGGGATCGTCCAGCAGGTCGATCACCGATATGCCATCCTCGATCTCGGTGATGCCGAAGCCTTGATGCCAGGTTCAGAACGGATCCCGTACGAGCGTCTCGAGCGGGGCAACAGGGTCAAGGGACTGATCATCGAGGTGCGGGGTGAGACCAAAGGACCCCAGATCGTCGTGAGTCGAAGCCACCCCGACTTCGTGCGTCAGCTTCTGATGCTCGAGGTGCCGGAACTGCTCGACGGAACCGTCGTAATCAAGGCGATCGCCCGGGAACCGGGCCATCGCACGAAGATCGCCGTTTCGTCCAACGATCCCAACGTGGACCCGAAGGGCGCCTGCGTCGGTGCACGCGGCGGACGAGTCCGTCAGGTCGTGAACGAGCTTCGCGGCGAGAAGGTTGACGTCGTTCAGTGGCGGGCCGATACCGGCCAGTTCATCGCGGAAGCGCTCGGTCCGGCAAAGGTGCAGGAAGTCATCATTGACGAGGATGACCGGTCGGCGATCGTGATTGTGTCCGAACACCAACTGTCACTCGCGATCGGTCGCGAAGGGCAGAACGCCCGGCTCGCGGCGAAGCTGACCGGCTATCGCATCGACATTCGATCGGAGGAGACCAGGCACCGGGCCGACGAGCGAACTGCGGAAGCCGCAACCCCCGAACCGCCCGCTGCGGCACCTGCTGCCGAGTCGGTCGACGGTCCGGCGACTGCCGATGGAGAAGTGACCGCAGATACGGAGGTCACTGTCGAGACGGAACCGGAATCACCCGAGAACGCAAGCGAGCCTGACGTGCCCGCCGAGGCTGGCGAAGACGACAACGAGGACGGTGAGGCCTGATCCATGGCGAAACGACGCATCTACGAGCTGGCCAAGGAGCTTGGCGAGGAGTCCAAGTTGGTGCTCGCGCGCGCCGTCGAGCTGGGCCTGGAGGTGAAAACCGCCTCCTCGGGTGTCGAGGACGGCGACGCCCAGCGCATCATTGATTCGTTCGGCGCCGGTGTGGCTGCTCCGGAGCCCGAGCCGGTACCAGAGCCCGAGCCGGTGGTGGAGTCCACGCCAGTACCAGAGCCAGAGCCGGCTCCCGATTCGGAACCACCGGCATCGGAACCCGAATTGGCTCCTGAACCGGAGGCTTCCGAGAGCCCTCGCGAGGTCGTGTTGGAGCCGGGTGTCACCGTCGCCGCATTCGCCGAGGCTGTGGGGCAGCCGGTCGGGGAAGTCGTCAAGTCGCTGCTCCTGATGGGAGAGGCGGCGGGTGCCTCTTCGCCTATGCCGGAAGACGCCATCGAGCTCATCGCCGAGGAACTCGGTGTCACAGTCCGGATCGCTTCCGCGACACCGATCGAACCAAAGCCCTCAGTCGAAAAACCCAAGGACAACGAGGCAGACCTCGTGCCCCGGCCTCCTGTGGTGACGGTGATGGGCCATGTCGACCATGGCAAGACCACGCTGCTCGACAGGATCAGGTCGGCGAATGTCGTCGCAGGGGAAGCAGGCGGAATCACCCAGCACATCGGTGCATATCAGGTGTCGCGCAATGGCAAGAAGATCACGTTCATCGACACCCCGGGCCATGAGGCGTTCACGGCGATGCGGCGTCGCGGTGCCGACGTCACCGACATCGTCGTGCTGGTGATCGCTGCCGAAGACGGCGTCATGCCGCAGACTGCTGAGGCGATCAGCCACGCGAAAGTTGCAGGGGTAAGCATCATCGTTGCGCTCAACAAGGTCGATCTGCCCGGCGCCGACCCCAGTCGGGTGCGTGCGCAGCTCACCGAACACGGCTTGGTCGCGGAAGAGTTGGGCGGGGACACCGTGACGGTCGAGATCTCCGCCAAGCAGGGTATCGGGATCGACCACCTGCTCGAGATGATCGACCTCATCGCCGAAGTCGAGGAGTACAAAGGGAACCCGGACGCACCAGCTTCCGGCGCAATCATCGAATCGAACCTCGACAAAGGAAGGGGACCAGTCGCGACGGTCATCGTGCAGCGGGGGACGCTACAACGAGGCGACGCGATTCTGTCCGGCTCCGTCTCGGGGAAAGTCCGAGCGATGCTCGACGAGAACGGCACGCAGGTGGAGTCTGCGACTCCCGGCACGCCGGTTCTCGTGATGGGGTGGGATGCCGTGCCTACCGCAGGGGACGAGTTCGAGGTCCTCGAGAGCGAGCGAGAGGCCAGGTCGCTGGCGTCGGCTGCCGAAGAGGAGGAGCGTGCGGCCGGAGCGGTCGTTCCGTCGGCGAAGGAGCGGCTCACCGCGCTCCTGGAACAGCTGCGTAGCGAGGACGAGGCTGAGTTGCGTATGATCATCAAGGCCGACGCACACGGCTCGTTGGAAGCGATCCGGGATGCGATGGCGAAGATTGGCAGAGAAGGCGGCAAGATCGTCGTCGTACACGGAGCAGTCGGTGCCATCACCGAGAACGATGTGAGCCTCGCCGATGTGACCGGTGCCGTCATCGTCGGTTTCAACGTCCGGCCGGACGGCAAGACCAGGCGCGCTGCCGAGGAGCAGGGGATCGAGATCCGCACATACCGAGTCATCTACGAGATGCTGGACGATATCGAGCAGATGCTCGTAGGCCGTCTTGCTCCGGAGGAAATCGAGCAGATCCTGGGCACCGCAGAAGTGCGGGCCGTATTCAAGGTTCCGCGCTCCGGGAACGTGGCCGGGAGCTACGTCACCGAGGGCGAGATCGTCCGAGGTGCCAAGGCGAGGCTTCTCCGAGATGGAATCGTCGTGTACGACGGGGCGATCGAGTCGCTCCGGCGGTTCAAGGATGATGTGCGCCAGGTAGCCGTCGGCCACGAGTGCGGCATCGGCCTCGAACGGTTCAGCGACGTGAAGGAAGGCGACGTGATCGAGGCGTACGCTTTGAAGGAAGTCGCTCGCCAGTGACATGCAGGCGTCCGCACTCCGTATCGAGCTTCGCGTGCCCGCGGTTCGCTCTCTGAAGGCGAAGCGGGGCGTTCTCCGGCCGCTTATCGACGACCTACGAACCAGGTTCGGCGCGTCGGTCGCGGAGGTGGGGTTCCAGGACCAGTGGCAACGGGCGACGGTCGGGGTGGCACTGGTCGCGACGAACCACTCGGACTTGACTCGGAAGGCACTCGCCATCCGGAAGCATCTCGAGCACCGCGACAACGTCGAACTGCTGGATATCGTCACTTCGTATCTAGAGACATGAAGAGATCTCCTCGCCTTCGCAGAGTCGACTCGATGCTGTTGCACGAGATCGCCGACATCGTGGCCGGCCTGAAAGATCCGAGACTCGGGTTCGTCACGATCACCGGTGTCGAGACCAGTCCGGATCTCCGGAGCGCCACTGTGTACTACTCCGTGCTCGGTTCTCAGGAAGAGCACGAGTCTTGTGCAGAGGGTCTTGGAGCCGCGACAGGTCACATCCGCGGAGAGATGGGGCACCGGGTTCGTCTCAAGTACACGCCGGCACTTCAGTTCGTCCCCGACAAGGGGATCGAGGAAGGTGTCAAGATCTCCAGGTTGTTGAGAGAGATCGCGGAGGAAGAGTCATGATCGAGCTTGCGCGTGCCGCCCTGGCGGATGTGGATCGCCTCGCGGTGGTTTGTCACCTGCATCCTGACGGTGATGCCATCGGGTCTGCCCTCGGCCTGGCTGCGTCTGCGCGCCTCGCTGGTGTGACGAGCGTCGTCTCGTTCTCCGAGCCGTTCGTTCTGTCACCGATCTACGACTACTTGCCGCTCGACCTGCTTGTGCCACCTGCGGAGTTTCCGAGGAATGCTCCCGTGGTTGTGAGCGTCGATGCGGCTTCGCCCGATCGACTAGGGACACTTCTCCCGGTTGTCGAGGAAGCAGCCATGCTGGTTGTCATCGATCACCACATCTCGAATGCCGGTTTCGGGACCGTCGATGTCATCGATCCCGGGGCCGCCGCGTCGGCCGAGATCGTCTACAAGCTGATCAAGGCGCTCGGCTGGCCGGTCGACGAGACGGTCGCGAACGCCCTGTTGACCGGCGTTGTCACCGACACGGGACGCTTCCAGTACGCCAACACGACGCCCGCCACTTTGCGGATCGCTGCAGAGCTCGTGGAGGCGGGTGCATCGCCGGATCTCATCGGTCAGAACATGTACGAACGGGTTCCTTTCGGATTCCTACGACTCGAAGCGGACGTCCTCGGACGTATCGAACTGGATGGGACGGTTGTTTGGTCGGTGCTGTTCCAGGATGATCTCCGACGCCGGAACGTCGGCATGGAAGACACAGACTCGCTGATCGACACCGTCCGCCTCGCGTGGGAGGCAGGCGTCGCCGTGCTGATCAAGGAGATCGAAGACGGAACGTTCAAGGTGAGCCTTCGCTCGAGAGGCGTCTCGGACGTTGGCTCGGTCGCCTCCGCGTTCGGTGGCGGCGGCCATCACAACGCTGCCGGCTTCTCGCACCCTGGACCGCCCGGCGTGATCATCGAAGGGATCAAGGACCGACTGTGATCAACGGTTTCCTCGCGATCGACAAACCGTCGCAGTGGACGTCTCACGACGTCGTTGCCAAGGTCCGCGGCATCGTTCATCAAAAGCGTGTGGGGCACGCCGGGACGCTCGATCCAGCAGCCACCGGCCTGCTCGTGCTCGGACTCGGGAAGGCCACGCGCCTGCTTCGCTTCATTCAGAGTGAGGAGAAGGAGTACGTAGCGAAGGTGGCGTTCGGGGTGACGACCGACTCGCTCGATGCTGATGGGTCGATCCTGAGCCGGGAACCGATGTCGTTCGATGAGGTTGAGCTCCGTCAGGTGATCGAGCGGTTCATCGGTACCATCGCGCAGGTTCCTCCGATGGTCTCCGCGGTGCGGGTTGGCGGGACAAGGCTGTACGAACTGGCGCGGGAAGGCAAAGAAATCGATCGGGCGGCGAGAACGGTCGAGGTGTACGACATCGATGTGGTGGACTTCGCTCCGGGACCCTACCCCGAAGCCGTCCTGACCGTACGCTGTGGCAGCGGAACCTACGTGCGAAGCCTCGCGGCCGACATCGGTCAGGCTCTCGGAGGAGGTGCGCACCTTGGCTCACTTCGCCGAACCAGAATCGGCGCGATCGATGTTGAGCATGCATCCACATTGGATGAGGCAGCGAACGATCCGGAAGCTCAGCTCGTCTCGATGTCCGAAGGTCTGTCGCACCTGCCGGTCGTGGAAGTGAGCGACGCCGTCGCGGAGACCATCCGGAACGGAGCGCAGTTCCCAATCGACGCATTCGACACGGAAGTCTCACTTGCCAGGCTCGTCGGTCAGGGTGGTGAGTTACTCGCCGTGTACGGGAAGAGGAAGGGGCTGTGGGCTGCGGAGGTGGTGGTGGCATGAAGGTGTTGACCGGCGACCCGACCCAGTGGCCACCGTCAGGAGGCACCTCGGCGGTGACGATCGGCGTGTACGACGGAGTTCACCGTGGCCATCAAGCCGTGTTGGAGGACCTCGGGCATGCCGCCAGGGGCCTGGGCGTCGACAGAACGGTCGTGCTCACGTTCGACCGTCACCCGGCATCGGTCGTCAATCCGGGGGCGGCACCGAAGATGCTCACCTCTGTGGGCAGAAGAATCGAGATCCTCGGCGAACTTGGCGTAGACACGGTGGGCGTGCTGCCGTTCGAGCACATCCGCCAGATGCACCCTGAGGAATTCGTCGAGCGGGTCCTCGTCGAGGTGCTGCAGGCGAAGCTGGTCGTTGTCGGCTCCAACTTCCGCTTTGGCGTCGATCGATCCGGCGATGTCGGGACTCTCCAGGAGGTTGGCAGAAGGTTTGGGTTCGATGTCGACGCCATCGACCTTCTTCGGGGCGACGGAGACACGGTGTCATCGACGGCCATCAGGCGTGCCCTCGGAGACGGCGAGGTTGGCGTTGCCGCCGCCGCACTGGGTCGGCCGTATGAACTCGAAGGGACCGTTGTCACCGGCGACGGTCGGGGGCGCGCACTCGGATATCCAACGGCGAATCTTGCAATACCGGAGGAGTTGCTGATCCCCGCAGACGGTGTCTACGCGGTCATGGCCGATGTGGGCGATCGCTCCTACCACGCGGTGGCGAATATTGGCGTTCGTCCCACCTTCGACGGGACCGATCGAGTGGTTGAGGCATTCATTCTCGACGGCGTTCCCTACCTGTATGGCAGGCAGATACGACTCCGCTTCATCGAGCGAATCCGCGACGAGCGGCGGTTCGCGGGGCCAGATGAGCTCGTCGAGCAGATTGGGCGAGATGTCGAGAAGGCGCGCTCCATCCTCGGGTAGTGGTCTTACTGGAACCTGCTACACTTTCGACGTTCCACGTACCCCCTATTTGTGCGCGTGTGTGAATGAAGGACACCAAGACCATCATCGAAGAGTACGGTCAGCACGACAGCGACACCGGTTCCCCTGAGGTTCAGGTCGCATTGATGACCGAGCGGATCAATCATCTCACCGATCATCTGCGTGAGCACAAGCATGATCACCACAGCCGGAGAGGGCTGCTGATGTTGGTCGGAAAGCGTCGACGGCTCCTCAACTACCTGCGATCGCAGGATGTCGAGCGATACCGATCGCTCATCGCACGCCTCGGATTGCGGCGGTAGGCTTTCAAGGAGCGGCGGTAGCCGCTCCTTTACCGTTCACGGAACGGCCGGTCGGGGACGGTTTCCCCGGGTCCCGGCAACGGGATACCAATGACAAGTGGGGATGGTGCGACCAGTTGTCAGTTGCCAACTCTGTGCGAGAGGGATGACCACTGGTAATTGGCCCGCCTCCCCGAGATAAGGAGAGAAGCGTGTCCGTTACCACCGTGCGCGGGCTCGTAGGTGGCCGTGAGGTCATCATCGAGTCCGGCAAACTTGCCGGACAGGCAAACGGTGCCGTGACCATTTCGACCGGTGAAACCACCGTGCTGGTCACAGCCACCGCAAACCAGAGACTTCGGGAAGGAATCGACTTCTTCCCGCTCACCGTCGATGTCGAAGAACGCATGTATGCGGCCGGGAAGATTCCTGGCTCGTTCTTCCGTCGAGAAGGACGGCCGACCGAGGAGGCGATTCTCGCTTGCCGGTTGATCGACCGACCACTGCGCCCTTCGTTCAGGGACGGTTTCCGCTGTGAGACGCAGGTCGTGTCGACGATTCTGTCTGTCGACGGGGCCAATCCCTACGAGATCATCTCGCTGAACGGCGCATCCGCCGCGCTGATGATCAGCGGCATTCCATTCGAGGGACCCATCGGGGGCGTGATCCTGGGTCTGAAGAACGGCGAGTGGATCGTCAACCCGACCTACCAGGAACTCGAGGAGTGTGTCTTCGAGTTGACGGTTGCCGGCCGCCGGAATGCCAACGGCGAGATCGACATCATGATGGTGGAAGCCGGTTCGACCGAGAATGGCCTGCGTTTGATCGCAGCGGGTCAGCCGGCATCAGACGAGGAGACCGTCGCGGGTGGTCTGGAAGCAGCGAAAGCCCCGATCGGCGAGTTCATCGACCTTCAGCTCGAATTGATCAGCAAGGTCGAGGTCCCGCAGATCGAATGGCCCACGGTCACCGACTACTCCGACGAGTTGTATGCGAGGGTCGAGCAGGCCGCCGCTCCGAAGCTCGCCGAGGTCATCAGGATCACCGGCAAGCATGAGCGGGGAGCCGCCGAAGATCGCGTCGCCGAAGAGGTGTTCGCGGAACTCGACGTTTCCGAAGAAGATCGGCCCGCAGCAAAGCGCGCGCTGAAGAAGATCGAGAAGACGCTGATGCGCAGGCGTGTTGTGGACGAGGGTGTCCGTTTGGATGGGCGCGGTCCGCGGGACATCCGGCCGCTGTCGGCCGAGGTTGGTCTCGTGTCACGAACACACGGGTCTGGCCTTTTTCAGCGTGGCGAGACGCAGGTGCTGAACATCTCCACGCTCGGCATGCTGCGCATGGAGCAGTTGCTCGACACCCTTGCCATCGAAGATTCCAAGCGGTACATGCACCACTACAACTTCCCGCCGTTCTCGACCGGCGAGGCCGGATTCATGCGCGGCCCCAAGCGTCGAGAGATCGGTCACGGGGCTCTCGCAGAGAAGGCGGTGTTGCCGGTCGTGCCGACCAGCGACGAGTTCCCGTACGCGTTGCGGCTCGTTTCGGAGGTTTTGTCGTCCAACGGGTCGACGTCGATGGCGTCGGTGTGTGCATCGAGCTTGTCCCTGATGGATGCAGGTGTACCGATCACGGAGCCGGTGGCCGGCATCGCGATGGGATTGATCTCGGTCGACGGCCAGT
>Ga0307417_10000368_pt1 | contig 18695 bp, 13 predicted proteins | sample SalMarWE160210MG_2_FD_202514 | JGI IMG/M metagenome (GOLD analysis project Ga0307417, IMG submission 202514) | Salt marsh sediment microbial communities from the Plum Island Ecosystem LTER, Massachusetts, United States - WE1602-10 | ecosystem: Environmental > Aquatic > Marine > Intertidal zone... | reverse complement strand
AAATTTTTATACTGAACTTTATTCTGCCCGAACTGCCCAAACAATAATGGCTGTAAAAATATTACAAACAATAAAAATCTTAATACATGTTTATTCATAGTAACCCTTCTGGTTATTCTATAATTATAAAATCCAGTTCCGTTTTTTCATAATCGACACGAACTAATTTGACCTGCACTTTATCACCCAGCCTGAACTGCTTCTTTTTAGATTTCCCAATTAAAGCATATTTTTTTTCATCGTAAACATAAAAATCATCCTCCAGGTCTTTTAGCCTAATCAGCCCTTCGGCTAAAATATCAGTTATTTTCACAAAAATGCCAAAATGAGTAATCCCTGAGATTATTGCGTGAAATTCCTCGCCAAGATGATCTTTTAAATATTCTATCTGCTTTAATTTAACAGATTCTCTCTCAGCGTCAACAGAATTACGCTCTGTATCTGAAATATGATCGCAAATTTCATCCAGCGTTTTTAATGTAAATCTAGATGCGTCCTTATTCGTAATATATTGAAATATAAGGCGATGAACCATAAGGTCAGCATATCGCCTGATTGGGGAAGTAAAGTGCGTATAGTATTTAAATCCCAGGCCGTAATGTCCTATATTTTTAGCAGAATAAACTGCTTTTGCCATCGAGCGAATAGCCAGTTCATTAATTAAAGTCTCCTCTTCTGTTCCCTTCGCTGAATCCATTAAAGCCTGAAATTGTTTTGAACGCGATGACTGGTCCGGATCAAATGAATAGCCCAGCGTTTTTACAAATTTTGAAAATTCAAATATTTTGTCTTTATCAGGCAGATCGTGAACGCGATAAATAAAGGGTTTTACCATTCCTTTTTTAGGGAAGCCGACGTGTTTTGCTACAAGCTGATTCGCAAGAAGCATAAATTCTTCAACAAGCATATTACTTTCTTTAAGTTCTTTCCTGTGGATTCGTAAAGGCTTTCCGTTTTCGTCAAGTTCAAATTTTATTTCAGGTGTATGAAACTCAATGCTGCCTTCTCTCATTCTTTTTTTTCTTAAAACCTGTGCAAGTTTATTAAGCTGCAACATCTCTTCCTTAAAATCACCTTCACCGATTTCAATAACCTGTTGCGCCTCATCATAAGTAAATCTTCTTTTACTATTTATTACAGTTTTAGAAATGTCATAACCTTCAACTTTTCCCCTCGGTGAAAGTTCCACTATTACAGAGTAGGTCAGGCGGTCTTCAAATGGTACTAGCGAACAAATATTATTTGAAAGTTTTTCAGGAAGCATCGGAATAACTTTTCCGACAAAATAGACACTATTGCCTCTTAAGCTTGCCTGTCTATCAATATTCGAATGAACAGGTATATAATTTGAAACGTCAGCAATGTGAATCCCTACAGAAAAATTTCCATTATTCAGTTTTTCAATTGACAATGCATCATCAAAGTCTTTAGCATCTTCGGGATCGATCGTAAAAACAACCTTTTCCCGGAAGTCTACTCTGTCCTTTAAATCAGCTTCAATTATTCTTACCGGAATTGAATCGGCTTCATCTAACACTTCCTGTGGAAATCTATAAGGCAAATTAAATTCTCTGGCAAGAGAAAGTATTTCTGCATCTTTTGAGCCGGATTCACCAATTACTTCAATAACATCACCTTCCGGGTTCAGCATAGAAGAATCCCAGCAAAGATTTCCAACAATTATTTTATCGTTTACTTTTGCCCCCTTTAGTTTTGACTTATCGATATATATATCACGATGTATTTTTTGATCATCGGGTTTTAAAAAATAAAACGATTTAGATTTCTTTAATGTACCAACAAATTCTTCTCTTTTTCTCTTTAATACATTTATTACCTGTCCTTCTATATTTTTCCTTTTCTGTTGTGCAAATAAACCAACTTCAACCATATCTCCGTCAAAAGCCGGCCCAATGTTTCTCGATGCGATAAATATATCACCCGCGGATTTATCTTTTAAAATGACAAACCCAAAACCACCTTCCTTAACTTCGAGCCTGCCGGTAACTGTATTAGAATCAGGCATTGCATTATATTTATATCTCTTTCCTGATTTCGTCAGAAAGCCTTCCTTGTAAAGAGAATTAAGCAATGATTTCAATGAACTATATTCATGTTCAGCGGTAATATTTAATTTCTTGGCAATTTCTTTGCTTTTGAATTGTCGCCCTGAATTTTTCTTAAAGAATGCAATAAGTTTATTTTTCATTAGAATTCAAATTGATATTTAAGTCCAAGTTCGTTAATCATTTCGCTTGTATTATTTGTCTCGGTAATAGCTTCTTTCCTTTCAAGTCTCAAAAATAACTTTTGGAAAAACGGATATTCTATTTTAAGATTGGCCCTGCTAAGATCAGAAAAAACATCCGTAGTTCCGCCCACACTATATCTGAAATTATTTACCCGCCCTGAAAGATTAAACTTTGTATATGTACCTACCTGCCTTAGTTCCAGACTCCTGATATAATCTCCTGCATAAGAATTTAATAATCCACCCAATAATGAGCCCGCTAGCGATGATGCTGTACCTGTCAGCGCATTATTTTGTGAAGAGCCTGAAGCGAATCCGCCCTGAGCTCCCAGGAACTGCCCGGTCAGAATAAACGTAATCGCATCAGAAGCAGATTTTGTTTTGTCAGGAACATCATTATCAATATTATCCGATCCATAATAAACTGCAAGGTTATCACTATTGTTTATGAAACTTTTGCCCAGATCTTTAAGCGGGCCTTTCAATTTTAATTTTACAGCAACTTCAACTTCATTTGAAGATTTAGTAGAATCAGCTGCAGGCGGATTGTAATAATTCGAATAGGTTGCAACTATATCAAGATATGGATTAGTTAAATCATTCTCAAAGCGTAAAGTCCCTTCTGCCTGAAATGTCTTTGTAAGAAAATTCAGGGTTGATCCGTCCATAAGCTTGAGAGCCCCCACTGCTGAAGTACGGCCACTTGCATGCTGAAATTTAAAATTACCATTTAAAACAGTTGTCAAAACCTGGTGATATTCCTGATCCAAAATGAAAGTGATTTTTGCTTCTCTTTCTATACTAACATTAATCGTGTAATCAAATTTACTTTGTGTTGATGGACTAACCCTAACGCTCGCACTCCTTTGCTGTGATAAAGCAATCAAGCTTTCAAAATCTGCTTCCTTCTTCTTTTCTTTTGTCGTATCCTGCACATATCGATAAACAAAATTAGTATTAGTGTTTTTATATCCCCTCCTCGATTGAGGAAAAGTCAAATCGGCACTAATTACTTTTATCGGGGCATTTAAAGATATACCTTGAGGGTCAATTGAAAACTCCAGTTTACCGTTTGTTGCAACAACGAGGTCCCCATACAAATCAGGACTGGCCGCTTTTGAAGATTCACTCAATATTTTAAGCTGTCCATTTAAGTAAACCTGGGATGATGCCAGTTTAAAATCATTGAGCACTGCTTTACCACTGCCTATAACTGTACCTCCATTCACAGTCCCTTCAACATTCTCGACAATTAAACTATCGAGCGAAACAGAATGTCCGGCCACACTAATTTTTACTCCTGTATTATATCCAAGGTTGTTAGCTTGAGCAATAAATCCTCCTTTATCAATAGTCAGGTATCCATGAGGATCAGGTTCTGATAATGATCCTTTTATATCAAGGTCCGCAGAAAGAAATCCGTGTGCTTTATTTATTTGAGGAAGTATATCACCAAAGACGCTCAGATTAAACTTATTTGCCAGAAGTTTCAGATTCATTTTATTATTATTTAACAGTCGTTCTTCCACTTCTGTAAAAGCCAGATTAACAGGTATCCCGCCCCATATTTTTAAAAGCGGATTCGATTTGTTATGCAGCGAATCCAAAAAATAGGTTTCAAGATTTACATTCTTGTTTTCATATTGCCAGTCAGATGTTAAATAACCAAGAAATTTATTTTTGAATGAGACACTATCAACCTGAAGCTGCATATTTATTTTAGGGCTTGAATAATTCCCATTTATAGTTGCGTTTAAATTAATATCGGCGACGGGGCTGTTGGTTGTACTTAATTCAGCAAAGTTAGCAGATAAATCTTTTCCTCTAAAATGATTAAGTGTCACCAGCAGGTTTTGATTTCCATACTTGAGCAGGTTACCTTTCAACTTCAAACTTGCTTTGTTTCTAATCATCTCAAAATCATCAAACCTGATTTCATCATTAGAAACTAAAAACTTCAGGTTATTTTTATTGTGGATATCAAAATTGTTGTAAACTATCCCCAATGAATCAAGATCGAAGTAGGCGTTCCCGTCTTCAAAATTAATGTTCCCCTCCATTTTTGCGTGTAGATAATCCTCCAGGTTCCCCGAAAATTTAACATTCGCTTTGCTTTTGTTTAATGCCAGGTCAAATAAAAAATCATGAATATCTTGTCCGGTATAAATTCTCTTAGTATTTATATCAACTTTTGCGAAAATATCATTAAGATTATTTGCATAAAAACTATTTGCAAAATCAAATCCTAGGTCAAGTTTGGAAAGGAAAAATATGCCCTTAGGCCCCCAGAACTTTACATATTCAAGGTTGGAATTTAGTAAAACGTGCACGCTGTCATTAGAATTGTAAACTTTTCCCTTTAAATGTCCATCTATTTCCAGTCTGCTATTGTTGAGAAAGATTGTAATAAGTTTGAAATCCTTAAACTTAACATCAAAAGTGAATTCATTATCTTGATCAACTTCACTGAATCTCGACTCTTCCAATTTATTTGTTAATAGTGCAGTTTTATTATTTCCGGCAATATCAGTATTAACAGAATCGCTGCCCAAAACCTGTTTGACTTTTTTATTGGCGACATCAGTCAGCAAGCCTGCTTCGCCAACCAATAAAGAAATAGTTTTAGGAAGGGAAAATTTTCCATTTAAAGAAATATCAGCTAAGTCCGAGGTAATTTTTAGAGATTTCTGATCATTGTCGGAACTTATTATATTAAATGTAGCTTCGCTACTGTCGATCTTCACCCCATTCATTACAGAATGATTTACAATCATACTCAGGTAGAGATTAAGTTTATCCGGGTCAAGGTTCTGACCTGTTCCGTTCACATAAAAATTAAGATTACCATGATTAAGTGAGTCATTAAACACTTGAGAATAATTAAGATTTTTTATTCTACCTTCAATATCATAACCTGGGCTGGTCTCATTGGTGAAGTCAAAAATTCCTGTCAGCAAAGCGGAGGAAGTGTCTGAATTAATTTTCAGATTATATAAAATATTTTTTCTATCAGCATTTACAGATAATCTTAAACTATCAGTTGGTATACCTTCGATAACAGAACCGTCCGCCGTAAAAGAAAGACTCGCTTTTAGGTCGGCCGGAGTAGAACCGATGCCTTTCACGCGTCCGGTTGAAGTAAATTTTGTTTGAAAACCAACGATTGGGAAAAAATTAAAGTTGAAAGTAGAAAAATTCAAATCATATTTAATAAGTGATTTTTCAAAATTAGCGTTGCCCTTTACATATAAATTTCCGGAAGGGGTACTTAAATAAATTCTTGTATAAAAATCTAACGGCTCACCATCGAAATTTAGCGTATCTACTTTAATGACTCCCAGTTTTTCATAATTCGGTATTTTTATATCAGGTAATAATTTCACAACGTCGGGTTCATTAATAACTGAATTATAAAAGGCTACTTTAAGTTTCAGCTCTCCTGGAGAATCTAAATTATATATCCTGCCTTTTGCATTTAAGTGAGTATTAAGGTAATTAACATGCAAGTCGTTAACGGATAAGTCCCCCATCACTCCGGAAACTTTTGTATCAACATTTGCATTTTCTTCAGAGTTTTTAAATACTGAGACAAAATTTCCCAGATCCTGCAGATTGACGTTTGCATTAATATTCGCTTTTACTTGTGATTTTTTAAGATCAGATATACTGTTCCCTCCCAGAATATCATAGCCCTTCATTTGCCCAGTTATATTTATCTCAGAATTATTTGTCTGAATCTTTAGCCCTTCTGCTTCAAGTCCGCTGGAAGATACTTTTAGTTTACCTGAAATGTTTTGAATATTAAAATGGGTAAGGTTGGGAGTGAACGATAAATTATGCAGATCAACAGTAAAATCATCTTTAGAAATGTCAATAACTGCAACAAGATTGAGTTTAATATTTCTAACCGTAAAATTATTTGGGTTCAGTGAATCATAAACCGCTGAGCTATTAATGTTTTCATAATTTTGAACAGCAAAGTTAACATTATTCAATGAAAGACTAGATACGACAATCTTAAAAGGGAATGTTGATGAAGTAGTATCTTTAGGTGCTGGCTTAACCAATTTTGAAAGATTTAATTCCCCCGCACTGTCTTTGATAAACCGGATATCGGCATCTGATATTGAAACATCTCTAACGTGGATCATTTTTAGGAATATTGCAAGCGGGCTGGTTTTTACTTCAATTCTTTTTGCATTCAATAATGTATCCTGACCTAACGCTACAACCGTGTTATCTAAAATAACCGTTGTAAAAATGGTTCCATCGAGTTTCCCAATTGAAACTTTTCCGTTTATAGAATCATTAACCTTTTCAACTACATAATTTTTTAATTTATCTCTGAAGAAGGCGGTCTGGCTTACAGCAAAAAAAATCATAAACAAAATTAATAGCACTATTCCTGCATAAAGAAATACGTTTACAATTCTTTGAAGGAGAGTTCTTTTTCTTACATTATTTTTTTTCTTTTCTTCCAAAAGGGGTGGCTCTTTTATTTCTTCGCTTTAACAAGCTATTCGCTGCAGACAAATAAGGCATCAAATTTTATTTTTTTCGTAAAGGCTGAGTATTTTTTGTATAATTTTTGAAGTCGATTGTTCATTAACAAATTTTATATTTTTTACTGTGCCTCCGTTTTTGATTACAGTTTCCCTGCCTTCAATTTTATCCAGATTCCAATCAGCGCCTTTAACAAGTATATCCGGAATGATTGCATCTATAAGCTTTGCGGGAGTATCCTCATCAAACAGTACGACAAAATCTACCGGCTTAAGGCTTGCAAGAATTATTGCTCTGTTTTCCTGAGTAATGATAGGTCTTTTATCGCCCTTAATACTTTTAACTGATTTATCGCTGTTCAAGCCTACAATAAGAATATCACCGAGAGCTTTTGATTTGGTCAGGTAATCGACATGCCCGGAATGTAAAATATCAAAAACACCGTTAGTGAAAACAACTTTTTTATTTTCATTACGTAATTTTTTTCTTATTTCAACAATTTCTTCCCAGGTCCTAATTTCTTTCATCTTCAAAGTTCTTCATTAACTGTGTCAAAAAGTTTGTCAAGTTCAATAGGTACGATGCCCACTTCCTCACAGACGATTCCGCCAGCATAATTTGCAAGGTATGATGCTTCAAGAATATCTGCTCCCGCGGCCAGCGCCATCGTTAAAGTGGAAATCACTGTATCACCAGCGCCGGAAACATCCGCAACTATCCTTGCCTTTGTTTCCATTTTTTTAGGTTCTTTTCCTTTTTCAAAAACTGCTATTCCATCCTCACCAAGAGTTAACAAAACATACTTTGCATTAATTTTATCAAGCAGTTTTTTTCCTGCTGCTGTAACGTCTTCCTCCGATCTTATTTTCATTCCAAGCACATCTTCAGCTTCTTTCCGGTTGGGTTTAAAAACTGTTACATTTTTATATTGAAAAAAATTATTGAACTTCGGATCTACCGTGATTAGAACGTTATTTTTATTTGCAAGCTGAATAATCTTTTCAATCAAAGACGAAGTTAAAACTCCCTTGTTATAATCCTGAAGAATAATTCCGTCAAAGCTTTTTATATTTTTCTCTATGTACTCAAAAACCTTCGTTTGAATTTTCTTTCCCAAATACTCCTTACTTTCTTTATCTATTCTTACCACATGCTGGTCGTCAGCTATTACCCTGGTTTTTGCAGTTGTCGGTCTTTCTTCGTCTATCAATATCCCTTCATCCGAAATGTTCGCTTCGGTAACAAGAGACTTAAAAATAGTTCCGTAATTATCATAACCAATTACGCCTACCGGAAAGGGAATTCCACCAAGCTTCAAAATATTCAGAGCAACGTTTGCCGCACCACCGAACCTGTAAAATTCATTACCTACTTCAACCACCGGAACGGGGGCTTCCGGGGAAATTCTTTTTACGTCTCCCCAGAAATAGCAGTCAAGCATCATATCTCCAACGACCGCTACTTTTAAGTTTTTAAAATGGCTTTTAATCGTGCTAAGTCTTTTAACAGAAAGATTTACCATAAACTGTCCAAAAATGAAAATTTGATTGATTAAGATAATGATAAATTAAATGCCTGAAAAGGAAGAATATTTAGGGGTTTTGGGAGTTTTATTATACACTCTTCTTGCCCGGCTCAGTGAAACCTATATTGACTCTAAATAAAACTTTAAGTAAAATGAGATCGTAACTTAACAGGGGCAGTTATGAAATCATTTCACTAAAAAGGGGAAATTATGAAAAAGAATTTTATTATTTGTATTCTCTTATGGACTGGAATCAGCTATGCTCAATTTCCTTTAGAGGTTGGAAACAGATGGGATATTGCATTTGGATCTTGGTGGAATGGGCAGGGAGGCTCCAGTAGTGATACAACTGTATTCAAAATTACTTCTGACACTTTGATGCCAAATGGTCATAAATATTTTAGAATTACTCCCGCATATTATTATTTTAAGGATATTGTAAGAGCCGATTCAATCGGACTTTATTATTACGATACATTAAATGCCAGAGAATGGCTTCTATTTAAGTACGATATGGAAACTGGCTCAAATAATTATCCAAACAGCGAACATATAAGCGCAGCTTATATGATGAGAGATACAACAGACACGACTAATTTCATAAAAATTTATAAATGGTCGGATGGCAAACAATTAATTTTTGGTGATAGTGTAAGAGTCATCACCTATTTTTATGATACAGGTCTGGATGACAGTTACTTTGTTACCATAAGCCCGAAATTTGGTTTCGTTGGCACTAACAAATACGGTTGGAACTACAATTATGATTCATTTATAATCGGATGCGTTTTGTCAGGAACAGGTTACGGAACCTTAACGCCCATTACAAAAGAACAGACATTGCCGGTTTCTACGGTATTATATCAAAATTATCCAAACCCATTTAATCCGACTACAATTATAAGTTATAGCGTGCCCAAAAGAAGTCATGTTACAATAAAAATTTTTGATACGCTCGGCAGGCAGGTTGTTGAACTTGTAAACGAAGAAAAATCTTTTGGTCGTTATTATGTTACATTCGATGGTTCAAAATTATCTAGCGGAATATATTTTTATTCAATAACTGCGGGGAATTTTCATCAGACAAAAAAAATGGCGCTGGTGAAGTAAAGTTATTTATGTAAATTTATTTCCTCCTTCTAATCTGCTTTTTAAGCGACCAATGCGCAAGAGGATTATCTATTCTTATTTTATACAATCCGCTGTCAGTTCCAATCCACATCGAGGTGCCGTCAAAATACATACAGAGAACCTGTCTGGTGTTCAGGTCAACCGAATTAATTCTGGGAGATAAAACTTTTTCAGTGTTTCTGTCTATCAAATCAAGTCCCCTCCCGAAATCTTTTTTAGCTTCGCTGTTAAAAGTATAAACCCCGGCCCAGATTTTATTTCCTGTTCTCGCAAGACAGTAAATGCCGTTTGCAACAAGACCATTTTTCTTAGAAATTCTGTCCCACGCTAATTTTCTGTCATACCTGTACACTCCGCCAATATTAAAATGCGGCTGATCCTTCGTAATAAACTCATCGGTGGCAAACCAGATATGATCTTTGTCAAATAAAATATCGGGAATTGAAACTGCATTACCGTCGCCGTTAAATCCATTACTCTTATTATTCAAAAATTTCCAGGCAGATTTATCTTCATAGTTTTTAGACTTATCATAAATATGCACACCTGATTCAGTTCCAAACCAGATGAGACTGTCCCCGTCCATTTTTATGGTTTTAAAATTATTCGTTTTGCTGTCGTTGTTCTCAGTCATATCCATATCTTTGTAATGATTTCTTCTCACATCAAGCCTGGTGAGATTTATAAATCTGCCGATCCATAAAACATTCTGATCGGGATCATAACATAATGACCTGATCCAGTTGCCCATTTCACCGCCTTGTGCAAATTTTCTTTTTCTCCACAGGTGTCGTCTCAGGTCATAGATAAACAAACCTTCTACTGTTCCTCCCCACAAATAATCTTTGTTGACTGCTATTGTATAAAAGAAATCAGTGTCGCAATTTTGGTTTTTTGTTGACAGATTAAACCATTTTGCATCTTTAATAGAATAGCGATAAATCCCCTGTCCATAGGTGGAAAACCAGATATAATCGCCTTCTTTTTGTATTTCTGTAACCATCGCATTCTCAAGATAAGATTCCACCTGAACCTGCGAAAAAGAAATTGTTGGTATGAAAAATAATAACAGGAAAGTAAAGAGGGCTTTTTTCATCTTAAAAAATTTGGTGAAAGAAATAATTCTTAAATCCTATGCAAATCAGCAGTGACTTGATTTCCTAAATTGTCATTCCGATCGAAGAGAAAAATATTTATTATTTACTAAAGATCAGAAAAGATTTCTCACTCACCCGTTAACCGGGTTCGTTCGAAATGACATTATTTTCAATAACTCTCTTCTTTCGAAGGGAATTTTCCGGCTTTAATATCATCGATGTATGACTTAACAGCTTTAGTCATCACATCAGCTAATTCAGCGTAATGCCTGACAAACCGCGGATGAAAATCAACATTAAGCCCAAGCATATCGGGAGCAACGAGAATCTGTCCGTCGCATTCAACACCAGCACCTATTCCAATTGTAGGAATATTTATAGACTCCGTAATTTTTTTAGCAAGTGTAGCAGGAATTTTTTCGAGCACAACAGCAAATGCCCCTGCTTCTGCAACTGCTTTTGCATCATTAAAAATTTCTTCACTCTCTTCTTTGGTTCTGCCTCTTTCCCTGTAGCTACCAAACTGGTGAATGCTTTGCGGAGTAAGTCCAACGTGTCCCATCACCGGGATACCTTCATCTGTAATTTTTTTTATTGTTTCAGCTACCCTTTTTCCACCCTCAAGCTTAACTCCGCCTGCTGAAGTTTCTTTCATAATTCTTCCGGCATTTCGAAATCCTTCATCAACGCTTAACTGGTATGACATAAAAGGCAGATCAGTAACTACCATTGCCCTGCTTATTCCTCTTGTAACCGCTTTTGTATGATAGATCATTTCATCCATCGTAACCGGAAGAGTTGTTTCATGTCCCTGGAATACATTTGCAAGTGAATCACCAACCAGAACAAGATCAATTCCGACTTCATCGAGAATCTTTGCTGTTATAAAATCATACGCAGTAAGTGCCGTAATTTTTATTCCTTTTTTCTTTAAAAGTGATAAAGTTTTTGTGGTTACGCGTTTAATCTCTTTCTCAGTACTCATTTAATTCTCTTTATGAATTATTGCTGAATAATTTCAAGTTCCTGATTTAATGATCCCTCAAATTTTGTTTCGAATTTAATTTCAAATCCTTTTGCAATTGACTCTGCCAGGTTTTCGTAATCTATGCTTTCATTTAAAATGGATCCAAGATCGGTAGTTGTATTTTCTATTTCTGCTTTAAGTGTTTCAAAGTTTTCTGTATTTAGGTAATTTACAATATTTAAATGATAAGAACTGCAAAGAATTGAACCGTGCTGAAGGATTGTATTTCCTAGCTTTCTTTGTGCACTTCCGACTAATTTTTTACCGGAATATTTTAATTCACTTTTGGCCGGAACAGCAAAACAAATTGCGCTCTTTTCTTCTTTATAAAATGATGGGAAATCGGGCTGGCTGTTTTCCAGTTCAACTTTATTCAGTTTAGGATTATAAATTCTTAATCCTTCCAGCAAAGCAAGACTAATCTCGTGATAAATATTTCTTGCAGACAAATTTTCTGAAACCGGAATAACAACAGAGTAAGTTAATTCTTCTGAGTGAAGAATAGCTCTTCCTCCTGTCGGTCTTTTAACAACACCAATTTTATCTTCAGCGGCTTTATTTAGATTCACAGATTTAAAATTTTGATTCGCACCTAAGGAAATGCAATAAGGCTGCCATCTGTATAATCGCAAAATGGCTTCACAGGGTTTTATATTTCTGGCAAGATCAATATCATAATCCATATTGAACTTACCGCTATTAAAACCTGTATTTACAAACTGCCACCTCATTTGCCGACAATTCCCCTTTTACTTTTTCCAATAAACTCCACAGCAGCATCAACGTACTTATTATTAAACTCAGATTTAACTTTTGCAATTGCCTGGCTAACATTCAATGACTTATCATAAATATAACCGTAGGCTTTCTTCAAAGTCTGAATATCATCGTTTGAAAAACCTCTCCTCCGCAATCCAATAACATTTAGTCCTGAAAACTTCAGGGGCTCGCCTGCCATAAGGGTAAAAGGTGGAACGTCCTGAGGTATTCTATACCCTCCGCCGACCATTGAATGCTGGCCCACATTACAAAATTGATGTACCGATGTTCCTCCACCAATTATTACAAAATCTTCCACAACTACATGACCTGCTAGCTGTACTAAATTGGCAAGGATGCAATTATCTCCAACTGTTGTATCGTGCGCAACGTGTGTATATGCCATTAACAAACAATTTTTTCCAACACGTGAAAAACCGGTTTCTTTTGTGCCTCTATGAAGTGTAACGTATTCGTGAATAATGCTTTCATCGCCTACATAAAAATATGATTCTTCATTTGAAAATTTCAGATCTTGCGGAGTGTGTGCAATTGAAGCCGCCTGGTGAATCGTAACTTTATTACCAATTCTTGCGCCGTTATAAATTACAACGTGAGGCCCAATTGTGCAGTCATTTCCAATTTCAACGTCATCTTCAATTACTGAATAAGGGCCGATGCTGACGTTGTCTGCTATTTTTGCATTTTTGCTGACTATTGCGGTAGAATGAATTTGACTCATTTAAAAAAATCAATTTTCTTTTTTGTCTTCCCTGTCAACTATCCCTGCCATAAAATCTGCTTCAGCTACAAGTACCTCATTAACATAAGCTTTACCACTCATTGTAACAATTTTGCTTTTCTTATTTCCCATTACTATTTCCAGATACAGCTGATCTCCCGGCATAACAGGTTTCCTGAACTTAGCATTATTTATCTGCATAAAGTAAACCAGCTTTTCCTCAGGATTAGGAAACGAATTAAGTAAAAGGACACCACCTGTTTGCGCCATCGATTCAATTATCAGAACTCCCGGCATTATCGGCTGACCGGGGAAATGCCCTTCGAAGAAAGGTTCATTGACTGTGACAGATTTTACTCCAATTACCTTTTTATCCATTTCAAGATGGATAATTTTATCAACTAATAGAAATGGATAACGGTGAGGAAGAATTCTTTGAATTGCATTTACATCAAATACAATTCCTTCTTTCTTAACAAACTGAAATTTCTTTACAAGTTTTTTCTGCTGATAAAGTTTTCTTACCTGTTTTGCAAACTCCACATTAGCCATGTGACCGGGGCGCGCTGCAAGTATTTGTGCTTTTATGGGGGCGCCGATCAACGCAAGATCTCCAAGAAGATCCAACAACTTGTGGCGAACAGGTTCGTTCTTAAAGCGAAGTTCTTTATTATTTAGTATTCCATTTTTACCAATAGAAACTTTATTTTTAATACCAATTTTTTTTCTGAGTCCTTCCAGTTCATTTTTATTTAGATTATGATCAATAATCACTACTGCATTATCGATATCACCACCTTTGATTAGGCCGGAGCTTGCAAGCAGTTCAACTTCACTCAGGAAACAAAAAGTTCTTGCGGGAGCGAATTCATTTACAAATTCTTTTTCAAGATCAAACAAGCCAGTGTGCTGACTTCCCAAAGCTGGGTTTTGATAATCAACCATAACAGTTATTCTGTAATTATCAAGTGGGAGAGCAACAATATCTATTTGCTTTTCTTCGTTATGGTACATTACGGTTTCATCAATTATAAGGTAATCTTTAGGCGCTTCCTGCTGAACGAATTTTGCGTTCTTTAAAACTTCAACATAAGGCACCGCACTGCCATCACCGACCGGTGGTTCGATTCCCTCTAGCTCAATAATCAGATTATCTATTTGAAGTCCGACAACTGCTGCAAGTACATGTTCAACTGTGTGAACTTTTGCTTCACCCACTGCAAGGGTTGTTCCGCGGGAAACATCAACAACATAATCCGCGTTTGCTGGTATTTCAGGTCTGTCAGGAAGATCAACTCTAACAAATTTAATTCCATAATTTTCCGGTGCCGGTTTGAAAGTCATTTCACATTGCGTCCCAGTGTGTAATCCAATACCTGACATTGAAACTTCGTGAGCAATAGTCCTTTGTGATTCTAACATTAATTAGCCTGAAATTTGTTATCCGAAATATTTAATAGAATTTTTGTGAAAATGATTTTCAAAATACCAAGATGAGCCCTGAAATACAATAAAGACAACAGGTATTCAATCCAGATTAAAACCTATAAAGGCTTTTATTTGTTTGACTTTTGGATTTCTTCCCGGAGAGTTTTTACCTGACTTTCAAGTTCTTTTATTCTTTCGGCATAATCAGGCAGGCTCCTTAGATGTGCCTCCAGCCTTAACGCCGAGCTTAATTCCTTAGCCGGAGTACCAAAATATTTACCCGATTTTTTAATTGATTTAGATATTCCGGACTGTGCAAGCAAAATAGTATTATCTGCGATTTCAATATGTCCAACAAGTCCGACCTGGCCAGCAAGTATACAATTTTTCCCGATCTTTGTGCTCCCAGAGATACCTGTCTGTGAGGAAATAACTGTATTTCTTCCCACTGTTACATTGTGCGCAATCTGAACCAGGTTATCTATTTTTACTCCACTTTTTATCTGTGTTGAGCCGAGGGAAGCCCGATCTATAGTTACATTTGCGCCAATTTCAACGTCATCTTCTATAATTACATTTCCCACCTGGGGAATTTTTTGATATACACCTTTTTCATCAGGATTAAAACCAAATCCATCGGAACCGATTACAGTACCGGGATGAATAATTGCCCTTTTCCCGACTTTACAGTTTTCACGAATACTAACATTTTGAAATAGTAATGATCCATCTCCTATTTCAACATTGTCAGACAAAACTGTGTTGTGGAAAATCTTAACTTTCTCTCCGATCTTACAACCGGCTGATACAACAACATTTTTCCCCAGAGCAGTCCCCTCACCAATTTCTGCGGAAGGATGAACAAATGCGGTTTCATCAATTCCACCAAGCGGAAACTCAGGAGTAAAGTAATTCCGTATTAAAGTGAAGAAAACTTTTTCGGGAAAATCAACTTCAATGTAAGATATGTCGTTCCTGATCTTATCAAAACCGGTTTTGACGAGAATAGCGGACGCTTTGGTTGAACTAAAATATTTTTCGTACGAAGGGTGGTAGAGAAAAGTGAGTTCCTCGTTTTTTGCTTCATCTATTTTTGCAAGATTACTTATGACTAAATTCCCATCACCTGAAATTTTTCCTCCGACTAAATTAGCAATTTCCTGCAGCTTAATTTTCATTTAACAACTAATAATTAATTCAATTTTAATTTGTCAATTACTAAAGGAGTAATATCATATTTTTCTTTTGCATAGAGTAATGTCACATCACTGCTTCTGTCAAACACAAGGTCAAGGTCTTCTTCCTGAGCTACTTCTTTTATAACGCTGAATACCTTGTTCTGTATAGGCTTCATCAATTCGTCCTGTTTCTGAAACAATTCTCCCTTGGTCCCAAATTTTTGATTGCGGTAATTATCAATATCCTGCTCCATCTTTGCAATTTCAGCTTCCATATCCTTTTTTGTCTGATCAGTCATTATCAGTTTTCTTCTTTCGTAATCATCTTTTTTTGCCGCCAGATCTGCTTGCATTTTCGCAAGTTCACTTTTCCAGGTTCGAATAAAGGAATCAAGTTTTTGCCTGGCATCCTGTGCGTCAGGCAGCTTATCAAAAATTGTATTTGAATCAACATAGCCGATCTTTAATTGTGCTAGTGAAAAGCCTGAAAAGAGGCAAAGGATAAATATTAGGGATAAATATGTTTTTTTCATCAGAACTCCGGTACTTTTAAAAAGACTTAATTTAACATATTAAATCTTTAACTAAACAACGAGTCACTTTAAAATAATAAATTATTGATTCCTATAAGAATTTATTCTTAAATGGGAACCAATAATTTTATTCAAAGTTGGCAGGAAAATCTGTAAAGCTATTTAGTAGTTCCGCGTTTCAGCTTATCTAAAACTTTGTAGGTTATATCATAAGCAGGGTCGCCGTAAAGGAGCACAGCATCGCCGGCTTTGTCAAAAACGAACTGCATACCTTCTTCTTTTGCCACATCTGATATTGCTTTATATACTTTTGCTTTCACCGGTCCAAATATCGTCTCATTTTCCTTATAGATCTCTCCGCTAGGCTGTGCGAATTTTTGTTTTTTGTAATTATCAATGTCCTGTTGCTGTTTTAGAAGCTTTTGCTGAGCAGCAAGCTGTTTGTCCTCAGGCATTGTCTTTGCCTGTTTTTGATAATCAGCATATTCTTTTTGCAGAGCTGCTGTTAATGTATCTACATGTGAGTTCCATTGACTAACTAAAGCATCGAGATCACCCTGAGCTTTAATTGCCTCGGGGAACTGAGCCAATATAGTTTGAGAATCAACGTAGCCTAATTTAACCGGGCCGGTTTGTGCAAAAATAAAATTACTGCCCAATAACATTGCTGTGATTAATACCAGGTACTTTTTCACTTTTCTTACCTCTCTAAATTAATTAAATGATTAATTAAAATTAAAAGCCTTTACCAAACTGAAAATGGAACGTCCACTTCGGTTGTGATCCATCTACGATCGGTCTGTCAAATCCATACCCTATGTCAAAGCCTATAAGACCTACAGGGTTAATCAAAATCCTTGCCCCAAAACCTGCTGATCTTCTCAAATCAAACGGATCGGTTTTATTAAGATTCTCAAATACATTACCGGCTTCCGCAAAAGCAAGCACATAAAATGGAATCGGTTCCTGAGTAACCGAAACTCTGAGTTCTGTTGTATATCTCATCATTACCCGTCCGCCTAGGACCTGCCCGCTGGAATTTTTGGGTCCGATTGATCTGTCTTCATATCCTCTTAAAGGTGTTGTTGCTATCACAAGACCGTTTCCACCCATAAAGAAAAAGTCAAACGGGTTAATGGTTGTATTTGACTCAAGCTCTTTTATATAGCCAAGCTCAGCTATTGTATAGAGAGTAAACCTGCTGGAACCAAATAATCTTCTGTACCATTCCGAACTGAAATGAAGTTTATAATAGTCAACATTGCCGGGCAAAAACGGACCGCCAGAAATTTGGCCGTCCAAACTGACATTCGATCCCTGCGATGGGAAGGTCGGGTTATCAATATTTTTTCTGACTATAGTAGCTCCCAGAGTAAATTCATTAGTTAATCCAGTTACATAATAACCCCCACCATTAATTACATCATTTCTCTGGTATCTTAAAAATCCCTGAACACTGAAAAAATCATCCGGCCATTTTAATCTTCGTCCCAATTTCAGCGTCGCACCTGTTTGGCGTAAATCGTAAATATATTGTTGCCGTGTATCGAAAACTTCAAAACCTACTAGTGTTGGAGTATTAAACAACCATGGCTCAGTAAATCCTAGAGAAAATGTTCTGTAAACACTTGAGACACCAAACTGCCAGTTAAAACTGAGTATCTGACCGCCGCCCAATTTAAAGGGTTTAATAAGGGAGAAGTTTGATAACGTAATTCCTATTGCTCCACTGAATCCAAAACTGCCGCTATAACCTACAGAAGCATTAAGAAAGTCACTCGATTTTTCGTCAACATTAAAAGTAACATTTACAGTGCTATCATTTGCCAGGTTTGTTGAAATCCCCTCTGGTCCATATAATTTTTCTACATTAAAATATTTCAGGTTGGCAAGCTGTTGAATACTTCTTAACAAAAGCCCACGATTAAAATAAGCCCCCGGTATTGTATAAAGCTCTCTCCTGATAACCTTATCCATTGTTTTAGTATTTCCTTCAATACCAACTGTTCCGATCTTAAACTGATTTTTTTCCTGTACGCGTATATTTATGTCTACAGAATCACCTGGAACTCTTGTTTCCACTGGCGTCACATTAAAAGTCAGATAACCATTATCCAGATATAGTGCAGAAACATCTGACTGTTGTTCGTTACCGTGAAGATTTTTTTGCAACTTATCATAATTAAAGACATCGCCTTTTGCAAGGTCCAGTCTTTGGCTTAATATATAATCGGGGAAAACAGTGTTACCTTCCCAGGTTATATTCCTAATAAAATACTGCGGCCCTTCATAAACATTTACAATTACTTTAACATCTTCTTTATTATTAGAATAAACCAATGAATCGCCGAGCACTTCGGCATCACGATATCCCTTCGATTGGTAAAAATCTGTAATCTTCTTTTCGTCTTTTTTTAATTTATTCGGATCAAACTTTGAGCCCTGCCAGAATTTCCACCATTTAGCTTCGTGAATATCGTCCATCTCACCTTTCAAATCACCATTATCAAAGTGTTTGTTT
>Ga0307417_10000367_pt1 | contig 18715 bp, 18 predicted proteins | sample SalMarWE160210MG_2_FD_202514 | JGI IMG/M metagenome (GOLD analysis project Ga0307417, IMG submission 202514) | Salt marsh sediment microbial communities from the Plum Island Ecosystem LTER, Massachusetts, United States - WE1602-10 | ecosystem: Environmental > Aquatic > Marine > Intertidal zone... | reverse complement strand
CGTTGTTTGTCAAGGAAGAGGCGCGACGGGGCGTAATGATGAACAGCCTTGGCACAGTCTGGGACGCCAACGAAACGTGGATCGTGATCGTGGGAGGCACGCTGTTCGGCGCTTTCCCGCTGGCGTTCGGGGTTGTCTTCCATGCGCTGTATATTCCCATGATGCTGATGTTGTTCGGCTTCATCTTCCGCGGTGTGGCCTTCGAGTTTCGCCACCTCGCGCAGCGCGAATCGGTCTGGGAGTGGGCCTTCGGGTTCGGTAGCCTTGTTGCCGCGGGCGCCCAGGGGCTCGCGCTCGGCGGTTTGCTGCAAGGCCCGACCGTCGAGCAGGGCCGCTTCACGGGTGGCACGTTTGACTGGTTGACACCGTTCAGCCTGCTGGCAACGGGCGGTGTGCTCGTCGGCTATACCCTGTTGGGGACCACCTACCTGATGATCCGGATGCATGGCATGTTGGAGGATCGGCTCTATCGCCTGGCCAGGTATCTGGCAGTCGCCATGCTGGCCGTCGCCGCGGTGGTCAGCCTGTGGTGTCCATTGCGCTACGAGTGGATCTTCGCTCGCTGGTTCAGTCTGCCGAATGTCTACTACTATGCGGCGTTGCCGGCCATGGCGCTGTTCGCATTCGCCATGCTGTTCCGCAGCCTGGCACAGCGCAGAACCGTGGCGCCCTTTGTGTGGACCCTGCTGATTTTCGTGGCTTCCTTTGCGGGCCTGGGCGCGACGTTTTTTCCCTACCTGGTTCCCGAAGCCATCACCGTTTTCGAGGCGGCGGCCGCGCCTAACACCCTGGTGTTCATGCTCGCGATTGTCAGTTTCTTTATTCCGATTATGATTTTCTACAACGCCTATCAATATGCGGTGTTCAGTGGAAAGCTTGAGGAATACAGGGTCGATGGTGACGACCCGGCTCACTGAGCACAGGCAGCGATCCAACTACCCCTACGACACCGCATACCCCGCCTTCGCAAGCTACAAACCTTGCGCCCCTTCGCTATCCTGCCATCCGGTGTTGTTATCAACCCACTTCAAACTCAACCAGTACCACAATGTAATGGGAACCATCGCCGCAAACCAGCTCCAGTCGTCGACAAGAAACAGGCGCCCGACCCAATCGCGGTCCGGGAAAATCTGTACCCAGGGGATACAATAGACGGAAAACACGATGCAGGACCCGATCAGTAACAAGGCCCCTTTTCGCGTCGCGATACTTGAAAATGCAAGGTAGACCCAAATTGGCACATCGCCGGTTTTTTTCATCAGTTTGTTCCCCCACGCACCTTCAATATCAAACCCCCACGGTTCTGAAGATGCGGCGCTGAAAGGACTGTCATGCCCAAGCGGTTTTCCTGCGCCTGGCGACATCTGCCAATACCGGCAACCTGGCAGATGCCTGCCAGGCGGCTGCGGGCAGCACGCTGCTGGAGAGATTATCACAGCCCGGCCCGATGTTCCGCCATTTCATGCCCAGTTGATTTCTCACCCCCTTACCCAGCCGCCGCAGCGACGGGGACACGCCTTTTCGCCTCGTCGGGCGTCGTCGCCGGCTGTCCAGCGCCGGCTCTGGCCAAGCTGCGCCGGGAAGTTTACCGACCAATCGAGGACCCGCCGGGATGTCGCCGGCATACCGGCTATCGGGTGTCACCACGCCTGGACACCGCTTCTCAGTCATCAAATTTCAACGCGGCAACAATCGTATTCAGTTTCCCCTGTTCACCTCCGTCACCCAACAGGTCAGCGTTTCTCCCCGCAGCAACCATTTCCCGCTTCCGGACGGCTGCTCGATATTGCTCGTTGCAGACGACAATCTTCTGCTTAATCGCTTCCAGGTGCGCTGGAATGTCGATCATGTCCCGCACATAGGTGTCTATGAACAGGCCTTTGCTCTTGTCAATCCTGATAGCCGGATCCAGCTTTCCCGTGAGCATGTTGAAATCATCGCACCACTCCTGCGGCGCCTGGTGGGAAAGCTTGAAAAAGAGGTCGATATAAGGCTCCTTGAGGACTCGGGGAGGCCTTTTTTCGTCTATACCGACGATCTTGATGTCACTGATACTTTTCATAAGCGGTCGCTCCCGGAAATGGCACGCCCCGGCCGGGTGTGTCGGTGAAGCGTACCCCCGCATAAGCTGGTGCACGAGAAAGTTGTATCCGCGATATAGCGAACCAACAAGGACTAATGCCAGCGGCGGCGGGCAGGAAACCACGGTGCTTCGAGAATGTAGCGGCACCACCCGGGATTTCCGCATCGGGAATACCGGCGGATTCCGTCACAGGTTGAGCGACACGTTGCATCACAGGTTCGCGCATCCAATCCCGAAACGTATGCTGTACAATGCATCTGCCCCCATTCAAGGCCAGGCACCGAGGCGGCACCACGGGCCGGCCCCTGACCCGGTATGAGGAACAGTGACGCATGATTCGTACACTTCTGTACAACACCGCGAGCGGAGTACTGGCTTGTGGCGGCGAAGAACTTTTGCGGCGCTGGCAGCAGGAGCCCGACACCGTGATATGGACCGATTTCTCCGGGCACCAGCCGCAACAGGAGAAGCAGATTCTGGAGGAGACCTTCGGGATACACCAGCTGGCGATACAGGATGCTCAGCGCGAGCGGCATCCCCCCAAACTGGAGGCCTACAGCGACTACAGTTTTCTGCTGTTGAAGGAGCTGTCACCGGATGCGGGCGACTTCAATTTCGCCACCAGCCAGCTGGCGCTGTTTATCGGCGAGCGCTTTCTGATTACGCGGCGTGTCGGGGCATCGCCCGGCACCGACAAGCTGTTCCAGCAGACCACCGGGAATGCCGCCCTGTTCGCCGATGGCCAGGGTGCGCTCGCGATGCGCCTGTGCCGGAGTCTGGTCGATCGATACATGCAGATTCTGCTCGGGCTCGAACCACGCCTCGAGGACCTGGAACGTGAGCTCCTGGAGCACCCCAGCGATAAGCTCCTCGCCGAGTTACTGCGCTACAAGACCGAGTTAAAGAAATTCCGCCGCGTGTTCGTCTATCACGAGCAGATCTTCCGGGAACTGAAATCCCGGGCGTTTCCCGCTCTCGGTGCGGACATCGCCCACCAGGTGATCGACGTGTACGAACAGCAGGAGCGCGCCGGCAGCCTCACCGGGCTTTACTATGAACTCGCCTCGGACATGGCCGACGGCTACATATCCGTGGCCTCCCATCACCTCAACCAGATCATGAAAATCCTCACCGTGGTGATGGCGATCTTTGTGCCACTGAGTTTTCTCGCGGGCATATACGGGATGAATTTCGAAAACATGCCGGAACTGCACTCCAGGTCCGGTTATTTTATTTTACTCAGCGTGATGGGCGTTATCGCCGTGCTCCTGCTGGCCATTTTCCGCAAGAAGCGCTGGTTGTAGTGGTGATCCGGCTTCTCATAATGCTGCTGCTGGCCCTGGGCCTGAGCCCGGCGCTGGCCGACGATGCGCCAGCATCAGTACCCGATCCGCAAAAGCTTTCCGCCGACTGGTGGACCTACTTCGAGCCCGCGCAGGCACTGGACGAGCAGACGCGCATCCAGCGGTTCAACGAAGCGCGCAGCTACTTGCGGCGTTACCGGCAACGCCTGGAGAGCGTGAAAGAACCGCAGGCGGCGCAACTGGCCGACAAGGTCCTCACCGAGCTGGGCCGGTTCGAGGAACTCAAATCCGCCCCGCCACCGATCGGCAAACCCGCCGCCCCGGCGGCGGAGACTTACACGCTGGACAAGGCCCTGCAACGCCACGCCGCCTGGCGCACCCTGGAACAGGAAGTTGCGGCGGAACGCGAGGAATCCAACTGGCAGAGCGTTGTTATCGCGGAGGAGCGCAAACAGCAGTCGCGGCGCCGAACGCGCTACCTCGAACTGGATGCTGCCGACCCAAAACGGCTGCATGCGGGACTGGAACTGATGCTGAGCCGCTTGCGGCTCGAAGTCGAGCGCCTGGAAACGGAGCGACGCAAGTCGGTATTGCGTCTCGCCGAGCAGCGTCTCGAGCTGCTGGAAGCGGAACTGGAGTCAATACCGGAGCGCCTGAGCGTATCACCTGCCGACGTGGCGCGCTGGCAGAAGCGGTATGAAGATGCCGAAGCCGCCGGCAGAAAGCTGCGGGAGCAAATCGACCAGACCAAGCTGTTCGAGGTCGAGCTGACCGATGCCAGCCAGGATCTCAGCGAGGCACAGTATGCCGTTGTCGTGGCGGTTCGACAGGATATCGAAATCGGACTGAACGAACTGGTTTCCATGCAGGCGAGGCTGGCGCAGGCACTGATGGTTCTAATCCAGGCGCCCGACGGTGCCGACACGGAGGCGGCGCGCAAACTGCTGGGTGAATACCAGGCGCTCGCCGAAAGAATACAGCAGCAAAACACCCGCTGGGAGCGCATCGCCGAACGCAGCCGCAGTGTTGCGGCAGCAACCGCCGCGGGCAGCGGCGAAGAGGCGCGCTCGGCGGAGCTGCGCAAACGTATCCTGAAGATGCTGGACGACGTGGACCAGGCGCTGCTGCGGCTTGAGCAGCAGGCGCCCGCCACCGGATTTATGGCGCAGCTGCTGAGGACCCGTCAGCAGGCCAGCGAAGACTGGCTGCAGCGCGGGATGGGTGAGCTCAAAGAGATCGGCGGGAAATCCTGGACCACCAGCGTGGAACTGCTGGGCGCGACGCTGTTCGAAATCAATGAAACGCCAGTCACCGCCCTGGGCCTGTTGCGGGTAGTGCTCATCCTGACCATTGCGCTCTGGCTGTCGAAAGGCATTCGACGCACCATCACGCGCGTCGGCGAGCGGCGCGGGGCGGTGAGTCAGAGTTCCCTGTATACCTTCGGGCGGCTGGTGCACTACGTGGTGCTGGCCATCGGTATCATCATCGGCCTGTCCTCGATCGGTATCGATTTCACCAAGTTTGCACTGTTTGCCAGCGCCCTCGGTGTCGGTATCGGTTTCGGTCTGCAGACCCTGATCAGCAACTTCGTTGCGGGTCTGATCATCCTGTTCGAGAAGAGCCTGAAAGTCAGTGACTTTGTCGAGCTGGAATCCGGTGTAACCGGCGAGGTCAGAGAGATCAATATGCGCAGCACCCTGATCACCACCAACGACAATATCGACATTCTGGTGCCGAACTCGGAGTTTGTGGGTGGCCGCGTCATCAACTGGACACTGCGCGAGGCGCACCGGCGGCTGCGCGTGCCCTTCGGCGTCGCCTACGGCACTGACAAGGAACTGGTGAAAAAGGCGGTGCTGGAAGCGGCCGAAAACGTGCCGTGGACCCTGCAAAAAATTAAAGCGCGTCAACCGCAGGTATGGTTAGTCGAATTCGGTGACAGCAGCCTGAATTTCGAGCTGGTCGTCTGGCTCACCCCGGAGGCTGTCAAACGCCCCGGTGCCGTGCAGGCCGCCTACCTCTGGGAGATCGAGACCAAGCTCCATGAGTACGGCATAGAGGTGCCATTTCCCCAGCGCGACCTCCACCTGCGCAGCATGTTTGGCCTGAAAGACGATGCAGCCAGCGCGTTGCTGTCCCGCAACCCGGCAGCCGACTGAGGTGTATGCCGGCGACCATCCACCCGCCCCGCGGTGGAAGGCACCAGGCACCGTGGCGCGCGCGCATGCATACAGCCCATCGGCCCACCGCTGCGTTGGTGGCACAGGTCACCCGAGAGGCCAGCCCTGACCGCACGAGTCACTGGCAACCCCCCTGTGACCTGTCGAACTTCTTTATTCGCATAGGTCGCGATAAGGTTGCCAGTGTCACCCCCTTGAACCTGCCGATCTCGACTACAGGTCTCTGCCTCTTTGCTGTTTGATGTATTGCGGCGATCAGTCATCTGGCCGCGGACTGGCGACGCCACCGGCTGCAATGCCACCCGCGCCGGGAGGATCAGGTTCCGGCTGGCCACGCACTTCCTCGTACCACAGGTCGTGCTGTTCCTTTGCCCAGTTGGCATCGACAGAACCGCTGGTCATGGCTTCGAGAGAGCCTTCCATGCCAATGGCTCCCAGATAGATATGCACGAAGAAGAACGCGATGATGAATACCGCGACAAGCGTGTGTACCTGGTAGGCGTTCCGCAATAGCTCGCGACTTTGCACAAAATCCGGGAAATACAGTGCCAGGCCACTGACACACAACAGCACTCCGCCGACCACCACGGTCCAGTACCAGGCCTTTTGGCCGGCATTGATCTTGCCAGAGCTCGGATGCTTGCCGCCCAGATAGCCGCCGGCGCGCAAAAACCAGGTAATATCGACCTTGAAGTTAAACAACGCCTCGCGCAGGTAAGCAAATAACACCAATACCACCGCGACAGGAAACAGCAACCCCGTCAGGTTGTGTGCCGACTTGCAAAACTGCGCCGTGGCGCTGAACCCTTCCGGACCCAGCCAGGGAATCAATATCCACCTTCCATACAACAGCACCAGGCCGGTGAGCATCAGGATCAGAAAGACGACTGCCATGAACCAGTGAATCCAGCGGTCACTGAGCGTGTAACGTTGAATAAGCCGCCCGGAACGACCCGCCGTGATACGGATGCGACCACGAATCAGAAAATACAGGACAAACAGACCAACGACGCCGGCAAAAATCACCGCGCTGTAAGGCACCAGTTGTTCCATACGAAAGCGGCGCCACTGTTCACCGCCCGCGCCGATCAGCGTACCCGTATCGGTACCTTGCACCTGGGTCTGCCCCGGGACCCCTTGGCGCACCTCGCGCCATAACTCTGTCCCAGGGTTGGCTACGCCGCCAGCACCCTGAACGTAGGCCAGTGCGTACGGAGCCAGAGGCACAAGCAGAATCAGCGCCAGCAACAGCAGCATGAGCGAGATTACCACTCGGTAGCGTGTTGGAAAGTGCATATCGGCGATCAGTCCTGACTGCTTGCCTTGTTCTCCAGCCCACTCGCGCGGCGTTGACCCGGCTTTCCGTAGGCCACACCCCAGCCCCACGCCAGGCCGGAGGCCGCACGGTAGGTGACCCGTTCGCGGAAGATCTCGGAGACCACATCGCCGTCGCCGGCGATCAGCGCCTTGGTGGAGCACATCTCGGCGCACAGCGGCAGTTTGCCCTGGGCGAGACGGTTACTACCGTATTTGCGGAACTCTTCCGGGGAGTTATCCGGTTCCGGGCCGCCGCCGCAGAAGGTGCATTTGTCCATCTTGCCACGGCCACCGAAAGCGACGTTGGCAGGGAACTGGGGAGCACCGAAGGGGCAGGCATAGAAACAATAACCGCAGCCGATACAGATGTCCTTGTCGTGGAGTACCACGCCGTCGTCGGTGAAGTAGAAACAGTCGACCGGACAGACCGCGGCACACGGGGCGTCCGAGCAATGCATGCAGGCCACCGACATGGAGCGTTCGCCCGGCGAACCGTCATTGATCGTCACCACCCGACGCCGGTTGATGCCCCAGGGGACCTCATTTGCGTTCTTGCAGGCGGTTACACAGGCGTTGCACTCGATACAGCGCTCGGCATCACAAAGGAATTTCATTCTGGCCATGATCTTCTCCCTTTAAGCCGGACCGATCCGGCACAGGGAACACTTGGTTTCCTGCATCGCGGTAACGGAGTCGTATCCATAGGTAAAGGCGGTATTGCAGGCCTCACCGAGCACGTAGGGGTCGCTGCCCTTGGGGTACTTGTCACGCAGGTCCTTGCCCTGGAAGTGGCCGCCAAAATGGAACGGCAGCCATACCACCCCCGCGGCCACGCCCTGATCTGTCACCTTGGCCTGCACCTCGATGCGCGCACCTTCGGGACTTTCCACCCAGATCTTCTCTCCGTCCTTGATCCCCGCGTTATTCGCATCGACGATATTGACTTCCGCGAACATGTGCTGCTGCAGTTCGGCCAGCCAGGGATTGGAGCGGGTCTCGTCTCCACCGCCCTCGTACTCCACCAGCCGTCCGCTGGTCATAATCAGCGGGTACTCGCCGGTATAGTCCTTGGCCTGAATGGATTCATAGCGGGTGGGCAGGCGATAGAAGTCCTTGCGGTCTGCGTAGGTCGGGTATTTTTCCACCAGATCGCGGCGCGAGGTATACAGCGGTTCCCGATGAATGGGCACCGGATCCGGGAAGGTCCAGACCACGGTACGCGCCTTGGCATTGCCGAAAGGCGCACAGCCGTGCTTGATCGCCACCCGTTGTATGCCACCGGACAGGTCGGTCTTCCAGTTCTTGCCTTCGGCCTGCTGTTTCTCGTCGGCGGTGAGATCATCCCACCAGCCCAGCTTCTTCAGCATGTCGGCCGTGAACTCAGGATACCCGTCCTTGATCGCCGAGCCCTTGCTGTAGGAATCCTCGGCGAGCAGGTTGACACCATCGCGCTCGACACCAAAGCGGGCGCGGAAGGTCAGACCGCCTTTGGCAACCGGTTTGCTCGTGTCGTAGAGCACGTGCGTGCCCGGGTGTTTCATCTCCGGGGTGCCCCAGCAGGGCCAGGGCAAGCCATAGGCTTCGCCATTGGCGGGCCCACCCCTGGCCTCCAGGGTAGTGTAGTCAAAGGTATGCCAGTTCTGCTGGTGGAGTTTGAGGCGTTCGGGGCTCTGCCCGGTGTAGCCGATGGTCCACATACCGCGGTTGAATTCGCGGGTGATATCTTCGATCATCGGTTCCTCGCCGTTGACCTCGATGTGTTTGAACAGCTCTTCCTCAAAGCCGAGTTTTTTGGCCATCATGTACATGATGGTGTGATCGGGCCTGGACTCGAACAGCGGTTCAATGACCCGGTCGCGCCATTGCAGAGAGCGATTCGAGGCAGTCACCGAACCGTAGGTCTCGAACTGGGTGGCCGCGGGCAACAGATAGACGCCGTCGGTACGATCGTGCATGACGGCACTCACGGTGGGGTAAGGATCGACGACCACCAGCATATCCAGTTTATCCATGGCGTCTTTCATCTCAACGCCGCGGGTCTGGCTGTTGGGCGCATGCCCCCAGAACACCATGGCCCTGAGGCGATCGCGCTGTTCGATATTGTTCTTGTCCTCCAGCACTCCGTCGATCCAGCGTGACACAGGAATGCCCTTCGCATGCATGCTGTTGATAATCTTTTCGTCGCCCCCTTCCTCGCCGAAATACTCGCCCGGTCTTTCTTCCTTGTCGAAACGCCCCGCCAGCCAGTCGTAATCGACGTCCCAGACCTTCGCCCAGTGTTTCCAGGCGCCCTCGGCCACCCCGTAATACCCGGGCAGCGTATGGCTCAACACCCCGAGATCGGTAGCGCCCTGCACGTTGTCATGCCCACGGAAGATATTGGTGCCGCCACCCGCCACGCCCATGTTGCCCAGCGCCAGTTGAAACACGCAGTAGGCGCGGGTGTTGTTGTTACCGATGGTGTGCTGGGTGCCGCCCATACACCAGATGAAAGTGCCAGGACGGTGCTCGGCCATGGTTTTCGCCGCCCGCTTTACCTGCTCTTCAGGCGCGCCGGAGACGCGCTCGACCTCATCCGGAGTCCACTTGGCCACCTCTTTGCGGATCTCATCCATACCGTAGACCCGCTGGCGGATGAACTCCTTGTCCTCCCAGCCGTTTTCAAAAATGTGCCAGAGCATGCCCCAGACCACAGGCACATCCGTGCCGGGTCGGATGCGCATGTACTGGTTGGCGTGAGCCGCGGTGCGGGTAAAGCGCGGGTCGATCACGATCAACGGTGCATTGTTGCGTTCCGTGGCGCGAAACAGGTGCTGCAGAGCTACCGGGTGCGCCTCCGCAGGGTTTCCGCCGATGACCAGGATGGCCTTGCTGTTGTGGATATCGTTGTAGGAATTGGTCATGGCCCCGTAGCCCCAGGTGTTGGCTACCCCGGCTACCGTGGTGGAGTGACAGATGCGGGCCTGGTGATCGACATTGTTGGTGCCCCAGAAAGCCGCGAACTTGCGGAACAGGTAAGCCTGCTCGTTGTTGTGCTTGGCCGAACCCAGCCAGTACACCGAGTCGGGGCCGGACTGTTCGCGGATCGCGAGCATCTTGTCGCCGATCTCATTGACGGCCTGTTCCCAGGAAATACGCTTCCACTTGCCGTTCTCGAGTTTCGTGGGGTATTTGAGGCGGCGTTCGCCGTGGCCGTGTTCGCGCACCGAGGCACCCTTGGCACAGTGCGCCCCCCGGTTGAAAGGATGGTCGAAGGCCGGTTCCTGGCCGGTCCAGACACCGTTCTGCACCTCGGCATAGATACCGCAACCCACCGAGCAATGAGTGCAGATGCTGCGTACGGTTTCGGTTTTTCCGCCCTCGGGCGCCGCCGCTTCGGTCGTCGCATGGGCTTTGCGCATCATGGTGGCGGGCAACATACCCAGCGCGGCGGCACCGCCGGCAGACATACCGGCACGCCTCAGGAAGGTTCGGCGGTCGATGGTATTGGCGGGCCCGGCCCCGCGCGAGGTGACGGCCGCGGCCGCTGGATTCTGCACCTTGGTGAGTTTCATGATCCCTGCTCCTCCGATCCTCTTAACCGGTTGCTGCCGCCAGCGAGATTCGCCTTCGGCAACCAGATGCGCAACCACACTCCGGTTGCAGGTTACACTGCAGGCCCGGCCGCGCTACTCTCTTAGAGTGCGGTAGTAGGCCTCGACGTGCGCCGTACGCTGGTAGCCCCGGGAAGCGGGCTCACGCAGTGGTGACTGGACTTCGGCGCTCTGTGCGGCGGACTCATCACCCGGCGCGAGTGCCACCACGGCCGCCGCGCTGCCGGCGGCTACCATGCCGGCGAGGAATTTCCTGCGCTCCGACTCAACAACCTTTGCTTTCATAGCATCCTCCGTGCGGGCATAGCACCCGTGGCGTATCCGCAGCGTTGCCCGGTTTCAGACGGGCATCGCAAAGTACTGTTGCTCGACAGCCATCAGGCGGGCTCCGAAACCTCCAACCGCGGCATAGAACACTGCGGACTCCGCCTGCTCCAGATCCTGGAAGAACCGTGGCAACCAGGACCCGAGGTGGTTTGCGAAAAATTCACTTTGCTCAGGAAAGCTTAGCCTATTTTCCATAATTGTCATGGCCATAACCTCACAAACGGCAGCAGCATGGTCTTCGGGTTCGACCACACCCTCCTGCCGCGTAAAACCGAGGTCGCGCAGTTCGGCACGCAGCTGCGCCAGGGGCTTTTCCATAAGGAAACCGGTTAAATACCAGGAAGCATAAGGAACCAGCTCGCCGCGGCCGAGGCCAATGAACAAGGCGTGATATTCGTCTTCCAGCGATTCCGGCCGCGCCTCGCCGGCTGCCTTCGCGAGGCTGTCCCAGGCGGGCGCCAGTAACCCGTCGCCCGGCGGCAGTTCGCGCAGCGAATGGAGCAAATCGCCGTTTGGCGGCACCGCCAGCAGCGCGCCCAGCAGGCTGTAGGCGCCCGCCCGCGCCAACTGGTCCTCATCCGGCGCCACGTTGTCCGCGGGCTCCGATCCCCGCGTCACGACCGCACCCCCGGTGTCACACGCCCGCCTGTAACCCCCTGCTCCTCCATCATGTCGATCACCCTGCAGTCTTCACACATCTGGATGCGCCGCAAGGCGTCGCCCTGGAACATCGGGTGCCCGCGCAGTTTGGCGGTGATTCGGTCAACCGTGCTGCGGGTGGCGAACGCTTTGCCGCAGCGCACGCACAGAAACGGTTCCTCTTCATACAGCGTACGCACTTTGCTGCGCGCTTCCCGCTCATAAAGATAGCGAGGTGACGCGGCGATAGCGTTTTCGGGACAGCTGCGCGCGCACAGGCTGCACTGAACGCAGTTTTCCTCGATGAACCGCAGCTGCGGCCGTCCGTCGCCACCCAGCAGGGCCTTGCCGGGGCACTGCGACACACATGCCATACACAAGGTGCAGCGCCCGGTATCCACGCTGACTTCGCCAAAGGGGGCGCCCACAGGCAGATTGACCATGAGTCGTGGCGCCGGTGACTGCGCGTGCAGGTGATCGACCGCGAGTCGGATGACGGCGCGCTTCTCGTTGAAACCGGCAAAACCCGCCGGTTGCTCCGCATCGCGTCCGCCGATGGTCCGCAACTCGGCCACCATCGCTTTTGATTCTGTCACGCCAAGCAAACGTACGGCATCCGCCGCGTAGCCCATGCCTTCGAGGATGGCTTGCGCGAACCCCACCTGCCGTTGCAGTTCCCGCAGCACCGGCTCCGGCGTGTCCGGGGGCACCATAACCACAACGGCGACAGCACCGTAGGCCAGCGCCGCCAGCCAGATATCCATTCCGGTACTACCGCTCTCTTCGCAGTCGAACGGCAGCAGGTTTTCCGGTGCGTCGGCGGCCATCGCCGCCAGCGCCGCACTACCCGCCTCCCGGTCATGTATCAGCAGCACAGCCTGTTGCCCCCCGTGCTGGCGATAGGTGCGCAGCAGCAGGCGCAGGCGGTCCAGGCTATCGCGGGGCTGGGGGTAGTTATAGGTGATGGCCCCGGTCGGACACGCCGTGGCGCAACTGCCCGCGCCCTGGCAAAGATACGGGTCGACTTCGATTTGCTCGCCGATGCTGCGGATCGCCACCGTCGGACAGGCGTCGATACAGCGGGTGCAGGCCGTTATACCACTGCGGCCGTGGGCACAAACCGAGGCGTTGTATTGGAAAAACTGCGGCTTGTCGAACTCCCCGACCAGGCCGGGAATCTCGTCAAGTGCGCGCGCCAGCGCAGCCGGATCGCCGCCGGGCGCAAAATAGCCGGGCGGAACCAGGGGCCGGTCCAGCAGGGGCGCATCGCCCAGATCCAGTACCAGGTCACCGTGGGGCGGCTGGTGGGGAAACAACCGGGCGAGGTCCACCTCACCGTCGGCGCCCTGCATGACGATGGTGAAGGCACCCAGGTACCCTTCCACCCGCGCCACATTGGCCTGGAGACGCTCGACGCCGGCAGGCCAATCCGCATCATCGGCAGCTTCCTCGGGCGGCACGATGACCAGCACCCGGGCAAGCCGGTCAACGAGCCCGGCCGCGAGCGGCCCGGCACGTTCGCCGCGCCCGATTATGACCAGGCGGCCGCGGGACTGATAGCGCACCGCGGATGCGGGTTGCACCGCCTGTGCAGCCGCCGCCGCACAGGCCTGTTGCCGGGCCCGACCGTTCGGCCCTGAAGCAGGCAATACGGCATCCATGTTAGGTTGCTCCAGCATAAGTGGTACCTGCCTGTCTTGTCGCCACGGATAACGCTGCTGAAAACCGGCGGCGCAGCGGCTAGCCTTTCGGCGGTGCTTCGTCACCGCGCACGGGCTGTGCTGCGTCGGCCCCGTCTGCAACCGAAGTGTCTGTTTGCCCAGCAGGCTCCGGTTGCGCCGCATCCCCGCTGGCCACGCTTGCCGTGTCCGCTTGCTTCACGGGATCAGCCGCTTGTTTCAGCGCTCGCTCGAGACTGCGGGCCATGTCATGGGTGATAGTGTCGCCCAGCGGCTTGCAGTTGGCAAAGTCCTCGTCGTAATCATTGAGACCGTCGGTGATATTGAACTGCGGCAACCGGAACAGCTTGCGCAATGCCTGCAGGCGCAGCTCATCACTGACCTTGTCCGACATGAAACCCCGGTAATCGGAGTGTTCACCGAGCGATTCAATCGGCGGCAGCGGCGGATCCTCGTTGGGCGCGTCCCGCACTGCTTCACCGCCAGGCGCCGGACTTGCGTCGACAGATGCCGTTGGCGGCGCTCCGGTAGGCTCGCTTGCCTGGCGTTTGCGTTGCGACCAGCGGCTCAACCAGCCGCTGTCTGCACTTGCGCTCTGCGACTCCTCGACAGTCGCCGGTGGTTGGCTATCAGCGTCGCGATTCATCCTGCTTCCAGTCATCTCGTTTACGTTTCCTGCGTTTCTCCGGCACGTAATGTTCGAGTACATACGCCTCGATCCACAAGTAGATCTCCGGGGGTATGGGCACGGCGTAGACATTTTCGTCCACTTCGGAGTAAGACGCGGCCTCGCCATAGCTCGCAGTCACCAGCGCGGGCTCCGGACGTTTTCCGTCCTCCTCACGGCAGACCACGAACAGGCTGGGGCGTTCCCCCATGAGGTTGCAGTAGTAACTCTCCGCATCGTCCCGATGCAAACTTAGCTGGTAGCCGCGGCACAGGATCTGGCGGCCGCGTTCGTCTTCATGTATGGGTACTGCGGAACGTCCCTGAGGCAGGCCCCGCTGCCCGGCCACCGCGGCGATCACCTGCCAGCATCCGCTGCTCCAGGCGCTGGTTCGGGTATGGTGATATTCCAACAGCAGTGACACGGGAAACACAGGCCGCTGGTTCGGGTCGGATCGTGTTGTGCCGGCATGGGATTTCACAATTCAGTATGGGTCCGCTATGCTTGTTTTCAGAAACGTCCCGTTGAGTATGGCAGGTTTCCCGGACACGGCCACTCACCGGGGAGCATTGACCAGCGGTCGGTATGCGGGCAGGTGACGACCAGGCCGGCCTTCCCGCACCGCAAGCGGGGTAGAATGCAGCCAACGCCCGGCCACCGCGGTGTGGCGCACCCGGTTTTGACACAGGAAATACCTATGCCGACGATTGCTGCACCCGACACCTCAGCGCTGGTGGATTCCTTTGGCCGCCATGTCAGGTATCTGCGCATCTCGTTGACCGACCGTTGCGACTTTCGCTGCGTCTACTGCATGAGCCAGGACATGCAGTTCGTGCCGCGCGCCCAGGTGCTCACCCTCGAAGAGATCCTGACCATCGCCACGGCGTTTCACGATCTGGGCGTGACGAAGATCCGTATTACCGGCGGTGAGCCACTGGTGCGCCGCAACGCCATGTGGCTGATCGAACGACTCGGTGCCCTGGATGCGCTGCAGGAACTGGTGCTCACCACCAATGGTTCCCAACTGCAACGGCTCGCGCAACCGCTGCGCCGCGCGGGTGTGCGGCGTATCAATATCAGCCTGGATTCGCTGCAACCGGAGCGTTTCCGGCGCATCACCCGGGTGGGCGACCTCGAACAGGTCATGCAAGGCATAGACGCGGCGCAGGCGGCCGGATTCGATCGCCTGAAGATCAATTCCGTCATCCTCAGGAATCGCAATCACGACGAGGTCTGCGACCTGGTCCAGTTCGCCGTGGACCGCGACATGGACATCACCTTCATCGAAGAGATGCCGCTCGGCACGATAGACGACCACGATCGCGCCGAGGCCTATTATTCCAGCGACAGGGTGCGCAGCGACATCGAGCGCCGCTTCCCGCTGCAAGCGAGCGACGAGACCAGCGGTGGCCCGGCGCGCTATTTCCGCATCCCGCACAGCCGCACCCGGGTCGGCCTGATTTCTCCGCACAGCCACAACTTCTGCGATGCCTGCAACCGCGTACGGCTGACCACCGAAGGCCGGCTGTTGCTGTGTCTGGGCCAGGAGCATTCGGTGGATTTACGCCACGTCATCCGCAGCCACCCGGGCGACGAGTCATACCTCAGGCAGGCGATTGTGGATGCCATGCGCATCAAGCCGCACGGCCACGACTTCGCCCTGACCGAGCAGCCGGTCATCCTGCGACACATGAATGCGACGGGGGGCTGATGTATGCCCGAGACGGAGCAAGGTTATCGTCCCTCGCTGACACAGGCCGGACTCTCGCCCACCCACCCGGTGACGGTGGTGGACGAATATGGCGCGCCGCGCGAGGTGTTCGTCGCGGGTGAATCGCCGCTTACCGTCTACGTCGACGCACGCGAAATCGTCACCCTCATGACGCTCGGCACCCACCCTGAAGCCCTGGCACTCGGCTATCTGCGCACCCAGCGCTTCGTGGAAACCCTCGAAGAGATTCGCTCGGTGGAAGTCAACTGGGAAACCGAATCCGTGCAAATCCACACCCATCACGGGGTTGAGGGATGGGATGAGAAACTCAAGCGCCGCACTGTGACCACCGGCTGCGGTCAGGGCACGGTATTCAGCTGCACGCTGGATAAACTCTATGATGTGCGCTTGCCAGCAGTCGGCCTGCGCCAGTCAACGGTGTACAGACTGCTGGACAACATCCGCAGCGAGAATGAAATCTACAAGCGCGCCGGCGCCGTGCACGGCTGCGCGCTGTGCCGGAACACCGAACCGCTGCTGTTCGTGGAAGACGTGGGACGGCATAATGCCGCCGACGCCATTGCCGGTTACATGTGGCTGGATCACCTCGACGGTGGCGACAAAATCTTCTATACCACCGGCCGGCTTACCTCAGAGATTGTCATGAAAGTGGCCATGATGGGCATTCCGATACTGCTGTCACGCTCCGGCGTCACGCAGATGGGTCTGGAGCTGGCGCAGGAGCTGGGCGTCACCATGATCGCCCGCGCCAAAGGTCAGCACTTTCTGGTCTACACCGGCCGCGATCAGATGATTTTCGACGCGCCTCCGGCGCAACGTCCCGCCGCCGTGGGCAGCGCTGCGTTGCACAGTGGGCGGGTGGACTAGGCAGTCATAAGGAGAGCGCCAGCCCGACGCGCACAGACAAGCACTATTCGAGCGCGATATCGCCCTCTACTGTATGAACGAGATCGAGACCCTCCACCTCCAGTCGCATCACGGCGTGCAGCCGTTCGTTGCCCTGCAGTCGCCCGTCCTGCAAGGCCTGTTCGATCGCCTTCTCAACAGCCTGCTGGGACGTGATGCCCACCTGTTTGAGAAACTTGCGCAAGCTGTGCTGGAGCTGTTCGTTGTCCATTGCATCCTCCGAAAAAATAGAAACTGACTACAATAGTGACTGTAGACCATGGTACAGACAAGGCAGGCGCATCGACCCAGCTGCAGAAAGAAGCCGGAAAGCCTTTACCGGGCATTCCCGGCGGACTACCACCAACAACCACAGTGCTATAGGAGAACACAATGATCCGCAACCCGAAAGGCAGGACACTGAGCGCAGCGTTACAGCATGTTTGCCTGGTCCTGTTTGCTGCCCTGCTGCTGCATCCCGCTTACGCCGATGAACAGGTGCTGCGGCTTGCCACCACCACGAGCACGGACAATTCCGGCCTGCTGGCGATCCTGCTGCCGCCTTTCGAGAAATCGACCGGCATTCAGGTGCACGTCATCGCCGTGGGCACCGGCAAGGCGTTGCGCCTGGCGCGTGAAGGCGATGTGGACGTGGTGCTGGTACATGCCCGCAAGGCCGAGGACAAGCTGGTCAGCGACGGCTACGGCGTGAACCGCCGCGATGTGATGTACAACGACTTTGTCATCGTCGGACCTGACAGCGATCCCGCCGGCATCCGCGGCATGAACGATGTCGTCGCGGCACTGGGTAAAATCCAGGCGTCGGGCAGTATTTTCGTCTCCCGCGGCGACGATTCAGGCACCAATAAAAAAGAGCTGCAGCTGTGGCAGGCGGCAAAGCTCAGCCCCAAGGGTGACTGGTACCGCGAAGCCGGCCAGGGCATGGGCAAGGTCCTGCAGATGACCGGGGAACTGGGCGCCTATACACTGACCGACCGCGGCACCTGGCTGGCGATGCAGAGCAAGCTGCCGTTGAAGGTGCTGGTTTCCGGTGATCCCAGGCTGTTCAACCCCTACGGGGTGATCGCAGTGAACCCGGCACGTTACCGCGATACAAACTACCGCGGCGCCATGCGCCTGATCGGCTGGCTGACCTCGGTCGAAGGGCAGAAGATCATTGCGGACTTCAAAATCGACGATCAGCCCCTGTTCATCCCGACGGCGGTGCCCACGGCGGCACCCTGAGCCATGGGCGACCTGTGGGCGGCCAACCGGCAGGCCTTTCACCTGTTGATCTCGGGCGACGCGGAATTGTGGACCATTATCGGTATATCTTTCCGCGTCTCCGTATGGGCGATTCTGATTGCGGCGCCTGTCGCCCTGTTGCTGGCCTTCGCGCTGGCACGTCTGCGCTTTACTGGCCGGCGGCTGCTCATATCCACGTTCCATACGCTGATGGCCCTGCCGGCCGTGGTGGTGGGCCTGACGGTGTACATGCTGCTGGCGCGTAACGGGCTGTTGGGCGACCTGCGCTGGCTGTTCACCCAGAAAGCCATGGTAGTCGGCCAGATCATCCTGTGTTTCCCACTGCTGGTGTCCATCAGCCACGCAACCCTCCGCGAAGCCGACCAGCGGGTGTGGGAGACCGCCCTGACGCTGGGCGCCACGCGCTGGCATGCCATGCTGACGCTGATGTACGAGGTACGCTACGGCCTGATGGCCGCGCTGATCGCCGCGTTCGGGCGTATCATTGCGGAAGTGGGCAGTTCCATGATGGTCGGCGGCAATATTGCGCACCACACCCGCAATATTCCCACCGCCATCGCGCTGGAAACCAGCAAGGGCGAATTCGCCCAGGGCATCGCCCTGGGCTTCGTACTGCTGTTCCTGGCGCTGGCGCTGAACTTCACCCTGAATCTGGTGCAGAGCCGGAGTGACAAACTATCGTGAGCACGCTGCTGGAGATAAGAAACCTGCGCAAGTCAGTGGGTGGCAACCGCCTGCTGGATATCCCCTCGCTGTGCGTGGATGAAAACGGCTGTATCCTGCTCACCGGCCGCAACGGCGCCGGCAAGACGACCCTGCTGAAGATTCTTGCCGGCCTGCAGGCCCCCGACCACGCGGAAGTCTGTCACCAGGGCGTCTGCGCCCCGTGGAAAAGCGCACAGCGCCTGCTGCGCCGGCATACGGTCTATCTGCACCAGGAACCGTACATGTTCGATCGCAGCGTGGCGGACAATATCGCCTATGGCCTGCACAACAAGGGAGTGCCGCGGGAGCAGATCCGCGACAAGGTTAAACAGGCCCTC
>Ga0307417_10000366_pt1 | contig 18719 bp, 16 predicted proteins | sample SalMarWE160210MG_2_FD_202514 | JGI IMG/M metagenome (GOLD analysis project Ga0307417, IMG submission 202514) | Salt marsh sediment microbial communities from the Plum Island Ecosystem LTER, Massachusetts, United States - WE1602-10 | ecosystem: Environmental > Aquatic > Marine > Intertidal zone... | reverse complement strand
ACTTCAGAAATATGCCGCAGCAAGACCTGGATTCCCGCTTACGCGGGAATGAGCGGGATGTGGGAAAGCTGAGCCAGCCAACTCATGCGACCGGCTCGGCGCCGACGTTGCGGCGGCCGAAAGCTGCCTCCATCTCGCGCCGCACTTTTACCGCGCTGTCGTTCGGGTCGTAGGCGACGTCGGTCCATTTGACAGCGCCGCCTTCAGGGATATCCCGCTCGAGCTTGACATTGTGCGCGAGGCCGAGCGGCAGCAATTCGTCGCGCAATGAGACTTCGGCCGGCGTCTGCTTGCCCCAGACGCAGAAGCCGCCTTCGCCGTCGAGCATCTCGCCGCTCTTCAACGCTTTCTTAGCAGTCGCCACCACGTCGGAGCGGAAGCCGGTGGGCGCGCCCGTCGGCTCGTTGCGCAAAGCCGCGCTCGCCACCGAGATGCCGAGCTCGAGCCCGATCATGTGGATCGGCCGATAGAGCGCGGCGTATTTGCCGGTCTTGTCCGGCAGCATGGAATATTCCTTGAAGCAGCGCCGCGCGTAGTCGGTCTCGCCCTCGAACACCACATAGGTGCCGAGCGCCAGATGATGCGGTACGTCGCGGCCGTCGCGATAGACCGAGGAGATCACTTCGGTGACGCCGGCCTTCTCCAGCGTGCCGCCGTCGCTTTTCGGCTTGCAGATCTCGGCCAGCTCGAAACGGCTGGCCGGCGGAAAGTGCAAGCCGTCGCTCTGCGGCACCAGGCCGGTGGCGTTGCACACCGCGGTCATCTCGATGCCGGACTTGGTGCCGTCGACGAAGCTGTTGAACATTTTCGGATTGATCGATTTGCGGTCGGTGATGTTGAGATATTTGTCGAGAATATCCCAGACATTGTCGGGATTGGACTGGTGGTAATGCGGCTCGTAGCGCGTGCCCTTGCCGGCCGAGATCACCTTGAAGCCGGCGGCGCGCGCCCAATCGACGTGCTCGCAGATCAGTGCCGGCTGGTCGCCCCAGGCGAGCGAATAGACCACGCCAGCCGCCTTGGCGCGGCGCGCCAGCAAGGGTCCGGCGACGGCGTCGGCCTCCACATTGACCATGACGATGTGCTTGCCGTTTTCGATCGCGCGTAGGCAATGATGAATGCCTGCGCCGGGAACGCCGGTCGCCTCCACGATTACCTCGATGCGCGGATCGGCGATCAAATTTTCAGCATTGTCAGTAATAAATGTCGCGCGCTGCTTGTGCGCGGCGTCAAGCGTCGCGGCGCCAAAAACCGCCGCCGGCCAGCCCGCGGTCTGCAACTGGCTGCGTGCGCGCGCCGTATCAAGATCGGCAACGCCCGCGACGTGCAGGCCCTTGGTGAGACGGGCCTGGGCGAGAAACATGGTGCCGAACTTGCCGGCGCCGATCAGGCTGACGGCCACCGGCTTTCCGGCCGCTTCGCGTTCGAGAAGTTTTGCGTAGAGGTTCACTGACGCGCTCCAATACTGATGCGCCACGGAAACACAGAGGCGAGCTTGAAACAAGCGTCCGCCGTCGACGTCAGATCCGGCACTAAAAAATTATTGGCAGAGCGCGCGCGAGACGAAGGTTTCGGTGTGGCAGCCGGGCCCGCTGCGGCGGCCCGACAAATAGACCTGCGCCGGGCAGATCTCGGCGGTTGTCATGTCGACGCTCTTGCCGCTCTTGAAACCCTTCGCCTGGCATATGGCATAGGCGGCGGCGATACAGTCGGGCGCGCCGTTGGGCGCGATCTGGCATTTCTCGTGGCCAATGACCACGCGCGTATTGGGCAGGCGGCCGACGGCTTCGGCGGCGTCCTTGGCGGTATCGACCGTCGTCCTGGCGGCGACGCCGGCCTGCTGGCCTAAATTCTGGAAACGCTCGCGCATACTGCGAACGCCCGCATTGAAATTGATCGCTGTCTGGTCGAACCAGTGGCCAATGGCGGCGAAAAAGCCCGGTTGCTCGGGCGCCGGCGCTTTCGAGGCGTTCTGGGCGACGGCCAGCGCCGACGTCAGCACGACCGCGCAAGCAAACAGACCACCGAGCGCGGTGTTCACCGCGGTTCGCCTTGCGAGAAAGCTCAAAGCCCTTTTGCTTTCCATGGCCGGTCAAACTGACATCTGGTCAGTCGCTTAACGGCAGTCATTGCCCAACGGCATTTGCGCCGGCACACTTCTCTATGGCGGCTCGGTGGCAAAAATACGGAATACCGACTCCGTCATATCAAGTATAGCGCAGCCACGATGCCGCCGACGAGCACGACGGCGAATAGCAAGGCCCAAAGCCCCAGCTGTTTTTCGATGACGTGTCGGGCCCGCTCCCCGTAACGGTGCAACAGAAATGCTACCACAAAAAAGCGCGTACCGCGGGTAATGACCGAAAAAAGCACGAAAAGCCCGAAACTATAGCCGGCAAAGCCGGACGTAATGGTCACGATCTTGTAGGGGATCGGGGTCAAGCCCTTGAGCAGGATGATCCAGGCCCCCCATTGCGCGTAAGCTGCCCGGAAGGCCTCGACCTTGTCGCCATAGCCGTAGAGCTGGATCAGCCAGGCGCCGACCGAGTCATAGAGCAGCGCGCCGATCGCATAGCCCAACATGCCACCGGTGACCGAGGCTACCGTGCACCAGGCCGCCATGACATAGGCCCGCTGCGGGCGCGCCAGGGCCATTGGGATCAGCATCACGTCGGGCGGCACCGGAAAGAACGAGCTCTCGGCGAAGGCAACCGCGCTCATGCTCCACAGCGCGTGCGGCTTGTGGGCGGCGTCCAGGCACCAGTCGTAGAGACGGCGTAGCAAAGAACGCGGCTCGGCGGCCTCAACGGTCATCAGTTACTCGCAGGGAATGAAAGCGGATCAGCGGCGCTTGCGGGCGCGCCTAGCTTCCAGGGCCACAACCTTACGCCGCGACGGACCGTGTACCATATCTTTTGGCACTTTTTCGGCGATGCCGAACATGGTTTCGCGCCGGTGCATCTCGGCCCAGACCTCGTCCGGATGTACCCCAGCATGCACCCAGAGCACCACCAGATTGTAGAGCAGGTCGGCGCTCTCCCGCACCACGGCCTCAGGCTGGCCGTGCATGGCGTCGATCACGACCTCTACGGCTTCCTCAGCCAGCTTTTTGGCCATTTTGGCGCGGCCGGCGCGCAAAAGCCTTGCCGTTCGCGACTTCGCGGGGTCGGAACCCCGGGCCGCGATGACCGCATCGTAGAGACGGGCAATCGAATCAGTCATGCGCCAGAGAATACCCGATCGCTTGGTCGATCGGGTTAACGTCCACCAAATAAAGCTTTTTTGGCTTAACGGCGCCGCGGAGCGGTTAAAAACCGAAGTAAAAATAATAGCCGGACCGCGGTCGATAGTAATATCTGTGGCGATAGTAATATCGCGGTGGGCCATAACGGTAGCCGTAGTCGTAATAGCAACCGCCATAGTAGCGGCAATCCCGGCGCGCGGCGTCGGCCGCGGCGATGCTGGCGATGGTGCCGGCGATGAGACCAAAGGCACGCAGCGCAGCGCGGTTGCTGCCATAGTGGCGGTAATGGCGCCGGCGGGCGCTCAGATCGAGGGTAGCAGGGCCACTCGCCTGCTGCTGCTTCACAGGTAGGGCCTGGGCTGGACCGGGATCGAGCGCGCTCAGCGCCAGTGTGCCGACGAGCGCGGCCACGATGGAACCACGAATTGTGCGTCGCATGGTCATTCTCCCTGGCTCGGGATGCATGACGATTCAACGTTCCGGCCGGCCAATTCCTTTGCCCGGGGAACACGCTAACGGTTGCAAATCGGCGCGACCGAATGTCGCGTGCCGTTCGCAACTGCAAAAAATCAGGCCGTCATTCGTCTTCATCCAGCAGCGCCGCGTTGCCGCCGGAGGCGGCGGTGTTGACGGTGACCACCTGCTCCAGCGCCAGGCGGCGCAAATAGTCCGGCCCGCCGGCCTTGGGCCCGGTGCCCGACAATCCGCTGCCGCCGAACGGTTGCACGCCCACCACCGCGCCGATCATGTTGCGGTTGACGTAGACATTGCCGTGCGGGAGACGCGTGGCGATGCGCGCGACCGTGCCGTCGATGCGCGAATGAATGCCGAGCGTGAGCGCCGTGCCGTTGCCGGCGAGGTCGTCGAGCAGCGTTTCGAGCTCACCGCTACGCCAGCGCACCACGTGCAGCACCGGGCCGAAGACTTCTTCTTTCAGCGCGGACGCACGATCAAGTTCGATAATGGCCGGCGCAACGTAAGTCCCTTTGGCCGGCAGTGGCTGCTCGGCATCCAAACGAAAGCGCAAGGCCCCGCGCGCTTTCATGTCCGTGATCCAGCGGTCGAGCTTGCCCTTCGCCTCCTTATCGATCACCGGGCCGACTTGCGTTCCTGGATCGCGCGGATCTCCGATCTTCAGTTCGCGCGCGGCGCCCATCACCATGTCCAGCACGCGCCCGGCGACATCGTCCTGCAGGCACAGCAGGCGCAGCGCCGAGCAGCGCTGGCCGGCGGAGCGGAAAGCCGAGGCGATGACATCGTCGGTCACCTGCTCGGGCAGCGCCGTGGCATCGACGATCATGGCGTTGATGCCGCCGGTCTCCGCGATCAGCGGCGGGATTGGTCCGTCCTTGGCGGCGAGCGCGCGGTTGATGAGCCGCGCGACTTCCATGGAGCCTGTGAAGGCGACGCCAGCGACATGACCGTCGGCAATGAGCATGGCCCCGATGCTGCCGTCGCCCGGCACCAGATGCAGCGCGCTCACCGGCACACCGGCAGCATGCAGCAGCTTCACCGCTTCACAAGCGATGAGCGGCGTCTGCTCGGCGGGTTTCGCCACCACCGTATTGCCGGCGGCGAGCGCGCCCGCGATCTGGCCGGTGAAAATCGCGAACGGAAAATTCCATGGGCTGATGCAGACGACGACGCCGCGCCCGCGATAGCGCAAGGTATTGCTTTCGCCGGTCGGTCCCGGCAGTGGCTGCGGAACGAGCGTGCGGCGAGCTTGGGCTGCGTAGTAGCGGCAGAAATCGGCGGCCTCGCGCACTTCCGAGACGCAATCATCGATGGTCTTGCCGCCTTCGTTCTGCAGCAATGCGATCAGGCGGCCGCGGTTCTGCTCGATCAGATCGCCCGCGCGGGTAAGCGCGTCGGCGCGTGTCATAGGCCCCGCGCCATCCCACGACGCGAAGCCCTTGGCGGCCGCCGCCATCGCCGATGCCGCGATCGCCTCGTCGCCTTCCTGCACCGTGCCAGCCTTTTCGTCGTCGATTGGCGACAGCACCTCGCGCGCGTGGCCTTTGACGACAACGCCGTCGATCAACGGCGTAGCCTCCGCGCTCTGCGAAGCGGCATTGATCTCGGCGAGCAGCGTCTCGAGCGCCGCGCGGTCGCCGAATTCGATCCCGGTTGAATTCTTCCGCTCGGACGCGAACAGGTCGCGCGGCAACGGAATATGCGAATTGCGCGCCCGTTCGGGGCCGGCGATCCAGCTCTGTGGCCGCTTGAGAATGTCGACGATCGGCACTGCCGGATCGGCAGCCACCGAGACGAAGGATGAATTGGCGCCGTTCTCCAACAGCCGGCGCACCAGGTAAGCCAGCAGATCGGCATAGCCGCCGACCGGCGCATAGACGCGGCACGTCAATGCCGGCAGATCCTCGAGCAAGGCGTGATAGAGCGCCTCGCCCATGCCGTGCAGCCGTTGGAATTCATAATCGCCGGCGCCGCCGGCATCCTCGATCACGCTTGCCACGGTCAACGCGTTGTGGGTGGCAAATTGCGGATAGAGTCGCGGGCGGGCATCGAGCAGCCGGCGGGCACAGTCGAGATAGCAGAGATCGGTCATCGCCTTGCGGGTAAACACCGGATAGTCGGCAAGCCCGCGTTCCTGCGCACGCTTGATCTCGCTGTCCCAATAGGCACCCTTGACCAGCCGCACCATAAGGCGGCGGCCGAGCGCACCCGCCGTATCCGCAATCCAGTCGATCACGGCGCCGGCCCGTTTCTGATACGCCTGCACTGCCAGCCCGAAGCCGTCCCAGCCGGCAAGCGATGGGTCTTGCAACACGGCGCCGACCACTTTTAATGAGAGTTCCAGCCGGTCAGCTTCCTCGGCATCGACTGTGAAATTGAGCTCGTAGCTTTTCGCGACGCTCGCGAGATCCAAAAGCTTCGGCGTAAGCTCGTTGAGCACGCGCTCACGCGACAGCGGCTCGTAGCGCGGGTGCAGCGCCGACAGTTTCACCGAAATGCCCGGCCGTCGCGGCAACGCCGCATGGCCCGCGCTACGGCCGATTGTCTTGATGGCGCCCGCGTATGAGCTGAAATAGTGCTCGGCGTCGGCGTGGGTCCGCGCGCCCTCGCCCAGCATGTCGAAGGAATAAAGAAATTCATCCCCGCTGCGGGCGCGCGCCAGCGCTTCGTCGATGGTCTGCCCCAGCACGAAATGCGAGCCGAGCAGCCGCATGGCCTGGCGGGTGGCGGCGCGCACCGCCGGCAGGCCAAGCCGCTTGATCAGCGCCTCGACGATGCCTTCCGGCGTCTCGCCCGGATGAATGACGCGCGCGGTGATGCCGAGAGTCCAGGCCGAGGCCGATACCAGGAACGCGGTCGAATGACCGTCATAATGGGCCCAGTCGCCGTTTTTCAGCTTGTCTTCGATCAGGAGGTCGGCGGTGACGGCGTCTGGCACGCGCAGCAGCGCTTCGGCCAGCACCATCAGGGCGAGGCCTTCCTTGGTGGACAGCGCATAGGCATGCAGAAAGTCCTCGACCCCGCCGAGGCCGCCGCTGCGGGCGCGGATGGCCTCGACGAGGCGGGTAGCGCGCGCATCAATTCGCGTTTCGGCCTCGCCCGGGCGGGCGGCCGCGTCGAGCAAGACAGCAGCAAGCGCTGCGTCCGCCGGCGCATAAGGCGCCCGGAAGGACGGAATGCCGCAGGTGCTGGCGGACTTTGCCGCCTGCATGGATCAAGCCTCCAAGCTCAAGCGCAGCATATCTTAACCGTGTGATTCCCGCGGCTTGAGATTTATGACGGCGGCCAGATTAGCCATATTGCCAATCAATGCCGCCATCGGCGCGCCTACATCTTGCTCTTTGCAAGAGCATGTACTTTGTTGGAAGCAAGACAATCAGCCTGCCGGGACAAGCATGCGGGATCGCGGGCCGCAATTAGGATCAGTGCTATGAGTGCTTGGCGCGCCGGCAGGCCGGTCTTGGCGGGGTTATTGCTGGCCGCCATGCTGGTGACCGGCGCCACGGCTGCGGAAACCAACCTCAAGTTCAGTCTCGACCGCAAATTTGAAGGCCCGGCTGCGCCGTTCCTGCTGCCGCTCGACAAGGGCTACTACAAAGCCGAAGGTCTCAATGTCAGCATCGACCCGGCGGACGCCGAACTCGAACCGATCAAGCGGGTGGCGTCGGGCAGCTACGACATGGGCTTTGTCGATATCAATGCGCTGATCAAGTTCCGCGACGCCAATCCCAAGATGCCGATCAAGGCCGTGTTCATGGTCTACAATAGGCCGCCGTTCGCGGTGATCGGCCGCAAGAGCCGCGGCATCAGCACGCCGAAGGATCTGGAGGGCAAGAAGCTCGGCGCGACGACGACCAGCAATGTCTTTGCGCAATGGCCGATCTTCGTTAAGGCCAACGACATCGACGCTTCCAAAGTGACGATCGAGAACGTCGGCTTGCCCGTGCGCGACCCGTTGCTTGCGGCCGGCCAGGTCGACGCCATTGTCGGCCTCTCGTTTTCTTCCTTCATCGATCTCAAGGACAAAGGCGTGCCGGTCGACGACATCATCGTACTGCTGATGGCCGATTACGGCGTCAATCTTTACGGCAACGCGATCATCGTCAGCCCCAAATTCGCGGAGGCACATCCTGAGGCGGTAAAGGGATTCCTGCGCGCCTTCCTGAAGGGCCTGAAAATGACGGTGAAGTCGCCGGCGAGCACGATCAGCTTCGTGCTCGAGCGCAATGATGCTGCCAAGAAAAACCTCGAGCTCGATCGCCTGAAAATGGTGATCCACGATAACATCGTGACGCCGGAGGTGAAGGCGAACGGCTACGGTGGCATCGACGACCAGCGCTTTGCCGGCGCCATCGACCAGATTGCGCTCACCTACAAATTCAAATCGGCAAAGCCGAAGCCGGAGGACATCTTCGACGCCTCCTATCTGCCGCCGGCGGCCGCGCGCAAGGTGAACTAGCGCCTCAGGCCGCGGACGTGCGCGCCTTTGCGATGGCCGGTACCCGTTTGGGCGCGGCCGTCGGCTGCGGGTTCAGAACCTCGACGATTTCGTCGGCCAGTTGCTCGTAGGCGACGCGGGCGCCACCCTCGCGGATATAGATGCCGCTTTGCAGGTCGGGCAATTTCGGCAATGGGCCGTCTTCCCAGATGAGCAAATCAAGCTCGTTGACCCGCCGACGGATCATCGGCATGACGCCCAATCCGGCCATGACCGCGCTGGTCAGGCTTGTCATGCTGGGACCGGTGAACACGTCCTCCCAATCAAGTCCGGCATTTTTCAAGACCTGAACGGCGAGCTGATGATAGACGCAAGGCTCGCCATAGGAGACCAGCGGCACCGGCCGATTGAGATCGAGCTCGGTGGTCAGGCTGCGCACCCAGACGACTTCCTGCGGCCAGGCATGGCGCGCGTCGTGCGGCTGGTTCATCGACAGGCCGATGAACAGATCGAGCGCACCGCTGTGCAATTCGCGCACCAGCGAATCGAAATAGCTGGTGCGCACGATAAAGCGCACATCCGGCCAGCGCTCGCGGAAACGCGCCAGCGTGCTCGGCAGCCGCGAGGCGACGAAATCGCTCGGCGTGCCGACGCGGATCACCAGCTCCGGCCGCGGGCCGGCGCCGCCGATATGCACGATCTGGTCGTTGAGCGAGAGCAGGCGGCGCGCATAGCTGACCACGATCTCCCCTTGCGGCGTGAGCTTGATGTCATGGCTGCTGCGGTCGAATACCTCGCAGCCCAACAGAACTTGCAAGCGCTTGATCTGCGCGCTCACCGCCGGTTGGGTGACGCCGAGACCGATCGCGGCTTTGGTGAAGCTGCCGCGCTCGACGACGGCGACCAGCGCCCGCAAAAGTTCGGTCGAAATATTTGTCATGTGCGGGCTTTCAGTCATCGCCATCGCCACCCTTAGGGTTTGTATTTGTATGCACGCAAACGATAATATTTATGCGCAGGTAATATATCACAGTCGCACTTTGAACCGGCAAGCAATCGATCATGGACCTGCGCGGCGGGCTGCGCCAGCAAAGCGAACAACGGAAACAGCAGCAGCGGGGAACGCGCTGGCGCTACTTGATGCGCTCGAGAATGCTCACGTAGTTCGCCACCGACGTCCCACCCATATTGAAGATGCCGCCAAGGTGGGCGTTCTTCACCTGGATGTCGCCGGCCTTGCCGGTGAGCTGCATGGCGGTGAGCGCGTGCATCGACACGCCAGTGGCGCCGATCGGATGGCCTTTCGCCTTCAACCCGCCCGATGGGTTCACCGGTAACCGTCCATCCTTCTGCGTCCAACCTTCCGTGATGGCGCGGGCGCCCTGCCCTTCGCCCGTCAGGCCCATGGCCTCATATTCGATCAGCTCGGCGATGGTGAAGCAGTCGTGGGTTTCCACGAACGACAAGTCATCGAGCGTGATGCCGGCCTTTCCGAGCGCGCGCTGCCAAGCGACCGCGCAGCCTTCGAACTTGAGGATATCGCGCTTCGACATGGGCAGGAAGTCCTGCACGTGCTGGGCGGCGCGGAACGCCACCGCCTTGTCGAACTGGAGCGCGGTTTCGATATCGGCGAGCACCACCGCGGCGGCGCCGTCGGACACCAGCGAGCAATCGGTGCGCTTGAGCGGGCCGGCGACAAAGGGGTTCTTCTCGCTCTCGGTGCGGCAGAACTCGTAGCCGAAGTCCTTGCGCATCTGGGCGTAAGGGTTACCGACGCCGTTCTTGTGGTTCTTGGCCGCGATCAAGGCAAGCGCGTCGGACTGGTCGCCCCATTTCTGGAAATAGAGCCCGGCGATCTTGCCGAAGACGCCGGCGAAGCCGCCGTCGATGTCGGCTTCCTCGCGCACATAAGAGGCCTTCAGCAGGTTCTTGCCGATCTCCGGCGCGGGCGTGGTCGTCATCTGCTCGACGCCGACCACCAGCACGATGCGCGCGGATCCTGCCGCGATTGCTTTCAGCCCCTGGTGCACGGCGGCGGAGCCGGTGGCGCAGGCGTTCTCGACGCGGGTGGCCTGCTTGAATCGCAGGTCGGGCGAGGCCTGCAGCACCAGCGAGGCGGTGAAATCCTGCGCCGAGAAGCCAGCGTTAAAATGGCCGAGCACGATTTCGTCCACGTCCTTGGGCGACAATCCGGCATCGGCCAGCGCCTCAGCCGCCACCCGCACAATCAGGCTCTCGACGCTCTCGTCGCTCAGCTTGCCGAAGGGAGTATGGGCCCAACCGACGATGGCCGCGGTCATGGATGCCTCCTTTGCCGAACTTTGGTCGCATTACACGGCGATAAGGCCAATTAACATAGTTCATAACCGGGGCACGGCCGCCTTTGCCTCCTGGCCTATGCTTAGATAGCCTAGTGTCGCTACCCGTGGAACCCGACCGGTTCCAAAAGGCCCACGCCAACGACCGGACAAACCGTGAGCTGTCGTTTGAGCCTCCGCCCCCTGCTTTTCGCCTTTGCCGCGCTGGCGCTCGTGCTGAGCGCGCCGATGCGCGCCCATGCCGAAGCCAAGCTGCTGATCGAAGCCGCCACCGGCAAGGTGCTGCACGCCGAGAACGCCACCTACCCCTGGTATCCGGCTTCCGTCACCAAGCTGATGACGACCTACACCACACTGCGCGCCATCAAGGCAGGCCGCCTCGGGTTGAGCACCCTGCTCACGGTCTCGCGCAACGCGGCGGCGCAGAATCCGACCAAGATGGGGTTCAACGTCGGCACCCGCGTCACCGTCGACAATGCGCTCAAGATGCTGCTGGTCAAGTCGGCCAACGACATCGCGGTGACGATCGCCGAAGGCGTCGGCGGCTCGATCGCCGGCTTCGCTGACATGATGAACGCCAATGCCCGCCGGCTCGGCATGACGCAATCCAATTTCGTCAATCCCAACGGCCTGCCGGCGGAAAACCATGTCACCTCCGCGCGCGATCTGGGCATTTTGGCACGCGCGCTGATCCTGGAATTTCCCGAATACGATTCCTACTGGCACATCCACTCGATCCGCTACGGCAACCGGGTGATGCACAACTACAATTCCCTGCTCGACCGCTATCCCGGCGCTGACGGCATGAAGACCGGCTTCATTTGCGCCTCCGGTTTCAACGTCGTCGCCTCCGCCACCCGCCACGGCCGCCGCCTGATCGCGATCATTCTCGGCGCCTGGTCCAGCGCGGTGCGCTCGCAGCAAGCCGCCCAGCTCTTGGAAACCGGCTTCAATAGCGGCGGCCTTTCCTGGCTCACGCCCTCGCTCGGCACCGTCGACGCGCTGGCGCCGATCGACGCGCAGCCGCCGAACCTGCGCGAGGAAATGTGCGGCGGCCACCGCCGCAAGCCGCCGTCCGAGGACAATGACGAAGAAGAGCCCACCGCCGCCGCTAATGGCAGCGACGGCCCGGTGCCGGCTTTCATGCTGTCCAGCCTGAAGCCGACCACCGGCAAGTTCGTGCTGGGTCCGCCGGTCGACACCACGCCGCCGGTCATCGTCTTCACCGGCCCCGCCGACCATCCGGACCAGGTGCAGACCCAAAGCCGTCCGCACAGGCGCGCGCACAAGCACAGCAAGCCGAAGGCCTCCTCGGCCAAGCAATGAGCGGACCCGCGCCAAGCGCCGACCGCCGCCAGCCGCCGACGCCGATCCCGCTGACCGTGCTCACCGGCTTTCTCGGCGCCGGCAAGACCACCCTGCTCAACCGCCTACTCAAGGATCCGGCGCTCGCCGAGACCGCGGTCATCATCAACGAATTCGGCGAGGTCTCGCTCGACCACCTGCTGGTCGAATACGTCTCCGACAACATGGTGCTGCTGCAGTCGGGCTGCCTGTGCTGCACCATGCGCGGCGACCTGGTCGACGCCTTGGAAACCTTACTGCGCGATCTCGACAACCGCCGCTGCACGTTCCGCCGCATACTCTTGGAAACCACCGGGCTCGCCGATCCGGCACCGGTGCTGCACACCGCCATGTCGCATCCCTATCTCGTGCTGCGCTATCGGCTCGACGGCGTGGTGACGGTGATCGATGCCGTGAATGGCGAGGCCACCTTGGATGCCCATCAGGAAGCCGTGAAGCAGGCGGCGCTTGCCGACCGCCTGGTGCTGACCAAGACCGACCTCGCAACGCCTGAGCAGTGCCAGCACATTGTGGCGCGCCTGCACGCGCTCAATCCGGCGGCGGCCATTCTTGACGCCGCCGAGGGCGAAGCCACGCCCGACCGCTTGTTGAACTGCGGGCTATACGATCCGGCGCGCAAGATCCCCGACGTGAAGAAATGGCTGGCGGCCGAAGCCTATGCTGACGGCCACGCCCACCACCATGGCCATGACCATCACGGCCACGATCACGCCTCGCTCGATCGCAACCGCCATGACGAGCACATCGCCTCTTTCGTGCTGACCAGCGACGCCGCGATCCCCGCCGGCACACTGGAAATGTTCCTCGAATTGCTGCGCGCGACCCACGGCGCCAAGCTGCTACGCGTCAAAGGCATCGTGAAGCTCGCCGAAATGCCCGACACGCCCGTTGTCGTCCATGGCGTGCAGCACGTCTTCCATCCGCCCGCGCGGCTCGAACGCTGGCCAGACGACGACCACCGCAGCCGCCTCGTCTTCATCACGCGCGACCTGCCCGAGCGCACCGTGCGCGAAATATTCGAGGCTTTCCTCGGCAGCATCGCCCCCGACCGCCCCGACCGCGCGGCACTGACCGACAACCCGCTGGTTCCCTTCGGCGGGGCGGACCATTAAGGTCTGTACTCAATAAGGATTCTCGCCAGAAACTTCTTGGCTGATGCGCTCCTCGCCGCGACCGAAATCTAGTGATTCAATTGAGTCCAGACCACTAGGGGACTTTTATTTAATTTCTGTCACGATGGGAGCAGGTCCAATGCCGGCTACTGCCTATTTGTCCATCTACATTTCTTCTGGCGGATTGAGATAAAGGATGGGTGGCGATGTTCAAACGATTATTCTGCGGCATAGCATTCTTCGCCATAGCATTCTCGGGGTCTTTCTCGCACGCTGCGGACCGCGGCATGCCGGATAAAATCGATCCGGCGAAGCGTTATATTTTCTACATGCACGGACAATATATCGAACGGAAGGGCCCGAATGCCGACTATAAGTACTATCCTATTCTGGACGCAATCGAAGCCAAAGGATTCGTGGTTGTCGGCGAAGCGCGCGGTCCATCGGATACCAGAAAGTACGCCGACGGTGTGGCGCGCAAGGTTAAGGCGCTGTTGAACGCCGGTGTGCCTGCCAGCCACATCACTGTTGCAGGTCATTCAAAAGGCGGCATGATCTCCTTGACCACTGCCAAAAAGGTCGGGGAACGCGAAATCTCGTACGGCATATTTGCGGCTTGCGGTTTGGCAGGGTCGAAATACCGACGCTCATACAACCAGTTTGTAAAAAAGCTGCGCGTCAGCTCAAAGGACGGTTCCTGATCGTATGGGCGAAAGATGACAACCTTACCGGCCATTGTGATGAGGCAATGAAAAAGGGCGGTGTACGCTATAAGAATCTCATGCTTCCGGCGGGCAAAGGTGGACACCAGCTTTTCTATCGTCCTGATCCGTTGTGGCTTAACGTACTGTTGGATTTTGCCAACGGTGGCTGAGGCGGAAAGATTGGCTCGGTGGTAGAATGCGAAACTTCAGCGTGAAAAAAGTCAGGATCAGGTCCGCTAGGGTTTGTACTCAATAAGGATTCTCGCCAGAAACGTCCTGGCTGGCGCGCTCTTCGCCGCGACCGTAATCTGGTGTCTCAATTGAGTCCGGACCACTAGGGCTTTGGTCGACGCCCTTGCGCGCATCCCCGACTCGACCGATTCTCCGCCCACCGCTGCCGAGTCGGCAGATTGAGGAAATTCCATGGAACGCCTTTGGCTTCGGCATTATCCGCCGGGCGTCGCCGCCGACATCGACACCGCGCGCTACCCCTCGCTGGTGGCGATGCTCGAGGAAAGCTTCAAGACTTACGCCGGCCGCGCGGCCTGCATCTGCATGGGCAAAACGCTGAGCTTTGCCGGGCTCGATGCCGCCTCGCGCGACTTTGCCGCCTGGCTGCAAAGCCGCGGGGTCGAGCGGGGCGCGCGCGTCGCCATCATGCTGCCGAACCTGCTGCAATACCCAGTGGCGATCGCAGGCGCCTTGCGCGCCGGCTGCACGGTGGTCAACGTCAATCCGCTCTACAAACCGCGCGAGCTGGAATTTCAGCTCAACGATGCCGGCGCCGAGGCGGCCGTGGTGCTGGAGAATTTCGCCGCCGTGCTGCAGGAGGCGCTACCGTACACGCAGGTCAAGCACATCGTCATTGCACGGATGGGCGACATGCTGGGCGCCGTGAAAGGCACGGTGGTCAACGGCGTGGTGCGGCACGTCAAGAAGATGGTGCCGTCCTACAGCTTGCCCGGCGCCGTCACCTTCAAGGACGCGCTCGCGGCCGGCCGCAATCTACCGTATGACCCGCCGCCGGTCGGGCCCGACGACATCGCCTTTTTGCAATATACCGGCGGCACCACCGGCGTTTCCAAGGGCGCCATGCTGCTGCACCGCAATCTGGTCGCCAACGTGCTGCAGGTGGAAGCCTGGAACGATCCGATGATCGCGGTGCCGCCTAAGACCGAGCGGCTGATCATCGCCACCGCTTTGCCGCTCTATCATGTGTTCGCGCTCACCGCCTGCTTTCTATTCGGCGTACGCATAGGTGGATGCTGCGTACTGATCCCCAATCCGCGCGATATCGGCGGCCTCATCAGGGAGCTCAGCCATTACAAGATCAATTCGTTCCCGGCGGTGAACACGCTCTACAACGCGCTGCTGCATCATCCCGATTTCGGCAGAATCGACTGGAGCATGCTCAAGAGCGCCATCGGCGGCGGCATGGCAGTGCAGAAGTCGGTCGCCGACGCCTGGATGAAAGCCACCGGCCGCCCGATCATCGAAGGCTACGGCCTGTCGGAGACCTCGCCGGTGCTGACCTGCAACCGCGGCGACATCACCGAATGGACCGGCACCATCGGCTTGCCGCTGCCCGCAACCGAAATCGCGATCCGCGACGACGACGGCCATGAACTGCCGCTGGGCGAAACAGGCGAAATCTGCGCGCGCGGGCCGCAAGTGATGTCCGGCTACTGGCGGCGCCCCGACGAGACCGCCAAAGTCATGACCAAAGACGGCTTCTTCCGCACCGGCGACATCGGCGTGATGGATGAACAGGGGCGCGTACGCATCGTCGACCGCAAGAAGGACATGATCAGCGTCTCCGGCTTCAAGGTTTTCCCCAACGAGGTCGAGGACCTGGCCATGAGCCATGGCGGCATTCTGGAATGCGCAGTCGTCGGCGTACCCGACCAGCATTCCGGCGAGGTACCCAAGCTGTACGCGGTCAAGAAGACGCCGGAGGTGACGGAAGCGGAGGTGCGCAAGTTTCTCGCCGCCAATCTCGCCAGCTACAAGGTACCGCGCCATATCGAATTTCGCAGCGAGCTGCCGAAATCCAATGTCGGAAAGATTCTCCGCCGCGCCTTGCGCGACGAGCCCGACACGGCGGCCTGAGACCCATGACCACAAATGCGCTCAAGCCCGCTGACGTGGTCGCGTTCTGGCGCGACGTCGGCCCCAAGCGCTGGTTTGAAAAGGACACCGCGCTCGACGACGAAGTCCGCCGGCGTTTTCTCAGCCTCCACGAGGCCGCCGCTGCCGGCAAGCTCACCGAATGGGAGCAGAGCGCGGACGGCGCGCTCGCGCTGCTGATCCTGCTCGACCAGTTTCCGCGCAACATGTTCCGTGGGCAAGCGCGCGCCTTCGCCACCGACCCCTTGGCGCGGGCGATTGCCAGCCGCGCCATTCTCAGCGGCTTCGACGGTGCCAAGTCCGGTATTTTGCCGGACATGTGCACCTTCTTCTATCTGCCGTTCATGCATTCGGAAGATATGGCCGACCAGGACCGATCGCTCACTTTCTATCGGGTGCATGGCGACGCAGAGAGCCTGAAATATGCGGAAATGCACGCCGATATCATCCGCAAGTTTGGCCGCTTTCCCCATCGCAACGCCGTGCTCGGGCGCGTGACCACGCCGGAGGAACGGGCTTTTCTCGACGGCGGTGGCTTTGCCGGCTGATCCCGTGCGAGACTGCCGGCATGGATGATCTGGTCATCAAGGACCTGCGTCTGCGGCTGGGCGACAACGAGGTGCTCAAGGGCGTCTCGCTCGGCGTGCCGGCCGGCGAAGCGGTGGCGCTGCTCGGCCCCTCGGGCAGCGGCAAGACCACGCTGCTGCGCGCCATCGCCGGGCTCGAGCAGCCGCACAGCGGCTCAATCGCGGTGGGAGAGCGCGTGTTCTTCGACGGCGCGCGCGGTATTTCACTGCCGCCCGAGCAGCGCGGGCTCGGCCTGGTGTTCCAGTCCTACGCGCTGTGGCCGCATCGCACCGTGTTCGAGAACGTCGCCGCCGGCTTGAAATTGCGCGGCACGCCTGCCGACGAGATCAAGGCGCGCGTAGAAAAAGTGCTGGCGCAGATCGGGCTCGGACGCCTCGCCGAACGTTTCCCGCCGCAACTCTCCGGCGGCCAGCAGCAGCGCGTGGCCATCGCGCGCGCGCTGGTCTACGAACCGCCGGTGATCCTGCTCGACGAGCCGTTGTCCAATCTCGACGCCAAGCTGCGCGAGGAGGCGCGCGCCTTTCTGCGCACGCTGATCATGAGCCTCGGCCTGACCGCCATCCACGTCACCCACGACCAAGTGGAAGCGATGGCGCTGGCCGACCGCATCGTGCTGCTGCATGGCGGCGCCGTCGCACAGGACGGCGCTCCGATGATGATCTACAACGACCCGGCCACCTTGTTCGCCGCCGAGTTCATGGGCAGCAACAATCGCTTGGAGGGCAAACTGGTGGAGAAAGCGAACGGCCACGCCACGCTGGAAGTGTTCGGCCAGCGCATCACCGGCATGGCGCGCACGCAGGCCGCGGTCGGCGACGCGGCCGTCGGCATCATAAGGCTCGAGCGCATGCGTTGCGCGCGCGAGCCTGGACCCAACCGGCTGCCGATGCGGCTGGAGGCACCGATGTATCTGGGCGAACGCTGGGAGCTACTGTTCGCGCGCGGCGGCACGACCGCGCGCGCCTATGCCGACGAGCCACTGCCGCCGGGCGAACATTATGTAGAGTTTCCGGCGGAAGCGCTTTGGGTGTTTTGATTTTTCGTCGTGGCCGGGCTTGTCCCGGCCATCCACGTCTTTAATGCTGTAATATTGGTAAGACGTGGATGCCCGGCACAAGGCCGGGCATGACGACAGAGAGAGCGATGACACGAGCAGACGACTTCCACGGCGTCTTTCCCTATCTGGTCTCGCCGATCGACGCGCAAGGGCGCATCAAGACCGACGTGCTGGGGCGGCTGTGCGCCGATTTGATCAATTCCGGCGTGCACGGGTTGACGCCGCTCGGCTCCACCGGTGAGTTCGCCTACCTCAAACGCGCGCAGCGCGAGGCGGTGGTGCAGGCGACGATCGAAGCCGCGAACAAGCGCGTGCCGGTGGTCGCCGGTGTCGCTTCGACCGCGACCGCCGACGCCGTCGAGCAGGCCAAGCGCTGGCAGCAGCTCGGCGCCGACGGCATCCTCGCCGTGCTCGAAGCCTATTTCCCGCTCAAGGACGCGCAGGTCGAATCTTACTTCCGCGCCATCGCCGACGCCGTCGACATTCCGGTGGTGATCTACACCAATCCGAATTTCCAGCGCAGCGATCTCACCCTCGACGTCATTATGCGGCTAAGCGACCATCCGCGCATTCGCTACATCAAAGACGCTTCCAGCAATACCGGACGGCTGCTCTCGATCATGAACCGCTGCCCGCAGCTGAAAGTGTTCTCGGCCTCGGCGCATATTCCGGCGGCGGTGATGCTGATCGGCGGTGTCGGCTGGATGGCGGGGCCGGCCTGCATCGTGCCGCGCGAGAGCGTGCGGCTCTATGACTTGTGCCGCGCCGGCAACTGGCCGGAGGCGATGAAACTCCAGCGCGACCTCTGGCGCATCAACGAGGCTTTCGCGCGCTTTAATCTCGCCGCCTGCATCAAGGCCGGCCTGCAGATCCAGGGCTACGCGGTCGGCGATCCGGTGCCGCCGCAGACTGCGCTCAGTGCCGGAGACCGCAAAGTAGTCGAGGGCATCCTGGCCGAGGTGGCGCGACTCGAAATGGCCTGATCGGCGGGCACAAACGGCCCCGCCCACCGAATGTTAACGATTCCTTGCTAACCGCAGCCGATGGCCTTGCCGTCTTTTGCGCCCCGCCCGCCGCCGGCGCGGAGAGAGCCCGTGGCGTTGACCAATCCCGAATCCGTCGCCCCCGCTTCGCCGCTGCCGGCCGCGGGTCTGCTCGCGCGCGGCAAGGCGATGCTCAGCGAGCGCAGCGACAACCGGGTGGCGCAGCTGGTCGCCGGCAAGGTGTTCCTGGTGCGCGTCGCCAGCGCTCTGCTGGCGCTCATCTCGCAGGTGCTGCTGGCGCGCTGGATG
>Ga0307417_10000365_pt1 | contig 18726 bp, 13 predicted proteins | sample SalMarWE160210MG_2_FD_202514 | JGI IMG/M metagenome (GOLD analysis project Ga0307417, IMG submission 202514) | Salt marsh sediment microbial communities from the Plum Island Ecosystem LTER, Massachusetts, United States - WE1602-10 | ecosystem: Environmental > Aquatic > Marine > Intertidal zone... | reverse complement strand
CCAGAGGCGCAGGAACTCCTTGTCGTAGTTCTCGGGTTCGCCGAGCCCGTAGCTGTCGGCGACCCAGTAGCGGCTCGAGTCGGGGGTGTGCACCTCGTCGATGAGGGCGAGCTTTCCCTCGATCAGACCGAACTCGTACTTCGTGTCGACGAGGATGAGACCGGCTTCTGCTGCCACGCGCTGACCGTGTAGAAACACTGCCAGCGCCGCTTCCTGCACTTCATCCCAGAGAGCCGGGTCGACCAGCCCTCTGGACACCACCTCGGACCCGGTCAGCCGCTCGTCGTGGGCGCCACCTACCGCTTTGGTGGTGGGTGTGATCACCGGGTCCGGAAGCGGGTCGTTCTTGTGCAGGCCCGGCGGCAGGTCGAGACCGTATGGGCGGTCGACACCCTCCTGGTACAGGGTCCACAGCGACGTCGAAGTGACCCCGGTGATAAAGCCGCGCACGATGACCTCGACCGGCAACGCTTCGGCTTCCGCACCGATAGTGACGTTTGGGTCGGGGACCGAGATGACGTGGCTGGCGACGATATCGGCGACCTCGCTGAACCACCAGGCGCTGAGCTGGTTGAGCACCTGGCCCTTGAACGGGATGACCCCGAGCACCCGGTCGAACGCTGATACGCGGTCGGTCGTGATCAGGACCCGGCGGTCGCCCTGGAGATAGATGTCTCTGACCTTGCCCTCGAACCTCTCGCCGAGCTCGGGGTAATCGGTCCTGAGCAGCGCCCCCGGTATCGCGGCGCGGATGGTCGATTTGTTGATCGTCACGGCTCCTCCTCGTGATCCACCACTAGACGCGGGCCGCATGGCCCACTCCGTTCTCGAATAACGCCAACCCCAAGCCCTTCTGGTGGCCGTGGTGTCGGCGCGGGTGCTGCTCCGGAGCAATGTGGTTCTCCGGGTGTGGCATCAACCCGAGGACGTTGCCGGCGGGGTTGCTGATCCCGGCGATGTTGTTCATCGAGCCGTTGGGGTTGGCGGGGTAATCACCCGACGAATAGCGAACGGCGACGAGGCCCGCATCCTCGAGCGCGGTGAGAGTCTCGTCGCTGGTGAGGAACCTGCCTTCACCGTGGGCAACAGGACAGTAGATGTGTTCCTCCAGGTTGCCGGTCCAGATGTTGTCGCCTTCCGGGACGAGCTCGACCCAGCGGCACTCGAACCGTCCCGACTCGTTGCGGGTGAGGGTGGCTTGCTGGGCCCATTGTTGCCTTGTCCCCACGGCTACGTGGTTGTCTAGAGCAGGCAGTAACCCTGACTTGACCAGGGCCTGGAAGCCGTTGCAGATGCCGATGACGGGGCGGCCCGCGTCGACGAACTTGTCGAGATCGTGACCGAGCCGGGAGCGCAGAGCGATGGCCCACAGCTTGCCGGCGCCGAGGTCGTCCGCGTAGGAGAATCCACCCGGTAACACCATCATCTGATAGTCGAGCAGACGTGCGGTCGCGTCACGGAGCGCATTGATGTGCACGATCTCGGGAACGGCACCGGCGAGGTCGAGTGCCCTGGCCACATCGTGATCGCGGTTGGTGCCGGTGGCGTGAACGATGAGCGCCCGGGGCTTCATGCGTTGTCTCCCCGCCAGGCTGCGGTGAGGGCGGCGATTGTCATGCCCAGGTCGAAGTCCACCGCCCTGATCGTGACCTTCTCGGAGGCCGTCGTCTCTCCGATTCGGGCGGTCGGGTAGTTGCCCATCATCTGTTCGAACTGTGCGGCCATCTCTGCGGGGACCTCGACGAGCAAGCGGCCGAGCGATTCGGAGAACGCGGTGGTGATCCCGCTCAGATCACCCTCGATCGGCGCTCTGGCGAGGTCGATGCTGGCACCAACGCCTCCGGCGATCGCCATCTCGGCAATGGCAACGGCGATACCGCCTTCGGAGACGTCGTGGCAGCTACGAACGAGCCCGTCGGCGATGGCCCGATGCAGGGATCGGTAGCCGTCCGGAGCGTTGGGTACCGGTGCCGGAGCTTCGCCTCCGGCATTGCCCGCCCAGCCGGCGAGCGCCGAGCCGCCGAGGTGGTCTCCCGTCGCACCGATGATGTAGATCGGATTCCCCGCCTCCTTGAAGGCGCTGGTGACCGTCCTGGCGACGTCCGGTACGACGCCAACGCTGGAGATGACGAGCGTACCGGGGATGGTGTGCTTGTCCCCGTCGATGCCTGTGTACTCGTTGTTGAGGCTGTCCTTGCCCGAGATGAAAGGGGTTCCGTAGGCGACCGCGGCGTCGTGGCAACCCTGGGTGCACCGTACAAGCGAGCCGAGCCGGTCGGGGATGTGCGGGTTTCCCCAGGAGAAGTTGTCGAGGATGGAGATCCGGTCGGGGTCGGCGCCCACGGCCACCACGTTGCGCACCGCCTCGTCGATGTTCGCCCACGCCATCCGGTAGGGGTCGACCGATCCGTAGGCGGGGTTGGTCCCGACCGCCAGAGCCGCTCCCGGTGTACCCGGGCCAATCTCGAGTGGCGTGACGACCGCGGCGTCACCGGGCCCGTATTCGCCCTTCCCGACGAGGGGCTTGACCACTGTGCCGCCCTGTACCTCGTGGTCGTAGCGGCGGAGGATGTCCTCCTTCGAATTGATGTTCGGGTGGGCGAGCAACGAGAGCAACGCCAGCACGGGGTTGACGTTCTCGAGGCGGTCTCCGTCGACCACGGGTGGGCTCCAGGTTGCGTTCAACCGCTGTCGGGGAATGCCGCCGTGCAAGAACCCACAATCGAGCTCACCAACGGTGGAGCCATCGTTGAGGATGCTCAGGACACCATCTCCCGTGAACTCACCGAGCACGGTCATCTCGACATCGTGGGCCGCTGCCATGTCGGCCACCCGCGCCAGCTTGTCCTCGGGAACGGCGATCACCATCCGCTCCTGAGCCTCGCTCAGCCAGATCTCCCACGGCGCAAGACCGGGGTACTTGAGCGGCACGCGGTCGAGATGGACCACGGCACCGAGCTTCTCGGCCATCTCCCCGACCGCAGATGACAGCCCGCCCGCACCGCAGTCGGTGATGGCGTTGTAGAGCCCTTCGTCGCGGGCCTCGATGAGCACGTCGAGCGTCTGTTTCTCGTGGATGGGATGGCCGATCTGGACCGCGCTCCCCGATACGTCGCTCGTGGTGTGGTCGGACTCCATCGAGGAGAAGGTCGCCCCCCGCAGACCGTCGCGACCGGTGCGACCGCCGAGGACGACGATGCGGTCACCGTGCTGTGCGGCCGTCGGGTGCGAGCCTCTTGGCAGCGCGCCGAGACACCCACAGAAGACGAGCGGGTTGGCCGTGTAGCCGGGGTCGTAGTAGACCGCCCCGCTCACCGTGGGAATGCCCATCTTGTTGCCGTAATCCTCGATACCGGCGATGACCCCGGCCGCGATCCGTTTCGGGTGCAGCACCCCCTGGGGGAGCTCGTCGAACCGGGTATCGGCCGGTCCGAAGAACAGGACGTCGGTGTTGGCAATCGGCTTGGCACTGACCCCCATGACGTCTCGAATCACACCGCCCACGCCGGTATTGGCGCCACCGAACGGCTCGAGAGCCGATGGGTGGTTGTGGGTTTCGACCTTGAATGCGATGTCGGTGGTGTCGTCGAGGGCGACGATCCCGGCGTCGTCGACGAAGGCCGAGTGCACCCAGGGGCGGGCCAATTCCTCGGTGGCCGCCCGGATGTGCTGGTTCAGGATCCCGTCGATGGTGACCGTCTCGATCGGCCCGGTCGCTCCCGGCGGTGGACCGGTATATGTGACCAGGGCGCGGAACGTCTTGTGGACGCAATGCTCGGACCAGGTCTGTGCGATCGTCTCCAACTCGAGGTCGGTCGCCTTCCGGTCGCCGAATTGGGCTTGGATCGCTTCCATTTCGTCAATGTCGAGACTGAGCCGTCGCTCGTGGCTCAGGGCGATCAGCTCGTCACGGTCGAGCCCGGCGAGCGAGATGAGCTCCACGGCCGCGGACGCGGCGCCGGCGGCGCTGAAGGGTGGTGGTGCGGGAGCGTCGATGTGGTAGGTCTGGATGACCCCGTTTGCCAGTAGCGACGTGGCAATCCGCTCGACCGTGTCCCTGGTGAGCGCCTCACCGATGATGACGTAACGCGTACCGGTGGCCGCCTGGTCGACACCGGCAATCCCGAGTTCGGCGACGCCTGCCATCAGGCTTTCGGCGGGAGAGTCAGTCACCCCGGGATGGAGCACCACGTCGACCGTGTAGGCCCCATCGCCGTCCTCGACGGTGTCGAGCTCCAGGGGAAATCCGCGAGCGTCCTCGTTGATTACGTCGTGAAGCAGGGTTGCGGTCAAGTCCGAGATGAGCTCGGGAGAGAGGTCACCGCTCAGGTAGTACCGGTCCCTGACCTCGACCCGCTCGACTCCCGATATGCCGAGCTGGTCGATTTGGGTCTCGAGGTTCTCGGCGCGTATGTCCCGAAAACCCGGCTTGCTGGCAACTTCGACGCAGTAGTTCATGCCCCGGTCTCTGCGGAAGATCGCAGTTTGGCAGCGGCCCGGTGCTGTGTCTCGCACTACGTCTTGGTTTCCCCTAGACCGCGAAATCTTTTCTTAGATTGCCACCTACAGTGCTCGACCGACCACTATATTGGTTCTGTCGACGTTGTCGATGCCATACTCGGAAGGGCTCCCAGCTCTTTCGGGGGACACGACCTTACGGTCGGGAATACGGTGGTTTTCGGGGGAAACGTGTTCCAAGAAGTAGGGCGGCCCATCCTGGTAGGGGGAGATGGCCGCCCTATTTCCACGTCTGGGGCCTATCAGGGTGCGACGTCACCACCCGAGGTGCACCAATCGCTCCACGACCCCGGGTATAGGAGAACCCCGGCCCTGCCGGCGATCTCCATCGCCAGGATGTTGCTGCAGGCCGTCACCCCGCTCCCGCAGTAGCACACGATCGGGTCCCGGCTGGTCAAAGCGGCAAACCGCTCCGTCAGGTCGCCGACCGGGAGAAACCGCCCGGTTTCGTCCGTGTTCCCCTGATACGGGATATTGACCGATCCGGGGATATGGCCCGCCACCGGGTCAATAGGCTCGACCTCGCCCCGGTGGCGAGCCGCCGCACGTGAGTCGAGGAGGAGCAGGTGGTCACGACCTGCGACGATCGCTTCGCGATCAATGGTGCCCGACCACGTGCCGCCGATCGCGGTCTCTGCCGGCGGCCACGGCAGCACCTCAGCTGTGATCGAGCGACGTTCCCGTTCCCAGGCCGCCCATCCGCCGTCGAGAACGAAGGCGTCACGATGACCGAGCGAGCGCAGCATCCACCACATCCTCGCGGCCATGGAGCTGTCGCCCTGGTCGTACACGACGACGGTGTGCTCAATTCCGATGCCCACCCGTCGCATGTCTTCGGCAAACGCCGCCGCCCCGGGGAGTGGATGGCGTCCCGCGCCGGGGGTCGCGGTCAGGTCCCGGTCGAGCGAGAAGTACAGGGCGCCCGGGATGTGACCGGCGCGGTACTCGTCTTCGCCTCGGGCGGGTTCGGCGAGATAGAAGCGGCAGTCCGCGACCCGCAGGCTCTCGGAATGCAACCTGGTGCCCAGCCACTCGGTCGATACGAGCGGTCCCAACGCGCCCTACCGTCTCCAGCCGAACAAGACCCGGGCCAGCCTGGTCCAGTACCGGGGGCGTGGGCCGCGGGGGAGCCACGCCCCGAGCAGCCTCGTGGTCGGTTTGAACCGGGCGGAGGTGATCGTCCGCGGGATCGCAAACGCCTTGATGCCCTCTGATCCCATCTGGCCACCGTTTCCTGAGTCGCCTATCCCGCCGAGGATGAGGCTGGGGAAGAAGAAGTTGATCACGTGGTCGTTGACGGCCACCGATCCGGTCTTCATACGAGCCGCCACCGCGGCTCCGTGTCTGCGGTTTCCGGTCCACACCGAGCCGTGGAGCCCGTAGCGCGAGTCGTTGGCCTTCTCCAGCCCCTCCGCCTCATCGGCGACACGCATGACCGGCACGATCGGGCCGAATGTTTCTTCGGTCATCAGCTTCATGGAATGGGTGACGTCGGTCATCAGGGTTGGTTGAAAGTAGATGCCGTGTTCAGTCTCGACCCGGGACCCGCCGCAGAGGATCCTGGCGCCCTGATCGACCGCGTCTGCGACATGGTCCTCGATGATGTCGATTTGCGCCGGGTTGATGAGTGGTCCGATGTCGGTGCGGTCACCGGTGGCCACCGTGAGCTTGCGGATCGCCTTCTCCGCCTCGGTCATGAACTCGTCGTAGATTTCGGAGACGACGTAGACCCGTTCGATACCAACACACATCTGCCCGGCGTTGAACACGCCGAAGCTGACGGCGCCCCTGGCGGCTTGTTTGATGTTGGCGTCCGCCAGCACGATCTGGGCGTCTTTGCCCCCGAGCTCCAATATCACCGGCTTCAGCCTGGCTGCGGCCGCAGCGCCGATCTTCTTGCCGACGGCGGTTGATCCGGTGAAGGCGATGATGTCGGTCTCGGCGTCCACCAGCGCAGCTCCGGTGGCGCCGTCGCCGTGGATGACCTGGACGACGTTGTCCGGGATGCCGGCCTCCGCGGCGAGATCCTGGATCAGCTGACCGGTCAGCGGGGTGATCTCGGAAGGCTTGATGACCACAGTGCACCCGGCCGCCAGAGCCTCGATGACAGAGAGAAGGGGAAGAAAGAACGGGTAGTTCCACGGGGAGATGATCCCGGCCACCCCCCGCGGGTGATATTCGGTCCAGCCTTCGGTGGTGAGAAACGGCCATAGCGCCCCCCGCTTGGGACGGAGCAGACGGGCCGCGTTGTGGGCGTAGAAGTCGAGAACGGTGAGCGCCGCCAGCACCTCGGCGTGGACATCGCTGCGGTGCTTCCCGGTCTCGGAGATCATCACATCCGCGATGCGATCCATCGATCGGAGCACGTGCTTGGCGAAGCCGCGGAGGTAAGGGGCACGCTCGGCATGACTCATCGCTCCCCACGTGGTGAATGCCGTCCGGGACCGCGCCACCGCGTCGGCTACGTGATCGGGCTCGGTGATCGGTACCGATCCCGCCTGGTCGCCGGTGAGCGGGTTGTGGGGGGTCAGCCATCGGGTCATGTCGGTTGCGCCATCGGGTTGGCGGCGATGAGTGTCGCCGGCGCCGCGGCGGCCTCCCAGGGTCGAGCGACCGAGTGCCAGGCGAGCGCCACCACCAATATTGGGATTCCGAGCGGGGCGTCTATGTCGACCTTGTTGTAGGAGACGAGCGAGCCGGTGATCCTGGCCACCGGGGTGCCGCCCACCGTTATGTGCCAGCGCCGGGGGCGGGGATCGCTGACCAGCTGATACACCCATCGTTGCGAGGTGATTTCCCAGCGTCTCCCGAACCACGAGGTTCGGGTGATCCTGGCTAACTCGGTCCCTTTGGCATCGAGAGCGACAACCACGGAGTGCTCGTGTGGTGCGAGCACCGCCTCTTCTCCGTCGGGCATGTAGATCCGGGAGATATGAAGACGGCCGATACGGCGCATGTTGGCGACCTCGCTGCCGTTGTGAAGGAGTCGCCAGCGGCTGGACATGAACGGGCTGCGCAGCTCGGCTGCGCCGTAGACCGTCCCGAACAAGCCTCGATCTGCCATGACCTGAACGGTAGTACGTCCACCGACACGGTGGCGGGCGGTATCGTCGGGGTCCATGAAGCTGCATCTGATGGACGGAACCTACGAGCTGTTCCGTTCGCATTTCGGGTCGCCGACCCGCACCAGCCCGTCCGGCCAGGAGGTCGGTGGCGTATACGGGATCGTCGCCTCGACCCTGTCTCTTCTGAGCGAGTCCGGCGTGACACATCTGGCCGCCGCCTTCGACACCGTCATCGAGTCGTTCCGCAACGAAGTGTATGACGGCTACAAGACGGGCGCCGGTGTCGAGGAAGTCCTTCTGGCCCAGTTTCCTCTTGCCGAGCGAGCCCTAGAGGCGATCGGCGTGAAGGTGTGGCCGATGGTCGAGTTCGAGGCGGACGATGCGCTGGCAACTGCCGCCTGGCGCTGGGTGAGCGCGGTCGACCAGGTGGTGGTGCTGACCCCGGACAAGGACCTAGCCCAGTGTTACGGGAACCCCAAGATCGTCGGCTACGACCGGCGCAGGCAGGCCTTCATCGACCATGACGCGGTTGTGGCTAAGTTCGGCGTTTACCCGGACTCGATACCGGACTATCTGGCATTGGTCGGGGACTCGGCCGACGGCTTTCCCGGTCTGCCGGGGTGGGGCGCCAAGTCGGCCGGCACGTTGCTGCAGCGCTACGTGCACCTGGAGAACATCCCGCTCGAGGCATCACGATGGGACGTCACGGTGCGAAGCGCCGACAAGCTCGCCACCACCCTGCGCACCCGGATGGGCGATGCTCTGTTGTTCCGGTTCCTGGCCCAGCTCCGCCCCGATGTTCCTCTCAGCGACGAGCTGGAGGATCTCGAGTGGCGCGGCGCCCACCGTGAGGCATTCGCCGAGCTGTGCGACGAGCTTGGTTTCGGTGGGCTCCGCAACCGCCCGGAGAAGTGGCAGGACTAGCGCTTCTAGCGTCCAATCTGGCGAGATATTGCCGCTGCAGACGCCCAGAAGACTCTGCCAATTGCTACTCAAAGTGCTCGTGTTCGTGCCGATACAGGTGAGCATGATCCATCTCGCGGTGCGTCGTGTGGGGGGCGCAGCCCTCTTTGCGCTCGTGGTCGGGCTGTGGTGGGGGCAGGCCGCCGCGGCGGCCGTTGCCGGGGAGCAAGCTGACGATCAGGCGCAAGTTCAGCCCGTCGTCGTCGACGGCGGTGTCGACTGCGGGAGCACCGATGCCGTCGATCAGGTCCAGTGTCATGATCCCGCCTCACCGCACTACGACATCGTCATCACCGAGATCATGCAGAATCCATCGATGGTGTGGGATTCGGTCGGGGAGTGGTTCGAGGTATACAACGCCGGCTCGTCTTCGGTTGACCTCTCTGGCTGGACCATAACGGACGAGCTCAACAACACCCACATCATCTCCGGCCCGCTCATCATCGAGCCGGGTGCCTACCTCGTCTTCGGGCGCAACACCAACAGTTCGATCAACGGCGGGGTTGCCGTGGACTACGGGACCGGCACCGACATCTTCCTGTTCAACAGCTCGGACCGGCTGGTGCTTCTCGATGCCGCAAGCAACGAGGTGGACCGCGTCGCCTGGGACGATGGAGCCACCTTCCCCGACCCCAACGGTGCCTCGATGTCGCTCGCCGCCACGGGGAGCGACAACTCCGTGGGAGCCAACTGGTGCACGTCGACCACCGTCTTCGGCGACGGTGACCTCGGCACGCCCGGCAGGCCCAACACGTGCGCTACAGGCACGAAAGTTGTCATCACCGAGATCATGCAGAACCCCAACGCCGTTCCCGACTCCCGCGGCGACTGGTTCGAGATCTACAACCCAAACGACTCGCCTGTGGACCTCTCCGGCTGGACCATCAAAGACGACGATATCGACAGCCACACCATCACCGGCCCGTTGGTCGTCGCCCGACATGAATATGCGGTGATCGGCCGCAACGGTGACCCGGGCGCCAACGGGGGAGTCCCGGTCGATTACGTGACAGGCTCCGACATCCTGTTCCACAACAACTTCGACGAGCTGAACCTCATCGACCCGGCCGGGGTGCGGATCGATCGGGTGGTCTGGGACGATGGGCGTACCTTCCCCGATCCGACCGGGGCCTCGATGTCCCTCATGGATGCCGGTGCCGACAACAACATCGGATCCAACTGGTGCCGGTCGACGACCCCGTTCGGGGACGGCGATCTCGGAACTCCGGGAGCGGCCAACACCTGTACCGAGCCGGCCCCGCAGCCGCCGATGGCTCGTCTGGAGATCACCGAGATCATGGCCGACCCGGCCGCGGTCATCGACAACGACGGCGAGTGGTTCGAGATCTACAACCACGAGGCGCACGACGTCGATGTCAACGGGTGGACGATCCGGGACTTCGACACCAACGTGCACGTCATCGAGAACGGGGGCCCGCTCGTGATCCCGGCGTACGACTACCTCGTCCTCGGTCGCAACGCCGACATGGCGACCAACGGTGGTGTTCCCGTCGACTACGCATACGGGACCGCGATGGTGCTGTACAACGCCGCCGACGAGGTGGTCATCGTCGATACCAACGGGACCATCGTCGATCAGGTTGCCTACGACGACGGCAAGACCTTCCCGGACCCGGAGGGGGCGGCGATCGCGGTCGAGAACCTGGCTCTGCGCAACGACGTCGGGCAGCATTGGTGTGTGGCCAACACCCCGTATGGTGCCGGTGACGCCGGTACGCCGGGAGCACCCAACTCGTGCGGGCCGGGCACCCCGATCGCACCGCTGGTGATCAACGAGATCATGCAGAACCCGGTGAGCGTCCCCGACTCGGTTGGCGAGTGGTTCGAGCTCTACAACCCGACCGGTGATGCGGTCGACGTCGATGGGTGGATCATCCGCGACGACGACTACAACCGTCACGTCATCGACAACGGCGGCCCGTTGCTCATCGGACCTCACGGCTACCTGGTGATGGGGCGCCAGGGATCGACCTGGGCCAACGGAGGCGTGTCGCTCGACTACGCATACGGCACGGGGATGGTGCTGTACAACGGATCGGACGAGCTCGTTCTGGTCGACTCCAACTACATCGAGGTGGATCGGGTCGAGTGGGACGACGGGGTCACGTTCCCCGATCCGGTCGGCGCTTCGATGAGCCTGATCGACCCAACCGCGGACAACTCCGCCGGCGGAAACTGGTGTGTTTCCGGTGGCGGCTATGGCTCGGGAGAGCGGGGAACACCGGGGGAGCCCAACCGGTGCGCACCGACGTGCTACCCGGGCGGGCTGTCCGTCACCGTCACCGCCAACCCGGATACGCTGTGGCCGCCCAACGGCAAGCTGGTCGGGGTGACAACGAACGTCGTGATCGCCGACGAGGAGCCGGGCACGGTCGTGCGGCTCGTCGACGTGGTCTCCAGCGAGGACGACCCGTACTCGAACCGCTACCCCGACATAGTCATCATCGACGACTACACCTTCGAGCTGCGTGCCGAGCGCTACGGGTACGGTGAGGGCCGGGTGTACACGATCACCTACGAGGTGATCACCCCATGTGGCGAGAGCGAGCAGTTCTCGAGGACGGTGTCGGTCGCCCACGACCAAGGTGGCTGACAACCCCCGTTCTGGCGTCAAAATCGTCGCAAAACGACGACGGATTCGACGCCAGAAGCGCTACAGACCCAGGCCGCGGCCGATGAGCTCTTTCATGATCTCGGTGGTTCCGCCGTAGATCGTCTGGGCGCGGCTGTCCGTGAACAATCGGGCAATGGGGTATTCGCTCATGTATCCGTAGCCGCCGTGGAGTTGGAGCCCACGGTCGACGACCTTGAGCTGGAGCTCGGTGCACCACCACTTGGCCATGGCGGCGACGTCGGCTGTGAGCCGGCCTTCGACCAGCTCCATCGTGCAATGGTCTATGAACACCCTGGCGATCTCGAGCTCGGTCGCCAGCTCCGCCATGGTGAAACGGCTGTTCTGGAACCGGCCCACGGGTCGCCCGAACGCCTGACGCTGCTTGATGTAGTCCATCGTCACAGCAAACGCCTTCTCGGCGGTGGCGACGGCGCTGACGGCGATGGTCATCCGCTCTCGTTCCAGCCCGGCCATCAGGTAGAAGAAGCCCATCCCTTCCTCGCCGATCCGGTTATCGATCGGCACCTGCACATCGGTGAAGAACAGCTCCGAGGTGTCCTGAGCCTTGAGACCGATCTTCTCCAGGTTCTTGCCGCGTTCGAAGCCGGCCATGGAGGTCTCCACCGCCAGCAGGGTCAAGCCCCGATGCGGATCGTCCGAGGTTCGAGCAACCACGATGATCAGATCCGCGAGCTGTCCATTGGAGATGAACGTCTTGGATCCGTTCACCGTGTACCCGTCACCATCGAGCCTAGCCGACGTCCTTATCCCGGCGAGGTCGCTGCCGGTGCCCGGCTCGGTCATGGCGATGGCCGTGATCAGCGATCCGTCGACGCAGCCCGGTAGCCAGCGGCGCTTCTGCTCCTCTGATCCGTACTCCTGGATGTAGGGAACCGCCATCTCCGAGTGGATGAGAAACCCGGGCCCGCTCACAAGCGCATCGGCCAGCTCCTCGATCATGACGACCGGGTAACGGAAGTCGGCGACACCGGCGCCTCCGTACTGTTCGGCAACCGAGTGGCACAGGTGACCCGCCGCGCCTGCGGCGAGCCAGCAATCCCGGCTGACTACCCCGTCCTTTTCCCATTGCTCGTGGAAGGGCACCAGCTCCTTGTCGATGAACTCCCTGGCCGCGCGCCGGTAGAGCTTGTGATCATCGGTGTAGATGTCGCGTCTTGCCATCTGCCCATTATGCCGTAGCTCTCAGCGAGCGTGGGCCGGAGCCTCGGTGTCGGCGCATACGTGGAGCGACCAGACCCATCCGGTCCATACGAGGGCGATATTGCGGGCCACGATGACAGCCCACCACCAGAGATACCCGCTGAACCAGAATGTGACGAACACGCCGGTGAGGATGGCACTGGCGGTGGCTCCGGCCCGAACCTTCTTGGAAGACGTGAGCGCGGCAAAAGGAGTGATCCAGAAGACGAACTGTGCGGACAGTAGCGGGCTGAGCAGCATGACCGCGATGGCAAGCGTGCCGATCAGATCGGTGGCGCGCCTCCAGTCAAAAGAGGTACGCAACGCTCGGAGCGCGCTCAAACCGATAGCGAGGCCGATAGCGGCATTGACGACCACGGCCCATGTCCCTACCGCGACGTAGGACGCGCCGGCGGTGGTCGCCACCTGCGGGTCGGTTCCCAGCCAGAGGCGGGCTAGACCTGTGATGGCCCCGGTGACCGTCTCAATGTGGACACCGAAGAATTCCCGTCCGGATCGGAACAGGGGCAGCGTGGTCAATACCAGTGCACCCGCGGCGGTAGCGACGACGGTGATGATCGCTCGCCGGTAGCGATGCCGCCACCAGTCAACGGCGGCCATGACGATTGGCCAACCCTTGGCGGCGATCGCGGCCCCTAAGGCCCATCCCGACCGAACGTCATCGCCCTCGATGGCGAGGACCAGGGCCAGCAGCGCGAGCAGGACTGACACCGCGTCCAGCCTGAAAGCGATCAGCGGCAGGATCGCCCACGAGATCTTCAACCACCGGATAGCGGCGCCGTCGACCCCGAGCCGCCGGCCGAGTCGGTTGACCGTGAGCCCGATCCCGAACAGCACTACTCCCATGACTGCCCAGAGGACGACGGCGTAGCTGACGCCGACGATCCTCTCAATTGCCCCGATCACGAGCATAGGGACAACAGCTAGGGGCAGGTGTTCGAACTCAAAATCCAGGTAGGGCGCGTCGCCGTTGAACATGTGGTGGGTGCGCGAGGCATACGCGGCTGCGTCGTTGTCGAGAGCCGCAGAAGAGAGGTTCGAGGCGATAACGAGACCGGCGATGAGTATCGCTGCGAGGAACAGCATCCACCGCAGTTGCTCCAGCCTCGGTTTCACGTCAACCGTCTCCGCCGAAGCCGAGCAGGCTCTCCCGGTTCAACGCCCGTGACCCCGAGACCAGCCCGAGTATGGCGAGGATCCAGGCGACCGCCCCTATAGCCAGCGCCGCGATGACGGGGTCGATCAGCAGACCGCTGGACACTCCGTATGCGGCCATGATCACCGGGAGCGACACCAGGGTCGCCGCCTGCTGGGCGGCGGCGGTGCTGCGCACCTTCGATGACACCCACAGGATGACCGACAGTGCCAGGGCGATAAACGGGGGAACGACCCAGAAGATCAGGATCCACCAGCCGGCTGTAGGGAAGAACCAGCCCCCGACCAGCGGTCCCACCTTGGCGTTGACGAGCAGCGAGTAGACGAAGAAACCCATGCCCGTGGCGATGAACCCCGGTACGACGCTGGCGAGCATCTTGCCGAAGAAGATCTCGCGGATGGTGAGCGGCGAATGCGCCAGGAACTCACCGGTGCCGCGTTCCCGTTCCCCGACGATGGCATGGGCCCCTACGGCCGACGAGATCGTCAGCGGCACGACGATGGCGATTGGTGCCAGCAAGTAGACCGCCAGCATATAAGCCCCCTGCGCCTGCGGCGTCGCCCCGACCACGTTCTGCTGGATCGGGCCGGGCAGGGTCTGCAGCACCTCACCGATCTTGTTGATCAGATCGCTGCTGTTGGTCGAGGTCACGACGGTGAGCAGACCGAGCGGGATGAACACGAAGAACACCGCAGCCAGGAACCCCATCGGGACCCAGTAGTCCTTCGACTTGAAGAGAACGCGCAAGTCGATGCGAGCAACCGTCATGACCTTGTCCCACCTCATGGCTGCCTCCGTAGCGACCGCTGCATCTCGAAATACAGGGTCTCGAGTGTCGGGTTGTCGGGCTGGACCCGGGTGAGCCGAACCCCGCGGGCGACCAGATCGGCTACCAGGTCCGGGAGACGATCCAGGTGGGTGAGCCGAACGTGTACCGATCCGTTCCATTCGGCCGAGACGACGTGCTCGTGGCCCTCGATTCCGGCGAGAGCGCTGCGGTCCTCGGCATCGAGGATCACCGACGGGTTGGTGACGTACTGGTGGGCGAGCTGCGACTGGCTGCCTGCGATCTGAGCCCTCCCCGCACCCATCAGGACTACCTGGTCGGCGACACCTTCGGCCTCGTGAAGGAGGTGGGTGCAGAGCACGATGGTCCGGCCCCTTCCGGCGAGCTCACGGATGAGGTTGAGCACCGCGCGGGCAGATTCGGGATCGAGACCGGCAGTCGGCTCGTCGAGGAGAAGGATCTGCGGGTCGTGCAGCACCGACCGGGCCAGAGCGAGCCTGGTTCGCATCCCCGTGGAATAGCCCCCGACATTCAGATCCAGGGCATGGTCGATCCCAAAGCGCCGGGCCGCGGGAAGGATCGCGGAGTTGTCTGCGTCGAATATGGCGGCGGTGTACTCGAGGTTCTCTTGTCCCGTGAGACGGTCATACAGCGCCGGTTTCGGCGGAACTACCGCGGTCCTGGCGCGGACCCAGTCACCATCCTTTGCCGGGTCCTTGCCCAGCACCCGGATCTCGCCGCCATCAGAGCGGAGGGCGCCGGTGGTGAGACGAACGGTCGTCGTTTTCCCGGCGCCGTTCGGTCCGAGCAGAACCGTGATGGACCCCTCGGGGACCGTCAGGTTCAGGTCGTCGACTGCAGTGATATTCCCGAAGCGTCTGGTGACGTGTGAGAACTCGATGGCTGTAGGCATGGGTTCGATTATCGGTCCCGATCATCCTCAACTGAACCGCACGTTGTGTCACCCGGGAGTCAAGAACAGACCGGCGAGCGGCGGCACGGTAATCGACAGAGATTGCGCAAAGCCGTGATTCTCCCGGTCTGTGGTCACCAGGGGGCGTTCGTTGCGGACGCCGCTGCCGCCGTAGCGCGCGTCGTCGCTGTTGAGTATCTCGACCCATTCTCCGGCGACGGGGACACCGATCCGGTAGTCGTGACGTACCACAGGAGTGAAGTTGCCCACCCAGAGCAGCGGGTTGTCCTCGTGGTCGAGTCTCACGAAGGCGAAGATGCTGTTGTCGGCGTCATCCCCGATGATCCATCGGAAGCCTCGCTCATCGAAGTCGCGCTCGTGTAGCGAAGGCTGGGCGCGGAGCAGCTCGTTGAGGTCGGCCACCCAACGCTTCACCCCGGCGTGGTCCTCGAACTCGAGCGCACCCCAGTTCAGCTCGGTGGTGTGTGCCCACTCCTCGTCGGCGCCGAACTCGCTCCCCATGAAGAGCAGCTTCTTGCCCGGCTGTGCGTATTGATAGGCGAGCAACAGCCGTAGCCCGGCGAACTTCTGCCAGCGGTCGCCGGGCTGTTTGGCAAGCAGCGAGCCCTTGCCGTGAACGACCTCGTCGTGTGACAGCGGCAGGGTGAAGTTCTCGTTGAAGGCGTACACCATCCGGAAGCTCAACTCGTGGTGGTGAAAACGGCGATGGACCGGGTCGAGGGCGAAGTACTCGAGTGTGTCGTTCATCCAGCCCATGTCCCACTTTTGGCCGAATCCGAGCCCGCCGTGATCGATGGGCCGGGTGACCGCAGGGAACGCGGTGGACTCCTCTGCGTACATCTGGATGTCGGGGAACCTGCCGTAGGCGAACTTGTTTATCTGTTGGAGCAACGAGATCGCGCCGAGGTTCTCCCTCCCTCCGAACTCGTTCGGGATCCACTCGCCTTCCTTGCGGGAGTAGTCGCGGTAAAGCATCGATGCCACCGCGTCGACCCGGATCCCGTCGGCGTGGTACTTCGCGAGCCAGAACATGGCGCTCGACAGCAGGAAGCTGCGTACCTCGTACCGGTCGTAGTTGAAGATGAGGCTGTCCCAGTCGGGGTGGTAGCCCTCCTTCGGATCCTGGTGCTCGTATAGATGTGAGCCGTCGAACAGGGCCAGCCCGTGGGCGTCCCTGGGAAAATGCGACGGGACCCAGTCCAGGATCACACCGATCCCGTTCTGGTGGAGGTAGTCGACGAGGTACATCAGGTCCTGGGGAGTGCCGTAGCGCGAGGTCGCCGCGTAGTAGCCGGTCAGCTGGTAGCCCCACGAGCCGTAGAAGGGGTGCTCCATGACCGGAAGCAGCTCGACGTGGGTGAACCCGGTCTCCTTGATGTAATCGGTTAGTTGGTGGGCGATCTCGCGGTAGCCGCCCGGCTCGTAGCGCCACGAGCCAAGGTGCATCTCGTAGATGGAGATCGGGGCGTCGAAGGCGTTGGCGGCTCCGCGGGTGGCCATCCACTCGTCGTCTTTCCACTCGTATGCGAGATCCCAAACCACCGAGCCGGTGCGCGGTGGTTCTTCGGCCCTGAACGCAACCGGGTCGGCCTTCTCGACCGGGAGCCCTCCGTGGTCGGGGACGATGCTGTACTTGTACACGTCGCCCTGACCGATTCCCGGAACGTGTCCGTGCCAGATGCCGGATGGGTCTGCGTTGAGCGCCCAGCCGTCGCTCCAGCCGTTGAAGTCGCCGACGACCTCAACGCGCTTTGCCGATGGAGCCCAGACGCGGAATGTTGTTCCCTCCGGTCCGACGTGTGAGCCAAGCACGTCGTACAGCGAGGTGTGGGTGCCGCCATTGAATGACCAGCGGTCGTCGTCGGTGAGGTCACGGGGTATGTCCGTCATGAACCCAAGTTAACACCGGCAGCTTGTTCCCATCGTGGAAAAGCGGACCCGGCCTGCCCGGGACGTCGCGCGAACGTGGTCGCGCGAATGTGGCAGTATGTCCACATGAGTATGCGTGCTTCTGCTCCCAGTGTCCTCGCGATGGTGCTTGCAGGCGGCCAAGGGACGCGTCTTCTACCCTTGACCCAGGTGCGGGCCAAACCGGCGGTTCCCTACGGTGGCCAGTACCGACTCATCGACTTTGCGCTCTCCAATCTGGCCAACGGCGGGTACCGCAAGATCGTCGTGCTCACCCAGTACAAGAGCCACAGTCTCGACGTCCATCTCTCCCGCACGTGGCGGATGTCGACCTTTCTCGGCAACTACGTCACGTCGGTTCCCGCCCAGATGCGCCGGGGCCCGTGGTGGTTTGCGGGCTCCGCAGACGCCATCTTCCAGAACCTCAATCTGATCGACGACGAGCAGCCCGAGTACATCTTCGTATTCGGAGCCGACCACATCTACCGGATGGACCCCGGCCAGATGCTCGAGCACCATATCGCAAGCGGAGCCGGCGTCACCGTCGCCGGGATCCGGGTGCCTCGTGACGAAGCCAAGGCCTTCGGCGTGATCCAGCGCAATCCGCACTCGGCGCTCATCGACGCCTTTCTCGAGAAACCCGAGGACCCGCCCGGGCTTTCCGATAACCCCGATGAGGTGCTCGCCTCCATGGGTAACTATGTATTCACCACTGAGGTCCTCGTCGACGTGCTCAACGCCAACGCCGAGGACCAGGAATCGGGTAGCGACATCGGCGGCGACGTGATCCCGGCCCTGGTCGCTTCCGGTCAGGCGTACGTATACGACTTCACCACCAACACGGTTCCGGGGGAGACGCCCCGCGACCGGCACTACTGGCGTGACGTCGGGACGCTCGACTCCTACTACGAGGCCAACATGGATCTGGTGGCGCCTCTACCGGTGTTCAACCTCTACAACGATGAGTGGCCGGTGTTCACCTCGTTCCGCACTCTGCCTCCCGCCAAGGTCGTTGCGCACGGGGAGCTCGGTTCTGGTGAAATCGCCAACTCGATGCTGTCACAGGGGTGCATCATCACGGGAGCCACGGTACGTAACTCGGTGCTCTCGCCCAATGTGCGCATCGAGCCCGGGGCGGTCGTGGAAGGATCCATCCTTTTCGACGACGTCCTCGTCGGCGCCGGTGCGATGGTGCGCAACGCCATCGTCGACAAGCACGTCGTCATCCCGCGCGGCCGGCAGATCGGGGTCGATAGTGATCGCGACGCCAACGACTTCACCATTTCCCCGAACGGTGTCGTGGCCATCGGCAAGGGGCACAAGGTCACCTACGCCTGAGCCCGACGCCCGTCCAGGTGGGCCGACGGTTAGCGTTCGGTGGGATTGAGTCGGCACGAGGGAGCCACGTGCTCGGCGGCTCGCTCATGGCCCTGAGGGTCGCCCGGCTATCTCCGAGTACAGCTCGATGTGGCGCCGGGCGGGCTTCGACCACGACCAGTCCTTGCGCATCCCTCGCCGCTGGATCGCTTGCCGTCGCTG
>Ga0307417_10000363_pt1 | contig 18788 bp, 15 predicted proteins | sample SalMarWE160210MG_2_FD_202514 | JGI IMG/M metagenome (GOLD analysis project Ga0307417, IMG submission 202514) | Salt marsh sediment microbial communities from the Plum Island Ecosystem LTER, Massachusetts, United States - WE1602-10 | ecosystem: Environmental > Aquatic > Marine > Intertidal zone... | reverse complement strand
GCCGCGATCCCGTCATGGGTCGAGAAGCGCGAGTGCGCAGCGACGTTGGCCGCTTGCAGGACCTCGCCTACGCGGTTCGCGTCGCCGAGGCGGGCGCCGAGATCGGCCTGCGGAACCGCTGCGCCATCGAAGACGCGCAGCCATACCGTCCTCCCGAGCGTGCCCTTGACGAGCTCTCCGGCACGGTACACGTGCCCGAGTTCGTCCGCGAGAACCTCCTTGAAGAGGATGTACGGGCCGAATGTGCGGTACGTCGCAGCCATGGTTTCCTCCTCAAATCACGGTACCAGTGGCCCCGACAACGGTCAACGCCGGCCGCGCCTCAGCCGCGCGATGGCGCGGTTGTGCTCCCGTAACGTGCGCGAGAAGATGTGGCCTCCGTCCGGGCGGGCAACGAAGTAGAGGTATGGGGTGTCATCCGGGTGAAGGGCGGCGTGCAGCGCGTCACGGCCAGGGTTGTCGATCGGGCCGGGGGGCAGGCCGGGATAGCGGTAGGTGTTGTACGGGTCGTCGACCTGCAGGTCCGCTCGCAGCAGGCGCCCGGTCCACAGTCCCTGTCGCCGCAGCGCGTAGATGACGGTCGGGTCGCACTGCAGCAGCATGCCGCGCCGCAGGCGGTTCAGGAACAGGCCGGCGATCCGCGCCCTCTCCTCGGGCACGGCCGTTTCCGCCTCCACCATCGAGGCGAGAGTAACTACCTGCAGCGGCGTCCCCCAGGTCGGCTGGGCGGAGGCGCTCTCGTGGCTCCATACCTCGACGAAACGTCTGACCATCGAGTACGCTGCCACCTTGGCGCTGGTGCCGTCGGCGAAGCGGTAAGTGTCCGGGAACAGGAAGCCCTCCAGTGACGGCGCGCCAGGAGCCACGCGACCGATCCAGGCAACGCGGTCGGCCAGCCCGAGCCAGTCGCTGTTGCTGCCGAGACCGGCAGCCGGCAAGCGCTGAGAGATGTCGGCCAGCGTGGATCCTTCAACCACCGTCACCGAGAGCATCTCGACGTTTCCGTCGAGGAGCGTCTCCAACACTTGTGCCGGACAGCTGCGCGGCGGGATGCGGTAGCGGCCATAGCGAACCTGGCGACCTTGTCCCACCAGCAGCACGTAGAGCCTACCGGCGAGCGGGCTCGGCAGCAGACCCTGGTGGTGCAGGCCGTCGAGAACCGAACGGGTCGACGCACCGGCGGGCACGTCGACCACAATCTCCCGCGACGGTCCCGGGCGCCACAGCGCCCACGCGGCGGCCGCAGCGACCAGGGTCGCGACAGCCGCGGCCACCGCCATTGTCCGCCACCTGGAGCGCCGGCGACCATGCTGCCGCATAGGGCTCGGCATCATCCGCGGGTGCCTCCCCTGGCGGCCAGGAACTCCTCGAGGAGAACCTGCGCGGCGAGGTGGTCGACCGGCGCCCTGGCGGCCAGGCCGAGCGCACGCGCCCGGCGCCGAGCTTCGTTGGTGGTGAGGAACTCGGACTGGAGCTCGACCGGCATGCCGAGTCGGATCAGAGAGGCGGCGAGCGCCTCGCTACGGGCGCACGCCGGCGTCCGTCGGCCGTCGGCATCCGTCGGCAGGCCGACGACCACCAGCTCGGCGGCAAGCTCTTCGGCGACGGTGCGGATGAGCTCGGCGGCAGCGGCGACACCGGCGTAGGGCACGATCCTCAGGGGCGATGCGACGCCGGAGATGTCGTCGCCAATCGCAAGGCCCATCCGCCGCCCGCCCGGATCCACGGCAAGAACGCGCACCGCTCCATTCTACGCAAGCAATCGTGCGCGAGCGCGTCCGCGGCACTACAATACGCCCGTGGGGCCAAAACTGGCACGACGACCTCCCGGCTTCCCCGACCAGAGAGCGGGGGACGGTCAGCCATCGGCCGCAGCCGCAGTCGGCCGGCTGGAGGCCACGGAAAGGGGAGCAGATGAGCAATGAAGATCTCGTGATTCTGTCCGCGGCCCGAACTCCCATCGGCTCGTTCCTCGGTGCTTTGTCGACGGTGCCGGCGCCGCGACTGGGAGCGACGGCGGTGCGGGCGGCGGTCGAGCGCGCCGGGATCGAGCCGGCTGCCGTGGAGCAGGTGCTGATGGGATGCGTGCTGCAGGCCGGCGTCGGCCAGGCGCCGGCCCGGCAGGCGGCAATCTACGCCGACATCCCGCTCGCGGCCGGCGCGGTCACGGTTCACAAGGTCTGCGCGTCGGGGATCAAGTCAGTTGTCATCGCGGCCAACGACATCCGCTGTCATGACTACGGCGCAGCGGTGGCCGGCGGCATGGAGAACATGTCGCTGGCGCCCTACCTGCTCCCGAAGGCGCGGACCGGCTACCGGCTGGGCAACGGCGAGCTCATCGACCACGCGGTCTTCGACGGCCTCTGGGATCCTTACGGCGACAAGCACATGGGCAACTGCGCGGAGACCTGCGCGCGCCACTACGCCTTCAGCCGCGAAGAGCAGGACGAGTTCTCGCGGCGGTCCTACGAGCGGGCGCAGGCCGCCGCCGAGGACGGGACCTTCGCGGCCGAGATCGTCCCCGTCGAGGTTCCCGGGCGCAAGGGCGCGGTGACACTCGTCGACCGCGACGAGGAGCCGTTCCGGGCCGACCTCGCGAAGATGGGGAAGCTGCGGCCCGCCTTTGATCCCGAGGGCACCGTGACCGCCGCCAACTCGTCCAAGATCAACGACGGCGCGGCCGCGGTCGTGGTTGCCGCAGCCTCCAAGGCGCGCGAGTTGGGAGCGACACCCAGGGCGCGCATCCTCGCCCACGCCACCCACTCCCAGGAGCCCGAGTGGTTCACCACGGCGCCCGTCGGCGCGATCCGCGCGGCGGTGAAGAGGGCCGGCGTGGCGGTTGCCGACATCGATTTGTTCGAGATCAACGAGGCGTTCGCGGTGGTCGTGATGGCGGCGATGCGCGAGCTCGATCTATCGCCGGACAAGGTCAACGTCCACGGCGGCGCAGTGGCGCTCGGGCACCCCATCGGCTGCTCGGGGGCACGTATCCTGACTACCCTGCTGAACGCGCTCGAGATCCGTGACAAGCGCCTCGGCTGCCTCGCCATCTGCAACGGCGGCGGCGAGGCGGTTGCCATGGTCGTCGAGCGGCTGAGCTAGCGACAAACCGTGACACGTTCCTTGACCTGGTTCGTGCTCGCATGCCTGCTGATCGTTGCCCCTGTCGGCGCGGCCGATGTCAAGGCCGATGTCAAGAGCGATGTCAAGAGCGATGTCAAGGGCTCGGTGACGTTGCGGGCGGACCGTCAGGAGTGGGTCAAGGACACCTTTTGGAAGGGGACGGGTCACGTCCAGATCCTCTACCAGGACGTCAAGATCACCTGCGACGAGATGGTCCTGGACACCGAGTCGATGGAGCTCGACGCTCATGGCAGCGTGATCCTCGACCAGGGACCGAGGAGGATGACCGCCGACCACGTGCGCTTCAACCTGCGCACCAAGACTGGCACCTTCTTCGACGCCACGGGTCAGGTCGCGCCCTCGTACTACTTCACCGGCAAGGAGGTCGATAAGGTTGACGAGACCCATTACAAGATGAAGAACGCGACCTTCACCTCCTGCGCGCCCGAGCCGAGGCCCCCGTGGCGGTTCAGGATCCGCCGCGCAACCATCGAGGAGGAGGGGTACGGCAGCTTCCACGGCGTCAGCGTCGAGGCCAAGGGCGTGCCGGTGTTCTACCTGCCGTACCTGTTGTGGCCGGTCAAGACCGAGCGGGCCACGGGTCTGCTCGTCCCGACCTTCGGCTTCTCGTCCCGGCGCGGAACCTACATCGGCAATGCCCTCTACATCGCCGCCGCGCGCAGCTGGGACACAACCCTCTTCCTGGACGCCTACTCCAAGGGCACTCTCGGACTTGGCGACCAGCTGCGCTGGGCGCCGAAGGAGAAGGCGTACGGCGAGGTCACCCTCTACACGATCCGCAACCAGGACACCGGCGGCTGGGAGTGGAAGGTCGACGGCAAGCATCAACAGGATGACTTCCACGGCTTCCGCATGCTTGCCGAGGTCCACGATCTGTCCGACCTCGACTTCTTCCAGGAGTACGAGCGCAACTTCGACATCAACACCCAGCGCTCGCTGTACTCGTACCTGTACCTGACGCGGTCGTGGGGCCCGTACGCGCTCAACATCCGTGCCGACCACCGCAAGACCTTCCTCACCGGCACCAACGTGGTCCTCAACCAGCTGCCCGAGGTCGAGCTGCGGGTGCGCCCGACCCGGGTCGGGAGCTCCTCCCTGTACTGGTCATTGATCTCGTCGGCGAACGTCTTCAACGTCGATCGCGGCGGCAACCTCACTTCGACGTACGGGCGGGCCGACTTCTTTCCCCAGCTCTCCTACACCCTGCCGGGCCCGGCCTGGCTGACCGTGACGCCGCGAATCGGCGGCCGCGGCACCTACTACACCGCCCGCAAGAGCTCCGACGGACTCGGGTTCGAAAACAAGGGGATCGACCGCTCGTACGTCGAGGCCGGCCTCGACCTCGTCGGCCCGTCGTTCAGCAGGATCTTCGAGCCGGCTCACGGCCCGTTCTCCAAGCTCAAGCACCTCATCGAGCCGCGGGTCGAGTACAGCTACGTTTCCGACATCGGCAACGCCTCGCTGATCCCGCGCTTCGACGAGGTCGACTCGACACTGGTGACCAACCGCATGCGCCTGACTCTCGGCAACCGGCTGTTCGGGCGCACCCGCAAGGCCTCGTCGGCCCAGGAGCTGGCCTCCTTCGACGTCTATCAGGACTACTCGTTCTCCGATCCCTTGAACCGCTCGTCCAACGGTACTCTGACCTCGCGGCGCGGGCCGCTGGGGATGGCCCTGCGCCTGACGCCCAAGCCCGGCTACACCCTGGACGCCCGCGTCGAGTACGACACGATGTTCCGGCACCTTCGCACCACCTCGCTGTCCGCCTCGGCGTACAGCGGGGCGACCGGGGTCAACCTCACCTGGTACCAGGGATTCGTCCCCGAGACAGGGACGACGACCAGCTCGCAGGTGCGGGCCGCACTCCGCCTGGGAACCCGCAACCACCGCTTCCAGACCAACCTCGAGGTCGCCTACGACATCGAGCAGAACAAGTTCCAGCAGCAGCGAATGGTGATGCGGTACCAGGGCAGCTGCTGGGGGCTCGACCTCGAGTACCGCGACCTGCGCTTCGGCACCTACCCGTCACGCGACTACCGCATCTCCATCGACTTCAAGGGCATCGGCCGCCTGCTCGACATTCGCGGCGGACTCAGCTCGCTCAGCAAGTAGCGCTCCGCCCGGGCCTCGGCCGTTGGAGTTGCGATACCCTCGAGGCAGGATGGCCTCAAGCAGTACAGCAACGACGAGCATGTCATGAGCGCCGGCGCCGGTCGGGGGCGACGGATTGCCCGTGCCTGCGCAGTTACCGCACTCATCGGCCTGGTGACCCTGGCTTGCCTCGGTCGGCATGACTTCAATCCGACGGCCGCGTTCCGCATCGGCGACCGGTTGCCGCTGTCCCCACGGCTGAACCCCGACGACGTCGTCAGGTTCCCGGGCGAGCTCGGGTACGACGGCCAGTTCTACCTGGCGATCGCCCTCGACCCCCTGCTGTCCGATCCGGGAACAACGCTGGCTTTGGACGCACCGCGGTACCGCTACCGGCGCATCCTCTTTCCGCTCCTCGGGTGGGCGCTGGGGAGCGGGCGCCCGTGCTTCGTCCCGTGGGCGCTGCTGGCGGTCCTGCTGGCCTCGTTCGCCGGTCTCGCCCTAACCCTGGGCGAGCTCGCCCTACTGCGGCGGTGCCGGGGCCCCGGGGAGCTGCTGGCGCTGGCTCTGGTTGGCGCCTGGATCTGTCTGCTTCTCGGAACGGCGGGTCTTCTGAGCGCCTTCCTGCTCGCCCAGGCGCTCCTCGGCTACGAGATCGGTCAGGGGCGACGAACGTGGGCCGGCCTGGCGCTCGCCGCCCTCGCGCGTGAGACCTCGCTGCTGCTGATCCCGGCCTTCGTCTTCGCTGCCGCCCGCCGGTCCGGACGCCGCGCGGCGCTGGCGACCACCACCGCGGCGGCGCCCGCGCTGGCCTGGAACGTGTGGGTGCTCGTTCGAGTACCCGCCGGCGGCCTCGGGCTCGAGGGGAACTTCACGTGGCCCTTCGCCGGCCTGGCGCGAAAGCTCGCCAGCCTCCCCGCCGCCTGCACGAGCGCCAAAGGCAGCTTCGAGGCGCTGATGTTCATCTCGCTGCTGCTGGCGGCGGCCGGCGCCCTGTGGGCCGGGGCGTCGCGGCTGCGTGAGGCGCCGCACCTCGCGGGCGCCGCCGTCGTCCTGTGCGGCCTCCTGGTGTGCGCCGGCCCCAAGATCCTGGGCTACTACGTCGGCTACTGCCGGGTCTTCCTCGACCTGTTCGTGGTCGCCGCCGTGCTGGCGCTGGCGGCACAGCGCTCGTGGAGCCTGAGGATCGCCCTCGGGCTCCAGGCCCTCGGCAGCGCGGCCTATGTCTTGCACGTTGTCACCGGGCTCGGATGAGGATCCAAGTCTGCCTGGTTCACTGAACGTGCCCTGCAAGGTCTCATTCAGACGAGCCCTCCCCCCGTGTCATCCTGATGAGCAAGCGAAGCGAGCGAAGAAGGATCTGGGCGGGCGGTGGGCATCGTAGATGTTGCAGTGGGAGCCCTGATGTTGGGTTAGCTGGTGGGCCCTTCTACTACTGAAACACCTTGTCTTCCAGCAGCTTCTGCATGGTCCTGCCGGTGATGCTGCGGATGTACTCGGGCCAGGCCGCCAGCTGGCTTCCGGTGGTGGTGCCGTTCGCGTACCAGACGACGGTGTCGCCCGGCTCCGCGAGCAGGCTGACCGCGTACTTCTTCCACGGGTGCAGCGACGGCCCGCCGATGGCGGCGGCAGCAATGGTGTTGTGGCCCGCGTACACCGACGTGATGATCGGCAGGTTCACCTCCCTCGTCCCGGAGGCAACCGGTTCGATGATCAGGACGCCGTCGATCCCGGCATCCGCGAGCATCCGCGAGACCTGTTCGTCGGTGTAGTCGTTGCCCGGAAAAAAGACGCTCAGCGACTGCACGCACTCGAAGCCCGGATGTGTGGCTGCGAGCCGAGTCAGCAGGCGCTGGCACATCCTCGCCTCCGCCGGCTGCTCCTGCTCGATCGACGCGAACCTCACGCTCACCATGACCTTTCTGAAGGTCCGGTGCCGCACTTGTCTGTTCAGCACCGAGGTCATGGTCGTTGAGGCGCATCCGGCGACGAGCGCGGACAGCGCCAAGGCGGCCAGGCTCTTGAAGTACATCGTTCCGCCCCCTCTGCCCGATACGAATTCTATAACGGGACGCGGGCAGACCATCGCGCCTACCAACTTCCCGAAGCTCCCCCGCCGCCCGAGGACCCGCCCCCGCCGGAAAAACTGGAGCTTGAACCTCCGGAGCTCCACGATCCTCCGGAACTGCCCGACGAGATCGAGAACCCGCCGATGGAGGCGTTGCCTTTGGTGCGAAGGCCCTTTGCCGCCTTCTTGTACCAACCGGATCTCCTCAGCATCAGCTTGGCCACGGGGAACATGACCAGATACGTTACGAGCAGATAGAACGCGCCCGAGGTGCCGACAACGATGATGGGGAACATGGCCCAAAAAGGAATGAGGAAGAAGTAGAGGAACCATCCCACGCCGGGCGTCAACACGCCAATCACCGTGAACAGGCCGATGATGCCGAAGATGAACGCTCCGAAGAGGATCCTCTCCATGATCGACAGGTCGGGCCCCTGGATGTGGGACACCGGTGAGCTTCTTTCCCCCTCGCCCGCGCTGCCTACGGAATCGGGCACTTTGCCGGTTTCCAGCACGGCCAGGATGGCGTTGACGCCCGCGTCGATGCCGTCGTTGAAATCGCCAGTCTTGAACCGCGGCGTCATCACGTTGCGAATGATCCTGCCGGTAATGGCATCGGGAAGCGTGCCCTCGAGACCATAGCCCACCTCGATGCGCATGCGCCGGTCGTTCGGCGCGACGATCACGAGAATGCCGTTGTCCTTGCCCTTTTGGCCGAGCTTCCACGCCTTGAAGACGGCTTCCGCGTATCCCTCGATGCTCTCGCCTTCGAGCGATGGCACGGTGAGCACCACGATCTGGTTCGTCGTCTTCTCTTCATGGGCCTTGAGGCGTTCGGTCAGTGAACGGCGCGTCGCCTCGCTCAGGATCTCCGCGTTGTCGTTCACGCGGCCCGTGAGGTAGGGAATGTCCGTGCCCACGGCCTGAGCCGCAACCAGGAGCATGCATGCTGCAACGGCTGAGCGCAGGGCCGTTCTCATGAGCCTTCCTCCTCGACAATCGTGTCCGGGAGCTCATCCTCTCGGGGGGCGCCGGCCGCTGCTGTGCCCAGCGCATCCTCGAGTCCGGCCAGCCCGTCCCCCAGAGCGCGGACCACCTGGCCTGCGGCAAGGGCCGATTTCATTCGCCCGACGATCGCCTGCGACGCGTCCCTGCTCAGGCGTTTTTCCAGGCCCCTGTCCGGCAGCAGGACGACCTGCCGCTCGAACATGCTGACGAGCAGCAACACGCCCGTCCGGCTGCGAGTAGCGAAGAGCTCACGCTCGAGAAAGAGGGACTGTGCATACTGGCGCACCTCCACCTCGGCTCGGTGCGGGTCGAGAAAGAAGCGGGCGAACGACGGCCGGGCGATGCAGACAAGCGCACAGAGCGCGCCCGCCCCCAGCGTCGCAACGACAACGAGCAAGGTGGCAAGGCCCTGCGTCCAGACCGGGCGGAGCAGAGCGACCAAGGCCGCTGCCGGGCCCGCGAAAGCGGCTCCCAGGGCAAAGGCCTTCCAGGGCAGCTCGGCAAAGTTGTCGCTGCGCCCGATGACCGCGAGCACGACCTGGGCTCCGGTCCGCTTCTCCGCATCGGCGATGCGTTGGTCCAGCTGCGTTCGTTCCTGATCGCTCAAGAATGGTGTCATGGCCCCTCACTCGCATGCATTCCTGCGGCGCCCGCGCTTCGCCTCATTCAGCCAACCGCCTGATCGTGCCATCCATCTTCTTCCTGACGAGCACTTCCCGCGGCCAGACGCCGTCCGCGGGCCCGACAATGCTGTCCTCCTGTCCCATCTCGATCATGCGCGCGGCGCGATTGTAACCCGTGCGCAGGAGTCTGCGCCGCAAGAAGGGCGTAGACGCCTGGCCGTTCAGCTGGACCCGGAACGCCGGACCTGACAACCGGCGACGGGGGCGCTACGGCAACAGGAGCAGCAGGAGGAGCAGTGCAGCGATGATGGCAAACCCAATGGCCCAGGGTTTGAGAGCGGTCTTGCCCTTTTGCCCCGGGTGCCGGCTCACCTTCGACACGCGTGCCCTATCGCTTCGCGGCGCAGCCGCGAAGCGGGCAACCACTGCGGCTCGTGACGCGCCCGGTACCGATGCGTCATGCCGGTAGACGTCGACCACTACCACCGGAATGGGAGTTCGCCCGCCCGACAGCACCTTCTTGATTGAGGCGGAGTACGGGTGCACCCGGTCGAGATAGGGTGCCAGGGTCCGCGCGTCCTCTTCCGGCACCATTCCGATCTCCTGGTCGTCCCCTATCCGGATCCTCACGGCGTTGCCGCTGAAGGCGTTCTCCTGGTCGCGGATGAGCCTCACCTCGACGCCCGGGCGGGCGTATCTGGATATCACCGCCGGCCGTCCCTCGTATCGAACGCCGGCCACCATGAAGTCCCAGTGGTCAACACGGCGGTTTCCTTCTCTCTTTTCGAGGGCTCGTGCTCGCTCCTCTTCCCTCCCGGTTCCGGCCCTTCCCTTCTCTTTCTCCTCGACCTGGCGCCGGCTCGCGTGGGCGATGCCCTGGAGCTCAGGGGGCAGGACCTTCTCGATCGCGAGGAAGAGCTCCCGGCGCTCGTCCGGATCTACCCTCCCGTCAGCGATGATCTTCTCGACGGTACGCCGCAGGTAGTCCTTCGCTGGGAGCTCCAGATCCTCGTTCTCTTGCAGCCAGGCCGAGAGCTCGGCTACCTCCTGATCGTCGATCCTGCCGTCCTCTGTGACGGTCATACACAGGTTCATGAGGTCCACAACGGCCGGCACCTCTCTCCGGCGCTTGGTGATGGACCGGCGCGGCTCCTTCTTCCCGGGCTCCTCTGGAGTCATGGTGAACCCTCCCCCAGGCCACCGCGTCTACGAGTATGGTCTCTCCGAGAGTTCTCTGCCCCTCCATCATACAGGCCCGGGCGCAACTGCTCGCTCCTGCCCTGCGCGAAGCCTCCTCCGGTGCCCGGCAGGGAGTATCGAAGAAACGCCTGTCGGCGGCGCTAGCCACCGACCAGGCAGCGTCAGGTGGCCAGCGACAGGCGTCGTAGCTGGCGGCTCATCAGGCCTGCGACACGCCGGCGCTTCCTACGTTGGACGCCTGGGGTATCTTCTCTGCGGCTCCGGCGGTCGCGAAGCCACAAGAGGGGTTCGCCGTCATCGCGGCGACCGCCGGAGGCCGCTCGAGCCGCCTCACGCAACCGTGAAACAGATGCTCTGATCGCCAAGGGCCGTGGGAACCTACCCTGCCCTGGGAACCCGGCGCCCGGCCGTCTGCTCTGCAGACGCCCGTCGTCACCTGCCCGAAGCGGGCAATGAACCTCGCCTCCGAGGTGTCTTCGCGGCCCGCTCCGGGCAGGCAACGAGGCACCTCCAGCTGTGGCCACACGGGCCAACGACCTTCCCGTGCATTGCCAAGCTCGAGGTTTCCTCCCAGAGCGCCGCTATGGACAAGGGTCTCCAGGAAACCTCGAAGCATGGCACGTGCCACCGGACGCACCTCTGTGCGGGGCGCTCTTCTTCCGCGTTCTTCCTTCTCTCATATAGATATTCTCTGGCCTGCGTCAGCGCAGCCCAGAGAATATCTGGCGGAGGGAGTGGGATTCGAACCCACGGAGGCGTGAACCTCAGCGGTTTTCAAGACCGCCGCCTTCGACCACTCGGCCATCCCTCCGGGAGGGGTTACTTTACAGCCATACCGCCGCCGCATACAATACCCGTCCCGGCGCGGAGAGGTGCTGGAGTGGTCGATCAGGGCTGCCTGCTAAGCAGTTGTCCGGGGCAACCTGGACCGCGGGTTCGAATCCCGCCCTCTCCGCCAGTACATGCCACGGACCACCGCCGGAAACCGCGCAGCCGACAGCCAGGGGGTAAGCATGGCGAGGCCCGTCCGTACCCGCATCGCACCTTCGCCGACCGGCGACCCGCACGTCGGCACCGCGTACGTCGCGCTCTTCAACTTCGCCTTCGCGCGCCAGCACGGCGGGCAGTTCATCCTCCGCATCGAGGACACCGACCAGGCGCGGTCCGACGCCGCCAGCGAGACGATGATCTTCGACGCCCTGCGCTGGCTCGGCCTGGAGTGGGACGAGGGGCCGGACGCCGGCGGGCCGCACGGGCCGTACCGGCAGTCGGAGCGCGCGGAGATTTACCGCGAGCACGCCGAACGGCTGGTTCAGAGCGGTGACGCCTACCCCTGCTTCTGCACCAAGGAGCGGCTCGACGTCCTCAGGGCCGAGCAGCGCGAGCAGAAGCTCGCCTTCGGCTACGACGGCCACTGCCGGTCGATCCCGCCTGCGGAGGCACAACGCCGGCGACAGGCCGGCGAGCCGCACGTGATCCGGCTCGCCATGCCGCGCGACGGCGAGAGCGTGGTGCGCGACCTGCTGCGGGGGGTGATCCGCTTCCCGAACATCCAGATCGACGACCAGGTACTGCTCAAGAGCGACGGCTTTCCCACCTACCACCTGGCCAACGTCGTCGACGACCACCTGATGGAGATCAGCCACGTCATCCGCGCCGAGGAGTGGATCTCGTCGCTGCCCAAGCACGTGCGGCTGTACGAGGCCTTCGGCTGGTCCGAGCCGGTGTTCTGCCACCTGCCGCTGCTGCGCAACGCGGACCACTCCAAGATCTCCAAGCGCAAGAACCCGGTCAGCCTCAACTATTACCGCCGCGCGGGCTTCCTCCCTGAGACGATGCTGAACTACCTGGCGTTGATGGGGTGGACAATGCCCGACGAGCGCGAGGAGTTCAGCCGCGACGAGTTCATCGACGGCCTCCGGCTCGAGGGCGTCACCCTCGGCGGCCCGGTGTTCGACCTCGCCAAGCTGACGTGGCTCAACGGCCGCTACCTGCGGCGGCTCGAGCCGCCCGAGCTGCTGGCGCGGCTGCGCTCGGAGATCCTCAGCGACACCTACCTGCTCGAGGTTCTGCCGCTGGTGCGGGAGCGGATCGACACCCTCGACGACTTCCTCGCCTACTCGCAGTTCTTCTTCACCGGCGACCTCGCCTACGACGACGCCGCGCGGGCCAAGCTGGTGGCCAAGGGCCACACCGCGCCGCAGACGGCGAAGGCGCTGCGGGCGCTGCTCGAGGAGCACCTCGACGGCCTCATGGAGTGGAACGCCGAACGGCTCGAGGAGGTGGTGCGCTCTTTCTGCGAGGCCGGCGGCTGGGCGCCGAAGGAGCTGTTCATGCCGCTGCGGGTCGCGGTCACCGGCCGGCCGGCGACGCCGCCGCTGTTCGAGACCATGGCGGTGCTCGGCAAGGAGACCTGCCGGCGGCGGTTGCGGGGCGCCGTCACCGTACTGCGCGGCATGAACTAGGGCCTTCGCATTCGGGCCTCTCAGCGGCTCCCACACCCGGGTGGGCGCCAACGTCAGCCGAGCCGCCTCACCTCCGCTCTGCTCCGCGCCGGCCGGCGAAGAAGGCCCTCAGCATGGTGCTGCTGTCGTCGGCGGCGAGGCCGCCGCGGTGGGCCAGCGGCGGACCCAGGCGCGGGTCCTCGGCGAGGTCGAGCACCGTGCCGCAGGCGCCCATCGCCGGGTCGGCGGCGCCCCACACCACGAGGTCGACGCGCGCCTGCCGGCAGGCCGCGACGCACATCGGGCACGGCTCCAGCGTGACGTACAGGGTGCACTCCTCGAGGCGCCAGTCGCCTCCGGCGCGTGCGGCCTCCCGCAACGCCAGGATCTCGGCGTGCCCCGCAGGGTCGTGTGCGTGCTGACGCTGGTTGCCGGCGCGGGCCACGATCTCGCCGCCGCGCACGACCACGGCCCCCACCGGGACCTCGCCGCGCTCGGCCGCCTCCCGAGCCTCCTCGAGCGCCACCGCCATGAAGGCGCGGTCGGCATCGTCGAACACCCACTCCGGCAGCATGGCGCGAGGATATCGCAGCCGACCCCGGGCGGCCATCCGTGAGGCGCCCGGATCCCACCGCTGCATCTCGCGCTGCGGCCGCGCGGTGTTCAGCGCATCAGTGCGTCGAGCCGGCGCTGGACCGCCCTCAGTGCCGGCCGGCCGGCCACTGCGACGAAGATGGTGTCATCGCCGGCCACGGTGCCGACAACGCCCGGCAGGTCGAGGCGGTCGAGCGCCAACGCGACGCCGGGGGCCTCACCCGGTGGGGTCTTGAGGACGATGAGGTGATCTCCGGCCGGCGCATGAGAGAGCAGGTAGGCGGCGATCCGCATCTCCAGGGGGTTGGCGACCGGGGCCTCCGCGGGCGGCGGCCCGTAGCGGCCGTCGCGAGTACGGCAGGGGCGATGGCGATCTCGGTGGCTCTCGGAGCTGCCGCCGGCGTGGCCGTCGGACGGCATCTGGACAAGCGCACCAAGCTCTCGCTCTAGGAGCCTGTAGTTCATGGGCGGATGGTGGATTTCGGAGCGTCGCGAGTGGCCCGTTGAAGAGCATCTGATGAACAGTACTCCGAGTACGGTCCGAGAATGTAACGAAGACGGGACCTCGCGCCGCCCGAATGGCGCCGTTCGCTCTATGTGCTACAGGCTCCGAGCCCGTTCGCGGCGGACGTTGGTCACACCAGGAGCAGAGCCCTGTTTCGGCAGGTTCCAGCTGGGCTATCATCTCGGACAGCGGGGGGGAGGCCGGCATGCGTCTGTGGACCGTCCATCCCAGGTACCTCGACCCGAAAGGGCTGGTCGCGGTCTGGAGAGAGGCGCTCCTGGCCCAGAAGGTCCTGGCCGGTGGGACGACCGGCTACCGCCACCACCCCCAGCTGGCGCGCTTTTGGAACCATCCCGACCCGCTCGCGATGATCGCCGCGTACCTGCGTCCTCTGCATGAGGAGGCCCTCGTCCGCGGCTACCGGTTCGACGCCTCGAAGATCGTCTCCGCACGCTCGTGCGACACGGTCGAGGAGACCGACGGCCAGCTGCTGCTCGAGTGGCGGCATCTGCTCGCGAAGCTCGCGGTACGGGACCCGGCGCGGTGCCGGGAGCTGCTCCTCGTCAGGGCACCCGATCCTCACCCGCTGTTCACGATCGTCGGCGGACCGAAGAGGGCCTGGGAGAAGTCCTGAACGTCACCCGCTCTACCGGCACGCCGCCTGCGTTGGGGGCGGGATCGAGCTCGTGTGCGAGTCGCCGGGCTACCTGGCCCGTGCCTTCCTGACCAGGGCAAGGGCGCGCGGCATGCTCTTGTAGGCCTCTTCGTAGGAAGCCGCCGTCTTCGCGTCGAGCCGCGCGCCGGCCTCGATGAGCGCCTCCAAGCCGTCGTTGCCGGACCAGATGCCCATTTCCAGAGCGGTCAGGCCGGAGCCGTTGCGGACGTCGAAGCGCGCGCCCGCCTTGACGAGCTGCCGGATGACCACCGCGTCGCACTTGTCGCCGGCGAACATCAGCGGTGTGTTCCTGTTCTCGTCGGTGGCGTTGACGTCGGCGCCGTGGGCCAGGAGGGCCTCGACGATCCGTCCGGCGGCCGGTCCGGTCGGGCGCACCGAGAGGCTGCACGCCTTCTGGCCGAAGAACAGGATGTGCAGCGGCTGGCGTCCGCTACCGGTGCTGAAGCGGTGGTCGGCGGCCATGCCGGCGTCGAGATAGGCCGTGACCAGCTCCTCGTCGGCGTTGGAGAGGGCGGTGTAGAAGGCGTGCTCGTCGAGCTTCGCGCCGCGGGCGCGCAGCGTCGCCAGGCCGCGTGCCTCGGCGGCCGGCTCGGGAGCCGCGCCGGCGGCTTTGGCGGGCGCGGCGGCGGCCGAGGCGACAGCTCCTGCCGCCACCTCCGCCGGGTGGCTCTCGAGCTCGTGCTCGAGCTCGCCGGCAATGGTCGCGGCGTAGTCCGCGATCCTCTGGTTCGGGCTCGCCATCAGCCCGCGGATGGTGTCGAGCGCCGGCGCCGCCTCCCGCCCGCGGTTGCGCAAGCGCTGCAGGGCGGCCCAGGTGAGCTTCTCCTCCCGTGACTGGTGGGCGATACGGGCGAGGATGTCGATGATCACCGGTGGGTCGAGGGCGAGCCCGTCGAGGCTCGCGAGCGCCGCCTTGCGCACGTCGACCGCCGAGTCCCGCTCGACGGCCAGCTCGAGCGCGGGCGCGGCCTCGCGGGCGACCCGTTCCTTGACCTTCTGCGCCACGGGCTGCGAGCGGTCGCCCACGGCGCCGAGGGTCTCCGCCACCTGGGCGCGGACCCTGGCCTCGGGCTCCGTCGTGAGCCGCTCGATGAGCACCGGTGTGGCCTCGGCGGCCAGGCCGCCGGCGGCACCGACGGCGTACAGGGCCCACGTGCGCACACTGCTGTCAGGATCGGGAAGAAGGCCGGTGGCGGCCGGCACCCAGCGTGCAGCCTGGTCCGGTGCCGTGCGCTGTCGGGCCAGCTCGGCCGCAGCGGCACGGGCCGGCGCCTCTGCCGAGGCCATGCACGCTGCCAGGATGCCGTCCCAGCCGTCGGGCTCGGGGCGGAAGCCGGCGAGCGCCTTGAGCACCGCGGCCTGCGCCGGGTGGTCGCGGGTGGCTCGCGAGGCGAGCGGCGCGATCAGGGTGCGGTCCTGGGTGGCGACGAGCTTGCCGAGGGCCTTGTCAGCAAGCTTGAAGTTCTTCTCCGCCGCGCTGCGGCTCTTCATCGAGACGCGGGGGTCGTGCATCCGCTCGGCCTGGTGGTCGAGGTAGTCGAGCACGTGCGGCAGCAGTCCGGCCGGCGGATCGAGACCGATCAGGCCGCGGACGGCGAGAAAGCGGACGGACAGGTCGCCGGTCGCGAGGGCGCGCCGGCGGGCATCGGCCAGACGCGCGGCCTCGGCGCCGAGCAGCTGGAGAGAGCCGGCCGCATTGACCACGACCTCGGGATCGGAATCGCCGAGGGCGTTCCAGAGGTTGGCCTCGGCCGGCCGGGCCTTGTCCCCGAGGGCCCACAGCGCCCTGGCCGCGGCCACGCGCACGTGGTTGTCCTTGTCCCCGAGCGCTCGGCCGAGCGGCGCAGCCGCCTCGGGCACGCGCAGCTGGCCGAGGAAGCGCGCCGCCTCCGCCCGTTCGTGAGCGTCGTGGGACCTGGCGAGCTGCTTCATCCAGCGCGCAACAGCCTTATCTGCGAGGTCCGTCGCCGACGTCGCAGCGCCGAGGACGAGCATGACCGACGCGATGACCACCGCATTCCGCATGTTGTACCCCCCGGGGCCCCGCCCCCTGAGGCCGCGACGGCGGGGCTCTCTCCTTGATTGTGAGCTTGCGATCAGCATACACGATGACATGGTGGGCACGAACCAAGACGGGGATCGGAGTCTCCTGTCGCACCGCAACAAACAGCGACTGAGTCTCGTAGTATCTTTGAAGGGTGCCGATGGGCAACGGTTGCTCATCGGGGGGCTCGCGGCTGTAAGAGCGGGAAAGGAGAAGACGACCATGTCAGTCAAGCCGAAGCCGGATGGCTATCACTCGGTAACGCCATACCTCATCGTGCGCGGGGCGGCGCGCGCCATCGAGTTCTATGAGCAGGCGTTCGGGGCCGTGGAGCGGTTCCGCATGCCGGGACCGGGTGGGAGGGTCGGGCACGCCGAGATCGCCATCGGCGACTCATGCGTCATGCTCGCCGACGAGGTGCCGGAGATGGGCTACGTGGGGCCGGAGGCGGTCGAGGGCACCCCTGTGACCTTCATGATCTACGTCGAGGACGTGGACAACCGCTTCGCCAACGCGCTCGTAGCCGGGGCAACCGAGGTCCAACCCGTCGAGGACAAGTTCTGGGGCGACCGGGCGGGGCAGCTCCGCGACCCGTTCGGCCACCTGTGGACGCTCGCCACCCACGTCGAGGACGTGCCGCCCGATGAGATCGAGCGGCGCGCCGCGAAGGTCATGCAGGAGCACTGCGACGGCTGACCAGCGAGCCCGGTCCGTCGCACGGGACCGGCACGTGGCGGTACGAGGTTAGCGGACCACTCTCACCACACCACGCACTGGTTCTTCGGCACCATCGGGTCGCCGGCCTTGCAGCTGAACGCCTGTGCGAAGGCCGGGTTGTCCGAGACCGCGCCGATGGCCCGGAACCTGGTCGGCGAGTGCGGATCGACGGTCACCTGCATGCGCGTGTACTGCGGCGTCGCCATCGAGCACCAGTTCTGGGCGAAGGCGACGAAGAACAGCTGGTCGTTGGTCAGCTGAGGGATTTCCTGCTGGTCGCCGTGGTGCTTCATGTAGCTCTGGAAGGCGACGTAGGCCTCCTTCAGCCCGCCGATGTCGGCGATGTTCTCGCCCGCCGTCAGCTTGCCGTCGATGTGCACGCCGGGCTCGACCTCATAGCCCGAGTACTCGTCGCGCACGCACTGCGCGCGTTTCTCGAACTTCTCCGCCACCTGCGGCGACCACCACTCGTGCAGCCGTCCCTCGGCATCGAACTTGCGCCCCTGGTCGTCGAAGCCGTGGGTCAGCTCGTGCCCCACCACGGCGCCGATGCCGCCGTAGATCATCGCCGCCGGGAAGTCCTTGCTGAAGAACGGTGGCTGCAGGATCCCGGCCGGAAACACGATCTCGTTCTGAGTCGGGTTGTTGTAGGCGTTGACCGTCTGCGGGTTCATGTGCCACTCGTTGCGGTCGACCGGCTTGCCGACCTTCCTCGCCTCGCGGTTGAAGTCGTAGACGCTCGCCGCCACCGAGTTGGCGAACAAGTCGTCGGGAACGATGGTCATCGACGAGTAGTCGCGCCACCTGTCCGGGTAGCCGATCATGTTGGCGAGGGCCGCCACCTTCTCCACCGCCTTCTCCCGCGTCGCCTCGTCCATCCACTCGAGACCGGGGAGGTTGGACTCGAAGGCGGCCTCGATGTCACGCACCATCTCCTGTGCCTTGGCCTTGCTCTCACCGGGGAACTGCTGCTTCACGTAGATCCGGCCCACGGCCTGGCCCAGGGCCCCGTTTGTGAAGTCGACGCAGCGCTTCCAGCGCGGCTCGATCTTCTGCTGTCCGCGCAGCAGCTTGGAGTAGAAGTCGAAGCTCGCGTTGACGAAGGGGTCGGACAGCACCTGCGCCTCGCTGTGCACCAGGTGCCAGCGCAGGTACTCTCGCAGCACCGCCGGGTCGGTCTTGGCGAGGATGGTGTCGAGCCGCTTGAAGAACTCCGGCGTCATGACGTTGATGTCCTTGATGTCCGGGAACCGGGTAGCCTCGAAGAACGCCTTCCAGGGCAGGCCCGGAGACAGCTTCTCGAGGCCCTTGCGGTCGATCTTGTGGTAGTTCTTGTCGGGGTCGCGCAGCTCGGCACGCGGCTTCGAGACCTTGGCGAGCTCGGTTTCGAAGGCGACGACCTGCGCGGCGTGCTTGGCCGCGGCGCCCTTGCTCTCGCCGATCAGGGTCAGCATCTCGGCGACATGTGCCGGGTACTTGTCGAGGATCGCCTGCTTCTTGGGATCCGTACTGACGTAGTAATCGCGGTCGGGAAGCCCCAGGCCCCCCTGCCTGAGCTGAGCGATGTTGCGGCGTGGGTTCTTGAAATCGGGGCTGACGTACAAGCTGAAGAGGGTCCTCACGCCGACCCTGTCGAGCTGGGCAGCAGTGGTGAGCAGCGACTTCAGGTCGTGG
>Ga0307417_10000360_pt1 | contig 18822 bp, 16 predicted proteins | sample SalMarWE160210MG_2_FD_202514 | JGI IMG/M metagenome (GOLD analysis project Ga0307417, IMG submission 202514) | Salt marsh sediment microbial communities from the Plum Island Ecosystem LTER, Massachusetts, United States - WE1602-10 | ecosystem: Environmental > Aquatic > Marine > Intertidal zone... | reverse complement strand
CAAACGCGCAAACGCTTGCTTGGTTCCATCGAAAACGAAGCATATTTCGAGGTCGCTGCTTGACGGCGTTCATACATTGCTCGTCCGATTTCCGCTTAGGGTCAGGCAACATCTCGGCTACCGCTCGCAAAAAAGTAAAGAGGCCACCTACTGAAGCCGCCTAGCGGTACTGCAAAATCACAGTTTCATTGCGGTCGCAGGAGATGCAATTGAACGTGCGCTTAACCGTGATCCGGATTCTCGCGATCAAACCGGGGCGGGCTTGGGATGTCCCTTTTCACGGCCTCGGCAAAATATTCCTCGGACATCAGCCTGAGGTCCCTTGCGGTGCCGAGGTCCATGCAGCTCTGCGATAGACGCTGGCAGCGGTCGGCCTGCTGCAGCAGATAGTCGGGGCCAAATTGCGCCAGAGATTTTACGGTCATATGCCAGCTCCCACTCAGGAAGTTAAGATTTCAATGACGACCGGAGCGGTGAACGGCCGCTCCGGGTCGCGACAGCGCGAGCGTCGAGGTAGACACTCAGCGCCATACGCAATGACGGTTGCCGCTGTGGCCGATCCAGCAGTGGCGATGGCGTCGGTGGTCCACGACATCCGGACCGCCAACCACGCCGCCAATGACGCCGCCGGCGACCGCGCCGATGGGTCCGGCAATAACCGCGCCGGTGCCCGCACCGATGGCGACGCCTTCCAGCGTTCCGGCCTGGGCCGCGATGGGCATTGCCGCCAGCATCGCAACCAGCATTGCAGTCTTGAGGATCGAGCGCATGAAAAACTCCTTGGTTAAGCTATTGACGTGAGTATCTGCGGGTCCGAGCAAACCGACTGCTCCGACCCATTGAAAACATTGAGTTGAGTCGGTTCAGTAAATATTGGACGACCGCACATCGTAGGTCTGCGGCAAAGACGCGCGTGTTGGCGCGGCGATCGCCGCAACGGCGGCGTGATTGGGCAGCACAATTATTTTCGTGCCGACGTTCACGCGGCTGTACAGGTCGATCACATCCGCATTCAGCAGGCGGATGCAGCCGCTCGATACGTGTGTGCCGATCGTCGCCGGCGCGTTGGTGCCGTGAATCCGGTAGACGGTATTGCCGAGATAGATGGCGCGGGCGCCGAGCGGGTTGCCTTCGCCGCCGGCGGTGAAGCGGGCAAGATAAGGCTGGCGTGCGATCATTTCCGCGGGCGGGTACCAATCGGGCCACTCGGCCTTGCGCGTGACCCGCTCCACGCCGGACCAGGTGAAGCCTGCGCGGCCGACGCCGATGCCGTAGCGGATCGCCTTGCCGCCGCCGAGTACGTAATAGAGGTAAGTGTGTGCGGTATCGATGACGATGGTGCCGGGTGCGACACTGACCGAATAGTTGACCAGCTGTCGGCGCAGATTGGGCGCAAGTTCGGTCAAGTCGACCTCGTCAGCCAGGGGCTCGGTGGCGGTAAACGGCGCCGTCACAGCGGCCTGAAGCGGCAATGGCGCCGCGACGGCTGAGCCGATGCATAAGGCGGTAGCCGCAAGAAAAACAGTGGTTTTGAGCAGCTTTGATTGGCAATTCATGACGTATTTCCTTTGGTCTGACTAATCAACATTCGGTAACTGATAAAGTTCCTCAGATGATCAATAATATTTATCGCCATAAATACTTATGGAAAAGCACGTATTCCGGCACTTTTATTAATTTTTACTTCGGTAGTACTGGAACATTCTACTCATCCGCGCGTTATCGGTGCGCACGTCCAGGAGATGAATAGGGACAAAATGTTCAAACAAATCATGAGGATTGCCGCTGCCGCCCTTGTTGCGGGCGCTATCGCCTTCGCCATAACCGTCGCACCGGCGGCTAACGACCACGAAGCCAAGCAGGGCCCCGAAGCCACGCAGGCGCTACCGTTCGCAAAGGCTGACCGCCTGCGCGTCCCGCTCAAGGGGGCCGCATGCTCGCTGCACGCCTGGCCGAACTTCGAGCCGAAATGTCAATTCGACAAGAGGGAGCCCGCCAACGAAGCGCGCACCGTTCGGGTTATCGCCCTTCGCTAGATGCTGCTATTTCCCCGCGGGGACCCGCCCCAGCCTCTTAGGGCGTGGACTCGTAAACGCGCAGCCAAAGATCCATAAGCAGTGCAACGTATCCGCGGGATACGGTGGCAGCCACATTTGAGAATGGCGCGGCTAAACGTTGACGCCAACGCCTCTTTGAGGAAACGTAAAGCCATTCAGTTTGACTAATTGGCACAAGGGATGACTACAATGCCTTTGCTCCTCTTAATCATTCTAATCGGTTTTATTGCCGGAACGATCGCGCGCTTGCTCATGCCCGGTCCGAACACGCCAAAGGGTTTTATCCTCACTACCGTGCTCGGCATCGCCGGAGCAGCCCTCGCAACTTTTATTGGTGACTCGACCGGCTTGTATCGTTTCCATCAAGCCGCCGGAATTGTTGGCGCAACCGTCGGCGCGATCGTTATTCTGTTCGTCTGGCACCGACTCGTGGCTTGGCACATCATCCCGGATCACGGCGCCTGACCGCTTAGGTAGCGGCTACCGTTTACTCGATTTATGAGTATGCGGCCTAGTTCTCCCGCTAATGCAATTCTACCGGCGTATAATTGCGTTGGGCCGCGTCATAGACCGCGACCTGAATCATCGGGTAGCTTTGTTTGAGCTTCGCACCTGCCGCTATGGCATCTTTCGAGCTCTCGTAGCGCTTTTTCAACTTGCCATCGACTGACAAGACATGACCGTCGATCGGCATCGCGTTCGCGCGCAGATTTGCCGGTTTCTTTGTGTCCTGATTCATGGGCCATTCCTCTGGTGTTTGATCGGGCCTCTGCTGCCGCGTGCTTCGCACGCGGTAGCCGGCCAGAATGTTACAAAATACTTTCGTCGATTGCCGTGAAGCTCAACAACGCGATGCAATATCAAACATCGGCCACGTTGAGCTCGTAGGAGCCTCTGCGCCCACGGGCGTAGACTTTGGCGGCAATCGCGTAGATGCGGTCGCGGTTGATATCGAACGCCCGCAACAGATCGACCGCGTCGGACTGCAGGTTCGGTTGAATCTGTTTGAGGGCATCCGCCGTCACAAAGAACGAACTCTCCATGGAGCGGTCATATCCCCAGAAATGAACCGCCCGCCGCGTCGCATCGTAACTGCGGCTGCGGTTGGGAAAATTAATCGCCATATTCGTGGCCTTTCGGTCTTGCGACAGCCATGGAAGCCACATCACTGCACCTTGGCCGGAATCCCGACGGTTTTGTCGGGAGTCGCCGCTGCATCGCGGTCTATCGCCGCCGCTAGATTGAGCGAATCGACGGTGAGCATCTCGACCGAGCCCTGGTAAGACTGCGCCGGCACCAGCATCGTCGTCGCGACACGGCGATAGACAGGAAACGATAATTCCTCGATCAGCTCTTCGTCGGTCACGACTTCATAACTGCCGGCGGGCAATGGCCGGCCGACACCTTCGAGCGTAAAAGGGCCATGGAATGTTACGGTTTCGCGGTGCGTTCGCGTAAGCATTGAAGTCTCTCCAGCCTGCCACGATCAGGCGGGCAGCATCTCGTCCGCCTTGGACGATTTCGATTTGAATGTTGCATGAGTGATGGACACGGCCGTGCCGTGTGAATCGCTGGCGATCTCCACGAAAGCTTCGAGCTGCCGCGTTAGCGCTTTAACAAGACTGGTGCCAAGCCCAGGCTTGGTGTCGCCGGCGCTGACGTCGGGCTTGCCGACCCCGTTATCGGAAACCGTCAGCTTCCAGTCGGTTCCCGCGACTTTGTAAGAAACGACGATCGCCGCGTCTAGCTTCTCACCGCTGAATGCATGCTTCAATGCATTCATCACCAATTCGGTGACGATCAGCCCGATACTCACGGCATCGCGCGATACGGCGGTGCCGGCATCAGCGTCGACCTTGAGCGAGATCGGTCGGCTGTCGCCGATCATTGATTGCGCCAATGTTTCGCATAGTTTGGTAAGGTAATTGCCAAGCTCGATCGGCTTGCCTCCGCCGACGACATGCAAATGTTGTTGGACGGCGGCGACTGACAGAACGCGCTGATGCGCGTCCTCCAATTGCAGCCGTGTCTCTTCCGACTGCACGCTTCGCGCCTTGATAAGGAGGATGCTGGCGATGATCTGCAGGCTGTTGGCGACACGGTGCTGCATCTCCTCCAGCAGCATGTCCTTTTCCCGCAACAGCTCCTGCACCTGCCGCTCTATGGCGCGCCGATCAGTAATGTCCTCGAATGCCAGCAATATGCTGTTGTGTGCGCCCTTCTCGTAAAAAACCTTGCGCGCGTTAAGGAGCATGACGCGCTGGCCGATCGCCGGAAACTCACGGTCGACCTCATATCCCTCGACGGCTGCTTGACCGTTTGAGATCGCGCCTAACAGCTCACGAAGCTCCGAGATGTCCCATTGACCGCCGTCGATTTCATAAAGCAGATGGCCGCGGACATCCTCACGGACGAGCCGAAAGGTATTGTAGAAGGATCGGCTCGCGGCGATGACACGGAGATCTTGGTCGAGCACCACGAGGGGATCGCGGACGGTATCGACGATGGCATGCGCGAGCGCGATTCCGTCTTGACTGTCGACGAATGGCGCTTCCTTCGACAGCGTCGAAGTTAACATGTGAACCTTTCGCCCCGCTTTCGAGCGTAGGCAAGGCAGCGCTAATTTTTCTTAAGTTGGCCCGAACGCCGGGACGCTCCGATTGAGCGTCGAATTGACAAAACCTTGCGCCATTATTCGTGAAGAGTCGAGGACATAGCGATCACGATTAAGGGACGGATGCGGTAGACGCGTGTAGTTCAGGCGCCAACGAAATGCCGATAAAGCACAAGCACGGCAATCAAGGCGAGCATAGCGGCCGGCACGACGATCGATGGTTAGGTATTGCGCCTTCGCCTACGTTCTTCAAGCCAAGCTTGACCGTCGATAATGATCCAATTCAACGCCTCTTCCTCGGATACTCCCTCGAAGATTTCTTCCGAGGCGGTGCCTTCGAGCGTGGCCCATACGGACCATATTTTGGCATGGGATGCCTGCCTGACGATCAATTTTGGCTCATTTTGGCGAATTGGAGCATTCTCTAGATTATCAGTCATACCAACGAATATGTGTCTGGATTTCCCACACGCAAGCTTATTTCCGCTGCCCTAGCCCGGCCATCCAGCAACATTACCCAGTCGCTCAATGGTTTTTTCGACTGCGATCTTCACGCCGTTCTCAATCGGCCTAGACGGCGGCTGGATGTTAAACAGAATCGTGAAACGGGCGCCGCGATCGTGGTCGCCGCGTCCGATCTGGAGTTCGCCGCCGATCTGTTTAATGAGGGACTGAATGATTTTCATCCCGAGGCCCTTGTGGCCAGACGGCGCAAACCCCTTCGGCAGGCCCGGCCCGTCATCCAAGACCGAAAGCGAATAGCCCTCAGGCACCGATTCCAGCCTGACGGTAATTGTACCCTTCGCGTATTTGGCGGAATTCGTTACCAGCTCGTTGACGATAAATCCGAGTGGGATACCGAGCAACGTCGGGATCTCAATGTCCTTGCCCTCTACGATGATCGCATGTTTTGGCTGATCGTTGAATAGCATTCTGGAGAGATCCTCGCAGAGCCTTGAAATATATTTTTTGAATTCGACGGTTTCGAGATGATCCAGAACATGCAAGCGTCGGTGCACCCGTCCCAGCGCAGCGACACGGCTGCCCGCTATAGACAACTGCGCCGCGGCTTCTGAATTTTTCGTAGTACGGCTTTGCAATGACAACAAACTCGAGATCAGTTGCAGGCTGTTCAGCAACCGGTGATCGAATTCTCTCGCCAGCATCGCCTTCTGTTCGAGCAATAAGTCCGTTTGTTGTAGCAGATCGTCCTTATCGCGTTGCAGGACGCGTTGCCGAGTCACATCTTCGATGCCAAGCAAAATCGTCGTGTTGGAGCCTCCTTCGTAGAATACCTTGCGGGCGTTCAAGAGCATCGTGCGTTGTCCAATTTCTGGAAATTCATTCTCGACTTCGTAATCCTCCATCACTCCGCGCTCGGGTATAATCTTTTCCAGGAGCAACCTAAGTCCTGGAATGTCCCACTGACCATCGCCCAACGCGTAAAGCAGCCTGCCCTGGGTATCGTCGCTACTGACTTTGAATGTTTGATAGAAGGAGCGACTTGCGGCGAGCACGCGGAGATCTTGGTCGAGAACCAAGAAAGGTTCGCGAACGGTATCGATGATAGCCTGCGCAAATGCACGCGCTTCCTCGATCGCGGTGAACAATTTATTGTCGATGAAAGTGCCCTCTCTGAAACAGCCACGACCAAACCAAACAAGACCATCCCGATTAAACTAATACACGCGCGGCATTGATCACCAAGTTGTGTATCTTGCGCCTTCCAGCTATTATACTGTGAGCTTTAGGCGCTGGCGCGCCACTCCGGCGATCGCGCGTTGCGCTCGAAGAACAATGCCTGGCTGATCACGGCAGAAACGGTCGTCGATTGGAACGGCTTGGGTATCAGGAATGCTGGCTCCGGCTGCTCGCCGGAAAGAAAGCGCTCCGGATATGCGGTAATGAAGATCACCGGCACCTCGAACGACTTCAGCAGTTCGTTGACCGCATCGAGACCCGAGCTGCCATCGGCGAGATGGATGTCGGCGAGGATCAGGCCCGGCCGTTTGACCTTGGCGAGCGAAATCGCTTCGGCATGGGTGGCGGCGACGCCCAGCACACGGTGACCGAGGCTTTCCACCAGTCCCGTCAAATCCATGGCAATAAAGGCCTCGTCCTCGATGATCAGGATGTCGGTTGCAATCTCCGCGGCCAGTTCCTTGCCCGCTTCCTCGACCAAGGCCCGCAAGCCCGGCGCGTCGACATCGAGCACCTTGGCAGCGTCGTCCTCGGACAGACCCTCCAGCGCGACTAGAAGAAACGCCTGACGCGGCTTCGGGGTGATGTGGGCAAGCCGTTGCTCGATCGGCAAATCCGCGAGTGGTGGCTGCGACTTGCCGTTCACGCCGACCGAATTCCATATCTTGGCAAAAAGCTTGTAGAGCCCAATCCGCGTGGAGACCGCTGCATCCAGGACGGAGGGATCCTCGATCATAGCCTCCAGCGTGGCAGCGACATAGGCGTCACCCGACTGCTGGTTACCCGTCAGGGCTCGCGCATAGCGTCGTAGATAAGGCAAATGCTGGGCGGCCGCTTGAGAAGTGGACAAAAGAACCCCCTTGCGTGAAATCGTGCGCTTCGTGACCGGCACGAAGACCCCCGAATTGGCTAATCTTATACTTCCCTAACCAAACGCGCCGGTCACATATAGGTTCCATGGGATTGGAACCAATTGGCTCTTCATGCGTTTTGCTAGGTTATACGCAGTGAAAAGACGCTTTTTGCCAATCGATAGTTGAAAAAGATTTCATGAATGACCGGAAGGCTGGGTCGGAACTGCCAATTGAAGAAGCTGCCTTCCCAGCTCACAAAGGACCCCGCGCCGAACTCGGACGCAACGTTCAGGCAAAAATCGGTCAGCAACTCCGGGCCATGTACGACGACGTCGTCAAACAAGGGGTTCCGGACCGCTTCATTGAACTTCTGAATCAACTCGATAGCAGCCACCAAAAAGGAAGGCGGTAATGCCGATGGATGAGGCCGTCCGTCAGGCCGTTCTCGGTGCGATCCCCCGTCTACGCGCTTTCGCGATTTCCTTGTGCGGAAACGTCGATCACGCCGACGATCTTGTGCAGGAGACGATACTGCGGGCGTTCGCCAATATCCATTCGTTCCAACCTGGCACCAATATGTCGGCCTGGCTTTTCACCATTCTGCGCAATCATTTCCGCTCCGAATACCGCAAGCGCCGCCGCGAAGTCGAAGACGTAGACGGCAGTTATACCGAGAGTCTGAAATCTCAACCCGAGCAGCCTGGACACGTGGAATTCGGCGAATTCCGTCAGGCACTGGTCAAGCTTCCCGCCGACCAGCGCGAAGCGCTGATTCTGGTCGGCGCGGCGGGCTTCTCCTGCGAGGACGCGGCCGAGATCTGCAGCTGCGCGGTTGGCACCATTAAGTCGCGCGTCAATCGCGCACGCGCTCGGTTAGCTGAGCTGCTGTCGATTAACGGTGGCGAGGCGTTCGGCCCGGACGAGGCCACGCGCGCGGTGCTGGCAAGCGGCAACAATTAGAAAATCGCCAAACTAGAGGAGCAACCGACACAAAAAGTCCGGGATTCCTTAATCCTTGTCTTCGCGCTCCGGGTTTGCGTTAATTTTGCAAAGCTCAACGGCGTGAGCCGCGGCGCCAATTTGTGATGTCCGCTTTACCCCGGAAGCGGACATTTGCAGTGCACTCCCCCATGTCCGCTAAGTGCCACAAGCAGACATCCGTCTAATGATTGCATCACGGCACAAAATTGAGTCAGGCCGCCAACTGAGGCGACCTACTCTTCCTCTTTCACATCTTAAAGCGCTCTACCACGGAGTCGAGCCTGCTCGCCGTGCACCTCCAGAAATGTGACTGGACACGACCTGCCTAAAGGCGCAACTTAATATTCACTGAGACGCCAACGCAAAGCGTTCGGGCTTTCGATCCAATCTTTTCAATCGGGCCCTTTTGAGTGCCCCCCGTTCCTCGCTCCGAAACATGTCGGGCGAAAGGAAATCATATGCGCACCCTCGTCGAGCCGCCGCCCTCGTCGCACTGCAACGTCTGTGGTGGCGAGTTGCGACTCAAGAAAATTGAGTCAGCTAACCGTACTCTTGATTTGGACAACGAGATATTCGTTTGCGTAATGTGCGGCCGTGAGCAGTCGTGTACCGTGAGTCATAATCACAACGTGCGCCATATGCCTGACCCCAAGGCGGCCTAGGCAAACGAAACCGTATTCCGCTTCCCGGCAGTCTATTAGAGTTTCTCTCGGTGTGCCGCGTTGCCGGCAGATCATCCAAGTGTGACTCGGACATGATGGGTTTTGCCATCATCCACCAGCGTGATGGGCATCGAACCGTGAGGGAGCACCTGGTCATCGAGTTCCAAGCGGGCAATGCCGCGACATACGCCGGCATGATTGTCAACGAACACCTCGTACCGGGTCGTGCGGTGGTAAAATGCGATTTCGAAATCTCGCCACGCCCGGGGCATGCAGGGGTCGACCCGCAATGTGTTGCCCTCCACGGTGAACCCCAAAATCGACTCTAAACCCGCCCTATACATCCATCCAGACGAGCCCGTGTACCAGCTCCAACCGCCCCGCCCCACGTGTGGCGAAACCGAGTAGACATCCGCACAAACAACATACGGCTCCACTTTGTAGCGTTGCGCGGCGGTCCAAGTGCGGGCGTGGTTGATGGGATTGAGCAGCGATAGCAACTCGGCTGCCTTGTCCCCATCGCCAAGCTTGGCAAATGCCTGGACCGACCAGACCGCAGCATGCGTATATTGGCCGCCGTTCTCGCGGATCCCGGGCGGATAGCCCTTGATATAGCCGGGCTCCAGGGGGGTTTTATCGAACGGCGGCGTGAACAGCAGCGCCAATCCATCCTCACGCTTGATGAGGTTTTCGTCGACCGCCGCCATGGCGCGCGCGGCGCGAGCCGGATCGGCCGCGCCGGAGATTACGCCCCAGGATTGAGCAATCGAGTCAATGCGGCACTCGCTGCTCGATGCAGAGCCAAGTGGCGTGCCGTCATCGAAATAGCCACGGCGATACCAGTTGCCATCCCAACCGTCTCGCTCAAGGGCGGCGCGCAGCGAAGCCGTGTGCTGCCGCCAGAATGCGGCGCGCCCGTGCTCACCCCGTTGGTCCGCAAACGCAGCGAATTTCGTAATGGTGGCGTAGAGAAACCACCCCAGCCATATGCTTTCGCCCTGTCCTCCCGCGCCGACTCGGTTCAATCCGTCGTTCCAGTCTCCCCCGTTGATCAGCGGTAGACCATGCCGTCCGAGCGCAAGGCTACGATCGAGAGCACGAGCGCAGTGTTCGAAAAGAGTAGCTCTTTCATCCGAGGCCATCGGCTGGAAAAAGGCATCCTGCTCGCCAGCTGCGAGAGCCATTCCTTCGACAAACGCTATCTGCTCGTCGAGAACAGCAAGATCGCCAGTCACCGTTACATATTGTCCCGCGGCGTAGGGCAACCACAGTAGGTCATCGGAAACGCGGGTCCGAATGCCCTTGCCTGACGATGGCAACCACCAGTGTTGGACGTCACCCTCGGTAAACTGTCGTGCCGCCGCGCGCAGGAGATGCTCCCGCGTCAGCCCTGGCTGCGACAAGCAAAGCGCCATCCCATCCTGCAGTTGGTCGCGAAAGCCATACGCACCGCTGGCCTGGTAGAAACCCGAGCGAGCCCATAATCGGCAAACGATCGTTTGATACAGAAGCCAACGGTTCAGCAGAATATCCATCGCCCGATCGGGCGTCCGCACCTGAACCGCGCCCAACGTCTGGTCCCAATACCTGCCAACGTCGCTAAACACATCGTCGAGATTGGCTGCACGATACCGTTCGACCAGCGACAGCGCTTGCGCTCCCGTCGCCGCCTCGCCCAACAGGAATGTAATTTCGACTTCTGCGTTTGTCGGAATCTCGAAAGCCGTTTGCAGAACACCGCATGGATCGAGGCCGGCGCCGACCCGGTTTGACAGCGGCGTTCGATTCGCGAGCGCGGCTGGCAAGACTAAACTGCCGTTGCGACCTATGAACTCCGTGCGATCGCCGGACCACGAACGTTGCCGGCCAGTCAAGTCGGCAAAGGCCACACGCGAACCGAACTCCATGCGCCACGGATTGCGCGCCAGCAACGCACCGGTATTGGGATCAATCTCCGTGACGACATTGGGTGCGCAATTGGTGCGTGAAGGTCCCAGCACCCATTCCACATAAGCCGTTACCGATAGCCGTCGCCGGCGGCCTGAGATGTTCTTGATTTTCAGTCTGGAAATCTTGACGGGATCGTCGAGCGGTACGAACTGTAGGAGATCGAGTGCAATCCCATGCGACACATGCTCGAAACGACTGTACCCTTGGCCATGTCTGGCAATATATCGGGACGCGCTGTCGCGGATGGGAAGAGCGGTCGCCGTCCAGACGTCTCCATTATCCTCGTCGCGCACATAAATGACTTCACCGGGGCTGTCGCTCACGGGATCGTTCGAGCGAGGCGTGAGTTGGTTCTCGCGGCTATTGACGGACCATGTGTAACCGCTGCCGTCGGCGGAGACTTGGAAGCCAAACGAGGGAATGGCGATGACATTCACCCAGGGTGCAGGCGTCGCTAGATCCCCGTCGAGGATGGTGACGTACTCCCGCCCATCGTGATCGAATCCGCCAATTCCATTGAAAAACTCGAGCGGCGGCGGCGCGGCGAACTCAGAAGGACTCGCGCTCACCGGCGCCAGACTTGGCGGTTCAGTAGCAGGTGCGATTTCTTGCAGACGTTTGACTTGCTCGGCGAGGCTGCCACGTCGGCTCACGATTACCACGCGTGCGACCGTCTGCAGGAGAGTTCGCACCTCGACAGACATTAAGTCGGCGCGCAGCAGAAACACACTTCCTGGGGCGCCATCTTTCAGAGGTGGCGATCGCGACAGGTTTGCTCGGACGACCGACTCCAGAGCGGTTTGTAAATCCTGGACATACGAGGTGCTTCTCTCGTTGACGATCACAAGGTCCACGGCAAGCTGTTTCATCCGCCAATAGGAATGCGCACGGGTCAATTGGCGTACCGTCTCTAGGTGTTCGGCCTCATCGATCCTGCACAGAACAATCGGCAAGTCGCCAGAGATACCGTGCACCCAAAGAGCCGATGGTCCGAGATCGTTCCGTTTCAAGATATCAGGCGATGGTCGCAGCGTCAGGTCAGAGTACATGATGCGATTGGCGAGACGTTGGAAGAGGTGCGCCTCGTCTGATGTTATTCTAAGATGATGGAGTTGAACCTGGGCCTGGGTCCAAGCCAATGTGGCTGCGCGTTCGAACGCGGCGACATCGTGATGCTTATCGGCCAGGCCGATAACCTCGTCGCGCGAACGAGCGACAAGTGTCCAAAAAGAGAGGCGGACGGTCGCACCGGGCGGGATGCGGACGCGTCGGCGAACGCTGAAGATCGGATCGAGAACCGTCCCGACCGTGTTTGAAAGAGGCCGGCCGCTGCTCATGGAAATCGGCGAACCAACGCCGTTGCCACGTCCAAGGAAGTGCGCCCGATCAGTCTCGAATTGCAGCTCGCCGGTGGCCTCCCCTTCCAATACGGCCAGATGGGCGGCCCATACCTCTGGTTCATCCGGCGCCCGCCTTCGGCGGGTAGCCAGAAGTGCACCGAGTTCAGGCACGAACTCGGTTTGTACAAAAAGCTTTGAAAATGCAGGATGGGCTGCATCATCGCTTGGAGGCGCCAAGACGATCTCAGAATAAGAGGTCAACTCGATCTCGCGTGTGTGCGCCCCAAGATTTGAAACCGACACACGCCTGACGTCCCCGTCCTCCTCTGGCGATACGACGACATCGAGAGTTGTCGTCAGGGCTCCATCGCGGCGTGTAATTTCGGCGCGATCCTCCGAAAATGTTACGTCATAATTGTCCGGCCGGGCGCCGCTCGGTTGATAACCCGCCGACCACACAAAACCGTTTTCGACATCGCGCAAATAAACATATGATCCCCAAAGGTCGCAAGTGACGTCTTCACGCCAACGCGACACGGCAAGATTGCGCCAGCGGCTGAAGCCCGACCCGGCGGCGGTAATCATGACGCCGTAGCGGCCATTCGACAGAAGGTGGCTGCGCGGAACACGATCGTGTGGCGAGTGAAACCGGCGCAACATGGGCGGCACGAATTCGCGCACCTGCGTCGTTTGACTCACTTCTTCGGCGCGCACCCATTTGACATCGACATCGCGCGGTGGCCTTTCCTGCAGCAGGAGTTCCGTCGCCTGCACGATCGGATTGGCATGGAAGCGCGTACGCATCGTCCCGCCGCAAAGCGTGTTCGCGATAGCGACTAAGCTCATCCCTTGATGGTGCGCCATATAGGCGCGCACGACGGCAACACTTTTGCCCTCCGGGATTCGCCCCGGCGTGTAGTCCAGGGCCTCATACCAGCCGTACCGGCCACTCCCGCCCGCTTCGGCCAGACGGGCGAAATTCCGCACCGCGGCGGCCGGATCGATCATGGATGCAAGCGCCGTCGCATAGGGTGCAACGACGATGTTTTCGCTGAGGCCGCGCTTTAGTCCGAGTCCGGGGACGCCAAAATTAGAATATTGATAGGTGAGCTCGAGATCGCGGAAGTTGTAGGCCGATTCGGAAATCCCCCACGGAACTCCAAGCTGGGCTCCGTACTCGATCTGACGAGAAACGATTAGCCGGGCAGTTTGATGCAACAGACTCCCTTCGGGCTCGCGCATCACCAGTTCCGGCATCAAGTACTCGAACATCGATCCCGACCATGAGATTAGAGCCGAGCCGCGGTCAATCGGGGTCACCGCACGCCCCAATTTGAACCAATGTTTCGGTGCAATATCGCCTTTGGCGATGGCGATGAAGCTCGCCAGGCGCGCCTCGGATGCAAGTAGGTCGTAGCAGCTCGGATCCAATGCAGATTCGGTGGCCTGATAACCGATGGACAGCAGCTGCCTTGCAGGGTCAAAAAGGAAGCCAAATTGCATCTCGTCAAACATTTTTCCGGCAAGCTCTTCGAGACTTGCAATTCTCCGCATGAGAGATTGGGCATTTGCCGCCGATTGTTTCAATGTCGCAACTGAGCGGTCAAATTTAGCAGTGTCATCATTAGCGCATTTGGATGTGAGATCGGCTCTTTGTTGAACCAGCCTGTCAATCAATGCCTGACAGTGATCCGGCAGGTCACCTAAAGTCAGTGCAGACGACAATATCGTGGCGTCAGCGGTGAGCTGAATCCACGGGAGCAAACCATCGACGTCGCGCTGATGGCACTGGACACACGAAGCAATGGCCTCAGTCCAAGTCACCACATCGGCTATGCCGGCAACGCTATTATCCCCTTCCTCGAAAAGCGCTCGCGCGAGCTCAGGAAGCGTCTCGGCCTGTGCTCGCAGGTTCGATAATCGGACGGCAAAATCCGTCGGTGATTCAGCAGGCGATTTCAATGATGCCGCGAGTGATTCGATCGCGATTTTTAGCTGCTTGCGAGCGGCCTCCGATATTTGGCGGTCGCTGCGCAGCGCGGCCAGAGAGCCGCACGCGAGATTCACTGAGTCCGCAATCCCGGTAAGAGCTTGCAGGCCGATCACAGGCGCTGCAATCATGTCCCGGCAGGCACTGCGGAGCACAATCAGGTGCCCGGCCAGATTCCCGCTGTCGACCGACGATATGTATTTGGGCTCGAGCGGATGAAGATCACGCGTGTCATACCAATTGAAGAAATGACCGCGGAATCGCTCAAGCCTGCTCATTGTACCAAGCGTTTCTTCCAATCGGTCGATGGCCGACGTGAGGCCAAGCCAGCCGAAATCTCGCGCGGCAAGGACTGAGAGAAAATAGAGGCCTAGATTCGTCGGCGAGGTGCGGTGGGCCAAGACTGGCCGGGGATCCTCCTGGAAATTGTCCGGCGGGAGCATATGATCTTCCGCCGTCACGAATGTTTCGAAGAAGTGCCAGGTGCGCCGCGCCGTGAGGCGCAGGCTTTCCGCCGCCGCGTCCGACAGCGAGCTCCGGCCGGGGCGTGGCGCCCGGCTTACCCACCATGCGATGGCTGGTGACAGCGCCCAAGCAGCTACCAATGGAGCGGCGATCAACCAAGTTTCGCGATCGGCGTAAGCAACGGCAATGGTTCCGCATGCAGCCAACGCGACAGCGCCGGCCATCCGCCGATAGAAGCCGACAAGTCTGAGTTCCCGGTCGGAACCTGCCGCTGCGGCGGTCACCCACTCCAGCAGTTGTCGACGCCGATACAATCTCGACAAAGTCCGAACGATGGCGTCGACCATCAGCCAGGCCTGGTGTGCGAGCAACGCCACATGCAAGCCGAACTGCAACAAGGCGACTTTGAGATCCTGACGAAATGCGCGGAAATGGCTACCGGTCGTGATCCCGTAACGGCGAGGAATCACGCGAGCGACGAGAGGCAGGAACGCGCTTAACAGGAAAGGCAGGAATACGAAGCCGCACCAGAGCAAAGCGGCTCCTGGGGACAGCAGAACCCATCCGGTCACGAGGGCGAGGAAACTTACCGGCGCCAACAAAGTGCGGCGAAGGTTATCGGCAAGTTTCCAGCGGCCAAGCAGCGGCATGCCGGTCCCTCCACTACCGCTTATCGCTGGCCCGCTACCAATGATCCAGGGAAGCAACTGCCAATCGCCGCGTGCCCATCGGTGCTGGCGGGATGCGGCAACGTCGTAACGCGACGGAAAATCTTCAAAGACCTCGACGTCGGAAACCAGCCCCGCGCGAGCAAAAATGCCCTCCAGCAGGTCGTGACTGAGCACGGCGCTTTCCGCGATGCGGCCGGCGAGCGCGGCCTCGAAGGCATCGACATCGTAAATGCCCTTGCCGCTGTAAGAGCCTTCTTCGAAGAGATCCTGATAGACGTCGGAAACGGCCGCTGCGTAGGGATCGATGCCGGTCGGGCTCGAAAATACGCGTTGGTACACCGAGCCATCTCGCGCAGTGGGAAGCGATGGCGTCACCCGCGGCTGCAGCACGCCATATCCCTCGACCACACGGCGACACGTGGGGTCGAGTTTTGGCCGATTGAGCGGGTGCGCCATTTTTCCGATCAGGCGCTTTGCGGCTCCAATGGGAAGCCGCGTGTCCGTGTCCAGGGTGATGACGTAACGAACTCCGGAGGGCACGAGCGGTAGCTGGCCGCCAACCGGCAAGAACGTAGTATCGGTGGCCCCGCGAAGCAGCCGATTGAGCTCATGCAATTTTCCGCGTTTGCGTTCCCATCCGATCCACTTGCCCTGGCTTTCGTTCCAGGCCCGGCGACGATGGAGCAGAAAAAAACGCGCCGCATCCGATGCCGGTCCGTACCGGGCATTGAGGCGATCGATTCCCTCGATCGCCGCGCGCAAAAGCTCCTCGTCGTCTGCCGCATTTTCGGTGGCTGAGTCCGTCCAGTCCGAAAGCAGAGCGAACCGGATATCGCCATCCGGGCTCGCGAGATAATGGATTTCCAGCCGTTCGATGAGTTCGTCGATTGCTGCGCTGCTCGTGAGCAACGTCGGCATGACGACGATGGTGCGAAACTCACTCGAAACACCGTCGCGAAGCTCGAGCCCGGGGAGCACGGCAGGACCGAACCGATCTGTAACCACGTGGTTCACCAGCGTGATGGCGGCATCGACGGCAACAAAGAATCCTAGGAACGCCAGTGCCGGGACAACCCATTCATCGGTGCCCGCCATACTGACCGCGAGCAATGCCAGCGCGAGAATAAGCCCTGCAGCGAATGCGACGATCACGAGATAACCTGAAATCCCCACCGCCGCGTTCGCGCGTACCAGCCACTCCTTCATTGGAACGCGAAAGCCAAGTTTCTTTTCGAATGCTCGACGCCCTTGACCAATCAAGTAATAGCCGGGGTCCCGCCGGCGCGGATCCGGCTCAGGCATTCCGATTTGCTGGTCAGCTTCAACGCGTTTGGTAATGAGGACAACTTCTCGGGCGACGTCGATTTCCGAGCAACCTGAACCGCGCGCAATCTCTTCGATAGCGCGGCGATATCTATCACGCGTCGGAAAATCCATGTCGGCGAGATCGCTGCCCGCCCGCAGCGCCTTGTCGACCAGACTGATGCTTTCGAAGAGCGCAGACCAATCGAGCTCAGATATGAGCCGCATGCTGGTGACGATATTGCGGACAGTGACGTTCGCCGCTCCCTGCCTGCGGTGCTCTTCGCGCACGATTTCGTCGGCGTTCGTGCCCTGCGAACTCAAGCGCTGGTCCAGCCAGAGAAGCGCCGGCGTGGTGGCCGGATCTTCTTCGCGCAACCGTTGGACGAGTTGAACCGCAAAAGACCTCGTGAGCGGCAAATTTGCGAATGGTCGCAGTGCTGCGTCAGCCGCCTCGGGAGACCTGATCCCTGTACCGAGCAGACGATCGGCCAACGCGTCGGCAACGTCGCGCGATGTCTGACTACCCACAATCAAATCGGCCAAGCGTCGCAAATTCTCCACCAGCACGACGCGAATTGTAATGGCGAGAGCCCAGAGCTCTCCGATCGTCAAGGGCTGAACGCGCTGATAGGCCAATACGAAGCGCCGAAGCATCTCCGCTTCAAAACGGCTGTCCGTGTGCGCAACAAAGGCCCAGGCTACTTCGAATATGCGCGGATATCCCTTAAACGGGCCTTCCGCCAGTTTTGGCAGCTGACGGTAATAACTTGGTGGAAGATCGGTGCGGATTTCACGGATCTGATCTTCCGCGAGGTGAAAATTATCGATCAGCCATTCGGCCGCGGGAGTTATCGGCTGCTTATCCTTTATGGCGACTGCGATGATATGATAGGCGTCGAGCAGGGCCTCATCGTTGTCGCGAACCCGTTGCGCAAGAGGCCGCCCTCGCTCCGCCCGCGAACTGACAGACTGTGCCGCAGCCAAGCTCTCGGCGTGCTGTTCAAGGCGCTCGACGCTGAAAAGCTCTTCGCGGATTGCCTCCTCGTCGGCCCAGGGTGGAGCCGATGACATCATTGGTAGGAATCGTGAAAATCGCCTACGCAAGTGCCCTTCGCTCTCGATAACGATCGCCATTATGCCGGAGCCAATCGCCGCTTTTAAACGTGCTGTCTCACCGTTGCCGGTGCGGCAGACGAGAACCGCATAATCTCCGCGATGCCTCGATTGCCTCTTGTCGGCTTCGGAAATGTCGCTAAGTCAACTGAAAAGCGAGACGATAAGGCTAGCTTTGTGGCCTTTATGTTCCCATATAAGCACGATCGCCGCGAATACATCGTCGAAATTGGTGGCTAAGTGACCGTAATTGCTCCCGTCTTTGAATACGCGGATTCTTTACATGCCTATTTCAGTCAATTCGCGGTTTTTTTGTCTTGAGGCCGCCGACACGCAGGCCCCGATACGTAGAATACGGCTGTGAAAACTTCAACGGACCGCGAAAATCGCGCCGGTCAGCTGCGTGCTGAAATCGCGCAGCTTGAGGCACGCTATGATGGATTGTTTCCGCCCGGCGTCTATACGGTCCTCGAAAGCCTCAGACAGAAACTCATTGCCCTCCAGCGCACGTAGCGTCTGGACATGACCAGTGTCGCCGCCGAAGTTAGTCTCAAGGCCCCAGATCGCGACGGCCAGGGCGCCGACATGCCGAGCTGACGTTCGATGCGCGACAGCAAGATGGCAATGTCCGCAATGGGTGGCGGACATTTGCAGTGCGATAGACCATGTCCGCTTTACCTCCGAAAGCGGACATGTGCGGTGCACTAGCTCATGTCCGGTAAGTGCCAATAGTGGACATCCGGCACCGACCCGTGCAGGCCCCTTATTGCGCTTCAATCGTCATAAAGCAGCCTCCGCTCCCGACTTCAAAAAGCGACCTTAAAGCACGCCGCGGTCGATCTAGAAATCCCAGTGGGGCTTGTTGTGCAGCTTTGCCATTCGTCCCACGCCTTAAGCGTTGCACACGGCCGACCCTGTCGCGGGCCGGACGAGTGCTTCACGTTTAAACCTCAAACGATCGGCTGTGGCGAGGGGGCGGGACGCCACCCTCGGATGGGCGCTGTCAATCTTATCGTCGTCTCGGCGGACGTACAGAGCGCAAAAAAATCCACCCCCTGAATTGATCCGAGGGTGGATATTGACGTCGGCGCTTCGCTCAGGCGTGCCGCCGGCGCATCG
>Ga0307417_10000359_pt1 | contig 18839 bp, 15 predicted proteins | sample SalMarWE160210MG_2_FD_202514 | JGI IMG/M metagenome (GOLD analysis project Ga0307417, IMG submission 202514) | Salt marsh sediment microbial communities from the Plum Island Ecosystem LTER, Massachusetts, United States - WE1602-10 | ecosystem: Environmental > Aquatic > Marine > Intertidal zone... | reverse complement strand
CTGATGCATATGTTCCGCTCACTGGATAGAATGAAGCTGGAGACACGCGGCTCACACCGCCAATACGCAAGCCGGTCTTCCCACGCATACCCATGAGCCAGGAGGCGAAGGTGCAATGTCGAAAGTAACCATTGTCGGAGCAGGTCAAACCGGTGCCACTACGGCACATTGGCTGGCGGAGCGCGAGCTGGCCGATCTGGTGCTGGTGGATATCGTGGAGGGCATGCCCCAGGGTAAGGCGCTGGACATGACAGAGGCCATGCCCGTCATCGGCTCCGACGTCAAGGTCGCAGGCAGCAATGACTATGCAGAGACGGCCGGGTCGGATGTGGTGGTGATCACCGCCGGCCTTCCCCGAAAACCGGGGATGAGCCGAGACGATCTGTTGGCCAAGAACAGTGAGATCGTGACCGCCGCCGTGGAGAGCTCACTCAAGTATTCGCCGAATGCGATCTTGATCGTGCTCACCAACCCACTGGATGCCATGGCTTATCTGGCGATGAAGGTTGGCGACCTGCCGCGCGAGCGGGTGATTGGCCAGGCTGGGATTCTCGACTCGGCCCGCATGCGGGCGTTCGTGGCCATGGCAGCCGGGGTCAGCGTGCAAAATGTTCACTGCTATGTGTTGGGCGGCCACGGTGACGACATGGTGCCCCTGACGCGCCATTCGAACATTGCCGGCGTGCCACTGGTCGACTACTTCGACAAAGACACCCTGGAAGGCATCGTCAACCGCACGCGCAAGGGCGGCGGGGAGATCGTCGGCCTGCTCAAGACCGGGAGTGCGTTCTACGCGCCTTCGGCCGCATTGGCGCAGATGGTCGAAGCCATTCTGCGGGACCGCCACCTGGTGGTTCCGGCATCGGTGCTGCTGGATGGGGAGTATGGTCAAAAGGGGATCTTCTTCGGCGTGCCGGCACAGTTGGGCCGGAAGGGCTTGGAGAGAGTCATCCAGTACGACCTGAACGACGACGAACGCAGCGCCCTTGAGGCCTCCGCCGGCCGGGTCCAGGAGATCACACAGGCCTTGGGGGCCTAGCACGCCCTATCCAACTTGTGAATTGTTTCACAAATTGATGCGGCGAACTCTTGGGTTCGCCGCATTTCATTTGTCTTGGACCGAAGGGGCTAGGGTGTGGGAGTTGAGGGGCCGGTGGCCGCACCCGACCAGGAGAACACGCGCTTGTTGCTGGCCGCGCCGGCCGACTCAAAAATTGGCTGTCCGCTGTTGTTGGAACCGGTCTGGCGCACGGTTTCGACCCACCAGCGCATGATGTGCGGGACGGTCTCCCCGGGCCTGAAGGAGGCCGGAACCAGGTACTTGGTATCTTGGACCGCATCAACGAGCTGCCGGGTTCCGGTGCCGTCGGTGATGTCAAGGACGTGGATCTGGTAGAACTCGTTCTCTCGAAGCTGACCGACGGATGCCCACTGCAGGGTCACGTTGTCATCGGCCAGGCTGAAGGACTGCCCGTCCTGCGGAAGGAGCAAGTTCGGAGCAGGGTAGGGCGGCGGAATCGTCGGTGTGACGGTGGGGCCGGCGGACGGTCGGTTGCACAGGGGAATGCTCAGCTTCTGGCCCTCAAAGACCGTGTCGCCCGTCAGCCCATTCCAGTCACGGATTTCCTGCATATCCACGCCGTAGTTGGTGGCGATTCCAAACAATGTGTCGTTTGCCTTGACCTCATAGTCGGCCGTCGTGCAGGCCTGGCGGGTGGCATCGGCCGGCACCAGCGTCGGCGTGGGTTGGGACGTCGGCGTGGCGGTAGGTTGGGGGACCAGGATCTGCTGCCCAATGGACAGGGGGCAGGTGGCAGGCAATTGGTTCAGCTGGACGATGGATTGGATCGACACACCGTACAGCGCGGCGATGGCCAGGCACGTGTCGTTCTGACCCACAATGTGGGTGATCGGCGTCGGCGACGGCAGAGGCGTGAAGGTCAGCGTTGGCTGCAGGGTATTCGTCGGGGTGGGCGTGGTGGTTTCGGTGGCCGTCGCCGTGCTCTCAGAGGGCGCACCGGCGGCGCCGGTCATGCGCACGCCCAAATAGGTGGTCCCGGCAGCCAGCAGGGCGAACACCACCAGAATGGAGATGGCCAGGGGAAGAGAAAGGGTGATGCCCCTAGCGCTCTTGCCTTGCGTCCGAGCGCCCGGCCTCAACTCGGCGCCACAAACGACGCAGCGGCTGGCGCCCTGAGCGAGCTTGGTCCCGCAGCGGGGGCAAATTTGGTGGGATGTCTGGGAGTTTTCAGTCATAAGGTTGCGGGCTGCTTGGCCCGAGCGGAGGCATTATACCAGCCGAGCGAGGCGTATCAAGGGGGGGGATTCTGCGGCCTCGGCGGTGCCGCAAAACGGCCGCCCACGCAGTGGGAAAACGCTGAGCAGCGATCCGGTTGGCGGCCGTCACGCGCTACTCGGCTGCGCTTCCGGAATCGCCCGCCAAACCCAGCTCAGGTGCAATACGCTGCATCGACTCGAGCACATGACCAATGTGCTCATCCAGCGGGACGCCGAAATCTTGCGCCGCCTGTTCGACCTCGTCCCGGTTGACGCCGGCGGCGAAGCGGGCATCCTTCCACTTCTTGCGTATTGACTTGAGCTTGACGTCATACAGAGATTTGGATGGGCGCACCAGGGCCACGGCCGTAATCAGGCCGGTCAGTTCATCGCAGGCGAACAAGGCCTTCTCCATCGGCGTCAGCCTCGGCACACCGGTGTGATCGGCGTGGCTGAGGATGCAGTTGACCACAACCTCAGGGACGCCTCGCTGGCGCAGCAGGGGCGCTCCATCTTGAGGATGGCTGTCGAGGGTCGGATGGATTTCCCAGTCATAATCGTGCAGCAGTCCGGCCATCCCCCAAATCTCTGCCTCTTCTCCGCGACGGAGCGCGTAATCTCGCATCGCGGCTTCCACGGCCAGCATGTGATGAACGAGATTCTCCTGCGAGACGTGTTCGGTCACGATCTGGTAGGCTTGCTCACGATCCATGGGGGGGCCGCCTCTCTACGGTCTGGGCCGGCTCAATGTCGTTGGGATGGGGCACGATGTAGGTGTCCAGCAAGGCGACCCAGGTGGCGGGATATTCTCTCAGCATCCAGAAACGGCGGGCCGATGCGCGGTAGGCGTGCTGATCGGCGCTCACGCCACTGGCCCTGAGGCCGAGTCCGGCGCACGTCGCCAGGGCGCGCGGCAAATGGTACGCCTGGCTCACCAAGAGAATTGCACCCGAGCCGAAACGGCGTCGGGCGCCCAGACAGGTCTCGAAGGTGCGATCGCCGGTCGAATCGAGAGAAATGGCGTCCTCCGGTACGCCCAGGCTGACGGCCAGGGCGCGCATCGAAGTCGGCTCGTCATGACCCTCTCTCACCGTCCCGCTCATGACCAGCAGCGGCACCTTCCCCGCCTGATAGAGCTCGACCGCTGTGCGCACGCGATCGGCGAGCACGGTTGTCGGCTGTCCGTCGCGCCGCAGGCCGGCGCCGAAAACGATGGCCGCCGACGCTGGGGGGGCTTCGCGCACCGTCAGGATCCGCGATGCAAACCGCCAGCCGGCCCACCAACGGGGGAGGACCAAGGCCAAAACTGGGAGTAGGACGAAAAGGGCGATCATGAGCGAATTCCGGAGCACGCCGGGGTGTCGGGGCTGGGGCATCGTTGCATTCTACCAGAGCCGTCTGGCTGCCCCGGGCCGGGCAGCGATCCCGCGGGGTATAGCCGCTGGACAAAGACGAGGGAGCTTCTCCGGCACCGCCAGCGTCGAAATCGGGGCCATCGCTGGTTGACCATCACCCCTGGAGGTGATACACTTGCCAAACGTCGAATTGATTAGATGAATCGGATCAATGATGCGGAGTTGTGGGTGACGATCGATCTGGCTTCAGAGTTGCTGAACTATCTCGCCTACCAGGGCCTCGAAACGGGCGACCGGTTGCCGGCAATTCGGGACCTGGCGGCGGAGCTTGGGATCAGCACGGGCAAACTCCGAGAGCAGCTAGAGGTGGCGCGGAGCCTGGGTTTGGTCGATGTCCGGCCCAAGACCGGCACGCGTATGCTCGAGTATCAGTTTCTCCAAAATCTTCGAACCGGGCTGTTGTACCGAATGGCACGCCAACCCGATGCATTCCTCCATTTTGGCGAGCTGCGCAACCATGTCGAGGCCGCTTTCTGGCACGACGCCGTCACCTGTCTGACCGACGCTGATCGGGCCGAACTCGGCCACTTGGTCGATCAGGCGTGGGGGAAACTGCGTTCCCAGCCGGCACAGATTCCGCACGCTGAGCACCGCCAACTCCACCTGACCATCTTTCGTCGACTTGAAAATGAATTCGTGCGCGGCCTGCTGGAAGCCTATTGGGAGGCGTACGAAGCCGTTGGGTTGGATGTGTACAGCGACTACCGCTATCTGGAACAAGTCTGGCGATATCATGAAGAAATGGTCCGAGCCATCCAGGCCGGCGATTTCGATGCCGGCTACCAGGCGCTGATCGAACACACCGGTCTGCTCAACCGCCGACCGGAGATGAGTCCGTTTCCAGAAAGAAGCCTGCTCGGGGAAGGGCAGCCGAGCGTAGGGAGTGAGATCGCATGACTGACGCTGTGACAGAAGAGGCACGCCTTCAATCGTCGGTGGACAAGCCGCCAATCGTCAACGATCTTTCGATGGTCGTGGCGACCGTCAACGGCACCGGAAGCCAAACGTCCAACATGGCGCTGATTCGGGCATTGTTCCGCATGGGTATTCCCGTCAGCGGAAAGAATCTGTTCCCGTCCAATATTCAGGGTCTTCCCACCTGGTTCACCATTCGAGCCAGTGGGGAGGGTTTTGTCGCCCGGCGGGAAACAATCGAAATCCTGGTGGCCATGAACGAAGCCACGTTTCAGGAGGACCTGGCCGGATTGGTGGAAGGCGGCGTCTGTTTCTACCCCGACAATTGGACCCAGCCTCGAAAGCGGCAGGATCTCGTTTACTACCCCATGCCGGTCCAGGAACTGCTCAAGCAGCAATCCCCGCCCCGTGATCTCAGGGATTACATCGCCAACATGGTGTATGTCGGTGTGGTGGCCGAGATCCTCAGCATCGAAATGGATGAAATCCGGGCCGCTCTTGAGACCCATTTCAACGGCCGGGCCAAACCAGTGGAAATGAACATGGCGATGGTCGACGCCGCTGCTCAATGGGCCGCCGATAATCTGACCAAACAGGACCCCTACATGGTGGAGCGCTCCAATCAGACGGAGGGCTTGGTGCTGATCGACGGCAATACTTCCTCGGCGCTTGGCGCCGTTTACGGTGGGGTCAACTTCGCCGCCTGGTACCCGATTACACCCGCCTCGAGCCTGGCTGATGCCCTCCTGGAGTACTTGCCCAGGCTGCGCAAGGACCCCGAAAGCGGCAAGGCGACGTACGCCGTGATCCAGGCCGAAGACGAGCTGGCGGCCATCGGCATGACGGTCGGCGCCGGCTGGGCGGGCGCCCGATCGATGACGTCCACTTCCGGCCCCGGCATTTCGCTGATGGCGGAATTCGCCGGGCTGGCCTTCTTCGCCGAGATTCCAATCGTAATCTGGGATGTACAGCGGATGGGGCCGAGCACCGGCATGCCCACCCGCACCTCTCAGGGCGACCTGCTGTTCGTCCGATTTCTCGGTCACGGAGACAGCCGGCATGTCTTTCTGCTGCCGGGTTCGGTGGCCGAGTGCTTTGAGTTCGGATGGCGGGCCTTCGACTTGGCGGAGCGCCTGCAGACGCCTATCTTCGTGCTCAGCGATTTGGACCTGGGGATGAACTTGTGGATGTCTGAGAGGTTCGAGTTCCCCGACGTTCCCATGGACCGCGGCAAGGTGCTCTCAGAGCAGGACCTGGACGAACTCGGCGAGTATGCCCGCTATCGCGACGTTGACGGCGACGGTATTCCGTACCGCACGCTTCCTGGCAACCGACACCCGTTGGCCGCCTGGTTTGCCCGCGGCACAGGTCACAACGACCAGGCGATCTACAGCGAACGGCCGGAGGACTGGACGGAGAACATGGCCAGGCTGTGGCGCAAGCACGATACCGCCCGCGGCTATGTGCCGGCGCCCATCGTTGACCACATGCAGGGTGCCGAGATCGGCTTGATCGGCTTTGGTTCAACCCTCTCGGCGATCGAAGAGGCGCGCGCCCGGCTGTCCCAACAGGGGGTTCCCACGGATTTCCTTAGGCTGCGGGCGGTCCCCTTCAGCGAAAGCGTGCGCGAGTTCGTGCGCACCCATGAACGCATCTATGTCGTGGAAATGAATACGGATGCTCAGATGCGCCAGCTCCTTCAGCTTGATTTGCCAGATCAGGCAACCAAGCTCAAAGCTCTAAACCACAATGATGGGCTGCCTCTAACGGCTCGATGGATTATGGAAGAACTTCTCAGTCAGGAAGGTAAGTGATCATGGCGACGGCGACGGTCAACCTCGTTGGATTGCAGAAATCGGATTACAAGGGGCGGCCGACAACCCTCTGCCAGGGCTGTGGGCACAACTCGATCTCGAGCCAAATCATGGCCGCTTGTTATGAAATGTCAATTCCGCCGGAGGAGATTATCAAGCTGTCCGGAATCGGCTGCTCCAGCAAGAGTCCGGCCTATTTCTTAGGACGCTCCCACGGGTTCAACAGCCTCCATGGGCGCATGCCGAGCCTTGGGACGGGCGCCATCATGGCCAACCGCACGTTGAAAGCCATTGGGGTCAGCGGCGATGGCGACACGGCCAGTATCGGTGTGGGCCAGTTCATCCACATGATGCGCCGCAACCCGCCCCTGGTCTACATCATAGAGAACAACGGCGTCTACGGTCTCACCAAGGGCCAGTTTTCTGCCACGGCCGACAAGGGCCAGTCGCTGAAGAAACAGGGCACCAACCCGTTCATGCCGGTGGATTTGTGTCTGCAGGCACTGGCTGCCAACTGCGGCTTTGTGGCCCGGTCCTTCGCCGGTGACCCGAAACAAGTTAAAGAACTCATCAAGGCCGCCGTTTCATATGAAGGCACGGCCGTCTTGGACATCATCAGCCCGTGCGTGACTTTCAACAACCGAGACGAATCGACCAAGAGCTATAGCTGGGGCAAGGAGCACGAGACTCCGCTCCATGACGTCACTTACGTGCCTGCGCGGGAGGAGATCAAGGTCGACTACGAGCCCGGTGAGACCATCAGCGTCAAGATGCACGATGGCTCGACCCTGGTGCTCCAGAAGCTGGACCGGGACTACGATCCCACCGACCGGATGCAGGCAACGCAACTGTTGGAAGACGCCCGGACAAGCCAGAAGCTGATCACCGGTCTGCTTTACGTGAACCACGATCAGCCCCCCCTGCCGGAGTCCGAAAATCTTCCCGATGAGCCCCTGGCAAGCCTGCCGCCGGAGAAGCTGCGCCCTTCGCAGGACAGCTTGGCGAACGTCATGGCCGAATTTGCCTAAGCCGACCGCCCAAAACCACAACTCATGAGCGGCACAGGCTGGCCTGTGCCGCTTTGCTTTTTCAGCGGGCCAGGCTGGGTATAATCCGCAGGTGGTGAGCGATGAAGAACCTGCTTGGTGTCACTGCGGGTCTGACCGCCGCAGCCATCTGGGGCGGCATGTATGTCGTCAGCAAGGTCGTCCTCGATGTAGTGCCGCCTTTGAGTCTACTCAGTTTGAGGCTGCTGTTGGGAATGATCGTGATCGGGGCCATCTGGCTGGCGCGGCCCGCCTCCCGGGGGAGAGGTGATCTCCGCAGCGTGGCGGCTGCCCTTGGGATAGGGGCCCTCGGGTTCGGCCTCTCGTTGGGCCTGCAATTCATAGGCACCAAATTGTCGAACGCTTCCAATGCAGCCCTGGTCACATCTGCTTCGCCAGCTTTCATGGTTGGATTTGCCATTTGGCTCCTGGGGGAGCGGACAACCGCCAGACGGCTGACAGCACTCGTCTTGGCGACTCTGGGCATTGTGGTCGTCGTCGACCCATCTGCGGCCCGGTTCGACGCCAGCGCTTTCTGGGGAAACCTGGCGCTGCTGGGAGCTGCCCTGACCTGGGGATTGTTTTCGGTGCTTGTCAAATGGGCCAGCCAGAGGCTTTCGGTGCTGTCGCTCAGTTTGCTGGGCTTCATGGGTGGGTTGGTCCTGTCAGGCCCCGCCGCGGCGCTTGAACTTCAAGGGGCTTCTGTCGGCCCGCTCAGTCTGCCGATCTGGCTGGGGATTCTGTACCTGGGCGTGGTGTCGACCGCCTTGGCGATGACCCTGTGGAATCACGCATTGGCCACGTTGGATGCAGGCGTGGTGTCGTTGCTGTTCTTCGCTCAACCTTTGGTGGGGGTGGGCCTGGGAACGACCTTGCTGGGGGAAAGGCTTTCACCAGCTTTTTGGCTAGGTGGCGTGATGATCGTGATGAGTGTCTTGCTGGTGAGCCGAGCGGCATCCAAACAAGATGTGGCTGTAAAGCCACCGGCAGGGGGGTGAGGCACAGGTCATGGGGTCGCGCCCAAATCATCAACGATTCAGATACGGGCCCACCCGATGGGTGGCCCTACTCTTGGCAGGAGCGATTGCGGTAAGCCTGCCTTTGGCCTTGGCGGTGCGCGCTGCTGGAAGCGTTCTTTTTGCGCCGAGGACAGTCACGACCATCTTCTCAGACCACCTCATCGACTCGGGGCTGCTGCGGCAGTTGGTTATCCAGGGCATGTTTTCAAGAGAGACGAACGGCCAACTGACGGCTTCCGACTTCGGCCGATTGATGACCTACGCCGATGATCAGCAGCGGCAGGCTGCAGCCGATATCGTGGTGCCCCCGGATTGGGCGCAGACACAGCTTGAACGGCTGATCACCGACTTCTTTGCCTGGCTTAATGGGGATGGTGTGGCCCCGGAGCTGACCGTCGAGCTTGTCCCCATTCGGCAAGGGCTGCTAGACGGTGGTGCAGCAGACCTCATTGATCTGATCTGGAGCACCTGGCCGGCATGCACCGCCGAACAACAAGCGCAGATCGACTCGGCGCTGCGATCGGGCGCCACACCGCCCCTCGTCGCATGCCGCCCCTCAAAGCCGACGGCCGGGCTGTACCGGCAACTCATTGTCGTCGGCCTTGAGAACGAAGTGCAAAGCATGCCGGCAACGCTCGCGGTCATTGATCTGTCCGCGCCCGGATCAGCCGATGAGTTTCAGCAGGCCAAACGTTTGCTGATCAATCTCAGGCTTCTGGCGAATTGGCTCTGGCTGGTGCCGGCCTCGCTCCTGGGAGTGATCGTGGCCCTTGTTGTCCGGTCCTGGCCGGGTCTGTTTCGCTGGTGGGGCATTTCCTTGCTTGCCGGAGGTCTGGTGGGCACTGCTCTGGCGGCGTTGGGAGCGACTATTGGGGCGACCTGGCTGGATGCCAACCTGGTATCGTCGGCGGGAAGCTTGCCGATCGCCCTGCATGATGCGATCTCCGGTATCGCCAGGCAGGGGTACCAAACGGCGATCAGCGCTTTCTTCCGCCAGTCGATTATAGAGAGCGGGGCCGCCGGTGTCCTGACCCTGCTCGGGGTGCTGGTCAGACCGGATTCGGACCAAAGGATACCTGGTGAACCGGCGCACGTCGAGCTGGATAACGCCTCTGAACCCGAGGCACACGGGGACGAGTCACGCCCTTCGGGGATGTTCGGGTGATCCTCCTGCAGCAGTGATTCAGGTATAGGTCTGGGCTTGGCCGGCTACGAAAGGCCCGCCGACGGTGTGAAGATAGGTCAGATTAGCCGGCCCCAAGGCGCCCACGGGCAGACTGGCCACCAGCACCACTCGATCCCCGTCCTTGACTTCTGTGTTTTGGTGCAGGGCGTCTTCCATCCGGGCCACCATGTCTTCCACCGAATTGGCCATCGGTATCAAGCAGGGCTGCACGCCCCAGTAGAGGGCCATCAGGTTGAACGTCCTCGGCTCCGGAGTCAGTCCGAGGATGGGAGTCCTGGGCCTGGTCTTCGACATGAGAAGCGCAGTCCGACCCGAGCGGGTGAACACGGCGATGGCGCGGGCATCCCGGTCTTCAGCCAATGCCCTGGCAGCCTGCGTCGTCGCCACGGCATCGTCTTCGGTCTTTTGTTCATCGTCCCCAGGGCGGAAACCCCATTCAATGGCGTGCGCCTCGGCATCCATGATGATGCGCCCCATGGTCTCCACGGCGCGAATAGGGTAGGCGCCCGATGCGGTCTCCCCTGAGAGCATCAAGACGTCCGATCCGTCAAAGACGGCGTTGGCCACATCGGAAGCCTCGGCTCGAGTGGGGCGCGGCTCGCGGATCATGGATTCCAGCATTTGGGTAGCCGTGATCACCAGCCGCTGGCGGGCGTTGGCCAGGGAAATGATCCTCTTTTGCAGCGAAGGTACCTGTTCGGCGGCCATCTCCACACCCAGATCCCCGCGCGCCACCATGACCCCGTCCGAGGCCGCCAGGATGTCGTTCAGGTTGTCGATCGCCTCGCGCCGCTCCAGCTTGCTGATCAACGGCAGGCGAACGGCGGCCTGACGACGAGACTCAATGGTCCGCCTCAGGCTCTGGACGTCCTCGGGCCGGCGGATGAACGACATGGCGACCATGTCTACACCTTGTTCGAGCCCGAACATCAAATCATCCCGGTCTTTTTCAGTCAGCGATGGCGCTGATAGGGCGACGCCGGGCAGGTTGAGACCCTTGTGTTCGCCGATCGGCCCCCCAACGATCACTTGCGTGGTCACGGAGTGCCCTTCCACTGCCAGGACCTTAAGTTCGATCCGGCCGTCGTCGAGCAAGATCTGGTCTCCCTCTCGGACATCCTTGGGAAGGTGCTCATAATTCACATACAGCTTCTGGGCGGACCCAATGGCCGGCTCGGTGGTCAGCGTAAGGGTGGCGCCCTGTTTCAGCTCCACCGGCTTGTGGTCGGGCAGCGCGCCCGTCCGCAGCTTGGGTCCCTGCAGGTCCTGCACCACGGCGATAGGGCGATGGAGCTCACCTGAGATCTTGCGCACACGCTCGATCACCTTGGCGTGGTCTTCATGGGTACCATGCGAGAAATTGAGACGGGCGCCGTCCATGCCGGCATCCGCCAGCCGGTGGATTTGGTCTTCCGATGCACAGGCCGGCCCCAGAGTGGCCAGTATCTTGGCGCGACGCAGCATGCTCCGGCCTCCTTGTGAAAATTCTCACAATTGATGGTGCGGGCCGCAGGCCGTTCCAACGCCCGCAGGGTACATTTTAGCTGAAGGGCTAGGTCAGCAGGGTTGCCAGGATTGCCTTTTGTGCGTGGAGCCGGTTCTCGGCCTGTTGGAAGATCACCGAATGAGGGCCATCGGCGACCTGGTCGGTGATTTCTTCGCCTCGGTGGGCGGGAAGGCAGTGCATGACGATCGCCGACGGCTCGGCCAGGTCGACAAGGGCCCCGTTGACCTGATAAGGCTGGAAGACCTCTCGGCGTCCTTGAGCCTCGTCCTCCTTGCCCATGCTGACCCAGGTGTCGGTGTAAATCACGTGCACACCTTCGACGGCGGCCTGTGGGTCGTGGACCTGGTGAAGCGAAGCGCCGCTCTCTTGGGCCATCTCTTCCGCCATCGCCAAGGCGCGGGAGGGCAGGGCATACCCTTCTGGAGCGGCGATGGTGAAGTCGATTCCCAGGCTCATGCAGGCAAAGGCGAGGGAGACCGCCACATTGTTCCCGTCACCGATGTAAGTCATCTTAAGGCCCTTGAGTTGTCCGAAGCGCTCCAGGATGGTGAGCATATCGGCCATTGCCTGACAGGGATGATTGAAATCGCTCAGTCCGTTGATGACCGGCACGCTGGAATAGCGGGCCAGTTCAAGGATGTGCTCATGTTCGAACACGCGCGCCATAACCACCTGGACATAACCCGAGAGCACCCGGCTGACATCCGCGATCGATTCGCGCTGGCCGAGCCCAATTTCGCTTGGTGAAAGGTAAAGGGCGTCACCCCCCAGGTGGCGCATGGCCATGTCGAACGACACTCGTGTCCGCAGGCTGGGTTTCTGAAACACCATCGCCAGGACTTTGTCCTTGAGCATGGGCGGATTCCCGCCATGGCGCCACTCATCCTTCATGCGGATAGCCAAATTAAGGATGTCGGTGAGCTCATCGTGGGCGTAGTCGGCCAGCGATAGGAAGTGGCGCATTCAGGCAGTCTCCAAGCGTGTCTGGGTGGGTCGCGGGGAGTATAGCACAGCGACAGTTTAGCCGTCGATTGAGGCCTCGCCTTCAGGGATTGTCTCAGAAGGTGAGGTGGACGGATCGTCGCTCAACAAGGCCTGTTGGGCGACCTCCGCCGCGCCTGGCGGCAGGAGCCAGTGGAGCCACCCACGGCCGGCGACCCCCGGCGGGCGGTCGCTTCGGCCCCGAAACGCCATCAACAAGATCCCGGCCAGCAGGAGGGCCCCGATCCACTGCTGAGGCATCAAGCTCTCACCCAGCCACCATCCGGCCAAAAGGAGAGTTACCAGAAGCTCTCCCAGGCCGATGAGCGACGTTTCCAGCCCACCGATCCGTTTGACCCCGGCGAAGAGTGTCGCCCGGCTGAGAAAGGTCACCGTGGTCAAACCGACGATGGGTACCAGCGCTTCCACTGGCGCTGGGGACGCTCCCGGGTCGAAGAGCACCAGAGCCAGCACCACGGTGAGAGTCATGGCCAAGAGGGTATAGAGTGTCACGGTCGGCGCCGGCGCTTCGAAGAGCACCCGTTGATTGATGGGGATATGCACGGCGTACAGCAGGCTGGCCCCAAGCATCAGGCCCACGCCGTGGACATCGACTTGCCCTGAGGGGGCCCACGAAAGCAGGAGCACCGCCGGCACGCTCAGCCCCAGGCGAAGCATCGTGCGTGGCGAGTAGCGGTGGCCGTCCAGGTAGAGCAGGACGGCGACGAACACGGGATAGAGGGAATAGAGTAGCTGGCCCAGGCTGGCGTCGATCCTGGCCAAGGCGGAATAGTAGAGCAGGGAGCCAATCCCGTTGAGGCCCCCGGCGATCATGCACCCCACAAATCCCAAAGGGTAAATGTACAGGAAACGGCGCTGGAAAAGGCCCATGATGAGGATCAACAGCCCGGCCGCTCCCGCCGTGCGGACGGCGACCACGGCCAGGGGCGACATTCCGGCCAGGATGGCCTGCTTTCCGAAGACGGGAGAAAGTCCCAGGAAGAGCGCCGATGCTGCCGCCAAAGGGATGCCGTGGGGTGTGGTTGACCGCTCGCTCATGAACGCACTCGTTGACAAAGCTAGTTCAGCGCTTTGCTGATTTCCTCCAAGAGATCTTCGTTGAGGAAATCCCCTTTGGTCATCAGCCGGGAAATCTGACCTTCCAGGCGCTTCTTCTCTTCCAAAGTCAAGTCCTTGGCGGTCACGACAATCACCGGCACCCGGTGGGTCGCTGGCTCATCTTTCAAGCGATCAAGGACCTCGAATCCGTCCATCTCGGGCATCATGAGATCGAGAATCACCAGATCGGGGGGATGATCTCGAGCGTCGGCCAGTGCTTCAGGGCCGGACCCCACCTCGCGTACTGAATAGCTACCATGGGCCTGCAGGATGCGGCGGATCAAGCGGCGGGCGTCCGGGTGGTCATCCACGATCAGGACGCTGCGCGTGCGACGCCGGTCGAGCCTGGCCAGAGCCGCCAGGAGGCCCTCTTGGGGTGAGGCTGGGAATTCGCCTTCAGGCAAGTCGATAGCCTCCGCCCAGCCCTCTTGCAGGAGCTCTTCCTCGATGGGCAGCGTGTGCCCCGAGCAGTTGACCACCACAATTTCGTCGGCGCCGATAACTCCCAGCTGCACCAGTTTGATCAGCCCGGCGAAGGCGACACCGGCGGCAGGTTCGACCGACAGGCCCTCCATCTTGGCCAGCAGGTGCATTGCCTTAAACGCCTCTTCGTCGGTGACGCTTTCCATCGTCCCCCCGTAAGTCGAGAGGCGTTCTCGGAGCAGGCAATAGGCGCGCCCAGGATCCCCGGTACTGAGGGTAGAAATGTGGGTCGTCGGCATCGTGATGGGTTCCGCTTCGTCTGTCCCGGCTTGCCACGCGTGTACCATGGGCGCACATCCAGCGGCCTGGATGATCCCCAGGGCGGGGACCCTGGCGGTCAACCCCATGGCCATCAGCTCCATGAAACCTTTGCTCACGCCCACTGGGCCGATCCCCCCGCTCACCGACTGAAGGTACCAATCCGGGGAGCGCCAGCAGGCAGGCGGGCTCTCGTCGACCACCTCGCCATAAACGGCCCCCAACTGTTCGGCGATTTCATAGGCCATGGTCTTCATGGCTTCGACATTAAGCACGCTGCGGACACTGCGGTCAAGATACAGGCCCTTCTTGCGTGCGAATTCGGCGGCCAGGTGCTTGGCCTGATCGTAGGTGCTGGTCACCTTGACCACCTGCGTCCCATACAGCGCCACCTCGTGCATCTTGGCGGCCGGGACCAGGCTGGTCAGGAAGGCCCAGACCTTGATTCCGGCGCGAGCTCCGTAAGCCGAATAGGCAATGGCCACATTCCCGGTGGACGCCACGACGGCTTCGGTGACGCCGGCCTCCTTGAGTGCGGCCATGGTGACCGCCGCCTGCCGATCCTTGAAAGATGCCGTCGCTCCCTGCCGCTCATCTTTGATGTACAGGTGGTTCAAGCCGAGCATCATCCCCAGATTGGTGGCGGGGAAGAGGGGCGTGCCGCCGTCGCCCATTACGAGCAGGGGGTTGTGGGAATGGAGCGGGAGGACCTCGCGGTAGCGCCAGAGGTCGAAGGGACGGTTTCTGGCCCTGGCAACCAAATCTGGGGAGACCGCCGCAAGGTCGTAGCGCGCTTCGATCCATTCGCTGCCGCAATGAGGGCAGGCGAGGGCCAGCGGCTTGCCGGCAGATCGCTGCCCGCAATCAAGGCACTCGATCTCGAAGTGGCTCATCATGGATTACAGCTAGCGGTCAGGCCGGCGAGGCGGGGGGCTGGCCATCGTGGGCCGCTTGTTCGTCCGGAGCGGCTTCATCTTCAATCGCCGGAGGTTCAAGCGGTAGTGTGAACGCAAATGTGCTCCCCTCATCCACGGTGCTCTCTACCCAGATGCGTCCCCCGTGGAGTTCTACCAGATGGCGGGCAATGGATAGACCCAGGCCGGTGCCCCCGGACTTTCGAGTGGGGGAGGGGTCGACCTGCGAAAAAGGTTCAAAGAGTTTGTCGAGGTTTTCGGCGGCGATGCCGATCCCGGTATCGGCAACCGCCACCAGGATCTCATCTCGTTCGCCCTTGCCAATGTGGCGGGCGGATACGGCGATCTGGCCCTCCTCGGTGAACTTGGAGGCGTTGGAAACCAGGTTCAACAGCACCTGGCGAATGCGAATGCTGTCTGCCTGGATGGCGGGGAGGTCATCAGGGACGTCGGTCACCAACTCGATGGGTTTGTCCTTGACCAGCCCGATGGCCGTGGTCATGACACCGTTGATGATTTCCGACAAGTCGACCTCGCCAAAGGTCAAATCGAGCTTCCCGGCTTCAATTCGCGAGATGTCGAGCATGTCGCTGATCAGGCCCAGTAGGTGTTGGCCGGCGTTGTAGATCGCGTTCAGGTCTTCACGCTGGGTATCGGTAATTGGGCCGTCGATGCCTTTCAGGATGACCCTCGAAAAGCCGATGATGGAGTTGAGGGGCGTCCGGAGTTCGTGGCTCATGTTGGCCAGAAACTGGCTCTTGAGCTGGTCGGCCTCGCGCATTTCTTCCAGGGCTTGCTGGGTCAGCTGATGGGCCCGCATGTCCTGCAGGGCAGACCCCAGCTGTTGGGCGACCGCCTCGACCAATTGGCGATCGTCGTCTGACCAATCTTCGCCCTCCTGGGGCGAATCGAATTCAAGCACGCCCACCGGACTGTCGGGGCCACTGATGGGGACGGTCAAGTGCCCGGCCTTGTTCGTCGACTCCAGCAGGCTCTGGCTGTTGGCAGCTGCGCTAAGAGGCCGCATGGACTGTCCATCATCTTCGTAACCGGGCACGGTGCCCCAGCCGGCCAGAAGGGGGGGTGGGGCGGTGGCGTCCACGGCATCTGGATGGTGGGGAAGGCTGATGGCCAACCGGCTGCTGGTGGACAACTCGAGGTCGAGAACTTGAGCGACGCCCCGGTAGCCGACCTGTCGTCCAGAAGCGTCGTTTCGCACCAACGCGTGGAGTAAGAGCGAGTACTGCCGGCCGGATGCGGCTCGGGCTTGAAGCTTGAAATTGGTGATCGGTTGTGCGGAGGCCACCGTGGTCTGCAGCCGCTCAGCGCCGTTGCCGACCATGGGGACGTCGTAGATCAGCTTGCCGATCAGCTGCCTGGGCGAAATTCCCAGGATACGTTCGATTTCGGGGCTGCACCAGGTGTAGTTGCCGCTGATGTCGGTCTCCCACACCCAACCCGTGGGGAGCTCCCGCCTCGGGGACAGGCGTCGTTCGGCCCTGCGGCCGTGATCGCCGCCGTCCGGCTCGGCAGAAACATCGCTAAACAGTGTCTCGAGCCGATTATGCAGGTGTTCGAGCAGTTTCTTGCGCATAGTCTTTCAGTTCCTTGGCGAGTTGGCGGTATTGCTCTGCGCCTCGGCTGTTGGGCGCGTACACCGTGATGGGTTGGGCAAAGATTGGGCTCTCGCGCAGCCGGGTGTCGACTTCAATGATCGAATCAAAGACTGCGGTGCCGAAAGCGTTGCGCACCTGCTCGTAAAGGGTGCGGTGAATGCGGTTGCGCCTGTCGACCATTGTCAGAAGCAGGCGGTATCTCAAGCGTGGGTTGGTGGTCGCTCGAACGTCCCTGATCATCTCAAGCACATCCTGCAGCGCATGCGCCGAAAAGTACTCACACTGGGTGGGGATGATCAGCAGATCCGCAGCCGTCAAGGCAAGCCGGGTAATGCTGCCGAGTGCCGGGGGGCAGTCCAAAATCACGGTGTCATACTCGCTGACCCGCTCCAAAGCCCGCTTGAGCAGGTATTCGTGGTCATCCCGCACCTCGAGAAAGCGCTCGGCCATCAACAAACTGTTGTTGGCAGGCGCCAGGTCCAAGCCGGGGAGCGGCGTTTCATGCGTGATGGATTCCAGATCTCCGCTGCCCAACAGGACGTCTGACACAGTCCCATTGAGGTCCTTAGGCTTGATGCCCATGGCAAGGGTCAAATTGGCCTGAGCATCCAGGTCAACCACCAGGGCCTTCTGGTGTTGCTCGACCATCGCAGCGCCAAGCGAGAGGGCGGTGGTCGTCTTGGCCACGCCCCCCTTCTCATTGGCGACGGCGATAACATACGTCATGCTGACGCTCCGTTCCCGTCGGCTTTCGAGACCGCTGGGTTACCTTTGGCCTCGTCGGAGGGATCGGGTTGTTCGATCTCAGCCGACTCCGAAACGGACGACAACCGAATGGAAGCCCGCCGAGCGCCGACGGCTTGCCTGATTTCGCTCACGGCGGTCTTCAGCATGCTGTCGATGTCGGCGCTGGATCGAATGCGGCTGGAGATTTCGAGCACCTTCTGCTCGCGTTCAGCGCGTCGCAAGGCATCTTCATAAGAGCGAGCGTTCTGGACGGCGACGGCCAGCTGGTCTGCCAGAGTCTCAAGGACGGCGATGTCGTCTTCGGAAAAGGCGTACAATCCGGTGTCCTGAACGTCGAGCGCGCCAATGACGCGCTCGCCTGCCCGCAACGGGACGGCCAATTGGGAGCGTGTGTCGGGGAGCAGGGGACTGGGCGCAAAATAGGGATCTGTGGTGACATCATGCGCCACGTAATACTCGCCTGAATCGGTCACGAAGCCCAGGATGCTGCGGGCGCCAAGCTCAACTTCAGGCTTCTGGCTGAGGAGCGTTTGTTCGGCCTGGCCGGCGGATTGCCGCAGGCGGGCCGTTTGTCCTTCCCGGTCCATCAGGTAAAGGGAAACGTTGTAGTAGCCGAACCGCTCCTGGATCAAGTGGACGGCGCGCTCGAGCAAGCCGTCGAGATCGAGCAGGCCGGTGGCGACTTTAGCAATGTCGGCCGCAGTTTCCATCTGTGTGGCACGACGCTGAATTTCCTCCATCAGGCGGAGCTGTTCAAGCTGATCGGCCACCTCATCCGCCACCGCCACCAGGATTTCCCGATCCTCGTTGGACCACTTGCCCGAATTGGGTGGCAGGATGTTCATGTTGCCTATGACTTCGCCCCGAAGGGCAATCGGTTGTTCGATAGAAGGTGAATCGTCCGGAGAGGCTTCACTTCCGAATGCGGCGGTCGTCTCCTGGCCCTGGGTTCGGCGGTTGCTGAGCAGCGTTTCCCAGGCTTCGGCCGTCTGGCGCCGATAGAGCAGGTTCACCTGACGCAGACTTTGCTGGGTCTCTTCGAACAGGCGGGCGTTCTCGATGGACACCGCCACCTGGTTTGCGAGGAGCTCCAGCAGCTCAACTTCTTCGTCGGATGGGGTGTGGTCCCCCTCGGATTCGGCGGCGATGACGCCGATCACTTGGCCACGGGAGATCAGCGGCACGGCCAATGATGACCCGAGGATGCCGAGGACAGGATCTTCGGCCAGGACTTTGGCCAGCCGGCTGCGGCTCATCCGCAGGGGTCGGCGTTGCTCGGCGGCCATGCCCAGCAGACCCTGCCCAAAGGGCACGCCCTGCCCTAGCCGGGGCAAGCGGTCCTGGGACCGGGCCGAGGCACTGCGAACGACAATCTCGCCCCCCTCGACCATGCCAAGCGTGACCCGTTCGTAGCCATAAGCGCCTCGAACAAGGCGGGTGACGTCGGCGATGATCTGATCGAAACCCAGTTGCTGGGTGAGCTTCCGGTAGATGTCAAGGGCACGCCTGCGCTGGGCCGCAAGCTCGGTTTCGCGCGAAAGC
>Ga0307417_10000358_pt1 | contig 18864 bp, 17 predicted proteins | sample SalMarWE160210MG_2_FD_202514 | JGI IMG/M metagenome (GOLD analysis project Ga0307417, IMG submission 202514) | Salt marsh sediment microbial communities from the Plum Island Ecosystem LTER, Massachusetts, United States - WE1602-10 | ecosystem: Environmental > Aquatic > Marine > Intertidal zone... | reverse complement strand
CGCATACCGCACTTCCGATGACAGCCAAAAAAAATGAATCCGGTCCGGGGACCGTCCAGATGCCGCCCACTGCAATGGCGGTCAGGGCAAAATTAAATCCGACATACCCTGTGGTCAGTTCCGCCATATTACCGCCGAGCAGCATGTAAACAACGTATCCGGAAACAAAGCCGGTAAATGCCAAAATAAACGCCTGGCGGGAAAAGACCAGAACGCCCACGGCAACCAGAATACCGGCCGGGGTATTGAGCAGAAAAAAAGCCGCGCCCAGGGACCGAAAAAAAAGATCGATAAACGAGGGTAAAACGCCTGAAAGATACGTGACGTCAAAGGGTTTCAGCGTATAAAGCAATCCCTGAAATTTTCTCGCCGCTGCCAGAACCACCCATGTGGTCAACACAAAGGGGATGCTCAGAACCGGAACAAAGAGGTAGTTTTCGAAAACCGATCTCAGCGAAGCCGCAACCAAGACCCCAAGGGCCGTGATGATCAACAGCAGGATGAAAAATGAAATGGTTGCGCTATATGTCATCCCGAGCGCAAGACCGGTCAGCAAACCGTTATATGCAAAATACCCCTGTCGGATCCAAGCATCACGGAAGCTGAACAAACGCGCCCAGAAGTTTGACAGTAAAAGCGCCGTCAATCCTACAGCCCCCTGGACAGGTACCGTAAACGTTGCGGCAATAAAGAATAGACCGACATACCAATGCGCCGAAAAAAAAATCTGCCCGTAGCCTGAAAGCGTTGACGTTATCAGATTCGGCGTCAGCCGCCCGGCGGTACTTTTTTCTCCTCCATTGGATGCCGTCAACGTTTGTCCGTCTTGTTGGATGATTTCACCGCGCATTCATCAACCGCTCCGGAACATGTTCGGGGTTTTTGACCCTATCAAGACTTTCCGCCTCCCGAATAACGTCCACTGACTGGTTTTCACCGACAAGTACCACCGCCGGCCGCATTCTGATAAATTGCATCCACTGGGTGACATTATAGGCGCCGACCGGGTGAATCACCAACGCATCCCCGCTGTCCATCACCGGCAAGTTGACGGCGGAACGAATTACATCGATGTTCATGCAGAGCGGTCCGCAAATCACCGTTTCTTCCATCATGCCCTGCTTTTCTTCCGCCGGCATAACGTCATGTTTGTACCACGCAGATGTAAACAACAGGTTCACGCCGGCATCCACGATCATCGTACGGGATCCGTTGGGAAGTCGCTTGTTGCCGATAACGGTGGTTAAAAGGTAACCGGCTTCGTCAATCAGCGCCCTTCCGGTTTCGAGAATGAGTATTGGAAGCTCGTCCGGCCCAAAACTGTGTTCAAGAAGTCCCGATGTAACGGCATCGGCATAATCATCAATGGTCGGATTGGCTTCTCTTCCGGGTGCATACTGAGCATGCAGTGTATTTTTGGAAGCAAATCCACCGCCCACATCAATATACTCCATGATAAATCCAAAATCTTTATTCAATGTCGCTGCAAATGCGGCCAGTTTGGATGCCTCGGTTCGGTATGCAGCCGGTTCGGTAACAAAGGTGCCGATATGGGAGTGAAGACCTTTGAGCCTTAGTTTTCCGCCGGCCTGAATCCTTCTGACCGCATTCATGGCCTCACCGTTATCGAGGTTAAATCCGAAACGATCCCAACTGGGATAAATGCCGGTGTCCATATTGATGCGAATGCCCACATCAACGGGCTTTCCGACATCTTTTGAGATCTTTTCCAAAAGATAAAGTTCGTCATAGTGATCAATATGGATCCGGGCACCCTCTTGCACGGCGGTATAAAGGGCTGCCTCCGGCTTGTAAGGCCCGTTGTAAATGATTTTCTCACCGGAAATGCCATTGTGTCTGGCCATCTGATATTCAAACTCGCTGACCACTTCGGCCCATGATCCTTCCTGGTGAAATATCCTGCAAACCGCATCGAGATAATTGGTTTTATAAGACCAGGCAAACTGAACTTTGGGATAACGCACGTTAAAAGCATTCAGGGCCCGGCGAAAGTTCATCCGTATGGTTTTTTCACTGAAAACAAAAACCGGGCTGCCGTGATCCCGGATAAGGTCTTTTACCAAAACACCATCGATCTCTTTTTTAATCCTCGATTTCAGCGCTCGACCGAATTTGTTTCCGAAACCGGCCATATGGCGGACAATGGTGGGGCGTTCATATTTTTTTTTGCCCATTCGAATTCCTCTCTATTCTTTTGTCATTTTTCCGATGAGTTCTCCCGCCATCATAATCTCCCGGTATGTTGAAATAGGATAAACATGGTCGATGGAGTTTCTTAAAAACATGGTGCCGGTTTGGCAGGGAGGCAGCTCTTTGACCGGCTCGTTCAATGCCAGCTTAACCGCCGCCCAGGGAAGATTCTGGCCGGCACCGACCGACAGATAGCACCAGGCGGGAAATCTGGGATTGATTTCGATAAGATAATAGTCTCCGGTATCCCTGGATTTGATCATTTCCAGTTCGCACGGCCCCCGCCATTTCAGTTTGGCGATAATATCGCGAACACATCTGTTCATGGCCGAATCATCAATGGTAATTCCCCCCCAGGCCTTTCCTTTTTCGGTCAGTTGTATTTTTTTGATGGGTACCGCCCCTATCAATCCCCCCCGGCCGTCGCCCAGTGCCATAACATCATACTCTTGTCCGACAACATACTCCTGCACCACCACCGGCAATCCCCATTTGGCACTGATTTTCCGAAAATAATATTCGGCGTCCATTGGAGAGTAGGCAATATACGCTTCGTAAAACTGACCCTTGACCATCACCGGAAATTTAAATTTCCGGTCCAGTTCATAAATCGACGTCATGCTGGTGATCGATTGCCCATCAGGGACCGTGATTCCCATCTCTTTAAGCCGTTCAAAATACACCTTTGACCGGACATTAAGCCCTTGGGCGGACGGCAAAAATGATCTAATTCCCAATCTTTCCAGTTCCCCGCTTATCCGAATATAGGCATCGAGTTCCGAATCCAGGGTCGGGATAATAACATCAAGCCGGATCTTTGAATGAATTTCCTTGATCCGTTCCAGAAGACGGTCGGCCCCCTGTGTAGGATACGGCATCAAAAAAACATTCTCGCAGACGCCTTGCATGTAAATGCCCGGATCAAGCGGGTCAAAGGCCAGACCCGTTATGATGCCATCGAATTCCGGGCTCTTCCGAATCGACCGAATTACCGGTACGCCCGGTCCGGGATTATCGTTGGCATTCAGCCCGCTGACCGCAATACTAAGCCCCTTTTTCTTCATGTAATCCTCAACGTTCTATCGCCCGGTTCAGGCCAGAATCATTCAAAATTCAGGAGACAATTTCCTGTTCGGAAAGAAAATGATAAAACTGTTCCAGGTCTCTAGAAAAGATATCTTCAGATACATCATATTCTTCGATCACTGCTGCAACAATTTGATCAAAAGAATATTTTTCGATTATTTTTCTTAATATAAACGCGCCGACGGAATTCAAGGTATATGTATGCCCTGATGTCGGATCAAAAAGAAATCCGTCGTCGCTTAATGCCAGATGCGACAGGTTTTGTCCGGCCATTGCAATCTCCTTCTGTATGAAAGATATTTAAAGCAAGCCTTGTGCCAAAATAAAACGACAGGCCGGTTATACCACAATTAACCGAATTTATACAAATTAATTTTCTTTTGTGCATGGCTTTTTAACTGACTTGAAAAACAGCCCGGCCGGCCGGATATTTTTTATCCGGCAAGCCATATCAATACCGTCAAAGTGGATAATTTCTACCCAATTCCAAATTTTTCCGTATAAAATTTTACCGATTACAGGAAATTAAAAATGTTCAATACCAATAATATACATTTAATTAGACGGTTATAGCTATATGCCACAATGTGGCATAATTCTTGCTTAAATTTAAAGCAAAAGAAATTATCAAGGAGGCTACCATGGAGAAATCAATATCCCCGAAACAAGTCTTCATCGACCCGGTCTGTCTTATGAAAGTGGCGCCGGACAAAAGAGACTTCACGTTTACGTATAAGATGCGTACCTACTATTTTTGTGCAGAGGCGTGCCGGAAAGCGTTTGAATTAAATCCGGACAAGTATCTGGCGTCAAAAGCTTCAAAGCCTAAAGGATGGTGGGGACGTTATCTGGATAGACTGAATAAGGCTACCGGCGGTCAACCACCTGAATGCTGTTCACATCATCCACCAAAAACACATTAAAAATATAGGGATTTTTGAAAAGGAGGTGAAAACGATGAGACGATTTATGTTTCCTTTTTACTCACCTTTGATGTTTCCTGCATAACTTTTGGATACTTTTTATCCATCTTGTTTGGTGCATTCTAAATCGAATCCCCCTTTCAAGCTTGAGCTTCAAAAATATCTGCTTATATTTCTATATGATGCAAATTGTTGCTGCACAGTGGCATATTGTTTGCTCTTACTGAAAGCAAATCAACGAGTGGTCTTTAGTGAGGTCCACCGTAATTTAAAAAAACAAATAAAAAAGGAGACATTATCATGAAAAGATTAACCGGGATCGTGGGTATAACATTACTCAGCGCGCTTCTCTTTGTGCCGGCAGCTGTCTGGGCTCATGGCTGGGGATATGGCGGCGGTCATATGATGGGTAACTGGGGCGCAGGCCCCGGCTATTATGGCCGGTATAATAACGGCTATACCACGATGAGCAGCAAACAGCAGGAGCAATTGGCTGACTTGAATCAAAAATTTTTCAATGAAACCCGACCGCTTCGCGAAAAGTTATGGTCAAAATCCACCGAACTCAACGCACTTTTGTCCGAGACAAACCTTGACACCGGCAAAATTGACAAAGTCCAAAAGGAGATTTCCGATCTTCGGGCAAAACTCGATGAAAAGGCCGTCAATCATCAAATTGAAGCCCGCAAAATTGCACCGGATTCTTGGTATGGCAACAGATACGGCTATGGTCCCATGATGGGCGGTTACGGCATGGGGAGATACGGCATGGGTTACGGGATGCACGGATACGGCATGGGCGGATATGGCATGGGTTACGGGATGCACGGATACGGCATGGGCGGATATGGCATGGGTTACGGTCCCGGCGCATGCTGGAACTACTAAACTTCTAAAACACGGGGGTAGAAAAAACGCTACCCCCGTTAATAACAACAGTTCTTCCGGAAGTCTTAAAACTCACCGGATTCAAGATGATGTTCCGGCAGTAGACCACGAGAGTATTAACACGGTTTCATTTTAAATCGACGGTATTAGCGGTGCGTCATGTGTCTATAAGTAGAAAGATGAAAAATCAGTTTTCATTTTTCTTATAAATCATCAATAAATTGTTAATAAGGAAATTCATTATGAAAAAGACAATACTGCTTTTGATTGCAACTGTATTTATCGGATTCACCTTCTATTCTGTTGAGGGGAATGCACAGATGGGACGGGGATACGGTCCCGGCTACGGGATGGGCTCAGGTATGATGGGGCAAGGAAATAATTCCGGGTATGGTATGGGACAGGGAATGATGGGCTCCGGCAATGGATACGGTCAGCAGAATGGACCGCAATACGGCCGCCAGTATCAGCAGCCCCGGCAGACACCTTTGGATCGGAATCAGGCCAAACAGGAAGTTGAAAATTACCTGAGATCCAGAAGAAATCCCAACCTGCAACTCGGAAAAATCGAGGAAAAAGGTAATGCTTATCAGATCAATATCGTAACCAAAGACGGATCCCTGGTAGATAAAATTCTGGTGGACAAAAATACGGGCTGGATGAACTCTTCATATTGATTAAAAGGAGATAAAAATCATCCGATCGAAGGATCTTAAAAGCTGATTTGCTTATTTCCCCAATCGGGTCAAAGCCCGATTAGATGCGGTAATATCGTGTCCTTATTTATTTTGAACACGGGTGCTGTTTAAAGTATAGTGAATTGGCGATATGCCATGGAAGAATCTCAAAAAAACAAGGTCACGACAGTTTTAATTCCGATGAAGTTGGTTTTGCTTCGATCCAACGGACAATGTCGCCGGAAAGGTGTTCTTCTTTCAGAATTTGCCAACCGGCTTTTTCGATATTGCCCATTGTCCTCCGGTTGATATTGGCGCCCATCATTCGTACCACCATGGGATTAACCATATCAAATAACAGCCCCAACAGCACATTACCGGGCCTCATGTGCTCAAGGAGCAAAAGTTTTCCATTGGGCAAACCGATACCGCTCCAGGGGTGCTTCCATAAAATCATAAAAAAAAGATAGTCGGTCATATCGCTTACGGGTAACGATCGTTTTGGATGGCTGCCTCATGAATCGATTATCCTTTGCTCATCAGCTTAATCCATAAACATACATATTATTCTATCATTAAAAAATTATGTTGAGCAATTATAAATTCATAACCTGATTAAAGATGCGTTTTTTTGATTTACGATTTCCCTTTTAATCACATTGCTCTCAATGAAGATATTTGACGCTGCGGCTGAACATGTGATTGTCCATGTATCATTATTAACCACTTTTGATCTTTTCTTTATGAAAACTGGATACTTTATACCCTTTTTGTATTGTTCATCTCAAAGTAAATTCTCCCTCCAGGAATGAATATAAAAAGTAATATATTGACATTTCAACAAGATACAAAATTATATTACAATGTGGCATATTGCTTGCAATATGCTGTGTAAAACAACAAATAGCCTTTAACTACTCTATGGTATTGGTAAAAAAAAATAACAAAAGGAGACATCATCATGAAAAAATTAACCGGGATCGTTGGAATCACATTACTCAGCGCGCTTCTTATTGCGCCGGTAGCTGTCTGGGCTTTCGGTTGGGGAAGAGGCGCCAATCATATGACGGGTTACCGGGACGCAGGCCCCGGCCATTATGGTCAGTATAACAATAATTATACCACGCTGAGCAGCAAACAGCAGGAGCAATTGGCTGACTTGAATCAGAAATATTACAATGAAACCAGGTCGCTGCGCGACAAACTGTGGTCAGAATCTAATGAACTCAATACACTTTTGTCCGAGGCAAACCCTGACACCGCCGAGGTAGCCAGACTCCAAAAGAATATTTCCGATCTTCGGGCAAAGCTTGATGAAAAGGTCATCAATCATGAAACGGAAGCCCGCAAAATCGCGCCGAATAATTGGTACGGCAATGGGTACGGTTATGGTCCCATGATGGGTGGTTATGGCATGGGTTACGGCATGAGCCGATACAGCACAGGTTACGGTTCCGGCACGTGCTGGAACTAAATTTCTAAGCCGGAGGTAAAAAAAGCCTCTACCTCCGGCAACAATAAAATTAAGGACACCGATTATGAACGCCTATATTTAAACTTAACAGCAGCGTTCGACACGTCCCTTCCTGGACTTGCTATTTGATTATGCAGTATTATAGTATTAGAAGAAAGGATTTTAATATTACATATTAGGAGAGTTTAAATGAATATTTTATCATTCTATTTTATAAGTATACTGATGATGAGCGGTTTAATGATTATTTTATACAGAAGCCGTAAAACCTTCCAGAAAGCGCATGTTGAGCTAACGGAAAAATCTCGAAATAAAGCTGATCGTAAGCGTCGTTGATGTAAAAGAGGAGGGCTTTTTTAAAAAATTTTAAATCATTCGAGGATACTTTTTCAAGAAACCACTGAAAATCAATAAGACCCACCTTTGCAAGCTTGAATAAAAATAAATTCAATCAATTCATTTTTTATTAAAGGAGTTCACTATGAAAAAGATCATACTGCTTTTGTCTGCAACGATATTTATCGGATTTACGCTCTTTCCTGTTGCGGGGATTGCACAAATGGGACAAGGATACGGTTACGGCTACGGGATGGGGCCCGGCATGATGGGACAGGGATACGGTCCCGGCTACGGAATGGGGCCCGGTATGATGGGGCCCGGATACGGTTACGGATATGGAATGGGGCCCGGTATGATGGGACAGGGATACGGTCCTGGCTACGGAATGGGCCCGGGTATGATGGGACCCGGTTATGGGTACGGCCAACAGTATGGTCCACAATACGGCCGGCAGTATGGCCCGCAATACGGGCGCCAGTATCAGCAGTCCCAAAAGCCTTTGGATCGAAATCAGGCCAAACAGGAAGTAGAAAATTACTTGGGTTCCATGAGAAATCCCAATCTGAAACTCGGGAAAATCGAGGAAAAAGGGAATAATTATCAAATCAATATCGTAACCAAAGACGGTTCCCTGGTGGATAGAATTCTTGTGGACAAAAACACGGGCTGGATGCGCTCGGCTTATTGATTTCAAAAAAAGAAGATTAACCAGGAGCTCTTTTCACGATCCGTGTGACCCGAAGCGTCAGGGCGTTTTTCGTTTCCATGCGGTTGGAAAAAAGACGCGTGATCATAAAGCCGGCGCCCAGACCGATTGCGGAAAACAAAAATATCCCCAAATTCGGATTCAATCCCACGAGGGTGGAAAGACTGTTACCCGAAAACGCGCCGATAAGAAGTCCGATAACCGGAACCATGTAGACCATAAAAACGCATTTCAGTTGGGTCTTGGTGTTAAGAAAAAGCTCGACTTCATCCCCTTTCCGGGCATCGGCAAGATTTCTGGCCTTAACCAGCATCCGGTCCCCGCCTTCGATGGTATGGCAGTGATCTTTGTGGCCGCAATGGGCACAGGCGCTCTTTCGCTGGGTCTTCACCCACACCCATCCGTCTTCTACGGTTTCAACGATACCGGTTTCCTGGGACATGATCACTCCTTTTGAATCCAAAACTGAAATGGACCGGCCGGAAAGATAGCTCTTTCATAATTGTTTACCCGACCGTATGCACTTTTCCGGGCAGGTAGAATCTTCCTTCTCTTTTCACGAGAAGAAAGCTCCGCCTGCCGGCTAAATGTAAACCTCTATTCCTTTAGCCTCTATTTGTTAAGGTATTTTTCAGGGTCTTTTGAGAATGCTTCCTTGCAGCCGGTTGCACAGAAATAATAGGTTTTACCTTTATATTCGTAAGTCGCTGCCGCTTTATTTTCGTCGACATTCATTTTGCAAACAGGATCAACAGCCATTTAAATCACCTCCTTTTTAAGCTTCGGTTAAAAGCTTTCTTCGAACCTCAGCAGTCTTTCCTCCCATTCCGCTGCGGTATCTTCCCTGTCAAGGGCCAAAGCAGGGGCTCGAAATCGTCTCAACCTCAGGGCATTGGATACCACCGTCACCGAGGAAAGCCCCATAGCCGCAGCGGCAAAGATGGGGTTAAGGAGTATGCCGAAAAAGGGGAAGAGAACCCCGGCGGCCACCGGAATCAGGATCGTGTTGTAGGCAAACGCCCAGAACAGGTTCTCCTTGATGTTCCGGATCGTGGCCCGGCTCAGTGCAATGGCCGTCAACACGCCGCGCAGGTCCCCGCTGATCAGGACAATGTCGGCCGACTCTATGGCCACATCGGTTCCCGTGCCGATGGCAATGCCCACATCGGCCTGGGCTAGTGCAGGGGCATCGTTGATGCCGTCGCCCACCATGGCCACCTTTTTGCCCTCGGCCTGGAGTTTTTTCACCTCATCGGCCTTTCCATCCGGAAGCACTTCGGCCAAAACCCTGTCAATACCGATCTGCTTTGCAATGGCATCGGCGGTTCTCTTGTTGTCGCCGGTAATCATAGCCACTTCGATGCCCATTTTGTGCAGCGCTTCCACAGCCGCCTTTGAATTCTCCTTCAGGGTATCGGCCACGGCCACGATGCCGGCCGGCTGATTGTCCACGGCAACGAACATGGGCGTTTTGCCCTGGTTGGAAAACTCCTCGGCTTTTCGCTCAAGATCCTCAAGCGCGATATTCCGGTCCCGCATCAGCTTCACATTGCCCAAAAGCACAGATTTCCCTTCGATGGTCGCCTCGATACCGTGACCGGCAATGGCGTTAAAGTTCTCGGGACTCATGAGAGGGAGGTTCTTCTCCATCGCCTGATTGACAATGGCTTCACCCAGCGGATGCTCGGAACCCTTTTCAGCGGAAGCGCTGTAGCGGAGAATCTCCGCTTCCTTGAAATCACCGAAAGCCGCGATATCCGTCACGGACGGCTTGCCCTCGGTCAGCGTGCCGGTCTTGTCCAGCACGATGGCCTTCAGCTTGTGGGCCGTCTCCAGAGCCTCACCGCCCCGGATAAGGACACCGGATTCAGCGCCTCTACCCGTACCCACCATAATGGAAGTCGGTGTGGCCAATCCCAGGGCGCAGGGACAGGCGATAATCAGAACGGCCACAAAGTTGAGCACCGCGTAAGTCAGTGCCGGTGCCGGACCGAAAAAATACCAGACCACAAAGGTAATCAACGCAATGCCGATCACCGTCGGCACGAAGTATCCCGCGATAATGTCCGCAAGTCTTGCAATGGGCGGCTTGGATCCCTGGGCCTCTTCCACCATTTTGATGATCTGGGACAGCATGGTATCCTTGCCGACCTTGGTCGCTTCGAATGTGAAGGTTCCGGTCTTGTTGATGGTGGCGCCGATCACGGCGTCACCGGCATTTTTTTCCACCGGGATGGATTCACCGGTCACCATGGATTCGTCCACCGCAGAATGTCCGTCTTTAAGGATACCGTCCACCGGGATCTTTTCTCCGGGCCGGACCACCACGCGGTTGCCGATTTCGACCTCTTCCACGGGGATATCCGCCTCTTGGCCGTCTCTGACGACCCGAGCGGTTTTGGCTTGAAGACCGATCAGTTTTTTAATGGCCTCAGAGGTCTGCCCCTTGGCCCGCGCCTCCAGAAGCCTGCCCAGCAGAATAAGCACGACGATGGCGCCGGCGGTATCAAAATAAACCTCGGCCACCAATCCCTGGACTGAAAAGAGATGGGGAAAGAACATTGCCGTTACACTGTACAGGTAGGCTGCCGACGTGCCCACGGCAATCAGGGTGTTCATATCCGCCGACCCGTGTTTGGCACTCTTCCATGCACCGGTGTAAAACTGCCATCCCACCCAAAACTGAATGGGGGTTTGGAAAAGAAGCTGCAAGTAAAAATTAGTTTCCCGGCCCAGGTCATACAGCCGGTCGAGTCCCAGGACTTTCCAATAGGCCAGCAAAAACACCGGCACCACCAGGGTAAGACCGGTGATAAACTTTCGTTTCAGCTTTTTAAATGCGGCCTCGCGGGCGGTGCGTTCCTGGTCCACGACATCTTCTTTTTCAACCTGCCCGGTGTCCAGGATCTCGTAACCCGCATCCTTAACGGCCTTTTCGAAATCACCCAGGGAAACCGTTCCGGGAACGTACTGCACGCTGGCTTTTTCCGTGGCAAAATTCACGCTGGCCTTTATCACTCCTTCCAGTCCGCCGAGGGCGCTCTCCACCCTTTTGACACACGAAGCGCAGGACATGCCGTGGATCGGCAGGGTTATTTTCTCCATCCCCGCCCCATAGCCCAGATCCTTGACGGTTCCGATCAGGTCTCCCAGATGAACGCGGGAAGGATCGAATGTCACGGTGGCTTTCTCCGAGGCAAAGTTGACTTTGACATCTGAAATGCCGTTCATTTTCGACAGTCCTTTTTCGACTCTGGTCACGCAACTGGCACAGCTCATTCCCGTTACCGGAAAATCAACTTTTTTAAGATTTTCTTCAGGTTCCATGGATTTCGTCCCCCCTTCCCCGATGATGCCCACATACTTGTCCGGGGAATCGTCGAATTTTTGTTTACAGGCCTCGCTGCAAAAATAGATAAAATCGCCTTGATGCACGCTCATGGCTTCCGCCCGAGGGATCGAAACGCGCATGCCGCAAACCGGATCTGTCGCGTCTCCCCATTGTTTGCTGTTTCGGATAAATTTTTGGGGGTCTTTTTCAAAGACCTCTTTGCAATAATCGGCACAAAAACTATATTCATCTCCCGCGTAGGTCGTTCTGGCCGGCGCCGAATCCGGACTCACGATCATTCCGCATACTAAATCAGTGGCCATATCGTTCACCTCCTTCACGGGTCGCTCTAATTATCAAAAGCCCTTGATTTACTTGTCTTTATTAAAAGTTTGCTCTATAGTTAGGGTAAGCCAGAAAGAACAAATGTCAAGGCATTATCCAATGATAGTTTTAGCTTCATTCAATGCTTTTTTTGATATAGACGTTCGCTTTAAGCTGCTGGTCTTTTTCGACCGACAGCACGGTATATGGATCTTCCCGAAGGTCGATGACGTCTTCCTTCGAACTTTTGGAATGTTGCGCCTAAATTCCGGCATTTTTTCATATTCCATCAATTATTAATGCAAATATTAATGCAAATAATATGCCACATTGTGGCATATTTAGCTCAGATCTCAATAACTATTTGATTATTAAATTCATTCCTGCTTGAAGGGCCGCCGGATATACACCCATCATCACACCGACAGGGTAGAATGCATCCAGACTCCCCGGCGCAACACATTATGAAATGGATACTTTCTATCCATCCGGACCGCTTTTAGAAATGAAATATAGATTAGAATTATTGGGGCAGGAGATGGCATAATATTTGCCATGTTACTTTGCTGTATTACTATGCAGAAGTAACCCCAAAAAAGTCTTTTCGACCGATATCGGCGTTGAGCTCTCGTATCAAGTCCTCGACATACTTGAGTATGCCAGTGGGTTGATCCTCGTCCTCGTCTTGATCTCGAACGAAAATCCGAATTTTGAGATAACTTCTAGTAACAATAACAATGCGATGAAAAATGGAGAGATAATGACACATGTCTGTTAACGATAGGTTGATAAAAGGGTCCGTTATACTTTTCTATTTCTTGATCGGACTGGAAATTGTCATTATGATCAGCCCTTTTGCGGGTTTTTTCTATGCCGGCTACGGACCGGTGCTCAACATTCTTTACGACATCAAAGCCACCTCATGGTTAACCGGATTTTTTCTGCCCCATGCCGTTATCGCCAGGAATGACCTGCTCAATTTTTTGAATGGACTGGGACGTTCTCTTTTCTCTTTCGGCCTCATTGCTTTTTTTATTGGCGCCGTGCAAATTTACTCGGCAAAATTCCGGCGTAAAGGGGTCGTCTCCTCCATATTGTATCGTTGGGTGCGTCATCCGCAATATCTATTTCTCGCCATATCAGGATTGGGGCTGTTGCTGTTCTGGCCACGATTTATCATTCTTATTCTTTATATCAGCATGCTGTATGTCTACTACCTTCTGGCCAAAAACGAAGAGGATAGAATGCTGAAACAACATGGCGACAGCTACGCTGCATACATGCAGCGTACGGCCATGTTCATACCCGGAAAACCCGGCCAAAAAGGTTTTCTGGTCCATTTGATGCCTGTGCACTATAGGATGCAAGGCCTTTTTGTAGCGCCATTTAACGCAGGAATTGCCCCTGGAAGAATATCAACATGGAAGAATGTTGTGGATTTTGTTTTTCCGTCTCTCAGCCTTTTCCGTCATAAAAAAATGATGGGGAAGATGAATAGCGACGATGTCCTCTTGATCTTTTCGCAACTCACATGGCCTGATGGAGAATACGCACCTTACATTTATTTTGGCCATTTATTTTCTCCCTTTTCCAAAACACTACACGCTTCATGAAACTGCCTTTATTCCGCGTGATGATTCATTTCGACGGCACGCAGGTTCCGGACGGTATTGTCGAGTACCGCTTTTTGCCACTCATGATGAAATCCGTGAGATTCGGTGATTGAAACAAAATCCGCGCTCACCAGATCGACTCTCGATACACAGGTTCGTATGAAAGCGCGAAACCGCTGTTGAAGGATATCACGAATCTCTTGATGGAGGGAATTGTACAGGGCGTCATCCACATCGGTAACATCGAAAAAATCGGCAATTTTTTGAATAATTTTACGTCGGTTGGCTGCGGGGTCGTCCTGTTTTTCAAAAGCATCGAGCAAATGTCCGGTCGACACCGCGATGCTGTGAAGCACCGCATACCGGAATCGCTGCAGCTGCTTTTCCGGCCAGAATATACGATTACGGTCCATGCTCAGCGTACACCTGTCCGCTCCGATCAGATTGATCCGGCCGACAACATATCGTCTGGCTTTTTGCGGCAGAAGATATTCTACCTGGGTAACGAAGATGCCGTCCTGGAAAATCGACAGTCCCCCCACCGAGGATTCCAAATCCCAAAGAGTCCCCTGGGTTCCGCGAGTCCGCAGAAGTAAATTTCCTTTTGAATTCGGCAAATGGATACGCGCGGGGAAATTGAGCATCGATGGGCTCGAATCAAAAAAGTCCAGCTTCTCGCCGCCGATGGCAACGGTGCTGCCCTGTTCATCGATGTAATCGATCGGGATGGGGACGAAACGAAGATTCGATTTCAGATAGCTGAGATATTCCATCTCCCGCCAGGCTTTATCCCGCGGTGGTTTCAGTGTCAGGACGACTTCGGTCCCGACGGGAAAGTCTTCTTCCAACGGCCGGATATCGAAATAATCCTTGAAATCGGCAATGGTGATGACCAGCCCCTTTCCGGAAAGCTTTCGCGTGCGGATACGGATCCGTTCCGCCACTAAAAAAGTGGACAGGAATCCGATACCGAAGGTACTGATAAAGGAAAACCGCAGGTCGGACGACCCCACGGCATCGCTGAATTCATCCGACCGGTAAAAGGATATGCCGATGTTCATGAAATACTTCTCCAGCCACTGCCGATCCATGCCAATTCCATTGTCTTTTATGGATATACGATTCTCGGACTCACGAAAAGATATGGTGATGGACGGAGACACGTCAGGATCGAAAAGCTTTCGAAGGTTGCAGGCATCGACGGCGTTTTGGACCAGTTCACGCAAAAATACGCGTTTGTCGGTATACAGTCTGTTACCGGCAAACAATTCCAGTGCCGCTGATGTATCCACCGTAAATTTCAGATCAAGGGGTTCATACCCCTCGGCATCGATCTCAATGATTGCCTTGACATATAAAAAGCGAGGTCGAACAGATCTGTTCAGACGATCGAGAAATCGATTGATGGCGATTTCATAATGTTTCAGTGCCCGATGGACTTCTGCATCCCGGCACTTGCATTGAATTCGTATAGCTGTGGGGATATCCGAATGAGGTCCTATGTCTTCGACGGAAAAAAGCCTGGGCAACTGCGATCGGTTGTCGGTTGTCGGTCCGAGAATATGATGGCAGATTCTGTCCAGGGTTTTATGATGCAGGAGATCCAGCCGCTCAGCGAGTGCAATTATGGCGCTAAGCAGATCGATGCGAATCTCCCCGTATGGATCGAACCAACGGGATTCATGAGCACCGGTACCATTTTCCGAAATAGTGTCGCAGGCAAGGATTATTTCGTCGATGATCGGCATCAGGCCATTGTTCGTGATACCCGGAAAGTTTCGATGTTCTCTTTTGATCTCTTTGAGATACACCGATGCCACCATAAAGAAAATATTCCAGGCATTACGGTAAAGCGCATTCTTTTGCTCTTGGTCTATCAGCCAGCTTTCGAGCATCGTGAGCATCCGTTCAGAGCTGCCAAAAGGCATAGATGAAGTCTTCTCCGAGGCCGGCATTTTTCCCACTGCCGAGCGAATCCGGTTGATCTGGCCGCACTGCTCGGGATCTAGCATAGAGCAATATGGGAATGGTTCGAAGTGCATGACGATCCCGGATATGGAATGGTTATTGATGATTCATAAAAACTATCGTGACAGATCTTTCTTTTTCGTCTCAAACTCTTCTTTATCGATCTCTCCCCTGGCATAGCGTTCTTTCAAAATTTCAAGGGAACGGTTTCCGCCGCTCCCGGTCGTTTTATTATGGCCGGTAGACTGAATCAGCCACTTGATAAGAAATACCAGTCCCACAATAATCAGAATCCAAAAGACGATCATTAATATGCCGCCAAACCATCCCATACCATAGCCGCCCATCATCCCGGATCCCATTCCCCATCCGCCATATCCGCCATACCCTCCGTAGCCGCCCGGCTGGGCGAGTGCCGGTGTCCCGGTTAATAGGATCGAAAAAAACGGCACGAATGCCGTAATATAGATGAATAGCGTTTTTACGGGTTTCATTTTACACCTCCTGATATTTTAACCCCCGATAAAATTAACATCGAGATTGATATCGTGATAGAGCAATCTTTGTGCCACTGCGCTTTAATATAATCCCGCGAAGCGTTGTGAGCTGCCGATGCCAATAAATATATGGATAAATTTCACGAGTGTCGAGCCCGGTGCTCGTTGTTGTCGTTCGGGAAATGGGTATTTTTTATCCATTTGGCCCGATTTCGCCTGAAAATATGGATACTTTCTATCCACCCCGCCTTCTTACCATACTCTCGAAGGTCTCATTTTGCTTTGGTGATAAATTTGTTGCGGATATTTATCTTCATTTATTCAAACGGTTAGCCATAACTTTTTTTAAGCGATGATATCGGCATATGATTTGCTCTAAAACATATACGGATCAAAGTTGATCGTCTTGTAAAAAGTCAAAAAGAATGGCTATTATATGAGTGTGTTTATTTTTTCGTGTTTCGTGTTTGATATTCTAATAATTTGGTATTAAAATATATTTTTCAGTTAAAACATTAGACGCTAAACACCAAATACTTCATGAATCGGACTTTTTAAGAATCCATGAATGTTGTAAATCTATCAAAAGAAAAAGGAAATGAGCATCAAATTCAACTTCAAAGACAATAAAAACAGGCTTATCGCCAAATTGCTAACAAAATATCCGTCGTTGGTCCGAAAATGGGCGCATCGTTCAAAATTCATAGAATTCTCCGATACGCCATGGACTCAATTTGAAAAAGACATATCAACTTGCCGCCTGGCTTTGGTGACCACCGCGGGCGTACATCTTGCGTCTCAAAAACCATTTGATATGAAAAACCCTGCAGGTGACCCGACATTTAGAGAAATTCCGGCAGACACAAAACCTGCAGATTTAACAATTACGCATAATTACTACGACCATGCCGATGCCGATCAAGATGTCAATATTGTCTTTCCGATAGAACGGGTTCAGGAACTGGCGCAATCCAAAGAAATCGGCCAAGTCAACTATCGACACTTTTCTTTCATGGGACACATCATGCAGCATCATATTCAAACGCTCATGAAAGAAACCGCGCCACGCGTGGCAGCGGCATTAACATCGGATAACGTCGATATCGTGATTTTAACGCCTGCCTGAGGGATTTGTAATCAGTCCGTGGGGCTGATCCAGCGGGCCATAGAAGCATCAGGAATCGCCACCATATCCATAAGCCTGTCCAAAAACATCAGCCAAAAGGTGTTGCCGCCGCGGACCGTTTACACGGGTTTACCGCTCGGACACCCCATCGCTTTTCCAGGGGAAATTTTTCGTCAAAAACAGATCCTGCGCATCCTATTGAGGTATCTCAAAGAAATGAATTCACCCGGCACCATTACAGACCTTGACTTGACAAAAGGCAGCGACCGCTCGGTAACATGCGATGTCTGCATGGTGGATTAACACAAGTAAAATTGACAGCTCACCGATTAAATGCTTTTTGAAATTATTATGGATAATCTTTCTTCACAATCCACTCGAATTTTCAAAACCGGTTATGTTCTCAACGAGAAATGGGTAATCATCGAATTCATCAGTAAAGGCGCCATGGGAGAAGTCTACCGCGCCCACCAATTGAACCTGAAACGGGATGTGGCCATAAAGGTTATTTCTCAGGAAATGCTCAAATCTTTCAAAGACGATACCGAAGAAACCGAAACCACCCGTTGGAGAACTCAAGACCGAAAGCAAAAATGCGAAGCATCCGGGACAAGAAAGCATCTATGCAGATTCGTCTAAAGAGAATATTTTCTACCCGAGCTTGGTGGTGGCCGCGTCGCAGCGTCCCGACCAACCCTTTAAAAATTTCCGGTATCCATGGGAAGCTTTCTCCGACGTCGGCTTCCGATGTGCCGTCAGCCCGGGAAATGAATACTGACCCGTCTTTGTTTTGTCTCCTCGTCCGTTACCCGTCTGAATGGAATTATAATTTTGAGCCTGGATCTTGACAACCTTTTAAAAAGTACCACTTTGTACTAAACTCAGCCTTGAAAATAAATGATTGATATGGCATTTCGAGAGTTTAGATAAATGCTTTCAACGGGTATATGCCTTAGGAAAGATGCGGGGGCTTCATGAAAAAATTATTAACGGCGATTGCTGTTTTGGCCTGTTATGTCGCAGTACCGGCCTGGGGATATAATGCCGAGCATTTTTTTAAATTGGGTCTGGACAGCAATCTGGCGAATACCAAAATCAACTATTTTACCAGAGCCATTGAATTGAATCCTGAGTTGTCTTCCGCCTATGAAGAACGGGGGATGCTCTACTATTTTCAGGGACATTACACGAAAACGATTCGTGATTTTCTGAAAGTTATCGAGTTGAGCCCTGACGATGCAAATGGATACACCATGCTGGGGGTGGCATATCTTAAAAAAAACAATTATAATCCGGCAGTGTCCAACTTGACTCGAGCCATTGAATTGAAACCTGAGTTTGCTAAGCCATATGGATATCGCGCGGAAGCCTATCGTTTCATGGGAATGTTGGACCTTGCAGTTCGGGACGCCACCCGTGCCATTGAAATCGGCGGTAAAAAACGGGTCATCGGCAAAGCGTATTCGACACGATCCAAGGCTTACAAGGCACTTGGAGAGAAGGAAAAAGCCGAGGCTGATTTAAAAAAAGCGGTGAACATGGATCCGGCATATGATATCTATGAATATTTTACTACCACCGAATATCTTGCAGATTCCGCCGGCCGGTCAGGCAGTGTGAAAGGCATTGGATGGATGGGAGCCGCCGGCATGATTGCCATCGCGTTTGTGCTGATTTTTAAACTGACGCTGCCGCCGCCTA
>Ga0307417_10000356_pt1 | contig 18923 bp, 15 predicted proteins | sample SalMarWE160210MG_2_FD_202514 | JGI IMG/M metagenome (GOLD analysis project Ga0307417, IMG submission 202514) | Salt marsh sediment microbial communities from the Plum Island Ecosystem LTER, Massachusetts, United States - WE1602-10 | ecosystem: Environmental > Aquatic > Marine > Intertidal zone... | reverse complement strand
ACGACTACAAGACGGTCGCCGACCGCGTGAACCGCATCGCCAAGGGCCTGCAGGATATGGGCATCGGCCCCGGCGACAGCGTCGGCCTGCTGCTGCCGAACTGTCCCTACTACGTGCTGTTCTACTATGCGATCCTGCGCATCGGCGCGACGGTGGTGAACTACAACCCGCTCTACGCGAAGCGCGAGATCGCGCGGCAGATCATCGATTCCAAGACGCGAGTCATGGTGACGCTCAATCTCAAGACGCTGTACCCGAAGATCGCCGACCGGCTGCAGGACAGCCCGCTGGAAAACATCGTCATCTGCCGCATGCGCGAGATCCTGCCCTTCCCGAGCAGCCTGTTCTTCACCTTTGCGCGACGCAAGGAAATCGCGGCGATCCCGACCGACGAGCGCCACATCGCCTACGACCGCCTGATCGACAACAAGGGCGACGTCGTCCCGGCAACGATCGACCCGGTGGAAGATATCGCGGTGCTGCAATACACCGGCGGCACCACCGGCACGCCGAAGGGTGCGATGCTGACGCATGCGAACCTCTACGCCAACGCGGTGCAGACCGGGATGTGGGCCGTCACCGCCAAGCGCGGCCAGGAGCGTTTCCTCGGCGTGCTGCCGCTGTTCCACGTCTTCGGCATGACCGGCGTGATGAATACCTGCCTGCACTTTGCGGGCGAGCTGATCCTGCTGCCGCGCTTCAGCACGGCAGAGGTGCTGGAAACGATCGACGAGCAGAAGCCGACCGTGTTCTGCGGCGTGCCGACCATGTTCTCGGCGATCAACGGGCATCCCGATCTCGAAAAATACGACCTGTCGAGCCTCGAGCTCTGCATCTCCGGCGGCGCGCCGCTGCCGTTGCAGATCAAGGAGCGGTTCGAGGCGCTGTCAGGCTGCACGCTGGTCGAGGGTTACGGGCTGACGGAATCGAGCCCGGTCTGCACAATCAACCCGTTCCAGGGCGCGAACAAGTCCGGCTCGGTCGGGCTGCCGCTGCCGGGCACGGTGATCGACATCGTCGACCGCCAGAGCCCGGAAAAGGTGCTCGGCCCCAATGAACACGGCGAGATCTGCATCACCGGTCCGCAGGTGATGGCGGGCTACCTCAACAAGCCGGGCGAGAACGCGGACACGCTGCGCGGCGCGCGCCTGCGCACCGGCGATGTCGGCTACCTCGACGACGACGGCTACCTCTTCATCATCGACCGCATCAAGGACCTGATCCTGAGCGGCGGATTCAATGTCTATCCGCGCATGGTCGAGGAAGCGCTTTACGAGCATCCGGCGGTGGAGGAAGCGGTCGTCTGCGGCGTGCCACACGCGCATCGCGGCGAGATCGTCAAGGCATACGTCAAGCTGAAGCCGGGCGCCGCGCTGAGCGCCGCCGACCTGCGCGCCTTCATGAAGGAGCATGTCGCGAGCTTCGAAGTGCCGTCGAAGATCGAGTTCCGCAACAGCCTGCCGAAGACGCTGATCGGCAAGCCGTCGCGCAAGGAACTGATGGCCGAGGAACAGCGCAAGACTGCCGGCTTTGCGCCGGACGACAACGACCTGCCGGATGCGGCGACGGGTTGACCCCCGGGTTCCCCGCGGCAGGCCCATCGACCCGGGCGCGCCGCATGAGGAGTGGTGAAGGATGAGTGGATTTTTCATCGGACTGCGCAGGCGCACGATCAGCGCGCCGCTGCTGAGCTGGTACCGCAAGGTCCTGCCGCCGATGTCGAACACCGAGCGCGAGGCGATCGAGGCCGGCACGGTGTGGTGGGATGCCGACCTGTTCTCCGGCCGGCCCGATTGGGAAAAGCTGCGCGCCCTGCCCCGCCCGACGCTCAGCGCGGAAGAGCAGGCGTTCGTCGATGGCCCGACGGACGCGCTCTGCCGCATGCTCGACGACTGGCAGATCACACGGGACGGCGACCTGCCGCCGGAGGTCTGGCGCTTCATCAAGGAGAAGGGCTTCCTCGGGATGATCATCCCGAAGGAACATGGCGGGCTCGGCTTCTCGGCGCTGGCGCATTCGACCATCGTCATGAAGATCTCGACCCGCAGCCTGACCGCGGCGGTGACCGTCATGGTGCCGAACTCGCTCGGCCCCGCGGAGCTGCTGCTGCACTACGGCACGGACGCGCAGAAGAGCTACTTCCTGCCGCGCCTCGCCAAAGGCGAGGAAATTCCCTGCTTCGCGCTGACCGGCCCCTATGCCGGCTCGGACGCAGCCAACCTCCCCGACCACGGCGTCGTGTGCTACGAGGACGTCGACGGCGAGCGCGTGCTCGGCATGCGCGTCACCTGGAACAAGCGCTACATCACGCTCGCCCCGGTGGCCACCATCATGGGCCTCGCCTTCCGCCTGTCCGACCCGGACGGCATTCTCGGCGGGGAGAAGGATTTGGGCATCACGCTCGCGCTGGTGCCGACGGACACACCGGGCGTCCGCATCGGCCGCCGCCACTTTCCGGTCAACCAGGTCTTCATGAACGGCCCGACCCAGGGCGAGGACGTGTTCATGCCGCTCGACTGGATCATCGGCGGGCGCGAACAGGTGGGTCAGGGCTGGCGCATGCTGATGAACTGCCTCGCGGCCGGGCGCTCGATCTCGCTGCCGGCGGCGTCGACCGGCGGCGCCAAGCTCGCCGCCCGCATGACCGGCGCCTATGCCCGCGTCCGCAAGCAATTCCGCCTGCCGGTCGGCAAGTTCGAAGGCGTGCAGGAAGCGCTGGCGCGGATCGCCGGCAACACTTACCTGCTGGACGCCGCGCGCCGGATCACCGCGGCCTCGATCGACCTCGGCGAGAAGCCGGCGGTGCTGTCCGCCATCGTCAAGTATCACGCGACCGAGCGGCTGCGGCTCACGATCAACGACGCGATGGACGTGCACGGCGGGCGCGGCATCTGCAACGGGCCCAACAACTACCTCGCCAACGCCTATTTCTCGGTGCCCGTCAGCATCACGGTCGAAGGCGCGAACATTCTCACGCGCAGCATGATCATCTTCGGCCAGGGCGCGATCCGCTGCCATCCCTTCCTGATGACGGAGATGGAGGCGGCGCACGACCCCGACCGCAAGCGCGCGCTGGCGAATTTCGACAAGGCGCTGTTCGCCCACCTGGCCCATGACGCGAAGATCGCGGGCCGGGCGCTGCTGCACAACTTGACCGGCGGCGAATGGGCGAACGCGCCCGAAGCCGGGATTGCGGCCTATTATTACAAGCAGCTCGACCGGTCGAGCGCATCCTTCGCGCTCGTCGCCGAAGCCGCGCTTGCGATCCTCGGCGGCGCGCTGAAGCGGAAGGAAAGCCTGTCGGCGCGTCTCGGCGACGTATTGAGCGAGATGTATCTCATGGCCTGCGTGCTGATGAAGTTCGAGCATGACGGCCGGCCCGCGGCGGACGAGCCGCTGGTCCACTGGTGCTGCCAGAACGCGCTGCTGGCGATCCAGCAGCGGCTGGACGAGATCCTGGTCAACTTCCCGGTACGCCCGGTCGCGTGGCTGCTGCGGCGCTTCATCTTCCCCTTCGGCCCGCGCCGCAAGGCCCCGACGGACAGGCTGGCGGCGCATTGCGCGACGCTGCTGCTGGAGCCGGGCGAGGCGCGCGACCGCCTGACCGACGGCATGTTCGTCTCGCGCGACCCGCAGGACATCACCGGCCGCATGGAGCATGCGCTGGAACGCGCGCTCGCCGCCGAGCCGGTCGAGAAGAAGCTGCGCGAACGCAAGATCAACGATCCCGACAAGGCGCTCGCCGCCGGGATAATCTCATCGGCCGAGGCCGCCATCCTCAAGGAAGCGACCGAAGCCGTGCACGCGGCTATCTCGGTCGACGACTTCCCGCCGGAAGAGATCGGCAAAGGGGTAATCGGCAAAGGAGTGGACCCATCGACACGCCAGAAACCGGCCGTTGTCCTGTCTATGTCGTAGACGGCAACCGCACCCCGTTCCTCAAGGCCCGGGGTCGGCCAGGACCGTTTTCGCCCGTCGATCTGGCCGTTGCGGCCGGTCGGCCGTTGCTGTTGCGCCAGCCTTTCGAGCCGGATGCGTTCGACGAGGTCATCCTCGGCTGCGTCTCGCCGCAGGCGGACGAGGTCAACCCGGCGCGCGTCGCCGCGCTGCGCCTCGGCTGCGGCGACCGCGTCGCCGCCTGGACCGTGCAGCGCAACTGCGCGTCGGGCCTGCAGTCGGTCGACACGGCCTACCGCTACATCGCCGACGGGCGCGCCGAGATGATCCTCGCCGGCGGCACCGAGGCGCTCAGCCATTCGCCCCTGCTGTTCAACGACCGCATGGTCAACTGGTTTGCCGACCTCAACATGGCGCGCGGCGTCCCGGCCAAGCTCAAGGTCGCGGCGACGTTCCGCCCGGGCTACCTGGCGCCCGTCATCGGCCTGATGAAGGGGCTGACCGACCCCGTGGTCAATCTCAACATGGGACAGACGGCCGAGATACTGGCCGACAAGTTCGACATCGGCCGCGAGGCGATGGACGCCTATTCGCTGGAAAGCCACCGCCGCACCGCCCGCGCGCAGGAAGAAGGCCACATGGCCGAGGTCGTGCCGATCTACGACGCGCGCGGCAAGCATTACGAGAAAGACGACGGCGTCCGCCCGGACAACAGCATGGAGGCGCTGGGCAAGTTGCGCCCCGCCTTCGAGCGCCCCTTCGGCACGGTGACGCCCGGCAACAGCTCGCAGATCACCGACGGCGCGGCCTGGCTCATCCTCGCCTCGGAAGACGCGATGAAGCGTTACGGCCTGACGCCGATCGGCCGCGTCGCCGACAGCGCCTGGGCCGCGCTCGACCCGGCGCAGATGGGGCTCGGCCCGGTGCACGCCTCCACGCCGATCCTGCGGCGCAACAACTTCGACCTCGACGATATCGACGCGTGGGAGATCAACGAAGCCTTCGCGGCCCAGGTGCTGGCCTGCCTCGCAGCGTGGGAGGACGACGCCTATTGCCGCGAGCATCTCGGCCTCAACGGCGCGCTCGGGCCGCTCGACCGCGCGAAGCTCAACGTCGACGGCGGCGCGATCAGCATCGGCCACCCGGTCGGGTCCAGCGGCGCGCGCATTGCGCTGCATGTCCTGCATATCCTGAAACGGACCGGCGGCAAGCGCGGCATCGCCACGCTCTGCATCGGCGGCGGCCAGGGCGGCGCCCTTCTGATGGAGGCCGCGTGACAATGGACGGGGATCCCAGCATGACGACGCGCACCAAGCCGACGCCGGCGCCCGATACCGGGCGCACGGTCGTTGCCGCGCCGCGCCACTGGTATGGCGAGCGCGACGCGGAGAACATCCACTGGCTGACGCTCGACAAGGACGGCGCGACGACCAACACGCTGTCGCAGGACGTGCTGGCCGCCTTCGAGGCGGTGCTCGACGAGCTCGCCGCCAATCCGCCCGCCGGCCTCGTCGTCCGCTCCGCCAAGGCGAACGGCTTCATCGCCGGCGCCGACGTAGGCGAGTTCAAGGGGCTGAGGGATCCGGACGCAGTCGAACAGCTCGTCCGCCGCGGCCACGCGATCGTCGACCGGCTGGAAGCCCTGCCCTATCCCACCGTCGCGCTGATCAACGGCTTCTGCCTCGGTGGCGGGCTCGAGCTGGCGCTCGCCTGCCGCTACCGGGTTGCCGCGGACGATGCGCGCCTCGGCCTGCCGGAAGTGCGGCTCGGCATCCATCCGGGGCTCGGCGGCACCGCGCGGCTGACGCGGCTCATCCCCGCGCCCTCGGCGATGGGGCTGATGCTCACGGGGCGGACGCTGCGCGCCCGCGCCGCAAAACGCATGGGCGTCGTCGACGCGGTGACGCAGCCGCGGCATTTCGAACGCGCGGCGCGCTGGGCCGTGACCAAGGGGCTGAAGACGCAGCGGCGGCCTGTCCTGACCGCGCTCGGCAACCTCATGCCGGTGCGCTGGGCGCTCGCCCAGGTGATGCAGCGCCAGGTCGCCGGGAAGGCCCGGCGTGCGCACTATCCGGCGCCCTATGCGCTGATCGACCTATGGATGAAGCACGGCGGCAGCAAGAAGGAGATGCTGCGGCACGAGGCGCGGTCCATCGCCAAGCTGATCACCGGCGACACCGCGCAGAATCTCGTCCGGGTCTTCTTCCTGAACGAGACGCTCAAGGGGCTCGGCGGCGAGACCGGCCGCGTCTTCAAGCACGTCCACGTCATCGGCGCGGGAACGATGGGCGGCGACATCGCCGCCTGGTGCGCCATGCAGGGCATGCAGGTGACGCTGCAAGACCGCGCGCCGGAATTCATCGCGCCGGCTATCGGCCGGGCGGCGAAGCTCTACCGCCGCCGTCTCCGCGAACCGTATCTCGTGCGCGCCGCGCTCGACCGACTGATACCGGATGTCGCCGGCGACGGCATCGCGCGCGCGGATGTGGTCATTGAGGCGGTACCGGAGGTGCTGAGCCTCAAGCACGATATCTACCGTGCCGCCGAGGCGCGGATGAAACCGGATGCGCTGCTCGCCACCAACACGTCGAGCATCCCGCTGGAAGAGCTCGGCCAGGTGCTGACGCGGCCGGAACGCCTCATCGGGCTGCACTTCTTCAACCCGGTGGCGCAGATGCCGCTGCTCGAGGTCGTGCGCGGCACCAACAGTGGCGATGCCGAGATCGCGGCGGGCCTCGCCTTCGCGCGCGCCATCGACAAGCTGCCGCTGCCGGTCAAGAGCGCCCCCGGTTTTCTCGTGAACCGCGCGCTCACCCCCTATTTGATGGCGGCGGTGCAATTGCTCGACGAAGGGCATCCGGCGGCGGCGATCGACGAAGCGGCGGAAGCCTTCGGCATGCCGATGGGGCCGCTGACGCTGGCCGACGCGGTCGGGCTCGACATCTGCCTGCATGTCGGCGAGATCCTCGGCCACGGCATGTCGGCATCCGGCGCCGACTGGCAGGCGCCGAAAGGGCTGACCCGGCTGGTCGAGCAGGGCCACCTCGGACGCAAGACGGGCCAAGGCTTTTACCGCTACGACAAGAAGGGCAAGCCGATCAAGGCGAAGCCGCAGGGCTCGGCCACGGCCCCAACGACCGCAACCTTGCAGGACCGCCTTCTCCTGCCGCTGCTCAACACCTGCGTCGCCTGCTGGCGCGAGGCGCTGGTCGACGGCGAGGACATGGTGGACGCCGGCATGATCTTCGGTACGGGCTTCGCGCCGTTCCGCGGCGGGCCGATGCATTACATCCACGCCTCGGACGCGGCCGCGATGCGGAGCCGGCTGGTGTCGCTGGCCGAGACGCACGGCCCGCTCTACATGCCCGACCCCGGTTGGGGCTCACTGTAGCCCTACTGCCCGCGACGGACGCCGCCGCATTAATACTGTCGGCACGAAGCCGTCCGCTCCTTCACCGTTGCGACGCCGCCAAAACGACATCGGATTCGGATTCACCGGCTGTCCGCGTGTCGGTTTTCATGGCCGTGCGCCGACGCGGCGACTGCGCGAAGCAAAAATATCCTACTCCTTAAGTAGTAAATTTCCAAACTTGAGGGCCTGTTTCGACGCGAAAATTATGTTTCATTTCAATTACTTGAATCGACATCGAACGGCTGTAACGCGGCCTGGGCAGTTTAAGAATCCCCTATCTATCAATGTTCAGAATAGTTAATCATTACAACCAACACGTATCGAAGGAGGTATGACACTTGCGTTCCAAACTTAACCATGCGGAGAATATTTCGTTTCGCAAAAGAGGGTTACGATCAAGAACAAATATAACAATGCCTTAGCCTAAATAATCAGCGCGACGCTGTTGGTTAATTTCTAAGGTAATCCTTAATGGGGATATCAGGATGGACACGGTGCCAACTTTGCTCTTTGGTCGGAACAAGTTGTTCCGGGAGGGGCTCAAAAGCCTGCTAAAGGGCTCTCAATTCAACGTCGTGGGCGAAGCCGACGATGTCGGAATGCTCGATCTTACGAACGACGTCGAACCAGGACTTATCCTGATCGACCTGTCGTCGAATCCGGCGCATATCGTCGATGACCTCAACCACCTCGGCACGGTGTTTCCGGACGCGCCGGTTGTCATTCTCAACGACAACCTGTGTTCGACGACGCTGGCATCCTGCCTCGCGGCGGGCGCCGCGGGCTACCTGATGAAGGACATCTCACTCGATGCGCTGCTGATCTCGCTGCAGCTCGTCGTGCTCGGCGAAAAGGTGTTCCCGACCCATCTTGCAGCGCTTCTGGTCAACGGCGTCGCCAACACGGTGCCGGCCAACATTCCGCCGGACAACTCCTTCGGCCTGTCGGAGCGCGAGATGCAGATCCTGCAGTGCCTCGTCCAAGGCGATTCGAACAAGCTGATCGCCAACCGGCTCAGCATCACCGAGGCGACCGTGAAGGTTCACATGAAGAGCCTGCTGCGGAAGATCAACGTGAGCAATCGCACGCAGGCGGCGATCTGGGCGCTGAACAACGGCTTGATGCCGAACGCCACCGTCACCCCACCGGGATCCGACTCCTCGCACTCACAGTAGATGTCGGAACGCGATCGTCGGGCCGGCCTGCCCGCCCGACGCACAGACGGCCGCCTGCAAACAGGCGGCCGTTTTCATGCGTCGCGAACGAAGGTCGCGCCGGGCGTTACCCGCCGATAAGGCTGGTCCAGGCGTCGATCGAGCTGCCGCCCGTCGTGACCGGCCGGCCGCTTACCATGCTGGTCCAGCCGGCGATCGCATTGCTGGTGAACTGGCTGGCGACGTTGTAGGTCATGCCCTGGCCGGTGTGGGGATAGAAAAACGGGTTGAAGAACCCGGCGCCGCCCGTCAGCAGACCGCTGCGGCCGTGATATCCCTGCAGGACGACACCGTCCTGGCCGGTCGCGATCGCCATGCTGCTCGGGCCGCTGGTGATCTGGAGCAGCGCGCCGCCCGGTCCGCGCATGATGTTGTCCGGTGTGGCGCCGGTGAGCTGCTGGTTGAGGATCGCCTGCCGCCCCGCCGCGCTCATGCCGAGCGAGGAACCGCCGCCGTTGCTGAACGAGAACGGCTTGTTGTTCATCTGCGCCGACGCCTCGGCAGACATCAGCATCATCGACACGGCGAAAACCAGAAAACCCGCAACCTTCAACTGCATATCCCGAACTCCCGCAAGAGGCGCCATGGCGGACACCCAAGGCTACACTCTGATTCATAGACCAGAAACGGGGTATCGCAAGCAAACAAATGTACAAACAACCCCCGGCTACCGCCAAATGGTAGGACGTCACCTCTAAAGATTCGATTAACCCTACTTGAGACCCCCGCCGGACTCGGTCCCGTCCGGCGCTGCGAGCCATGCCGGGCCGCCGACTCGAAGCCGCCCCGAATGGCCTCGAAAAAAGCCCGGGATAGCCGGGTGCGACCGGCTACGGCGCCGTGACGCCCGACTGGCGCCGCGCCATGAACACCGCCGCCTCGGTCCTATTCCGAAAATGCAGCTTGCTCAGGATATTGCGGACGACCGCCTTGGTTTGCGGCTCGGAGATGTCGAGATGTGTGGAAATATCCCGGTTGCTGTTGCCGCAGCCGAGCTGTTCCAGCACCTGCCGCTCCGCGTCGTCGAGCTTGTACATCAGTTGGCAGCGCAGGTTGTCCAGCCCGAAGTCGTTGCCGACCCGGGATGGTACGATCGTGTAGCCGCTGTCGCTCAGCCCGACGAGCATGTCGATCTGGTCGAGCACCATGTCGGTGAACAGCCAGGCATCCGCCAGATGCAGCGTGCTTGCCGCCTCGAGCAGGCGGTCGCTGCTCAGCGCGAGGATGACCCGGGCCCGCCGCGACAGCTTGACGAACGCGTTCGCGTCCGTCTCCCGCAGCTTCTGCAACCCCTCGAACCAAACGATTAGATAATCGGTGCGATAGGAGTCCTCGATCGAGTTGAAATCGAGGCCCTTGACGGTCTTCACCTCGAAATTCGGGATCATTGAGAAAGCCTCGAGCGTCTTTTCCCGCTCGGCAGCCGGACCGATGGACAGCAGAACCCTAGTCGGCCTCCCGAAGCGGGCGCGGCTCTGCGCCGCGATCGCCGACTCGAGCGACATGCTGCCGTCGCGCCAGGCGGGCGCGACGCGTGTGAGCGAATCCGTCGCCGAGCGTTCCGCCGATGTCGTGACAACGACCATCGAACGCGTTTCTCCGTTTTGCCCTACCAACGTCGGGGCCACATACCCCTGTCGGCCGGCTAACGGAGTGTCCCCGCGCCCATCCCGCGGCGTATCGCCGCGGAGAGCGCCACTCCCATTAACATTGCGGTTCATCTTCGCTTTACCACCCTGACCAGACACCCTCACCCTGTATCGAATACTCGTCCCGCCCGAACCGCAAAGTCAACCGGCTCCCCGGCTTCGATCCGAAAAGGGAAACTATTCCAACGGATTAAATTATTGCACGCGTCACGATTGAGTTTCGCTATCAATGCTTGTGGTACCCCAGTGTTCCAGCCGAGAGAGAAAGAGCGAAAACCCCTATTTGCAAAGGCGATTGTCCCGGCCGAAGTTGACAGCGCAGTAGCGGCCTTTCCGAGGCTCCCGTCAATGGACGCCGGAAGCTAGTCTGCCGAATCGGCAGATAGAAATAGGGCGGTACCCCAAAAGCCTAATTAACGAAATTGAATATCCGAAAGTATTGCGCGGAGTACCTCACTTACCCCTCAAATCATACGCAAGTTTGCTTCGAGGTGACCTGCCCGCCCCTTAGTATTGCAATTGTCTTCTATTAGAGAGTGAAGAAACCCTCAGATAGGAGCGTGGTCTTAGGTCTCACGGCCGTGCAGGAGTACCGCATTGGCATGCGGGCGCGTCCAGCCTGGAAAATAGGCGGGCACCTGAGAGGGGAGAAATGTGCTGATGAAAATTGGACGAGCCCTACTACTCGCAGGGGCTGTGTGTACACTGGCGGCATGCCAATCGACCGGACCATATCCGAGCGAAGGGGTCAGCCCCTTGTTCAGCTTTCCGGTCACCAATAACGAGACGCCCTACAGCCAGTGTCTCGCGGGTCTTGCGAAAAAGGTGGACGCGAACAACAAGCCGGTCTTTTCGGTCGGCGAGGTCGCGGACAAGACCGGCCAGATCGACTATGACAACAACGGCCATGCGCTGACGCAAGGCGTGTCAGAAATGGTCATCAGCGCCCTTTACAAGAGTAATATGGTGCGGCTCGTAGAGCGGCTCGATCTCCGGATCCCGCTCGCCGAAATGAAACTGGCGGAGACGCACAAGCTCGCCCGCAGTATCGACGAATACAAGCTGCCGGCCAGCGACTTCATCGTGGTCGGCGCGCTGACCGAACTGAACTACAACATCACGAGCGGCGGCGCCCAGCTCTTCATCGAAGGGATCGGCGGCGGTGCGCGCACGGTCGTCATCAACGTCGCGCTCGACCTACGCGTCATCAACGCGCGCAATTTCACTGTTTCGTATTCCACCAGCCTGCAGAAGCAAATTTACGGTTACGAGGTCGAAGCGAACATCTTCCGATTCTTCGGTGACCGGCTGGTTGAGTTTGATGCCGGGCAAATTCAGAACGAACCCCTGCAACTCGGTGTCAGGTCCGTCGTGGAGATGGCGGTTTACCAAGTCATGACGGAATTCCTCGGTCTTCCTGTTTCAGGGGGATGCAACCTGGTGAAGACCGACACAATGGCCAACTATCTCAGCAAGTAGGTAAAGGAGAGAAGACATGCGGCTAAATCGAAAAGCCCTTTTAGGGACCGTCGCAGCGGTTGCGCTGGGCGGGAGCGCGATGGGCATGTCAAGTGACGCCCAAGCGTTGGAAAAGGCGTACTGGAACTGGGATCTTTACATAGACACCAACGTCTATGAGAACATCCATATCGATGTCAACTGGGAGCCCCTCGGCAAGATCATCGACCAGGTGGTGCAAATCCAGCTCGGCGACGTTACGGCCGATTCGCACGTGACGAACGTCTACAACTGGAAGCCATTGCAACAGGTCGAAGGTAAGGTCGGCTATAATCGTGCATACGATCTGACCGTCGATGGCGGAGGCAGTTACAAGTACGCTAAGGACCAGGCGAATTCGGGTTCGGATTCATCGAGTTCTACGAGTCATAGCTCGTCGAGTTATGATTCTGCGAATTCGTTCGATGGCCAACTGCACGGCAACCTCACGACCCAAGGTGACGGCGTTCCGTTCTTCATCGGCGGTGTCGGCACCGGATCGGCGAGCGCCCCGCCCTTGATCGGAAGCGCCAGTGCCAAATTCGGCTTTATCGGCGCGTATGCGACCGAAGGCACTAATAGTGCGGATGTCGTGGCGACGGCTGACGGGCATCTAAATACGTCTGGCAGCCAGAGCAGCAGCACCGAAGGCAGCAAGAGCAGCCAATGGGCTTCCCAGGAATCGTGGTCCGGCTCGGGTTCCGGCAGTTTCAGCGGGTATTTCGGCTTCACCGAATCCGATATCACGAACTTCTACGCAATGGTGCCCGCGATTCAGGATGCGACAGCCGAGCTGCCGAAGGTGACGAGCACGGCGTTCGCGGCCGGTAACGTGATTTCGATCGATCCCGTTGACGTTGGCGTGCAGGAGCACAGCCTGCAGGTCGTAGCCGACGTGAATAGCTGCGTTGAAGGTTGCAGCCCGGACTTCACAAGAGGGGAGTACGGTCTCGCTACAAACTACAGAATCAACGGCGAACCCGTCGATTTGGCGACGGAAAACAATCTTCATAACACTGGCGTCTTCTTCGCGGGGTTGGGAATCACGGGTGTTGTGAAGAAGGCTGATATCACCGCGACTTCCTACGTCGACGATATTCTCAACGCCCAAGCCGATAGCTCGGCGACGGCGTTCGGGAACTACAAGTCGATCAATGTCGACACCACAAATGGCAATAATGGCATCGCGTGGGCCGACGCCACGCAGGTATCGATCGCCGATGTCAGCGCAACCTCGTGGGTTGGTGGTCCCGGAGTGTATGACTCGGTCCTGGCAGCGGATGAACTCAGCATCCTGCAGCCTCGTTACGTCGGTGGCATCCACCTCGTCAATTACACCGGTCTCGGTGGCGTGGATATTGCGAAATCGACCGCGACTGCGATCGGCAACGTGCTAAATGTCAAAGTCAGCTCGGGTCAAACTCCAACTCCAACTCCGACTCCGACCTCGGAGTAAGGCAACTACCGGCCTAAGGCCGACAAGCACGATGCCATGAGGCATCCGAACGGAACGGGGAACGGCGAAAGCCGTTCCCCCGACCGACCACCGGAAAGACGGCGGCGCGGCGCCGGGACGGAGATAGTCGTAGGCCGTGATTTGAACAAGGGCTCCCCAGACCCGCAAGCGATACGGGTCGCCGAAGCCCTTCTTCAAGACACGGCATTCGATTCGAAAGGAGTGCATATCGATGAAAATTGCCAACATCGCTCACAAGGCCAGCCTCGCGGCCCTCGTTGCCGCGTGCGTGAGCCTGGCCGCCGGCTCGGCGGCGGCCCAGATGTCGCAGAAGCCGTATTCCTTCCAGGCGCGCGATCGCGCGGGTCTGGCCGTGTACATGAAAAACCTCGACGAATCGCGCAACAGCAGCAGTAGCTCGTCTGCCGCCAACCCTGGGACCTACCTGGTGTGCGGGGGTGGCAGCGGCGGCGCTACCTCGCAGGCGAACTCGTCCTGCGTCATCATCAACAATTCCGATGCCGCGCTCGGCCTCGGTCAGGATTCGCAGGGCAACCAGGATTCAGGGTCGAGCACCAATACGACGAGCAATACGACGACCGCAGACGAGGTCAGCAACATCCTGAACATGAAATAGGACCGCGATCCGCCCGCACGGGGTTCCTGAACGTTCAAAGATATTGCGGGACCCGAAGGCGGGACCTTCCCCGGTGGCAGGACGCGCTGGCACTCATTGGACCGGTCCGAAAAGGATGCGTTGCGAGCTACGACAATAAGTAAGAGGGGGGAACGTACCGGCGGCCGGTGGTGGGATGGCTCACGGGCACAGACTACCGGAAACGTAATTCCGAAACCGGCTTGCCGCGACGCAACGCCGGTTTTTTTCTTGCTTGCCGACCCGACGACGGCCGGCCGCTTTCCCGCATTCACCTGGGACCGAGGCGGCAGCGTCGTCCCGGAAAGAATCAATCAGACCGGTTTCGGATTTAGAAGAGCCGCTGCTTGCGGCAGTTTCCCGGCCCCTGATAGGGGGACACTTTCTGCCGCACAATGAATTCGCCGCTGATGCGGTTGATGGTCATCTCCATCGGCACCTTCTTTTCGGTCTGGCTCTGCGACATCTGGAGATAGGACCGGACCCCGCGCATGACGATCCGGCCCGAGTTGAACTGAAGAATCTCAAGCTTCTGGTTCTCGTTGACCCAGTAGACCGCCTTGTCGGTCACGTCGATCAGCAGGCTCTCCTTGTTGACGGAATAGGCCGACCAGGTGCAGACGAGCCCGACCACTGTTTTAGGCTTGTCGCCCCCCTTCTCCTGCGCGGCCGCCACGCTACCCGACAACGCCAGCGCACCGAGAAGCGCGCCGAACACGGCGGCGGTAATCGTTCGTCTCACCATGTCGCCATTATCCCCGTTCTATTCATACGATCGGTTTCGGTTGACCGGCGGTGTCCGTTTTCCGCGGCCGCGCGGATTGCATACGCGAGTTGGCTGCATTTGTCATCCTCGGTCCCCGGGCCCTTGATCCGGCCCGCGGCTACCAGGTCAAAGGTGTTTTGATGGATCGTGGGACCAGTTCCAGTCGGCGACGCCACCGCTCTCGACCGTCTCCCGCACAGGCTCCGCTGCGGGCGCAGGCGCTGCTTTTTCAGGCGCCGGAGGCGCTTTCGCGGCCGGTGCACCGGCCGCAACCGCACCCGCCGCCGGCGGGGCCGCCGCGTCGGATTTTTCGTTGCCCAGCGCCGCGGTTTCCTGCCCGCCCTTTGCGGGCTTTTCGGCTGCCGCACCCTCGGCTGGCGCGGGCGCGTCGGCGGTTAGGTTCGCTCCCGCATCCGGCTTTTTGCCACCCTTGCCCGGGCACATCAGCATGACCGTCGGCTTCCGCGTGCCCGGCAGGCACACCCAGCGATGCTCGCACTGCCCGGGTCCCGACGCAGCATCGGTTTTGAGCGATACCTTGACAGGCTTCGGCCCGGCCGGCGCATCGGCGGAAGCGCCTTCGGCCGGAAGTGCCGCAACCGCATTTCCTGGCGCCGACGGCGTCGCGCCTTCCGGTTTCGTTTCGGCTGCTGCAGTGCCGGACGCCTTTTCCGCGGACACCGCCACGTCCGCCTCCGGCGCCGCTTCTTCCGCTGGCACGCTTACCTTGGTGAGAAGGTTGACCGGCGGTTTTTGCGTCTTCGCATCCGCCGCCGGATCGGCCGCTGTCGGTGCCGGCTTCTTCTCCCCCGGCTTGCCGCCGACACCGAAGGCCAGCGTGCCATAGGTCTGCAAATGCTCGTCAAGCATCGCCTGGCAGGCCGGGTCGACCTTGTCGTCGAGCTGGTTTAGCGCCTGGCGCACCTGCTGCTGGGCCGTCCGCTGGTCGATCGGATTGCGGAAGCCGTTCGCGCCATTGTTGCTGCCCCCGCCCGTGACCAAGCTGGCGGCCGACAGCGCAAGCCCCGCGACGGCAGGAAGACAGCCGCTCAACGCAGCGGAGCATACCCCGGCGGACAGGATGATGCGTAGGCGTGCCATAGGGTCAAGGTGCCCCAACACAAGAGTCAAGGGAACGGTGCAATAGGCGTAGCCCGCCCGGATTATGCGGGGTTAAGTATTAAAAATCAGCGCGTTATACATTCCGGGAATGAGGGAGGGGCGGCAACCGCCAGGCTGCCGCCCCCGAGGGGGGTGTGTTGAGGGACTATTGCCACAACGATACGACCCTACCGCGAAGTTGCCCGCATGACCCCTGTGCAAACGGCCGAAACCGGCGCGAATAAGGATTAGTTCTTTGATGTGAAGGGCTTGGCCGCGACCCGGCCGACAGGGCAGCCGAAGGCGCGGCGATCAGCGCATGTAGCGCTTGACGATGTCGGGGATATGGCCGACCACACAGACCGTCTTGTCGGCCTCCAGCGGCGAATTCACCGGCTGGATCTGCTCCGCCTCGCCGTACTCGCGGATGATGATGTAGTAGTCCACCGAGAACGCATTCTGGCAACGGGTCATGTACCACGTCTCCGCGCCATTGAAGTCGTCGAACTGTACATAGCGGATCTCGCCGGAACCGGGGCCGAACTCGACGGTCATCTCCTCCGCCTCGCCCGGCGCCGCGATCGCCCCGAGCAACCCCGCCACGAAGCACCCGGCGGCGCAGGCGCGCCATCTGTTCAGCATGTCCGCAACCATGTCCCTCGCCTGCTGCGCGGGCCGGCCCGGCCGGCTTTCGTCGCTTAGCGTAGCGCAATTTGGAGGCGGGAGGGACTCTGCGGATGGGAGATGGGCGTGAGACGCCGGCGCCGCGCGCCGGCGCGACGCGGCACCGTTAATGCAGGGGGCCGACCGGCTCGGTCAACAGAAGCTGCTGCGCAGCGCGCCCGGCCCGCTTCCAATAGGCCCAGGCCTCGAGGTCGGCCCAGTCAAGCAGCAGCTTGCTGGCGCTCGCCTCCGCCTTCATTGGCGCGTCGTGGCCATACTGGTCGACGAGGACCTGCGCGACAAGCACGCATTCCTGCACGTCGTCCCACTTCTCGCGCATGATGGCATCGTGGATCGGCGACACCTCGCGGGCGACGTCCTCGGGCAGCGTTTCGATGCTGAAGTTCATCGTTCTCCGGGTCATGGCGTTCTCTCCGGTATCCGTTCCACCTTGGCCGATTCGTCGGCGTCAGCGTGAAAGTAATTTTTTGTTAATCTTCGTTAACATACGGAAATTGCTCGAATTTTCCGAATGGAGACATTTAAGCCTATCCAATCGTCCAATAAAGGGAAAATCTTAAGTACCACAATAGGAGTATATGAAAAAACGGCAGAAAACTGCCGTATTTCAGGCTTTCCCGCACCGATCGAAGTCCCACCGGGCGGCTATCATGAATAGATGCGCTGAATCCTTAGTACTTCCGCGTGTCTTCGATAAACCGTAAGTTTTATAAGAATAACGATGAACCGCCCTTATCCTACCACGAAATAAAGATCATGAAAAAATGAACAAGACCGAGAATCAAGAGGATTAAATAATATGACACCGTCACCTGTATACTTGGTGGGGGGCTCAAGGCTGTTTCGACAGGGACTGAAGGTCTATCTCAATGGCACACCTTTCGAGGCGGTTCGCGAGATCGAGCGCGCCAGCGAAGCGAAGAGCCGGACGGAAGGCGAAGTACCCCCTGCGCTCATCCTGTTTGCCCTGTCCCACGGCCAAGAGGATTTCGACTTCGACCTCGACACCCTGCGGCACACCTTTCCCGGCGTTCCCGTCGTCGTCATCGCCGAATCCCTGTCCCTCGAGGATATGACGCGCTGCCTCGCGGCGGGCGTCTGCGGCTATTTGCTGAGCGACATCTCGACGGACGCGCTGTCCTACTCGCTGCAGCTCGTCCTTCTGGGCGAAATGGTCTTCCCGACACAGATGGCGACCTTCTGGACGCAGATGCCGGCCCGCCCGCCCGCATCCGACTCCCGCGCGATCGCCGAGAAGCTGTCCAACCGCGAGAGCGAGATCCTGCACTGCTTGGTCGACGGCAGCTCGAACAAAGCCATCGCTCGGCGCCTGGAAATCACCGAATCCACGGTGAAGGTTCACATGAAGAGCCTTTTGCGCAAGATCAATGCAGCCAACCGGACCCAGGCCGCGATCTGGGCCATGGAAGCCGGCTTCGGCGGCGAGGGCGCGCCGGCGGCGGCCGACACGAATTCGGTCGACTGAGCCACGGCTCGCAGCCAAAGGATAAGGTCAAAGAATAACGCCCGGCGCAATCCTGCAGCCGGGCGTTTTTCCGTGCGCGATGGCGCGCCCGCGGACGGCTTTACTTGCCTTTCGGGGCCGGCTTCCGCTTGCGCAGTTCCGCGATCGTCTTGTTGAAGCCCTTGAGGGAGAAGACCTCGAGTTGCATCTGCTGGCCGAGCTGATAGCCAATCGTCCCGCTCTGCTCCTTGGACATGACCGCGACGACCTGCTCCGTTTTGGAGGGCGCCCCCGCCGCCGTGCAGTACTTCTTATTACAACCCCCGACGCTTAACTGCAGCAACATGCCGCTCTTGTGCAGCCGGATCGCCAGCGGCCGCCTCTCGGGGGCATCCGTCGGCAGCCGAATCTGCATGACCATCTTGCCGTCCGCCGCGTTGTAGCCGAACACGATGATGGCACGCACGCCCCTGGTCACTGCGGCACAGGAGCTGCCATTACAGATGAGGCGCCAATTGTCGAATGTCGTCTCCGTGACCTTGGCGCCCTTGGACGGTGCCTTGTTCTGAGCACCCGCCGCGACCGGTGACAGCAGCAGCGCCAGCGCCGCCGCAGCACCAAGGACAGCACGGCAACCCACGGCGCGGGCTCGGCTCTTGTCGGTTCGAATTCTGTTCATTGGCTCGGTTCTCCGGTGTTGCATTCCTCGGTCCGGGCAGCCCGGTCGCGTGCCGGTACGGCCATAACGTTACCATGCCCGTCGCCGCCCCGGGCAATACCGCCATCGAATAGCCCCATCGGTGGCACGGCAACCCGCCGCACCCCGCCCCCGCTCAAAAACCCCGGCCTCGACGGCGCCGGGTCAGACACGCACCGATTTCACGCTTTCCAGCAAAGCTGAGAAAGTGCCCGCGAAGCGGACGTCTCCGGTACGATGGTTGAGAAAGACATAGCTACCGGTGGCGCAACGGCCCAGGCTGAACGCCGCCTCGGCTTCGGCCTCCGTCTCGATCTCGAAATAGTCCGCTTGATCGTCCCGATTGCGCGTGAACCCCCGCCACTCGGAATGGCGGATCATGTTCTCGGCGACGCGCTCGAATAGCGCGATGTCTTCCGTGGTCAGTCGA
>Ga0307417_10000355_pt1 | contig 18971 bp, 31 predicted proteins | sample SalMarWE160210MG_2_FD_202514 | JGI IMG/M metagenome (GOLD analysis project Ga0307417, IMG submission 202514) | Salt marsh sediment microbial communities from the Plum Island Ecosystem LTER, Massachusetts, United States - WE1602-10 | ecosystem: Environmental > Aquatic > Marine > Intertidal zone... | reverse complement strand
GATCTCTGGTGTCCTGATTGTTGTATGCCTTGTCACACACCGACATGTTACGAATGTCGAAAAAGTGATAGTCGTTCGCCGCTCCCATCGCGGCAAAGGACGCAAACCACCCTGGTGGTACCTGTGACAGTGAGCTGACGTTGCTCACCACACCAAGGGTGTCATAGAGACAAAAGCTCTCACCGACGTTGTACAGCTCTCCCTCGACTTTTATTTCGTCGCCCTGCTTTATTTCCTGCATATCCATTTTTCACCTCTTTCTTATCTTTACTGCCTTGTTTCAGATCGGACTATGCCCTTCAGATCGGAGACTATGCCCGATAGGCGTTCTTGTACGCGCTCATGAGGTTGGACATGTCACCCCCCATACCGAGCCGACCCACGGGAACGATTGTGTCACCGAGACGCCCCACAGGAACCATTGTGTCACCAATTCGGTGCGATTCATCGAGGGGGTATTGGACGCCGTCATAGTTCATGTACGGCGTGCCGTCCAAATCCAGGAGCAATTCATCTTCCGGCATTTCCGACGCTCCAAGCCAAGATTCGGCGGTTGCGTTGCCCGAAATTAGCTCATTTTGAATCGCCTTGAATGCCACATAGGCCAATCCACCTTCTAAGACCTTTTGACCTGTTCCGGGCTTTACCATGTTCATAACCATACCGGCCACAGCGGCCCCCGCCGATGCTTGGAGATATGCGCGCCATCCCCATGAGTTGGGATCTAGTTCGGAAGCACCACCACCAAAGCGTTTCGCGGCGAATTTGGCGGCGAACATACCCACATCCAACATTAAGACGTTTTTGAAAGCCGATTTGAAATTCAAACCGGTCAAACCACGCCTTACAATACGTGTAGTTCGGCGAGCGGATGGATTTCGGCGATACTTCTTTGTCGTCTTTCGTGCTTTTCTCTTCTTGGCCATCGTTTTTACTCCTTGTGTACGCACAATACGTCTAGTTGCGCGTCTCGTTGTGAGTTTCCTTATTGTCCGCCTTGGAGATCTCCTTGTCGTCAATTTCCTTGTCGTCCGTTTCTTCGTCCGCCTTGGAGATCTCCTTGTCGTCAATTTCCTTGTCCGTTTCTTCGTTGCTCTCCGTTTCGTTTTTTTGCGCGTCGGATTGATCAACATGATTTCTTTCATTCCTTTCACTCCTTAACCGGTTATGCCCTCCGATTTTACTTTCAACCTCCCTCTGATTTCAAAAACCGTGGGACACACGGAATTATCGGCGTAAACTTTGGGCGGAGATTCGAAAGTGTGAATGTAGTTCACAAATTTTGCGCTCCATTTATCAGAACGATAACAAACCGCCGACGCTCTCCCAATCTTGAAAAGCTTTCTGGATGTAACGGATGTTTTAAGAGCTTCATCAATTTCAAAGTGTGACCATTTTTTCCAAAGCTTTTCCGCTTTTCGTATCGTTGCATTGTCGATGTCTTGCTTTTTTGCTTTTCCAGCAGAGAAGATGTAAAGGCGATTCGCCGACAAATTTGACGCGACGATAAAACGGTCCTTTGGCAGAAACGTCCAGTCATCACCGGCATACATTCTCAATTCTAAAGCACCACCCAAATTCACCAATGTCATCATTATACGCTCAATCTTTTGACGATAGACCCCTGACTATCCGTAGCTTGCGCATAAACAGCGGGAAAAGCGGGTGCCTGAGCAGGATTGACGGTATTGAAGCTGATGTCTCCAATTGTTCCGGACATCGCTGATGGGTCGGCTTCCAAAACTATTTGGCTCATACCGTTCAACCATAATCCATAATCCGAAATTGCACCATAAGTTGCATCGGCACCAACCAAATAGAGGGCAAGCTTTGCTTCTCCCTGGATTTGAATAGCGTGTTTCGTGTCAATCAAAGCGCAATAGGAGAAAAGAAGATCGCAATATTTAGCGTCTATCGCCGCCGCATCGGGATGACCATCTGTTCCATAGATAACGCCCCATAATACAAAACCGTTGGAGTACAACGCTTCAACTTTTCCAGCACCGAAATACTGCAAAGAGATCGTAGAACGATCGATTCTCACGGTATCTGCGGTGTGGATAAACTGAACATTTGCATTTTTGCCAATGATTATGTCGGTATAATTTGCAGGTGCAACAGATGAGATAGAAGTCAGTCCACAACCGTTGGGTGTGCCGCTTCCCTCCAATACCCAATTGTTCACGCCACAATTCGCGATAGCTTCAATGTCGGTATCAATGGGGGAAATCCGGTTCAGGTTTGAATTTATCTGGAGCTTTGATAGATTCTCTATGGTGCAAAACGACATGACCGTATCAATTGTGGAGTCTATTTTTATGGTTTCATACGTCGAATCGGTGTCGTAAACGGCAATTTTCAGGTTGATGAAAGCTACTCGAGCACCGAGATCGTCGGAAACGATGTGATGAGACATCCCTTGAGCGTTTACGGTTATCGTCCTTACCTCCAACTTGTGCGAGGGAACACAAATGTCAAAGGTATCACCCGCCTGAAGATTGACGATTGGTAGGCGTCGACAAAGGACTTTGTCGACATCCGGTATGGAGGAAATTGGAACGGCCTTGGATACGGCCGCCGGATTCGTTGCGGTGAGCACCCTCAAAAATAGCTGCTCGAAGGACCCACCGATTGGTGTGTTGGCTTGGACAACGGCACCCGCGTCGTTGTAAAGGTCTGTGAGCGCTACTACCGTGTACGGGAACGGACCTGAAACGACCGTTGGGGCTCCCGAGCCAATGAAGGATAGACACCCATTTCCCTTGAAGGTCTGATCTATGACAATATCCAACCCGGTTTCCGTAACGTCCGTTTCAATGACGATCTGTACCTTGTGGGCAATGGTCTTCGGAAGGTTCGACAAGAACCACAATGTCGCATATGGCGACGTTGCTCCACCGTCACCCTCGCTATCGCTTCCCGTGGTTGCATTCACGTAATACGTGACGTCGGCAACTGTTTCATTGAGCACCCCGATCGCCCCGAGCAATCGATATATCGCGATAATTTCATCGTCATGTGCGACATTTAGATCGGCGAGCATGTTTTCGATATGGAACCCTTGCCCGTCGAAGTAATTTTCTAATTCAGCAGCGGTATTTCGTTTAAAAAACCTCGACATCCTTCGTTCGAGCAACCATCTTTGGGCAACCAGTAAAGCCGCCCTTCCCTCCGCTGTGTTCATCAAATTTGACATTTATCACCTCTTGAAAAACGCATAGGCAACTAGTGGTATGGCGATCAAAAGCCCCATTTCCGCACCTTTGCCAATGGTTGAAACCGCGCTCTTGACCGAATCGGCCAACGTGACATTTTTTTTGTATCCTTCCTGTTTTTTGGTTTGTTTCCAGAATTGGCAATCTTCTGAATCAGGTCCACTAATGCACATTGCCGCATCTGCTTTATCCATAATCTCATTGAAATTTTCGGACAGCTCTTGTGTCTCGACTTCGAGATAGATCAAACGTGCTATCATTCCGGAAACCAAAACTACGCCCGCTACCGCTGCGGCTATGAGTAGTGGTCCCGATAGCGATTCATCCGGACGAACAATATCCCAATCACCATTTGATGGTCTTAAACCGGCGGTCATATCTTCGACATCGCGCATTGCTGCTTTGATTTTTGAATACTCTTTATAGAGCGTCAAAAACCGCTGTTCCTCGCTTGTCATGTCGACCTGATTCAAAACCGGAATGGTAAGAGACCTCAGTTGTGCGGCTTTCGCGGCCAAAATGATATTTTGTAAATACAAATATGCACTGTAGAGATTCGCATCTATTTTACAAAGTCTACGCTTTGATTCTTGCCATTTTTTCCGCTCGGAAGACGAGGGCACTCGTTCTGCCTTTATCGGTACTATGAACTGTCCATCTATTGGTGTTGGTTGCTCTGGCATTTACAACGTTGAGAAAAGCGCAACAAGGGGTAATACCCACATGTTTGATTTCCCGCCTCCTTGGGACGTGTTTGTGACACCGGGGGGGCCTTGTGGCCCCCCCGGACCGGGGGGGCCTTGTGGCCCTGGTATTCCGGGAATACCCTGCTCACCCTGCCCGCCTTGTGGGCCTTTGACCAAATCCGGATTCGCCGCAATGAACTCCCCGACAGCTTCCAGAATTGCCGATTTCGTTGCCTCACCCGGTAGACCTTGTGGCCCTGGTATTCCGGGAATGCCCTGCTCTCCTTGGGGACCTTTGACCAAATCCGGATTCGCCGCAAGATACTCACCGACGGCTTCCAGAATTGCTGATTTCGTCGCTTGCCCTGGGGGGCCTTGTGGTCCAACATCCCCCTTATCCCCCTTGGGACCTTTGGGACCTTTGGGACCTTGTGGTCCGGGAATTGGCTTCGGTGTCGGTGTCGGTGTCGGTGTCGGTATCGGTGTCGGTGTCGGAACAGGTGTTGGAGCAGTCACAACGGGATCATATCCCATTTCTTCCGGTTCTTTTCCGTCCATAGGAGGAATCCAAAGCATTGGATATTCATGTCCGGACAAAACAGGACGGCGATAGTCAGGCGGACCAGAATAGTCTGGTGTGGATTGAAGTCCCTTCACCTTGTACGCTTCCCAACCTTTGGTTTTCTTATTTATATAAGAGTTCCAACTTGAATTATTGAGAAGCATCATTCCAGCTTTGACATTGTCTCCACCGTATGCCCGCTTGCTTATTCCAAAATACGTTTCGGCTTCCTTATAGGTTCCGAACTTGTAGAACCTTGCGGGTGTCGGATAGTCGGCTATGTCGGCCGCTTTTGGCTGATAACGAACGTCCGCACCAAAACCATAGTAACCGAATCCACTTAGACCTACTGTTCCAAGCGTGTTCCTGTTCCGAGTGCCGAAGCGCATCTGATTCAAAACACGGCTGTCGATAGCTGGCCATGCCCGAAACATTCGAGGCGCCGCTGTATTGGGCACATAACGTGCTCGCATGTACTTCCGCATGGGGTTACCCCCTTTTTCTGGCAAGCTTTTTGGCTTCGACGGCGAGCTCTCTTTGCATCTGTTTGATTTGCTTCGGAGCTTTCGCCGTCAAGGTGCGAGTTTTGCCCTTTCTACCAACGACTTTAACTCCGTATTTCGTCATGAGCTTTGCCACTTTTCCAGCCGTGTACAATCCGGCGGCTATTGCTGGCCCCCATCCTGGTATAAGAGCGGCAACAGGCGCGAGCTTAGCTGCGTATTTCCCGACAAACTTGGTAAGAGGACGAACAAATTTCATCGCGACCTTGTGTATTTTCGAAGCGATTTTGATTAAAGCCTTTCCGCCGGGAAGCTTTTTCAGAACCGACTTCAAACCTCTCCTAATTCGTTTGGTGACTTTTTTGATTCGTTTCTTTGCCCGACGGAATAGCTTTTTGAAAAACCCGAGCGTTCCGTCATATGTGTACACTTCCGCATTGTCTCCAAGCCCGAGCATACCATCATAAGGCGTTTTGACGACTTGGATATACTTATAATCATCCGGGGCCAGCTCAATCATTGGAGTTCTAGCCAAGCCGTTTAAGTCCTGGTCAGCTTCCACGAGCAATAGGGGAACTTCGTCCCCAGAAATCACTCCCATCGATGGAGTATAGACCCCCCACCCTTTAAGACCCACTGTTTCCCACTCTTCGGGTTCATATGGGCTCTCCTCGGGTGTAAACCCAAGCATGCCGGAGTAATCTGGCCAAGTCATCAAAGTTTGCATTTCTTTACCTCCTTCAAGTGTGGAGCCGTTCAAGGCTCCTTTTATATTTCCTTCGTATCCGATAAGATTACCGGACAAATCCCAATATGCTATTCTAGAATGAGGCGTTATCGACCCAAATTTTCGACGTGGATGAAGTACGGGGTCAACTGTCAACCATAGACCGTTTGGAAGCTGAGCTTGCACGAAAACATGACCGAACAGGTTGCCAGCTGGCGCATGAAGATCACTCGTCGTCGCGAGTCTTACGGGGAAACCTATGCTGAGAAGCTGCCCGCCGATTGCAACGCTTGCACAGTCACAATCCCCTCCCCCTTTCCCTTTTCCCAAACCGATCCCATCTCCGGCTAGAAGATACTTCCATACAGCTTCCGGAGATGCCGTCACAAGCTCTTTGTGAGCGGGGTCTCTTACATATCTCCATCGGCGGATGAAGTCATTATAGACCGCCCTGAGTTGCCCAATATAGTCTTTGGGTGGTGCTGTGGTGGCGAGCGCCGCAGCGTGGTTTCTCACCGGAAGGTATTCGGCGGTGTTTCTTATTGCCTTTCCGATTTCAACCAGAGTTCCTTTCATTGTTGCCAATGGGTTTGGGAACTGTTTGCGAACTATCTTCATCTTCCTCTGTTTCTTCAAATCCGAAAGCAGCCATGAGGTTTTGAATCATTCGTTCGCCTTCATCTGGCTTCATTTTTTTCATCGCCTCAATGACCATAACGGAAGCCTGGTCACCGTCTAATTGTTCCATGAATTTCGATATAGTTACAGGATTTATCAATGTTTCTTGCTGTTTTGTGTTTATTGGAACCTGCTGAGGTTGTGGATGAGGAATATGTTGCTGAGCGGGTTGTGGGATTGCCTGTAGTTGTCTCGGTTGTGGTTCTGCCGGTTTTGACAAAATCTTTTCTGATAGATTTAAGATCGCCGGAATTATCATGTCTTCCGGATTTCCACCCGATTGTTGCTTGCTTGGATCTTCTTTTGGCGCGATGAAATCGCGCATCATCTTCATTGACTTCATGACTTCTGATAACGAATTTTCAGTTGAACTTTTCGGTGGTTCAAGCCGTTGCTGGAGAAGCGGTGTGAGTATCGAGAGCAGGATTCCAGCTACATCGGGCTGATTCTGTTTTACGATTTCGCTTTGTGCTCTCATGACCTCGGACATCTTCAAATATTGTTCCAAGGGATCTTTCGGTTCGACCACAGGTTGATCAGAAGTCTTTCTATTCGGAACATTCGGATTGTCTGAGATTTCTTCACACCACATCTTTGGTGGGTAGCTTTTCAACGGCACATACAGACGTTTTATGAATTTTCCGCTGGAATTTCTAATCATGAGGCGCAAAACACGTCCACCCCAAGTCTTTGCAAGATATTCAAGATCTACCGGCCTTTCATCTTGAGTGATGGGAATCGACTCGAGAAACGATTCTAATGCTTTTGGCTGATCTCGATAGACTTCACAGACGCAATCTGTCGCAATCCCATCGAAAAAAGTATTGAGATTCTCTAAAAACTTCTCATCCTTCTCTTGTTCTTCGGTCTTTTCTTTTTGGACAACTGTTTCAGTGATTTTTGTGGTCATTTTAGGCTCCTTTAGGCGTTTCCTAGGTGCTTATAGGGTTCCTTTAGGAACTTATTTTATGTCAAAAAGTGGCCAAATACAGTATGATTTTATATTTTACTATCAACAGATCAGTGGTAATCTCAATATCCGAAAGGAAATCCGGTATGTTTGGGAAGATCTTTTTATGAAGGAGGGAGAACGAGGTAAAAAAAACCCCCTGCCTTTTGATTTACCGTCAAAACAGGGGGTTCCCTCGAAAAACTACTATGACGTTATACCACACCACAAACACGAGAGCAAACAACAAACAACGACGTTTTGCAACAATTGATGATTGTGACTGCCTTTCATTCTCAATCCTGAAAAATAGATGGGCAGGGATGAGCAACAAGGCAAATATCCTGCTTTCTTATTTCGTTGCTATCGCCTCCATTGGACACCCCGGATTGTCCATTCCAATTCCATTTCTCCTTGAGTCAATCAACAAACGTCTCGGATATACATGCTCGCGATCCACTCTGTTCCGAGCACTATGCGAGTTAAGAGATCACGGATTCATCCGTTCTCACAAATACAGAGTCGGAGATGACCGATTTGCAACCAAAATCGAATTTTTGGAAGCCATGCGTTTCGTTAAAAACTCAATCACACCAAAGGATAGGGAAGTGTGCGATAGTTCACCACAAGTGTCAAATTGGGACGAAGTAGCTTGTGGGAGTACTAACACCCGTGTAAACTCTCCTAACCTATCGTATATAAATAAAAAGCCGCGCGGGCGCGCGAGCGAGTCTAATTTAGCCTCTATAAACATGGTCCCGAAAAATTTGTCACAACAAAGCGCAAAGTCCACCCCACCAGCAAAATGCCACACGTCGAAGAATAACCCACCAGCGAGAAAAAAAATTCACCCCGCGATGTATTGCGCAAAGGTCAACACAACGGGGCCGGATACCCGGTTTATTCTCGCAAGGGCAGCTTTCGAGTTGGAGATCGGTGGCGACTTCCCCGGTCATTCAGGGGTGCCGTGGGATTCATACCGATGGGATGACATGACCATTTGCGAAAAAGACTCGCTCTATCGGCGCGAAATTCTCCCCTTGTTACGGTCTCGGGTCAACCTCTCCCCCGCCTTGGACCTTGAGACGCTTGCAACGCTCCCCATCGCTTCGGTGAAGCTCCCACAGCCCAAACACAACCGAAGTGGTGGGGAGATCCCTCCTGGGGAGATCCCTCCTGGGGAGATTTCTCCTGGGAAGATCCCTCCTGAGAAGGAATGGACACCCGAAGAGATTCGGACAGAAATACGAAAAATACGAAAAATTGCCTCAAAACATTCAGAAAAAGAGGATATTTCCAGTCACAAACCGATCGAGCTTTCTCTATCCGATAAAGAAATGAAAATACTGGAAGCTGCGAAACGAAAAGCCGCGGCTATGTGAATTCAATGGCGATTGCGGGAAGAGGATTTTCTTCCCATATGTTACCTTCATCGATATACTCTCGAACCATTTGGATGGATGAATGACGAAGATGTCTCATTATAAACCTTTCCGGAACGCCCAACCTGCCGGATTCTGTCGCAAGTCCACGTCTCAGTGAATGACCTGAATAGCACTTTCCCTTATATCCGGCAGCTGTAAGGCATTTTTTGACAATTTTTGAAATCATTCTGTCGCTTAGACGGTCTCTTTCAGAGTCTTTCACCCACCACTTTTTCCCCTCCATCCCAAGGGAAGTAAATACTGCCCCCTCGCATTTTTGGGATCTTTCCGTCCAACGGAGTAATGACAAAACGGGGCAATATTTAGAATTTTCGATCCTTGGGATTGCGATTTTTACCCCAAGGCCTTCCTGGTCTGTCTTTGACTTTCGTATTGTCAGAAGTAGGCCAGAATCATGATACTCTAAATCAGAATGGTTTATAGCGACAATTTCAGACCGCCTAAGAGCACCGAACCATCCGATCAATATAATGGCTTTGTTTCGAGTATCTATTGACGACGTACCCAATTTGTCTACGACAGATCGCAGCATTTGTATGGTAATCGGTCGGCTTTTCGCTCTGGTCTTTCCTGATACTCGTTTTATCCCCGAGATTACCAGCTTAACCCGCTCGTCTTTCGCTGGGCTCTTTTGTCCGTTCCATTCATGCACCTTTCCAACGGCGCATACTAACCTTTCGAGCGTCATAGGGGACCTTGTTTCCGAATACTCGGCGAGATACATACACAGCGTTTCTGGGCTTGCTGGAAGCGTTTTAAGGTCATTAGCAGAACAGAATTTCTCGAAGTTTTTCCAGTCTGATAAATATGCTTTTTGTGTTTGTGGAGAGATTGCCTTAGCGGCCAGCTCACCCGCTTTTTTTAGAAGCTGACTTGTCGCCAGATCTTTCGATTCTGAATGTTGAAGTGATTTCATCGGTTATTCTTTCCGCCTGTTTTCGGTATGGACAGGTTTCACAGTCGGAATGTGGAGGGGGGTTGATAGATAGCTTTTTGACCTTTGTCTTTTCCATTTTCAGAAGGATAAAAAGCACGATAGAGACAATGCCACCAATGATTTCAACTAGATTTTCGGACATAAAAACACCTCGATGAAATTATATCATGGTGGTAACATTCCGGCATCAATACCTCCATCCACTTCCTCTGTTTCTGTTTCTCTCAAAATTGGATCGCCACACACATCAATCTCTGCACAACCAAAAATAAATGCAAATATGAACAAATATTTCATGGAAATCTCCTTGGTGTAGTGACGAATACCATATCGATTTATTCGGACATGGGAGCCAGCCAAAACGACTCGTTGGGATTTCTGGCTTCTACCCATTGGGTGGGGATGTCAAAGCAAGTGTTGTATTCGGTGACATGCTTGTCACCGGTAGCGTTGGGATAACCGGCCTTGTGAAGCGCTTCCATTGCGCTTTTAGCCTCGATTGGATTTCCACCTGACGGCACATAGCCTTTCGATGTAAAATCGATTCGATAAATCAAAAAGGTCATATTGGCCTCACTTTCAAAAGTTCTATTGGTCCCCCCTGATAATTCAGAGTGGGAACCGGACCTATTCCAATCATAACTATATCATCCGGACTCAAAAATGGTTCTGTGCTCGTAAAAGTTCTCAAGAGCCGTTTCGTTTTTCGAACACCTTTTTTCTTTTTCCTGTGTTTTGTGACGTCGAACAGAAAACAAATGGGAGCTCCCAACTTGATTTCTTCGTTTTTCCAGACTTCGGTTATAAAAATCGGCTTTGTAGTATCGCCGATACCGAACGTTTCCCACCATTGCTTTGGTGTAGGCTCACATCTCATGCATAGCCTGAGCTTCATAAAACCGAGATCACACCTCCCAACAGTGTGAAGGTATAGAGATCCAGCGGGAATGATGTGTGAGCAGTCGCCAGTTATCGTTTTGGTCGTTATTCGGTATTCCGAACTTGCAAAGTCGCTAGGCATTTTTCTGCGCTTTCAATTGGGTTGTCGGCGAAATCGAAAATACGGACAAAACATTGATTTTCGATTTTGATTAAAATTGGATTTTCGTTTAGGTTTGCTATCGGACTATATCGGCAAGGACCACCATTGAACCGTTTGTCTTCACCTGTGTAGAAGCCAAGGCAAACGAAGCCAGCTGCGCTTGGGTTGAGCCCTTGCTCGGTGTAGTCCTTTGCACTCGCAACATAACCGCACTTCGGACAACGAAATTTTATCAATTCAATCGATTCGTATCGTTTGAGTGCTTCTTCTTTCCAAAGGTTGTAGGTCAAAAAACGCTCCTTTTTACCGATGTAGGTCAAAAGATTCTCAATCATGTAACACCAAATCCTTTCAATAGGTTTTCGATTCTTGTTCTGGAAATTCCAGACATCATTTCAACAATTTGAGCGATGTCTTCTGGGCTAAAACAGTTCTTTTTGCTAACCGGTTCAGTGGGTTTTGTGTCGCTATGAAGATTGTTTTTTTCTATAAACGCAAGCTCGAAAAAACGAAGTTGTTTCCTCCAATCATCTATTATCTTGATTGACTTTTCTATCATCAGTTTTACGTGTGATTTCGGTACTATTATTTCGACTGTTTTCTTTCTGGATGTGTAATAACTGAGACTATCTCTATCTCTAAAAATTGAGTAGTAAGTCTGAAATATTAGATCTCTTTCAAACGCCGTTTTGAAGCCAATTTCAACGGTTGTGTCGCCTTCATCCGGTCTTGGTTCAAGGGGGGGTATTCCAGCTCTTTCTAGGATGGTTCGAGCAAGGTTTGACTCATGTTCGGTACCACGTTTAACCATCTCTCGAAGAGCGTCTATTCTTTCTTGTTTCATCTCGGTTTAATGTCCTTGGTTTTGTACCAACCGTGTGTTTTTTTTCTTCCACCGACTTCTATAAAGAATTCGACTCGATACAACCCATGCGTCTCTTCTCTGTCGATAACTCCTGATTGCCAATAGCAACCACGACCCATTTTTATTCTGACCGATACCAGGTCCCCCACCTTGAAGGATTCTTCATTCATCTGACTCCTCCAACGTCTTCAATTCGAGCGCCAAAAGAACCGCTTCGATATCCTCTAGATCCAAATCTGAAATATATTTTATCGGTATTTGGTTCTCTATTTTGCTCTTTATGTCTTTTAGGTATTTTACTGATATGATCCATTCAGGCTCTATTTGCTCCCGTGGAAATTTCAAAACGTCCTTACTCATCCCACGTCTCCAATAATGGAGAATCGGCAAAATCAAAAAGTTGTGTTGACTGGCCGTCTCCAAAAGTGACAGTTATCGGATTGAGCCTAAAGAGGCCTCCACCTGTGTAGTTACAAGGACCGTCTTTTTTCTTATTTTTCGAACCCCCAAAAGCTATTTTACAAGTCGGATAAAGTCGACCGATACAGATAAATCCTATTTGACCGGGCTTCGCGCCTGATTTCACGTAGTCATCATATGACTGTCTGAAGTGGCAAACAGGACATCGGAAAGCGAAATTCTGGTCCGGATATCGCCTGTGCGCTTCCCTAAACCATTGGTCAGACGTTAGAGTCACACTAGTTCTCTTCTTCTTCATCGATTTCCTCCAATCGTTCTTCAAGAATTTCCGATGCTTTCTTGAAAAAGTTATCAGCCAGTTGTTTCGAGCGATTAGCGCCAAGATCGTTCCTTGTTGCTTGGCAAAATCCCCAGTTTTCGGCGTGCATCTTGGCTAACGCCATGAGAACCTGATATTTTTCGCTATTCAGTATTGTTCTGTGTGTAGTTCTTTTCAATGTGGACTCCTTCACAATGTGGGCAGTGATATTGCTGCGAATCTAGTTTATGGCTGAACGGTTTCCCGCAAAATCGACAGGGTTCAATCACCGATGCGTGAAGAATACCGGCGGCAAAACCGTATATGAACCCGAATGGAAGAACGAACGGTGTAAGAATGAATTTATAAATTTTCTCGAATTTCATGGGTTTTTCCTCTTTATTCTCGTGACAAGATGACTGCCACAATGACGGCATCGGTTTCTCTTTCTTGGGTTTCTCTTGAGAACTGCAACAAACCGCTTACACTTGTCGCATCTATAGAAATATAGTTGCATCTTGTTATCGGAGGTTTTTTCAAAAAGCCGTGCTCGTTTCATCTGAGCTTTTAAAATTCTGGACAATTGGTCATTTTCCATCATCTGCACCGATGGGTACGATAATCAGCTTCCCCATATCGATTTGAGTAAAAAAGGCGTCTAGATAGCATTCATCTAGTGAACGAAATAGGCTCATTACCGGTTCACTGGGCTCTTCTTCCGTCCACCAATCTCTTCGTCTTTCGAACTTTCTTATGATTTGCTGAATCCTTGTCGGAGATATGTTGTATTTCCGAGCAAGTTCAGTTTTCTTCGGTTTGTTGTCGTCGACAAAGAAATCACGATAGATGTTTCTGTCTCGTTCACTAACTTTGAAGTGTTCGAAGAAAAATTCGAGATCGCTCATTGTTCAATCCTTGATTGCCTTCAATGTTACCAAGCATTGACAAAGCTCCACGATATCCGATCCTTTGAGTACTTCTTCAGCATAGCTGAGATCATTTCTGATGAAATGAAGTGCTATCTCTCCGGTCTTGCCCATTGCCTCATAATGCGGAATGATCTCTTTGACCCGTTCAATCTCGCGATGAATGGCAAAATATAGGTTATCTGTGTTGTCTTTCCCGTTTCTATACTGTTCATCTAGCATTTTCACACCTTTCTAATGTCCAACCCAAAGCGTTTGCGTCTCATTGGGACATCCCAATATAGATAGTACCGATAAATTTAGATTATCGGAACCACTTTTTTGAGTTTATCGGTACTATTTGAGGTATGATGTTTTTAAGGGTGCGGACATATTTTTCAACCAAATGGAGTGAATCATGAAAAAAAAGCTTTTGGACGTTATGCAACTTATTTATGACAAAGCGGTGTGTTCTGTCACACATGAGCAACCGTGTGAGGTGAGCCCCGAAGAATTTCGGGGATTGTTGCGGTTCTTTGTCCTTGTCAACATGCACAAAACCATTAAGGAAGCGGGCATCCTGCCGGCGGCGGTAGCGAATCCACCGGACAAACTTATTAATGAGTTGTCCGAATCGCTTATGGGATTGTCTGCTTCTCTGAAAGCGGCAAAAAGGAGGTAACATTTTGAGAATATCTAAATGCCTTTGTTCTGGTTGCAAGGGTGGTCGAGAAAAAATAATCGAGATCACAAGGCCGGATATAATACCAGTGACGTTTTTAGTTGAATGCGAAGAATGCGGTGCCCGAGGATCATTCGGATTGAGTGAAGAGGAAGCCGTCGATCACTGGAACGGCCTAATCGCCAATGCGAGGAATAAACGATGAAAATCAAAATAGGAACCGGACACGATTCGGAGTGGACCGAAATCAATGTTGGGTCTCATGAAGTTCTAATCCAAGAAGCCTTTGTTGGCGTGGGAATAGAAACGGACTGTGGTCTTTTTGGTATTGCCGCACGGGATGGAGTTATCGAGGTGATGTTTGATGGGAAGCTTGTCATCGACGCCGATCTGATGAAAGCGGCAATCGACAAGGCAGGTTTAGCCATCGAGGAGAAGCTCGAGCGTCCGGACTATTGCTCGTGATCTTGAAGCCACAAAAGGAGAAAATGTCATGAAATTTGTAATACTTATGTTCATCTTTCTTGTATCGTGTATCGAAGACAACCGGGTTACTTACTATGGTTGTGGTTCAACGGACTCAGAAACAGACATTGACGGCGGGGACAAAACAGACGAAACAGACTAAAATATCGTTGGAGGTGAATCTATGTCAAATCTGTTACTGACCCCGGATGGTATAGCCGCAGTAAAGCGCGCTTTCTGTCATGAAATCAAAAGACGTATGGGAAGGGTTTTCCATAGAAATTCCGTTCTCTCGATAAACAGGTATATAGATGATGGAATAATCGATCTGGATATGGTCGTAGGAGATATGAATTCAGATCTTGATGATCTTATCCTCGCTCATTACTACCTTACAGAGGAACCGGACCTTTCATGTGCGATACCTGGACCTGAAGGACCACAAGGGGAGCAGGGGGAGCAGGGGGAGCAGGGGGAGCAGGGGGAGCAGGGGGAGCAGGGAGAGCAGGGAGAGCAGGGAGAACCCGGCCCAGCGTGCTATCCATTGATCGCGTATGGTGAAGATGAATCGGAAACGTCCTACACGTCGACGACATATGCACAAAAAGTGTTAGTATCGTTTACAGCGAACTCAGACTACAATTACAGAATTGATTGGCAATGCGAACTATTCACGCCCGATGATGAAGACAACGAATGTCAATTTACAATAGAAATCAATGGTGGTGGTCAGATCGAGGAGGGATTTGCTCATCACAAGAACGCTCCATATGCAGCTCGGTGGTCACAGATACCATCCGGTTTTCGATGTTATTTGGCCTCGTTATCTGGAAACATAGACGTCCGAATAAATTATAGAAACGGATATGGAGCCAATTCAAAAACAATTAGACGGGCTAGAATAGTAGTAACACGTATCGATTTGGCGCCGTAGATCAGTCATCGAACAGATATTCGATAAACTCCTTTGCTCTCATCAATCTTTTCTCGAAATTTATCCCGTCTCTATTTTGTGAGAGAACAGCCTTTACCCTTTGTCTGGTAATGTCGGCGAGCTTCCCGTATGCTTCCCAGCTTCGGAACGAACGATAGACGTCTGTCGGTATACCCTCATGCATTTCTTGAAGTATGATAGATGCGGCCAAAACCGTTTTCATATCGATGACTGTCTCTTCTTTCTGGGTGGGTTCCTCTTTTGGTTTGCTGCTTTTGCTTTTGCGTTTGTCCTGTTTGTCCTTTGACATTTTATGAGCCTTTCTTCATCCACCACCAAGCCAAAGCTATCAAAATCAAACCGAGGGCAAACCCTTGGTCATCGGAGATCGGTTTTTTTTTTCATCGTCATAACCATCTTGCGGTGAAGCCTCTGCTATGCTGATTTCCCAATCCGTTTTTATGTTTGGGTCGATAAAAAACCAATCTCCTCCTATGTCGATACCGCCGGGGTGAGATTTCTGTACACCGTTGTAAGAAGCGAAATTTGAATATTTCTTGTTTCCAAATTTTGGTGGAGGTAACAAGCTGCCCGTTGAAAACTGTTCGACTATGGTCTGTACACCTTTCGGAAGTTCATCCCAAGTTGTGCTTTGTATCCTTGTTCTTCTTTCGACAGCTTTATCACTGGTTGCTTTCTGGTATACCGGATTTGAGTTCTCCTTGTATTTATCGAACATATCGCCACCTGGAAGCCATCTTGAATTTATCGGCTGAGAAAACAGCCGAATCATTTCAAGGTAAGATTTCCATTTATGAGGCATACCAAGAAACCGGTAAAGGGTAGACCATAGAACGGCTTCACCCTTGCCGTTTTTCCAACCTTCTCCAATGAGCATACGACCGCACCAAAGCTTGGTAGTGTCGTCTATAAGCGCCACACGATTGTTTCCATGATATTCGACTGTCATTGCCACGACCCACGAATGTTTTGAATGGTGGGGTCCGCATAGACGCTTTGCAAAGAGCCCCTAAGCTTGGCCCCAACGGTTGGCGGTTCCTGATATCCGACCCCTGATTCCCAGAAAACCCGCAACTGGTATTTTTGGGGAACAAGAAATCGAACATTGTTCGCGCTGGGTGAGCCAGCGGGATACCACAAGCCGGTATCGTTCGCAAAATCGCTGTAAACGATACCGGGAAGCATAGGAAAGGGCGAAAGCTGGTTCACCTGTGGAGGTGTTACACCGGTGTAGTTGTCCAATCGAAACACCCAACGACCGAATCCTACATTGGGATTTCCCCATTGCTGGGAAACCACAACTGAATCAATCGTCAAAAATTGCTCGAATGCTCGAATAACACCGATCTTTCCGTCATCAACAGGAAACCTCGCAAGCTCAATTCTCCAATTTCTGGTTATGTCCGGATGAATGAAGAAACCGAGGTGAGATTCTCTATATCTCGCCGTCTTTGAATTGCTCCATACACCTTGATAATCAGTCTGTCTGGATTGAGTCAAAGATTCGCTTTTTTGATTTGCCCACCCCAGAAACCTTGTGTTCATCTGCGTTGACCAGTATGGCTCGAAAGCCCTACCGGATTCGAATGCTCGCTTTATTCCCTCGCGCGCCTGAGACAAAGGACTTGGGAAGGTGAACATTTATTGACCGCTTCCTATGGGACCCCAGTCACAAAGACCGCCAACGATGATTTGCACCTTGAAGGTATCGCTTTTCGGGCTGAGAATCCGCGTATATAGATTTGCTATGGTGAACGTTAAAGTGTGAGTTCCAGCAAAATAAATCGGGAATTCCATGTTGCGATTTTCCCCGGTTTCCTTCGGTCCGCACAGCAAATCAGCCATGATTGGGCCAGCGGTGTACTGGATCATCTCGTCCGACATTTCCAGCGTATACTGACCATCATTATAAATACCAGAGGTTTCTGGATCTCTGGTATTGCCAAGGATAGACGTTGCAATCCTGGTCAAGACATAGGGTTTGTTGTTCAGGACGATTGAACATCGCGCCAACCCATTTTCGACAACCGGAATGTCGGCCGTCACAGGATATGTCAACGGCTTCCACCGTTCGGGGTCGAGATCTGCTAAATTAAGCAATCTCATCTGTTTCTCGTTCATTGAAACCTCCATTTCCATTCAGATTTGATGTCCCCCCGCATCGTCTAAATGGACTTTATTTGTGGTATTGACCCCTGACCTGAACCTCTCTGATTCCGTACAGCGAGCATTGGATTCCGTATCGAGCAGGGAAGGGCGTGTCCGCCTGGTCTGTGTGCTGGTATGTCCACAACGGACCGCTAATACTGGTCAGAATGTTACGGGCATATTCGGAGATGTAGAGCGTTGCTCTGATATTTCCGTTCCGGGGTATCCCAATCGGATTCTCGAACTGAAAACGGTTTTTCTTCGAGGGAACCCCTTGACTACCCATGAATACAACTTGGTTGTTTGCTCCCTGTGGGGTGTCATAACCGGCACTTGCTCCACCACCGACAGGACCGTATCCTGATGGGAGAAGATACCCGTTGTGAAGGATCTTCTCATCCTGCTCGACAACGAACGAAAGGCCAACGTGATTTGGAAGGTCATATTGCCAGAAATGGGATAGATAATTCTGGGTGACGTCAACTTCTTCGAAGATGAACTTTTCATCGACTCGAGGAGGCCCCCAGAACCTCAAACCGATCGAAAAGCAGTGAAACGCGAAGTCGATTCGATCTGTGCTTTGCTGGTTGCAGTATGCTGAGCCCGCCGTTGCTTCGTTTCTGCCTTTGAAAAACAAATGGTCTTGACGGGCACCAAAACCGGCTATTGTCGTAAACCATCCGTTGGCCTTTTCTTCCGGTCCGTAGAGACTCCCACAGACGATAATAGAATCATGCACCTCCCAAGGTGCCGCAGCGTTTGACAAATCCATTTGATAAATCCTTTCTTGAGATAGTCTTAATGAAAAGACACCTCCTTATGCTCTGTAGGCACCTCTCGGTTGAACCAGTCTCATACCGTGCATTGTAACTCTGATACCGAACATGACCGGGAATTTTGCTCTCACGATCGCCGGAGATATCGCCGTCACGAAATTGTAATTGTAGGGACCTGTGAGAGCCAGCAAATACCTTCTCATCCATTCCGAGGGACGGACAACGACGGAGATCGCTGCCCGTCTTGGAATTCCGAGGGGTATCGGGAAACTCCATGGGTTGTCGATGTCCCCAACGCCCTGGGTGTGAGCCATAACGGCAACTGATTCGGTATCGGCGCCGAAGAAGCCTTGACCGACACCACCACCGACAGGACCAGGACCGGACCCGAGCATCATCGCGTTACAGTTCAGGTGTTCATCTTGATTCACCCGAAGAGAAACACTGGAATTCTGAGGCATTTCCGCGCACCAAATAGCGTTGTGGAATACCTCAACGGCGGTAGACTCTCCATCCTGAACTTGGGAAACATACGGCGTAAAGAAGGACACAGAGAGATTTTTCAGGAGATACCCAAAGGAAGTCTGATCTCTGGTGTCCTGATTGTTGTATGCCTTGTCACACACCGACATGTTACGAATGTCGAAAAAGTGATAGTCGTTCGCCGCTCCCATCGCGGCAAAGGACGCAAACCACCCTGGTGGTACCTGTGA
>Ga0307417_10000354_pt1 | contig 19022 bp, 18 predicted proteins | sample SalMarWE160210MG_2_FD_202514 | JGI IMG/M metagenome (GOLD analysis project Ga0307417, IMG submission 202514) | Salt marsh sediment microbial communities from the Plum Island Ecosystem LTER, Massachusetts, United States - WE1602-10 | ecosystem: Environmental > Aquatic > Marine > Intertidal zone... | reverse complement strand
CTCTTCACAGCTCATAGGCTGCCGCTCGCGGCATAAACCAGCTTTTTACGAAGTCATCAAGTCTGCATAGCCTTGGCTGATGGCCCTTTGGCCTTCAGCGTTGATCACCTCAAAAAAGAGGTGCCCGGTCTCTTTCACATCTTTTGTCAAAAGACGGACGCGGATCTCGGAACCAGGAAGCACCATGCCTGAAAACCGGCAGCCCAAGGCCTTGAGCCGGCCTGGATCTCCTCCCGCTTCACGGTCCACGATTTCCCGGGCGGCCAGGGCCAAAGTGGCCGTTCCCTGCACAATGATTCCCGGAAGCCCTACCTGTCTTGCAAATCGAGGTGAGGTGTGAATGGGAAAGACGATATCGGTACATCCATCATACACATAAGGCAGAAAAGTGGTGACGGAAATGGGGGCTTCCCACACTGAAGATGCCGGATCGGTATTACCCCGGTTGTGGGGAATCCGGGGCAGATCATCGGCCCTGTCTCCGTCAACACAGGTCACACCGCGCAGCATGGCCCCGGAATGCTCCGTAAAGACCTTTTCTCCCTTCGCATCCGTGGCATCATAACGGACGATAAAGTGGGTTCCGGAGCGATGAGACAAAACGGTGGCGACTTTGCCTGTGATTTTAAGACGGTCGCCGGGTCGAACAAGACGGTGAAACCGGAGATGTTCCGAATAGTGGACCTGGGTCATGAGTACTTCCGAAGGGAAAGCATCCACTTGAAGCCGCGTGCCCAGCTCAACGGAAAGGGGCCAGGTCTGGGCCACGGCAAACATGGGAGGAGCAACCAGGCCTTTTTCCCTTGTATCGTCAAAATACCGGACATTTCCGTCCCCAATAGATGCGGCAAAATTGGTCGTCCTGCGCCACGAAACCGTCGTTTCCCTGCCGGCGATTTCTGCACCCAGGATAGTGGAACTGATTTCCATGAATCTAACCCTCCCGCTATTTCGGATCATTCAGTCGAGGCGTATTTCCTGACGAGGTCTGCGGCCATGGTATGTTTCCTTCTCCACGGTTTCCTGAAAATGATAGCACTGTCGTGAGGACGCTCGATTTCCTAGACCTTGCGAAAAACTTCTCATTTCCGGATTGGAAACTCAGCAGTGCCCAGAATGTATTTGTGGATGGGCACTATCCGGAGTAGAAGAGCTAATCCAGATCCAACTCGACTTTACACCGGTTACATTTTACAACGCCCCGGAAAACCTTGTTGCCGCATTCAGGACAATAATACCGGGCTTCTTCATCTTGAATCCATTTTTCCGTACCGACTTTTCGTCTATATGGGACAGCCCGTAAAATCACCTTTTTCCCAACAGCCATGGAAAAATTTTCAATATATTGACAGGGAAATTCATCGCATTGATGACATCCGGTGTAACCCTTCTCTCTTGTGCAGGCCCTGATTTCACACTGTTGGCAATGCATGAACCGTTCATCTGACAGGCAGCCGCAACATTGAATATCCTTTGTTGTTAAGTTCTCACTATTAGGAAGCGTGCCCTTTCCGAAAACTCCTCCCTTGTAAAGACCCACTAACCTTTCCTTGAATTTCCGGTTATTATCACGATCTGCAATATAGATGGCACAGACTCCACAATAAAGGCCACAAGGAGAAAATAAGTCCGGATTGATTTTCATCATTCTCTCCTCCATTACACTGGCCAGGATGCTGTTATTCGGGAAGGTTCTTGTTCACTTTGCAGCCCACAGGATTGCCCCGACCGATAGTGGCGAAGCAGGTCATGCACTCATCACAGCGGGCAATTTCGCTTTCCTTTCCGGAGAAGATCTTCCCCACCGTATCGGGATCGGCAATCATCTGGCGTCCGATGGCGACCACATCGACGGGCGTTTCCCGCACGGCTTCTTCGGCTATGTTCTCCTCCCCAAGTTTGCCGACCGCAATCACGGGCAGGCCTGCCGCCTCCTTTACCGCCGCGGCAAGCGCCACGTTCGCACCCGCCTGTTGTTTCTTTGAAAGGGCGGAGCTGGCAGCAAGGAATTGACGGCCGCCAACTTCTTTCCAGGAACTCTGGGCGATTAGGGAGACATCCAGGGCATCCACACCCGCGTCGGCCAGCAGGCGGCTCACTGTTAGCGCATCCTCCAATGTCTGCCCACCCTCGACTTTTTCCACGGCATTGAGACGGAAGAGAATGGGATAATCCTTCCCGAGTTTTTCTCTGACAGTCCGGACGACTTCAAGGGCGAAAGTGGCCCTTCCGCGGGCATCACCCCCGTACCGGTCATCCCGCTGATTCGTGAGCGGCGACAGAAATTGGCTGATCAAATAGAAATGGGCGCCGTGAATTTCCACGCCATCGAATCCGGCCTTTGCTGCTCGATCCGCTGCACCCACGAAGTCAGCAACCATCTGATCAATCTGTGAAGGACTCATAATGATGGGGGCGATATCAGGGTTGAAGGCAAATCCTGACGGTGTGGCCCCCTGCATTTCCCCGTCGCTCGGTACACAGCAAGCCCCGGCATGGCTGATCTGCACGACTGCCGCCGCACCCTGCTTTTTGATGGAATCAGCAAGGCGCGCCATACCGGGGATCTGTCCATCATCCCATAGTCCCAGACTGTCCGGAACAAGGCGACCATCAGAGCGCACAGCGGTGGCCTCTACAATGACAAGCCCGACATCCATGGAACGTCTTTCATAGAAACGAATGATCTTGTCCGTGACCATTCCTTTTGGTCCGCCGTAGTTCGTGGTCAAGGGCGGTAAGGCGATCCTGTTGCGGAGCCGCATACCGTTTATCATCACTTCATCCCGCAGGGTTGACATTGTGCATACCTCCTTCGCTCATATCATTTCACATGTCACATTCACAGACACGGTTATCTCAAAGGCCTTCTCAATTGTTCTGCTCGGCGTTTTCCACATTCCACTGCGTATTCAGTTTCTAAAGCTGTGAACGGGTGCCGGCATTCTGCCTCCCCAAGCGATGAAGCGGCTCGATTTCCCAACGTTTCTAACAGGCATTATCGGGCTTGCACCAAACAGCCCACCGAAGTTGACGTGGTCTCCCTCTTCCTTACCGGGCACCGGGATGAGGCGTACTGCTGTGGTTTTCGCATTCATGACGCCGAGGGCCATCTCATCGGCGATGATGGCGGCAATGGTATCCGCATCCACTGATCCCGGAATCGCCACCATATCGATGCCGACGGAACAGACGCAGGTCATGGCCTCGAGTTTTTCAAGACAGAGGGAACCATCGCCAACCGCCTCTGCAAGTACGGCATCTTCCATTACCGGGATAAAGGCGCCGCTGAGCCCGCCTACCGTCTTGCTGGCAAATATCCCTCCCTTTTTCACGGCGTCATTGAGCATGGCGAGAATGGCGGTGGAGCCCGGTGCCCCGACGGCATCGACACCCAGTATTTTGAATATTTCACCGACACTGTCGCCGATGGTGGGGGTCGGAGCCAGGGAAAGGTCCACCACACCGAATTCGATGCCAAGGGATTTTGAGACTGCGCGTCCGATGAGTTCTCCGCAGCGGGTCACCCGAAAGGTGGTCTGTTTGATCTCCTCTGCAAGTTTGTCCAACTGCAGGGTTCGGGGTTTTGGATGCTTCCGGATAAAGCGCTCCAAGGCCCGGGCAATGACACCCGGTCCACTGACACCCACATTGAGGACGGCGTCGGCCTCCTCGAGACCGTGGATGGCTCCTGCCATGAAAGGGTTATCCCCGGGCTGATTACAGAAAACGACAAACTTGGCTGCGCCGAAGCCGTCCTGGTCGGCGGTGTTATCTGCAAGTTCCTTGACGGTTTTTCCCATCATTGCCACTGCGTACATATTGATGCCCTTCTGGGTGGTGGCAATATTCACAGACGAGCAGACCTTGTCGGTCAGGGTCAATGCCTCCGGGATCGCAGCAATGAATTCCCGGTCGGTTTCCGTCATGCCTTTTTCCACCTGGGCGGAAAAACCGCCAAGGATATCGATGCCGACCGCCGTAGCTGCCTGGTCGAGGGTCCGGGCGATGCGTGTAAAATCCGCCCGGTGAAAACCGGCCCCGACAAAGGCGATAGGCGATACGGCAATGCGTTTGTTCACCACCGGAATCCCATACTTTTTTCCCATGTCATCGCAGGTGGCGACGAAGTTCCCCGCATAGACGCATATTTTGTCCTTTATTTTCCTGCAAGTCTCATCGACGCTGCCACAGCGGCAATCGAGGAGACTGATGCCCATGGTCACCGTACGAACATCGAGATTTTCCTTCTGAATCATTTCGACGGTGGCGAGAATCTGGTCTGAGCGTAACATGGTAATGGTTTCTCCTGTTCCGTTAAAATCCGGGACGAAAAAGTGATCGACGCATCAGTGCAGCGTGACTTCGTTGGTTACCTGAAAGATGTCATTGTGCTGGATCATTACAGTCAAATGACTCTGTCGTGAGTATTCCTCCAGTTCTTTCTGCAGGGTTTCAAGGGTGCAGGTGCATTTCTTCAGATCGAGTTGCAGAGCCATGGTGTACTGTTCACTTTTCAGGGTGGTAGCCAGATCAAAAATGTTGATATTGTGTTCATAGCAGAACTGGCTGATCCCGTGAACGATGCCCGCCTTGTTCGGGCCCTGGACGGTCAGAATATAGGTCTCCTCCGGCGTTCCGGTCCATTCATCATGCGTTGCGGGATCAATTTCCTTGATGGATACTTCGAACTTAAAGTCGGTTTTGATATGGGATATGGCGGCAACGAGATCTTCTTTGGTGACTTCAGGGTCAAAGGAAGCACTCAAGATCATGGTGAGATAGCCGCAAAGCACAGTCTGGTTCAGATCGGCGACATCTCCTCCCAGCCTGTAGACGGCTCCGGTAATGTTCGCAATGATTCCAGGTCTGTCTTTGGACATCACCGAAATGATCATCTGTTTCGTCATAATCTTTACTCCCTGTAAGGGCTGGGTTGGTTTTCTTGAAATAGAGTATAGCTGCAGGCAATTCCTGATGCCACCAAAATTTGATATTATGATGCTGCTTAAAAAGGGCTTTGATAGGGTGTTAGAAAAAAATGGGGACAACTTTAAATACCTATTACACGGAAGATATCCCCACGGAACGAGGGATAGGAGTCCGGACGCATCCAGGTGGGCTTCTTAGGATGACATGGTGCAAGTGGCCGGGTGCATCTAATCCGGCTGGCCTGAGCATGGACGCAATACCAACCCATCATGGAATGTCTGCTAAGTTTCTTAGCTTTTTATGAATCCCTACGCACTACACACTATAATTCGCCCCTGCACTTCTCAGAACGGCCACCGTGCTATGGGGAATCTCTTGTTTTTTTGAGGATCTCCTCAAATATCCTTAACAGCCCTTTCTCTTGGTCCGGTTCGTCAAACTTCTCGATCCAGTTTCTCACATAAGGCACATCAATATCGGAGTTCTTGATAAGGATAGAACGGACATCCTCCAGGTCCCGGGGGCTCGCGAATATCTTGTGTATGACCATATCCTTCACGGCTGCGAACATCACCGGTGTCTCCAGGAGCGACACAACCTTGGCCCTGGCAATGGCTTGTCGTTCATAATGTGTAAAGGAAAAGATGAAATTCACGCGTATGCCGCCGGCAGCGTCGCGGGTGGGGAGGACGTAGGTCTCTTTGACAAACGGCCTGAAATCTTCCGGGATGACCTCGAGGCCGGCGGCGGCGACGGCCGCCGTTACCGTTTCCAGTGAGTCGATATCAACGCCCAGAGTGATATCGATATCCTTTGTCATGCGGGGGGTTCCGTGAAGAAGAACTGCCTGGCCGCCGATGATCATATAAGGAAGGGATGCCTTGCTGAACGTCTTTGCGATTCCCGCAATCAGGGTATCAAACACGGTTCAATATCCTCGCGATCCGGATATCCACGTCAATGCCCTCAAGCGGGTCCTTCAACGGCAGCACTCCCAAGGGAACCCCTTCCCGCCACATGCCTTCAAACAGCGACAGGCATGACAGGTAATCGGATTTTTCATCCCGAGCCATCTTGTCATCAAATTTGGATAGCAAACCGGCATTTTTGATCATCGGGTTCCTCCGGAAGGCGTTGGGAACAGTCTGCTGGATTCTGCTTGTAGTGTTGATGTTCTTAATGAAAATATATCTAAATTTAGAATATAATGCTTGGTTTTGCAAGGGCAAAGAGATGAAATCTCTCACTGGCTTTTGCCATCCTGAGGGATGTGGATAGTGGAAAGGTTGAATATGGATAGGGGCACGACCTTGCGTATTCAAATAACTCAATTTTCATCCGCTGCCCTGTATACCACAAATCATATTCTTGCTGCATGCGCAGCCGGAGAGGGGGAGGGACACCCCAATTTCCCTTGACACACCAATCCAGACTGATTATCCTCTACTCCTCGCCAGATAACACACTCTATTGAGAACAAATAAAACTCTAGGACATGGATCGCGCAAGGTCCACGCTGCCGCAAATTTTGAGACTACAGAAAGGAGGTGGTTTGAGAATCAACGGCGATTGAAATTTTTGGGAAAAATTGCTTATCCAAACAGATGTTCTGCAAGTCCAGCCACTCCCCGTCAACCCAACTTGAAAGAGGAGGCGCCAGATGAAAAAAATCAGTTTGTTGTCCTTTTCCGTTTTGGTCTATTTGTTTTCAACCATCACCCCTGTAAACGCCCAAGAAGTCATCAAGCTAAAGGCGGCCAATTATCTCCCGCCTATGCACAAGATGTCCCTGCTTACACAGTGGTTTTGCGACGAAGTAAAAAAACGTACAAACGGCAAAGTAGAAATATCTTACTATCCGGGCGGGACACTTCTGTCGCCCGTAAAAATGTATGTCGGAATCACCACGGGAATTGCCGACATGGGTTTTTCTCATACTGCATATACGAGAGGGCGCTTTCCCGTGACAGAGGTGTTGGATCTGCCCCAGGGTTATCCCAGCGGCTACGTGGCGGTCCAGGTGAGCAATGACTTCTATAAAAAATTCAAACCTCCCGAGTGGGATAACGTGCATGTTCTATATTTTGCCTCTTCCCCTCCCCTGGTCATTCACACCATCGAAAAGCCTGTCAAGACCATGGAGGATTTGGCTGGTCTTAAGATCAGGGCCACGGGGCAAATGGCCGAGGTGATCAAGGCTCTGGGAGGGGCGCCGGTTCCTATTCAGATGCCGGACACTTACGACGCCTTGAGAAGAGGCGTGATCGACGGAGTCACAGTAGACCTTTCTCCGCTCAAATATTGGAAATTCGCAGAGGTGATAAAGCACGTGACTATGTCGTGGCCTCTGGGGACGACCTACTGCTTCTATTTTGTCATGAACAAAAGAAAATGGGGGAAACTGCCTCCTGAAGCCAAGAAGATCATGACCGAAGTGGCTATGGAGGCCAAAGACAAGCAAGCCGCTCTCTGGAACGAGATGGACTTCGAGGGAAAGGACCTGTTTCTGAAACAGGGAGGAGATATTATCAATCTCAGCGATTCCGAGATTGCGAGATGGAAGAAGGCCGTGCAGCCGGTCATTGCTCAGTATAAGGAAAGCATGGTCTCCAAGGGACATAGTGAGGCTGAAGTGGATGGCTGGATGCAATTTATCAAGGAGCGCATCGGCCACTGGAGGGCGGTAGAGAAGGAGAAAGGGATTCCGAATCCCTATCTTGATTGATCCCCCTTTTCGACGCAAGTCGGTTAATAAGGAGAAACCATGAGAGGCTTGTTTCGCGTTCTTTCCCGGGTGAGTTCTGTTCTCAACAGTGTAAGCGCTGCGACTCTGACCGTCATGATGTTTTTGACCGTCGCCGACATCCTCATGAGGGCGGGAGGACACCCTATTCTGGGCACATACGAGGTAGTGAGCATATTGTTGGCCGTGGTGATCGGTTTCAGCATTCCTAAGGTTTCCCTGGATCATGGACACGTTCAAATGGAGTTTCTCACCGAGGTGCTGTCAGGAAGAGCGCGGGCCGCGTTGATGACCTTTACACGGATACTCTGCATCGCGCTCTTCCTGCTCATAGGCTACAATCTCTTCTCTGTCGCCAACGAATTGCGCCTCTCCGGCGAGGTTTCTCCCACCATCCAACTGCCCTTTTACCCCGTGGCCTACGGCGTGGGTGTCTGCTGCTTCATCGAGTGCTTTGTCTTCGCGTTCGATATCAGAAACATCTGGAAGAGACCAAATGAATGAGATTACAGTAGGGATTCTAGGCCTTGTTATCTTGTTGCTCCTGTTCGCGACCGGCATCGAATTGGGCTTTGCCATGGCCCTGGTGGGATTCGCCGGTTTTGCCTACCTCAACGGCGTTCAGGCCGCCATGAATCTTCTGGGCAGGGACGTCTTTGAGGTGATCACCAACTATGGATACACGGTCTTTCCTCTTTTCATCCTCATGGGGCAGATCGGCTTTAACGCGAAAATCGCCGAGAGGCTTTATGACTCGGCTCACAAATTCATCGGCCATATTCCGGGCGGACTCGCGATGGCCACCGTGTTGGGGGCAACCGGCTTCAAGGCCATTTGCGGCTCTTCAGCCGCCACATCGGCGACCTTTGCGAGCGTTGCAATCCCTGAAATGGACAGGTTCGGCTACAGCAGGAAGCTCTCGACCGGAATTGTCGCCACGGTGGGGACCCTAGGCGTCATCATCCCCCCCAGCGTGACGCTCATCATCTACGGCGTCCTGACGGAACAATCCATCGGGCAGCTTTTCCTTGCCGGCATGATTCCCGGATTGATCATCGCGGCCCTTTTCATCGGGATCATTTTTGTATGGGCAAAGAAAAGGCCCCAAGACGCCCCCATGGCGGAACGGTCAACCTGGAAGGAAAGAATGCGCTCCCTTCCCGAGGTTGCCTGGGTATTGGTTGTTTTTGTTGTCGTCGTCGGCGGGATCATGACCGGCTTTTTTACTCCGTCCGAGGCCGGGGCTGTGGGCGCCTTTGCGATCCTTGTTCTGGCTGTAGTCAAAGGGGGGCTGAGTTTCAAGCGCTACGTCACATCCCTCAATGAAGCCCTTCGGACAACAGGCATGATTCTCATGCTGATCATCGGTTCCACCGTACTCGGCCACTTCATCGCCATTACCAATATCCCTCAGGCCACGGCAGAATGGGTGGGTGGGCTTCCCCTCAATCGTTACCTCATATTGACGCTAATCGGTTTCGTGTATCTGATAGGAGGCTCCTTCATCGATGACCTTGCCTTCATGATTTTGGCCACTCCCATATTCTATCCGGTGGTGATCCACCTCGGCTTCGATCTGGTCTGGTTCGGCATATCGCTCGGAGTTGTTCTCATGATCGGCGTGGTCATTCCTCCTGTGGCTGTATGCGTTTTCGTCGTCAAAAACATCACCAAAGAACCCATGGGACAGATATACAAGGGCGTGGCGCCGTTTCTCATCTCCCTTGCCATCGTATGGGGGCTTTTGTTTCTCTTTCCGCAGCTTGCGCTCTGGCTTCCTTCTCTTTTTTATCATTGAGGCGCATTATGACTTGAATATTCCCCTCTTATCGGTGAGGTGAATTGAAGGATGTCCCGTTTTGGCCTAACCTGATGAGATGAGACATAAAGCCTGGGATGTTCCCTCTCCATATCCGAGGCCCTCCCATCTGCCTGTCTTGACAGCTCCTTGATTCCTCTATCTGCCGGAGCGGGCGACCATGACCGGCCGGCAGAGGGCGCCTGTTTCGTCGTGGAACCCGACCCGGAAAAAGAGGCTCTCCTCATTCGACGTCATATCGAACAAAAGCGGAAAGGACTCGGATTACCGTCCATCGAGGTATGAAAAAGGAAATGTTCTGAATTTCTGGCTCGAAGGTGGTCCACTCCGGCAGGAACAGGGCCTGCCGGAGTGGACAGGTTACAGACTGGATCGGGCGCAGAACGTTAGGATCGTCCCGTTTTTCACGGTTTCTTCCACCGGTAGGTTAGCTCCTTTATCGTTCCGGGTTCGGTCATGGTGCTAAGGGCTTCCAGTGCATCCATGATAATACGGCGCTGGCGTTTTGCATTTCCGGGCTCGCCGAGCATGCTGCCGCGGGGGAATTTGACCAGCAGAGCCCGGGGCGGTCTGATGTGGCCCATCCGATCGGCCATGTTTCCCATGGAGATGGTGGAGATTCCTGCTTCCTCAGCCGCCCGCTGAATCAGACCCACGGTCTGATGGCACTTGGGTCAGACCGGCACCAGAAACAGGGTGTCGACCCCTTCGGACCGCATCCGGGCGATGACCGCCGGCACCGACTCGGTGAGCAGCGTCACCACGTCGTTGACATAGCTGAAGCTGTAATGGGTATCGGCAATCTTTCCGACGATCCCTTCCTTTTCCAGTGCGATGAAGGGCTGAATGGGAAAGATGGTGTTGACGTCCTGCTCCGCCAGGCTATGATCGTAGTGGGGGTGGGAGATCCCGAGATCTTCCGGACGGACGGTCCTGGGGATTTCCCGAAAGGACGGGTCACCGTGGATCGACTCGGCGTCAAAGGCCGGCTGGCTGTCCTTGAGGTAGAGACCTCCGCTGGTGACCAGAGCGATGGTCTTCTCCGAGGGGTGCCCTCTGAAGACGGTCCAGGGCACGTCCTCTGAAACCACGAAAGGGTACTTCTTGATGACATCCTCCATTTTGCCCGCCCGAAAATCCGGTAGGCTCTCCTCGACCCACTTCTCATAGGCGGCTTTGAACTTCTCAAGATTGATCGGCATTACCTTACCTTTCCTGATTGGGTGATAGAAAATGGTTCGTTAAGTGGCCCTGCATTCACAGGCGGACAGGCCTTCGCTGTCAGCCTTGCGCACCATAGCACAGTTGATCCCGGTCATCCAGAAAAACGCATAGGCCACATCCTGCCGCGGACTCTCCTTTTCACCCAAAATAATACGTTTGTCTGGCCTCGGGTCGTCAAGCTAACACGCTGTAATAAAAACAAATAGGCTAAAAATATCCCATGAAATCGGCTCTATATTGCCCTTTTTGGGGGTGAAATGGGCATCTATTTCCGAAAGGCTATTCCCTGCCACGCCCTGCTATTCAACACAAGACTTCCCGGCCTAAAAACCCTCAAAAAGCTTGAGACCACCATATATTGTGCCGCTTTTTTCTTGACTCACATGGCTACTTTCTCTATGCTTTTTCCCTGAAAAAGCAAGGTCTTATCACTCTGAATTTTTTCTACCCTGCACAGTAGCGATTTCAACCCTGTCGAACCGGTGATGGGATCAAATGCCTTATGGTCGGTCAAGACGTTGCAGTTGCACTCCTTAAATCCATGGCAAAGATGAACCACCCTTGGATCTATGCGATCTGTTATATGAGCCTTGCAGGTGACGCTCCCTCTTGGTGAGGAAATTCTCACGAGCTCGCTTTCTGTGATGCCAAGCTTTGCAGCGGTCCGTGGGTTGATTTCCAGGAGATTTTCTGGAAACAGGCTTCGTAGCCCGGGAATATTGCGCATCTCGGAGTGTGTGTACATCTCCAGTTTCGAGCCGGCTATCAATATGAGCGGGTATTTTCCGGCAATGTCCGGTCGTGACACCGGGCTCTCAGCAGGTTCCCGGTACACCGGAAGGGGATCATATCCGAGCTTCTCCAACCGCTTCGAGAAGAGCTCCACTTTCTTAGATGGTGTCATGAATCCTTTTGTTTTGTATTTCCTGTACATGTCCGGATAATTCTTGAAGGTTGTAACCTTGAGGGCCTTCCGTACAATCCCGCCAAAGAAACCTTTGAACTTTGTATAGAGGAAGGGGGGAACGGGGACAATGACGCCGTCAGGGTGCTTTTTGAGTTCTTCGCAGGTGAGGCCGAGCGGCTTGAGCATGTGATCAATGGCCTCTTCTTCTGTTTTCCACGGAAAATATTCCTTGTAGCCCATTTTCTTTCCCAGCTCACAGATGATTTTCCAATCCGACCGCGATTCCTCCAGCGGTTCAACCGCCTTGGGACTAAGCACTATCCTGGATTGCACGTTCCAGGAGTGGTCGGCATGGGTGTCATAGGTCACAAAACGGGTTCTTTCCAAAAAGGTGCAGGCGGGAAGCACGATATCGGCGAGTTTGGCCGTCGAGGTCATGAAGATGTCGGCAACGGCGAGGAAATCAAGTTTGTTAAGGGCCTTTTCCACGACGTTGGAGTTGGCACAGGTGAGCAGGGGATTCGAGGCCATCACCATCATCGCTTTTACTGGCTTCGGTTTCTCATGAAGGATGGCATCCCACAGGGAGGGCGTGTGTGCTGAGGGCCATGTCTTGGACATCTTGGAGTAGAGGCATTTGTCTGCGCCCAGCTTTTTCTTCGCGGTTTCCGGCGGCAGCTTGTCGAAAAGCTTGATGTCCTCAAGCGCCATCACGATTGGTATGATGATGAGATTCCCTCCCTTTACATCCAGATTTCCGGTGATCGCCATGAGGATATCGATTGCGCGGATCGCAACCCATGCGTTTGTATGCTGGTCAAGGGCGTTTCGAGGGCTGATACAAGCGGGTTTGGTGGTGGCATACATCCGTGCTATTTTTCTGATCGTGTCCGCGGGGACCCAGGTGATCTCCTCGACCCTCTCGGGGGTATACTGCTCAATGTGATGCGCCAATTTGTCAAATCCGGTGGTCCATTTCCCGACAAACTCGTGATCGTAGAGCCCTTCTTTGATTATGACATGCAGCATACCCAGGGCCAAGGCACCATCGGTGCCCGGCCGCAATTGAGCGTGGACATCGGCTTTTTGTGCGTAGGAGGTCTTCCGGGGATCGATCACAATAAGCTTCATTCCCCGGTGTCGGGCCTCTCTGATGGCTATCTCCTGAGGCTTGTTGGTGGCTTCGGGATTTCCACCCCACAAGACCAGGCACCCGGTGTGCGCCACATCGGGTGGAACAACTGCTCCAAGGTCATAGTTGAATTCCAAAAAGACCCGCGGGAGATGGCACACATGGCTTGGGTTGGTGATATTGGGGGTCCCGATGAGATTGGCGAGCCTTGAGAGATAGGCGCCGAGGATGTCACCGCTGTGATAATGACCATGGTGAAAGTCTATGGCCTCAGGACCGTAGTCTTTTTTGATTTCGTGCAGCTTTTTGGCAATGGTGGTTAATGCCTCTTCCCAGGAGATCCTTTTCCACCTGCCTTCCCCCCGGGCACCCATTCGCTTCATGGGATACTTGATGCGATCAGGCGCATAGAGAATCTCTCTCATGTGCTTGTCCCTTATGGTGAGCTGTCCCTTGCTCTCAGGATCCCCGGTATTTCCGGCAATGCCGATAACCTTGTTTCCTTTGATGTGTATTCTCATGCCGCACTGGGAATGCGCGTCCACATCGCTTACCACCTGGACAACCCGTGCGGCCGCCCCTTGAGCAGCGTGTGCCGGTTTCACCAGTTCCGGAAGTCCTAAGGCCTTGGGACTGAGGTATTTTCCGAGAGCCACTGTCGCGCCGATCGACACCGATGATTTGATAAAACCCCTTCGTGTAATGGCATTCATGACAATCCCCTTTTTTTGAATCGGAAGATCCTTCCGTGTTTTTCTGAAAAGATAAAACCCGCCTTTTCCGCTGCACCTATGAGCGCTGTTTCAGGCCCTTTGGTTTTCTCAAGGGAGAGAGTCCCTCCAGGCCTGAGTATTCTGTGGAGTTCCAGGAGTACCTTTTCCAGGCCCCCGGCGATATGGCGAAGACCAAAGACAAAGGCGAGGTCACAGCTTCCCGCGGACAATCCTGTTTTTGATGCATTGATGCACAGCGGGGTAACGTTTTCCAACTTTTCTTTCTCAGTTTTTCTCCGAACCCTTTCTATTGCTCGCCTGTTTATGTCGATCGCATACACATGACCTTTTTCCCCCACCATGTTGGCCGCGGGAATGGTAAAGAAGCCCGGTCCGCACCCCACTTCAACGACCTTTTGCTTCCGGTCCAATCTCGCCGCCCTGAGAAGCTTGTACGGGTTTCTCACCAACGGCAAGAGGGGGTTGTCATGGATCAGGCGAATCGTCCAATAGGCTATGCCTGATGTCTCAATACTCGAATAATGTTGTTTCTTTTGTGACTCAACGTTCATGGTCATTTCCTCCTTGTTTTTTACTGTTTTCGATCCATATAGAATGATCTACCAGGCCAAATACTTTCAGGCTTTGGGCAATGTTCATGCCCAGCGCGCTTCCTCTTATCCGAGGTTCGGCGGTGTTCCAGAATAAGCGCAGGGCAAAGCATCCGGGCACCAGGGTATTCCTTGAGGCCCTAACAGCACCCAATTTCTGAGAGTCGGTATTTTCTTGAATCTCACGCGCTAAAACCATGAGTTCCTTTTCAGCAACCTTCTCCTTACCGGTTGCTGATTGAATCCTGATTGTTTCCATCCACATCAGTTTCCTCCTGTCAACTGTTTTGTCTTTTCAAAAAGCATGGACTATGCCAAAGGAAAATATCTATGAAAAAACAAATAGTTATAATTCTTGGACGCCAAAAAATATCCTATGGAACACTTATTGAATTGACTATGGGACATTATGGGTGCAAAATGTCCCATAGGATATTCAAGGGGGGTCCTGCAGCGCTCGGCCATCAGCTTTCAGAAACAATGAATCCAGCCGAACAGTGGATCTCAATAAAACAAGAGGGATGTCATGCAGGTTGATGAGAGAGAATTTTTTCGGGAGGCCACCCTTCGCATCTGCGGAAGCCTCGATGTAGAGACGTTTCTCTACAAGAGTTTCAAGTACATCCGGCAATTCATTCCTGCTGACAGCATAATTTTAACTCACTATCGTGCAGAGCGGGGTGAACACGTGGCCCTTGCCCAAGCGTCGGCCGAAGGGGCTTCATTGCTCCACCTTGCCGTCCCTGTTCCCCCGGATATACGCAGTTTTGTGATGCGACCTGATAGAGAGGCCCTTGTCGTGGAGAGGGCGGAGACACACCCTACAGCCAGGCCGTGGATATCCAAAGGGCTCTTGGAAAAGGACTCCTCACTCCTGGTTCTTCGCCTGATCGTGGATGGGGATATCGTCGGAGGGGTGACCTTCATTTCAACGGAGAGCGATGCCTTCAACCAGCAACACGCCCATCTCTCATCCCTGCTCAGGGAGCCCTTTGCCGTAGCCTTGTCCAACAGCCTGCGGTATCAGGAATTGCTTGAACTCAAGGAACTCCTGGTGGAGGATAACCGTTTTCTGCACAGTGAGTTGCGACACATAGTAGGTGAGGAAATTGTAGGGGCGGATTTTGGGCTCAGAGGCGTCATGGAGATGGTGCGCCAGGTGGCACCCCTTCCAAGTCCGGTACTGCTTTGGGGAGAAACGGGAACCGGAAAAGAGGTCATAGCCGGTGCTATTCACAGCCTGTCCGGAAGAAAAGATGGACCGTTCATCACGGTCAACTGTGGGGCCATCCCCGAGAACCTTGTGGACAGTGAGTTGTTCGGGCATGAGAAAGGGGCCTTTACCGGTGCTCTCGCAAGGAAGCGCGGACGGTTTGAGCGGGCTAATGGCGGAACCATATTCCTGGACGAGGTGGGGGAGCTTCAACCGGAGGTTCAGGTGAGGCTCCTGCGGGTGCTCCAGGAAAAAGAGATCGAAAGGGTTGGGGGAACGGAGCCCATAAAAGTGGATATCAGGGTTATTGCTGCCACGCATCGCAATCTCAGGGCTCTGATAGGCGAGGGCTCGTTCCGGGAGGATCTCTACTTTCGACTCAATGTCTTTCCCATCGAAATACCACCTTTGAGAGAGAGAAAAGGAGATATTTCATCACTCGTTCATTATTTTATGCAGAAAAAGGCGAGAGAGATGGGGAGAAAGGATATACCGGTTCTGGCACCGGGGGCCCTTGAGAGACTGATGTTATATCCCTGGCCCGGAAACGTTCGGGAACTGGAAAACATGGTTGAGAGGAGTCTCATATTGAGTGCGGGAAAACCCCTCACCTTTGAGGACATTGAGACCCCAATGAACCAGAGAGCTGCCATAGAGGTTCCCCGTGTCCCCCCTTTGGAAAACGGAGATACGCTGGGCCTGGATGCAGTAGTTTCCAGACACATACGCAGGGTTCTCAAGACGGCCAAAGGCAGGATTGGGGGAAAAGGAGGTGCCGCTGATTTGCTTCAGATCAACCCCTCAACCCTGCGCAAGCGAATGAGAAAATTGGACATTCCTTTCGGAAGAAAAAGGAACAAAGGCTAGCAAGTTGTCTCTTTGATGGTGATCATTCAACGGGATATCCCGCCTTTTCCCATGCCAGCCAACCGCCTGCCAGGTTTACTACATTATGATACCCCATCTTGCACAGGGTGCAGCAGGTAAGACAGCCACGGCCTCCAAATTTACAATAGGTAATGATCTTGGCATTTTTGTCGGGGATTTGCTTGCCAACTTTGAACTCTACAACGCCCCTCGGGATATTCATGGCACCCGGGACATGGCCCATTTTGAATTCCTTGGGCTCACGGCAGTCAAGGAAGATATGGCCGCCTTTCTCAAGCAAGACCTTGGCGTCTGACACTGAGATTTCGTGGATACTTTTTTTGGCTATGTTGACGAAGTCTTCCGCCGACATATCCTGTGCTGCCTGGCTGGCGCAAAAGGGAAAGAGAAAAACCAGCGCGAGAAAGATAATGATACCTTTTTTCATGACATACCCTCCTTTTTGTTGTGTGATGGTTTGAAAATCCCGAAAAAGGCCCCGGTGGCTTCCTGTACTATTGTGCCCTTTTTTTCGGAAGTAACTCCGGCGGCACAATGACGGCCTTATTTGCTTTCGTATAATCCGCTTTGATATCTTTCTCGAGGAGAAACAGCTTTGGGTTTCCATGACAGCCATTACAAGTTTTATTGTGAGGGGTCTGCCGCCTGATATTATGTGGTGTAGCCAGTTTCCAGGTGGGCAGCTTGTCAAAATTACTCAGCCCGTTTTTTGTATAAAAATCAAATGTCCCGTGTGCTACAGGAACACGGCGGACTGTCACAAACTTTTCCGGCCTTTTCTCGGTCCGCAGAGGGTTAAGCCCTATTTTGAAATGCATGAATGAACTCTCGGTTTTGTAGTATTTAAGGCCGTTCTTGTCCTTTCCCACGTGACACCCGGAGCAGTTCTTGTACGGGAGGGCATGACAGACCTGGCAACTGACTTCATCTTTATGAATCCAGTGTGTTTTGGCATTCGAGGCCTTGGGTTCATAGATAGTTTCGTGACAATCCAGGCATTTCGGACCGTTTTCCACCTCATATCGGTTGGCATAGTCCTTGCCGTCTCCGTGCATCTCATCGGCCTTGTGACACTTGCTGCATTTAAAGTATTTCTGTCGGTGAATATCGGGCGGAAATCCCTTGTTTTTGCCAAAATACTCCCTTTCGATCCGGCTTCCATGGCACGCGGTGCAGACCGTACGGACGGGTGGTCTTTTTTGAAAGAGATGCCCGTCGAGGAAGCCGCCTCCAGCTGCATTCGGACGGCTGATATGGCATTGCCCGCAACTGCTGTGGCAGGCGGTGCAATGGAATTCTCTGGCCGTATTCACCTTTTCGTAAATCGCCTTTTCAGGAGTGGCTCGCATGTCAATCATTTTCTTGAATGGAGAAAGGCTTGCATGGAGGCTCTCTTGGTAGTGTTCGGCAATGTCATCATGGCATGCTCCACAACTTTTTGATGGATCGGGGTAGGATGGGTCACGAACGACACCATTATGGGCGGTTTTCCAGCTGGGATCGTTCGGATTACCGCCATGGCACTCCTCACAGCCCAGCTGACCATGATTTTCGTCCTCTGCAAAAGAGCTGTCCACATAGACCTTTTCGTGCGGAGCCAACGGCTCCACTTCTCCGCCTCACCCTTCCCCTTTGGTTTCAGGCGACGCCCCAGGCTTGTCTTTATTGGATGCGGCAATTTCTCTGGTGATTTTTATCAGCTCGCGGGCGCTGGTATGGCAGGTGAAACAGTGATTTTCACCTTTGGTGGTATTCTCAGCTTTGCCCGCGGAAAAAGGGAACAGGAAAACAGCAAAAACAGAGGCAATGATTATTATGAGCCGCGTGGGCTTCATGTTTTGTCCTCCTTAAATGACTTTTTTCCCTTTGTCTATTTCATAGAAGGTCCTGATTTATCCTTTTTTTGCTGCAATTTAAATATATTTGGCAATTTATATGCCAAATATCTCAATGGGAAAATAATGCCTGTAACTCATTGATTGTTCAAGGAGTCCTCTCCATATCCAACCCTGGATCACTGGTTCCAATGATCGAACAGGGAACAAAATGACCTTCTTATGCCTATTTACGGGAACAATATGCACCTATGCGTGTTGGTGTCCAGCGTCGTATCGAATGACGGGATATCAGAACAGAAAAGCTTTCAGTGATTGACATTATCAATCCTAAAATGATAATTCTTTAGGAAAAATATTTACTTCAACAGCACCCGGCTTTTGTCTTTTCGAGAGATGGTTGTACCATCAATGTGAACAACCGCTTTGGCCCATCGGCTTCTTGAGCCTGCGCGTTGAGGGCCATGCTTTGGGTGAGCAACTGAAATGAAACAGTCCATTGAGCAGAATTACGAGATCATCCTGGACAGCATTGCAGATGGCGTCTTTACCGTAGATCTCGACTGGCGGATAACTTCATTCAACAGGGCAGCGGAAAATATCACAGGGATTGCAAGGAGTGAGGCAATCGGGAGGCGGTGCTCCGAGGTTCTTCGGGCGAATGTGTGTGAGACTGACTGCATTCTCCGCGAGACCTTTGATACCAAAAAGGCGGTGGTGAACGTACCGGTTTACATCATGCGGGCAGATAAAAGGCGTCTCCCCGTCAATGTAAGCACGAACATATTGAAAGATGCAAAGGGGAGCTTTATAGGTGGCGTTGAAACATTTCGGGACTTATCAGTGCTCAACAATTTGAAAAGAGAACTTTTCAAACAACATTCCTTTGAGGACATCATCAGCAAAAGCCCCAAGATGCTGAAACTTTTTTCCATCCTTCCGCAGATTGCCAAGAGTGGCAGTACGGTCCTCATACAGGGCGCAAGCGGGACCGGTAAAGAACTT
>Ga0307417_10000353_pt1 | contig 19059 bp, 13 predicted proteins | sample SalMarWE160210MG_2_FD_202514 | JGI IMG/M metagenome (GOLD analysis project Ga0307417, IMG submission 202514) | Salt marsh sediment microbial communities from the Plum Island Ecosystem LTER, Massachusetts, United States - WE1602-10 | ecosystem: Environmental > Aquatic > Marine > Intertidal zone... | reverse complement strand
CTGTGCTTTCTTAAATAGTGCCCTTAATAACGGTCCAAATATTGATAAAATAACTAAGCCGAATAGAGGATAAATAACAAATAGCAAGGATGTAAATCCCAAATGTAAGGGTTTAAAATGAATGCTTGGCAGGTTAATCCATGTTAATATTGATGAGAAAAAACATTCAACGATAGCATAAATTGTCCAGGCGATACCACCATGAATTGCGAGAGCAGCAAGATATTGACCAAACGTTTGTGACTCTGATTTTACCATTTAATCTCTAACGAATAATTGACATATTTAATTTCGGAGGCGTTCTTTTTCGCTCACTCTCAAAGCGATATCTACTTTGAAATCAGGCACATTTAACTCCTTTAAACCCGATGTTATCTCAAATGAATCTAAAACCCTGCCCGATTCTGGATCGACCCAAATAGCGTAATTGGCATTTTGCGGAACGGGAACTTTTACGGTCATATTTTTTAGAATAGCGCCATTATCTTTTTCCCTTCCGGATTTGATATTGGGTCGGTCGGCAAAACAATATAAATAAGCGATTAAATCGTCGTCAGCCTGCAGGGCATGCACCCTGACTTTATTTGGCTTGGAAACTTCAAGAGCGACATTTCGATGCTTTATTGGAAAATGGGAGATGAATTGGGTATGGATTTTAGTCTCCTGCCTTTCCTCCGGCCCCAGATAAACATTTGTATATTGCCCAACACCTCCGGTATCATATTTGGCAAAGCTATTATTCCAAAGAATTAAATGAGCCTGTTCAGCAAATGCAGTCCAAATAAAAACCCGGTAACGTTGGGGATTGTAGTTGGAATAAGGTCTCTGGTTACCAAACTCAGTAAAAACCATCGGTTTCTGCTGCTCTCTTAGTGTTTTATTCTTTTTGTTGGCTATATTCCTATCAGTATTTGAATTATCGCCGTTGTCATATTCATGCATGGTCAAAAGATCAAATAAATTAGGCGCAATATAACTCGGGTTGGAAGTTAATAAATGGTGGTAAGGATCAATATCATGCATATAGGACACAAGAATTTCAAACCACTGCTTGTTTGTGCTTTTCTCATTAAAGAACTCCCAGATGTCGACCCAGGCACCCCAGCGATCATTACAATACTTGAGATATCGTTTAACGGCATTAACTCTCAAGCTATCATTGACGAACCTTGGTTCGGTTAAATCCGGGGTATTCAGCGGATTGAAGATTATTCGAAAGGCATTTTTTACCGCCGTTTGGATCAATTCATCCAGCAAAATGCTTTCCCTTGCCTTGTAAATATTTTCACCGATGCCAATCCTTTCGTAAACTGAGTAGCTGCAATTATCGTTGCTCCAGCGATAAATATTAAATCCGGCATTTCCAAAGGTCTCAAAGTAGGGTTCTACATTAATCGAATTCGAAGACGGGAAACCAGGTTTGCCAATGCTTTTAAGCTCCCATCTCTCAGGTCCATCGAACCCAAAATTGTTGAAATTATTACAGCTCCCAAATCCTAAAGGATAGTATGGTTCGCCATTATCAAAAATAAATCGAAAGGGATTATCAGCCGAAATTCGGACATAGCCCGGATGATCTGAAGGAGTAGCTGTGAATTGACCTGACCCCTTTGCGATCAACTTATTGTGCACAAAATATTGATAGTGAAAAAACCATTCACCGACTTTTGTCGGCACGATCCTGGCTTTCCAAACATCATATCGATAATAAAACCCTCCTACCCTCAAAGTATCATTTGAGGCGGGGTGGATAAATTCAGCCCGGATGTCTGCAAATTCCCAGGGATTTTTGAAAATTCCCTTGTATTGAAAGGTTAATTCAAATATTTCGTATACCCCTAAAGTATCAGAATTTTGCGCTACCACCAATTGCGCGGATTGCTCAAATGCTGCCTGGGTGAATAAAGAAAAAAGAAGAATGGTTACGAAGGTTAATCTTATGTAAATCGCTATCAATTGTTATCCTTAGTTGTCTTGGTTTCCCATTACATTATCATTTAAAAACTGGTACAAGGCCTCTGCAGTGATACGATGCCCCACGGCGTTTAGGTGCGGATTGTTGCGGATAAAAACGTCCCTTCTTCTATGAGAATGAATTACTTCTGTGAAATCTTTGAAGGAAACGCCATGTTTATTAGCATATCTTCTTAGCCAAAAACGTCTTTCTTTATCCCACGGTTTATCAGCTTTTCCCGGCAAAAAAATAATTACCACCCGAAATTGATAAAGTCTGGCTAGGGATAAAAAATTATCCATAATGGCTTCATTCAATTGATAAACTGCATCAGTCTTCGTCCAATAAATGTGCCTAATGGAATGGTAGATAGCTGATTTGTCCAATAGCGATTTTTTAGGATAAGGAACAGTGATCAGTTTTCCAGATTCCAATTTATAACGGGGAATTGTAAAACCAACCCCGCTGTAGTAGAGTCGGACTCTTCTAAAATCGTCTGTATACATGCACCACACCACTATTTTGGGATGAAGTTTAAGTCCAACGCTTTTAAAAGCTCTTAGCATAAGATCAGGACCAAAGCCGGTCATTCCGAGGTTATCCACACGCCAATTTGGCTCTAAATTTTCCAGAATATTTGAAAATCGTTCTTGCTCCTCAACCCCATCTCCAAAGACAAATGAATCGCCTATTATCATAATTCGTTTACGCTCATCCTTTTGCTCGAATTCACGTATGCTTCGGAAACCGTCTGAATTTGAAGTGATTTTTATCTCCCGAGGATTATCAGGGGGGTAGTGATAATGCATTTCTCGGGAAGGCCACAATCGATAACCAAATGCATCATATTTCTCAAACAATTGGGGATATTTTAATTGAAATTTGAAAGTCGGAAGCGGAATTTTGACAACGTATCTTAAAAAAAGTTCGGCAACAATGATGCAGAAAACCGTGCTGAGCAGCAGTAATAAAATCTTTGATGAAAAACCCGATAGCCGGTTGAATCTTGAAGAGCGATTTCCGCCATGAAATTTCATACCAAAAATAATTATTTGATGTACCCTAAACTTCGCAGCCGCTTCTTAACTTCATTAGTTAATTCAGTGGGCACATCTACTTTCTCTTTTTTGAATTCAGCAAGCAGTTTTCTTAGTTCGACTAAAACTTCTGGATTGGCATCTATGATATTTTCCTCTTCCCCAGGATCAGCCGATAGATCATAAAGTTCTTCTTTCTGAGGGTCCCGGTGCTCCTCATCCCATTTGGCTGAGGTCCAAATCAGTTTATAGCCTTTGTAGCGTATGCTGTACATTTCGTTATTTTCAATTAAAGTTGCAAATGATTTTTCTGTCTCAGTTTTTCCCTGATTTTTGAGATCTGATAAGACGCTTTTTCCGTCAAATTGCAAATTCGCAGTGTTAATTCCCAATATCTCTAATACTGTCGGCGTCAGATCAATTAGCCGAACCGGTTCATCAACCCCGTGAGGCAAATCGTTTTCCGCATTCCACTTCATGATTAGCGGCACCCGCAAACAAACATCATAAAGGTCATCATGAGCATAGTAGTAATTGTGCTCGCCAAGGCTTTCTCCATGATCTGCGGTCACGATCTGGATTAGATCATCAGTCAAATCCAAATCATCCATCACCTTTTGCAGACGTCCGATTTCTTCATCGACATAAGAAATCTCACCGTTATAATACGAAATCATCGTTTCCTGCGAAACTGAATCGCTAACTAGCTCTTCTCTTTTTCCGCTGCTCCATCTCCACCAATTCGGGTTCAACTCAACACTTTCATCTTCATCCGATTTATTTCGAAATCGCTTCGGAGGTTCATATGGCACGTGAGGATCATAATAATGAACCCAAAGAAAAAATGACCTGTCACAATGCGATTTTATCCATTTGATCGCGGCATCCGTAGTCTTGGTCGCCGGTCTTTCCGCTTTAAAAGGATGAGGAACGAATTCTTTAGCAACCGTAAGAAACGCCATATATAATCTTATCTTAAAGATCGATTCCGGGAAGTATTTCCACGAACTAAAATTTTCTTGATATAGATCGAATCTTGACCTTAATCCGCAGGCCTCATCCTTCAGAGTCCAGCCACTCAAAAAAGCAGCGGTAGTATATCCTCGCGTGGAGAGAATTTCCGGCAGGGTAATCACGTTATTCGAAATCCAGTCACCATTGTCAATTGCCCCATGATGCTTGGGATACAAACCGGTTAATATTGAAATGTGCGAAGGTCCAGTTCTGGGGGATTGTGAAATCGCTTCATTAAATTGAATCCCGTTGCTCGAAACTTGATTGATATTTGGTGTGGTTACATCTGTGTTTCCGTAACACCCCAAGTGATCCGGACGAAGCGTATCGATAGTAATTAATATTATTGGGGGATTTTCGGATTTGGAGCCTCCGGGATGAATCAAAAACATAAGCATAAGACAACAGATGAATCCAATGTTCAATAATAACAATAGCAAATTATTGTCGCCAACGTGTTGGGAAAAAATTGCAGTAATGGTAAAAATCAATGTCAATACAAAAACGAGAATAGCAATCCATTTCCACAAACCGGCATCATATACAATACCAATCAACAGAATGCTGATGCTTAGTGCTATCAAATGAAGGAGCAGCATTCGTTGTAGAGAAAACAAATTTGCTAACCGGGCATAAATAAACTTTCTAAATAACACGCAGATCAAGATTGACAAGGCAAGACTTGCCGGAACAAATATGAGCAGTTGTCGTCGTCCTCCTTCTAAAAAGGATACAAATATAGCAAACAAGAAAAATCCAATTGGAATGCAGAATAATCTAACTATGAGAGTAGCATCGTCGCTGCGGCTTTTTTTGTTCATTAACAAAAACACCGATACAAGAACAATGGTCAGGAATGCATACCCCAGAGAAGCATAAGCCAAAAAAAGGATCGCATCATTGGATGAATGTGGTATCTTTCGCAGAATCCAGCCTATTGACTCTAATAGTCCAATTGATGATGCTAATAAAACAACTTCGGCACTAATCTCGGATAATTTTTTCTTATTCAACTTCAACCTCTTTATTCGAGATGGAAAATTTCTATTCTGAAGAAAATAGAGAGCGCTCCCCCATACATATTCTTATTTATCGGCTCCAAGGGATACGGTCGGCGCCGAAAGTTGATGAATATACTGATGGCGTCCCTTTAGATAAAAATACAAGCCAATTAAACCTACCAAAGCCATTATGATTCGCCAACCCAATAATACTTCAGCTCCGTAGTTTAATCCTACTATATTAAATAATGAACTAAATGCGGCTTCACCCACACCTAAGCCACCCGGGGTCAATGGTAAAGCATTTGCTATGAATCCCATGGGCGCCACAATCATCAATAGCCAACTGAAGCTGCCCGGAGCAATGGAAATAGTAATTAGAAGAATGACGAAAAGATTGGCAATATGGATTATCAAAGATAATAGAACTGCTGTTAAGAGCGACATTTTCTGATTTCTATAAATATGAATCGTATCAAAAACCCATTTTAAATACTTTCCAAGAAGAGGGCGTTTAAACAGCCAAATTAAAAATCTGGCATTATTCACTTGTTCTGAAAAAGCTATCAACATGCTCGCAACAAGAATTAGAGAACAACATAGGGCAATCAAAATTAGGGTGATTAAAATATCAGAAGCCAAAATGGTTTTAAGAAAAAAGGGGGCAATTAGCAAAGGTAAAATCATTAGAGCAAAAATACCTGCAATTCGATCCAGCAGAACAATAGTAGTTACTTTCGTGCGTGATATATCGCTTCCCCTTATCACATAATAAATTTTTACTAAATCACCTCCGGTCGCACCCGGCATAGCGATGTTAAAAAATATACCGATTGAAGTAAGCCGAATTGCAGAGCTTAAGGATAGAAAGATTCGATGCGCCCTCAAGAGAATTATTAATCGCAATCCGCTAACCACAACTTCCCCGAAGAATAGTAAAAAAGCAAATGACATCAACGGCCATGCTGGCAGCAAGTTTAGCAGCGAGGTCCATCGGATCATCCCGGACGTACCCAGATAGAGAATCAGTCCGGCGGCAACCCCAATACGAACACTCGTAAAAATTATCCGGTTCTTATTCTTCAAATCCAAGAAAGGAAGGATTGGTTACCATCGACTATGATCAAACCTGATGCAAAATTGATCAATATGTTTCAGAACGTGTAAAACCCACTCCATAGTATGAAAACTCCTTCTTATTAACATCAAGCTTCACTTTGAACTTTTATGTTAATAGCGCTGGAGGTCCTACGTATTTTGTTCTTCCAGACAAAGAAAATGATGCCAATCATGAAGGAAAAAACACTATAGATATAGTAAAAAATATGAAGAGGCACAATTAATACAGCAAAAAGGAAATATTTTTCTCTGACATAAAATGAATAAAAATGGAGGTTCAGAAAAATAATTCCAATCAAGAATATCAAGGCAATAATAAGCCAAACCTTAGTAAAGTAAAGGATCAAAAAAATGCCGCCTAGCGCCATGAGTATCCCCAGAATCCTAACCGCAGTAGGTACACGTTTTTTGATCGTATAGTGATCCAACAAAAGAATTAATGGCCACAGAATTAGAGGTAAGAGCAGCAGCTCCTTTAAATAGACTGCCTGCATTCCAAACGCACCAATAATACCGAATGCTAATAAAGCACTAATTCGTTGAAAAAATGTGAGATTTAAATCATTCGGAATGTTTTGCTCCCTTAGAATTAACTCTGTCCAGGGAATCCCACGATCTTTAATATCCGCTCTAAGCATTCCCCAAAATGTCCAGCGTTTTAGGTGGGTCACCTGAATTTCCTTATTTAGAAAAATTTTATAGCCTGCTTTATGGAGACGAGCGCCGAATTCTATATCTTCAATACAGGGTCGCTTATAGCCAACATCAAAACCTCCCATTTTCAGAAAAATGTGCCGCTTAACAGCCCCACAACCGGTCCAAAATGTTGACGCTTCGCTTCGTGACTCCTGATGAACAAAATGATGGAATAAATTCTTATATTGGGAGATAATATTGTGAGCGCTTGGATAAAGATCATAAGAACCAAATAGTGCATCAGTCTTCGGATTGTTTTTAAAGCTATCTACTACCTGCTTAAGGGTATGATCTCTGACCCGGACATCTGCATCAATAAAAAATATATATTCCCCTCTCGCAATCTTTGCTCCTTTATTTCTGGCGTAAGCTGGTCCCTTTTGTTCCGGTAAACATAGCATTCTAACGCCAAGTTTTTCTAGAACGCCAGGCGTTTTATCGGTGGATGCATCATCAACTATAATTATCTCATAATCTTTAAAATTTGAATCCCGGATATGTTTTACGCAAGTTCGGATTAATTGAGGGCTATTTCGAACCGGAATGACAACCGATATGGTTGGTGTTCTTTCGTCAACACTCATAAACTTATTACTATTATTTATTTAGTTTGAAAACTCCGTACCATTTGGATTATTCAAATACTGCAACTCATCATGTTTTCCGAAGCCATAAAGGAACATAGGATTTTTATATCTCCAAATAAAATAAACTAAAAGAGCAGTAAAGCCAATAATAAACAAGGGGGCTATTGCACTGGAGTAAATTGTATGCCCAGCCGGGTTCGTGAGCCGGAGTACAGTAAGCCAGGGAAGTTGAAACCCTTCATCCAGAAAATGGCTCCACGAAACGAACACAGGTTCCCTAACCATACTCAAAACCCATGAATGAAATAATACGGGTATGGAAAGGATGATTAGCCATTTCCATTTGAGGCGATTCAGGTGATCGCAGGCTGCAAGAAATACAAAGGGCACTAACGGCAATAAATAACGAAAACCTGTGTTGAATTGCATTCGGGAATACTGATTGGCTGCACAGAAAGTTAAAAAAAGAAATATGTAAACTGCAGAAAAGCGTCGTTCGAATTTTGGCAAGATCAGTTTTTTTGTACGATAGAAAAAAACTGGGATAAATCCTACGATCAAGAGCGGGGCAAACGTAAACATGCCGTATGCCGGATCAAATAGATTGAGAAAATAAAGGTCAATCGCTGGCCATGAAAATCCCCGCCAGCCACGATCCGTATAATTAACGTCTCGCATCCAGTATTGTCCTGGCAGAAACGGATTGCCGAACATTGCCCATTGTGAGTATAGTAAAAATAAAATCGGTGGAATGGAGCCTATGATAAAGGGAAAGCTCTCAATGAAAGCCCTTTTAAAGCTAGTCTGAGATTTTTGTAAGAAGAAAAGATATCCATACAAAAAAAACAGCGGTACAACACCAGAATAATCGAAGGCAAGTCCGCTGCCAGCCAAAAATCCTGCCCAAAATATTCTGTTTTTGGAAGGAGAAGCAGTTTGTTTTGAAGGATTCCACAATAGATAAAACGACAGAAAGATAGCATACATCAAAAACATGTTATGATTTAGATGTGCAGTACGGAAAAAGATCGGTGTGGCAAATCCAAACAAAATTGTCAACCAGATAGCTCTATTTAGAACAACTCCCCTTTTAATCAAGACATTAAAGAATAGCACCACAAAAAGTGCTGATAATGGAGCCATTAAAATAATCGAAGTAACTACTGTTGCCGCTCCAAATTTAAGATGTAATCCCTTTTCTTTAACCAGTTTGAAGAACTTTTGTCGATTGGGCTTGTCAATTCGATATTTCGTATACACTCCGTCCTCTTTTTGGCGAACCTGTTTTTTCCCTTTGTTTTCAAAATAATCGAGAACAGGTTTAAAAATGAACAGGGGGATCGCAGCAACGACAGATCCGGCTACATTATTTCCAATGTAATAATGCCCATCAGAGTGACGAAAAATATCGGAGTGAAATCCTTGATACTTATCTACCTTAAATGAAAAATTCTCTATCAGGCTGAAGGCGGGATAATGCTCCCGCACAACATTCGTGGCGAAATGAATAGAGTACAATATAAAACAGGTAAGAAAAATTCGGTATCTCACCGATGTAAGTGGATTCTGAGAAATTTGTGCGAGTTTCAATTCAAATATCTAAAAAGTTCAATGGTGATTATTTAGCTTTTATTTAACCAATCATGATACCATGAAATGGTATTTGTTAAGCCCTCATCCAAATTATATTTCGGTTCCCAATTCATTAGATTCCTAGCCTTGGTACAATCCAAATATTGTTTATGAATTTCCCGGCTTGCCTCATTCAATATCTTTGGAACCAAAGTGGTTTTTTCCATTTGCTTTAAGATTAGATTAACGAGTTCAAGAACAGAAACAGGTCTTTCATAACTGAAATTAAATGCTTGTCCGACAAATCTATCGTCCGGTAATTTCTCAGCAAGTTTGATGTAAGCATTTATAGCGTCCACCACGTAAATGAAGTCCCGTACAAATTTTCCATCACTTCGAATAATAGGAGCTTCGTTCATGAAGGCAGAACGAATAGTCCCAGGGACTAGTCGATTGAAATTGAGATCACCTCCGCCAAACAAATTTCCACATCGGGTTATTGCTATAGGTACCTCATAGGTAAAAAAATACGATAAGGCAAGCAAATCAGTGCAGGATTTTGAAACATCATAAGGGAATCTGCCCTGTAGCGGAGTATCTTCAGTATAAGGTAATTTCGCATGCGCACCATATGCCTTATCGCTGGAGGCGACAATAACCCTTTTGACCAGTTTGGAACACTGCCGACAGGCTTCCAACAAATTCCAGGTGCCTTTGATATTCGATTCAAATGTGGATAGCGGGGATCTTGAGGCTGTTCCTACAATTGTCTGAGCGCCCAGATGAAATACCGTATCAACCTCATATTCATTGATTGCTCGTAATATTACTTGATAGTCTTCCAAGTCACCTCGCACGACATGCACCTTATCGATAAGTCCCGAATAGACCAGTCGACTCTTAGGAACCCAGTCCCGAATCAAGCAAACTACATTTGCATCTTTGCTCAATAATTCTTCTACCAGCCAGGAGCCTAAGAGACCGGTAGCACCCGTGACGAGCGCAAAATGATTACGCCATAGATTTATTTCCAGATTTTCCATGGGGCTTTTCCGCTTTCCCATAATGATTCCAAAAGTAATTTCTCACGCAAAGTATCCATTGGCTGCCAGAAACCGGAATGACGGTAAGCCATTAGTTGACTATCAGCAGCCAATTCTTCCAATGGTTCTCGTTCAAGAATGGTATGTTCATCCTTCAAGTATTTTAGAAAACCGGATTCAAAAATAAAAAATCCGCCATTGATCCAGCCTTCTTCGGTTTGGGGTTTTTCCGAGAATTCACATACCGCATCGCCATTGAGAATCAACGCACCAAAGCGTGAAGGGGGACGCACTGCAGTTACCGTTGCAAGTTTTCCATGTGATTTATGAAAAGAAACCAGCTCTTTTATGTTGACATCTCCTAGCCCGTCTCCATAAGTCACCATAAAAGGCTTATTGCCAATAAGTTTTTTTAAACGAAGTATCCTGCCGCCGGTCATTGTTTCAGGGCCGGTGTCTATCACCCCAACTTTCCAGTCAATACTCCCCGAACTTACTACATTCAGTGAACCGCTGGTTAGATCAATAATGTAGTCACTATTATGGATATAGAAATTTTGAAAATACTCCTTAATTAATTCCCCCTTATATCCACAAGCAATCAAGAAATCTTTAAATCCATGGCTGGCATACATTTTCATTATATGCCAAACCATCGGTTTTCCTCCAATTTCCACCATTGGTTTGGGTCGCGTGGAGGTTTCTTCAGCAAGTCGGGTGCCTTTTCCTCCGGCTAATATCACAACTTTCATTTACCTTAAACTACTTTTGGTTTAGGTATTGGAACAATAAACTTCCCTCCCCTATTCCTGTATTCTGCCTGTTGCCTCATGATCTCATCTGCAAAATTCCAAGCCAGTATCAAAACAAAATCGGGTTGTTTCTCCAATAGCGTTGGAACCGGTAAGACGGGGATATGTGTTCCCGGAGTGAATAATCCTACCTTAAGCGGGTTTTTATCCACGGTATAGGGTAGAATATTATTATCAATTCCACAATAATTCAATAGGGTATTACCCTTGGCAGGCGCTCCGTATCCAACTGCTGTTTTTCCTTCTTCTTTCAAACCTTTTAATAATCCCATCAAGTCAACTCTATTTTTTTTAACTTCTTTTGAGAAATCCAACATTGTTTGCCAGGAAATTAGTTCATCCTGTTTTTCCTCTTCGGCAAAATCAATCACTTCTTCAGTGTGGGATTTGTAGTAGCTGTTTTTTCCGGCATATATCCTTAATGAGCCTCCATGAACTGAAACCCGGTCAATCCGAATGATGGATAATTCTAATGTTTCACATAACCTTATTAATGCATTGACCGAAAAATAACATAAATGCTCATGATAGATCGTATCATATTCTAATTTTTTGATTAATTCCCCAAGATAAGGAACTTCAATTATGATAAGGCCCTGTTCATCAAGTAATTCCCTGCAGCCTCGTAGAAAATCCCCAGTGTCGTCTACATGCGCCAAGACATTATTTCCAATCACCGCTTTTGCGAAGCCATAAGATTCTTTCACCTTCTGAGCAGTTTCGAAATTGAAAAATTCGGTGATCGTCTCGATGCCAGATGATTTTGCAATTTCAGCAATATTGAGCGCTGGCTCTATCCCAAGTGTTTTTACTCCCAACCGCTTAAAACATTTGAGCAAACTACCATCGTTGCTGGCAACTTCAATTACAAGATCACCGCTATTCAAGTATAATTGATCAACAACGGTTTGAGCGTATTCCAGATTGTGATCGGCAATAGTATCCGACGTTCCGGTAACATAAATATAATCGCGGAATAATATCTCTGGATTGATGACATCCAATAGCTGCACCAATGAACAATTTTGACAAAAATAAACCTCCAATGGAAATGATAGTTCCTTCTCAAACTCATCGGGAGTTTCAAGAAATGAATTAGCAAGCGGTGTTTCGCCTAAAGAAAGAAACAGACTTAATTGATCACCACCACAGGAACGGCATTTCCCCCGTTTTCTATGAACCCAAGTTGCCTCTTCCTTGATATCTGTGCTGTGATAACTCATGTTCTTAGTTGTCAATTTCGTGGGATCAAATCATGATTCTCTAAAAATTCTGCTATCTTTTTGGAAGCTAACTCTCTCCCTTCCTTTGTTAAATGAATTTCATCATCTAACAAATGTTCCTTTCTATCCAATTGATCAAACAAATCTAAACAAGGGATATCTAATCGGTCGCAAATTGATTTCAATTTTTGTTGAGGTTTTGTAACATAATTGAAATCCTTTTCGAGGTAATCTTTCCGTAACTGCTCCCCAAAAGGAAATACCACAAGAAATACTTTGAAGCCGTTTTGTTTGCCTAGTGACACCATTTCTGTCATTTGTTCTTCTATATCAATCCATGATTGATCATCCCAGGCGGTTTTGAAATCCGGGCGATAATCAAAAGTAAATCCACCCCCGGTCTTAAATTCAACAATTTTTTCAAAGACACTTAATTTACGACGCATCCATACTAGAAAATGACTTTTTCGTGCAATTTGATAAAGTGGGCTTTTTACGGTTTGAACAGCATCCTCCGTAAAATGATAAGTATCCCCAACAATCTTGCCATCTTTAACTTCAAATTGATGCAGGAATTTATGACAATCGTTCAATACAAAACTTACTCCAACCAAATCAGGTTGAAACTTCAGACCATATTTTTTTAAATACAGTAGTTCTTGATAATTTGTATACCCCTTGATTCCTGCATTTATGACTTCAACAGAAACGAGTTGAGGCTCACTGTTTAGTCTCGTTTCCAGTCTCCCGACGTAAGTATCATTGATATTATCTCCATAAAACGGAACAGAATCCCCCAGCAAGAGCAAACGAAATCTTGTTTTGATGCTATCAATAGGATCATCCCGCAACCCATCTCCATTAAAATCAGCAAAATTTGGGCGGGAGCGATATCCTAAATCAGGATCGTAAATTGCCCATATCTGATTTGGATTATTCGATGAGCCTAATTTTTCGATGACTCGAAAGCCCAACTCAAACAGAATAAAAAGAATGAATAGGCTTAGTAAGCTAATACCGATATTTTTTAAATACTTCATTCACCTCTCTTTAAACATTAGCGGGTTCTTTGGTTTTCGCTGGGGTGTACCTAAAATCCTTCTTTTTCCATTCTGCTAGCTCTCTGGAAAATCGAAATCGAATCAGATTTCGGAAAAATTCCCAAACAGTAGACACGTGAACATGAGAAAGTCCATTGCTTCGCATTCTGGCAAAGACGTTGAACTCCAACACCCTGGCCCCCATGTAATGCGCCTTAACCATCAATTCTGGATCGAGAAACCAATTTTTCGATTTCAAATTCAATAATGAAAAAATATTACTAGGGAGAATCTTCGGACTTCCATTGATGTCTATAGATTGCAAATTTGGCCAAAGTATCCGCACAAAAACGTTATATGCAATTGAAATAATTTTCCTTTTGATCCCATCCATGCGAAAGCGCCTTCTTACTTTGCCTACAACCCACCCATCACTGGCAGCAACTGCTTCATAGAGTCTCACTACATCTTCCGCGTCCACCTGACCATCTGCCGGAATAATGCCAATCCATGGTGCCCTGCAAACAGGAAGGGCACTGATGACTCCTTTACCGTAACCTTCATTTATTTCCACGCGGTGAAAAACAATAGCGCCATATCTTTTTTGCAGTTCCTTTATTATTTCGCCGGTTTGGTCATGGGAGCCATTGTCCACAGCTACTAATTCCAGATGATACCCGGCGCTTTCGAATGCTTCAATCAACTTCGGAATTGTGTAGCCGATTATTGCCTCTTCGTTATAACAGGGCATTATGAAGGATAGATCGGGCTTGTTTCCCTGTACTTTTTGATTGCTTTCCATAACCCTTTCCGATTCTATTTCCATTTAGTCGATTGTTCCGTTGATGATTTTCCGGCGAAGATCCCGTGCAAACATAGTCCGGGTAAATCTGCCCAATCCGGCTGGGTGCTCGCCAAATGTTTCGATTCTGGATTCTATCACAGATTTTATTTCGGGATCAACGAAGGTATCAAATGTATTGAGTTCCTCATAGTGATACTCGGACAAAGCTTGTTTATAACCATCCCGCTGCCATTTTTCAATATCAGACGAGGTTTTCCATTGGGGCGTATGATTTAAGCTCTCAGCAAAGGGGACATGAAGCATAACCGAACGGAAATAATTCATCACATCATTCAACGTTTCAATCCTATTATTCTTGCCTTTTTCGATCAAAAGTTCTTTGATACTTAATTCAAGAAAATCCAATGCTTCGTGTAAGACATAAAATCTGCCGATCATTGAATATTTGCTTAGCAGATTACCTCCAATAGAACCGTCAATAAGCCCCTCATAATTCTCTTTTGCCCATTTCACACATGCTTCATGGGTATCAAATAATTCTTCCTGATTTTCCCGTACATAGTCGTCAATTGTCTTCCGAAAAGCTTCAGGCGCTCGATCCAACATGGACTGCAGACGCACGAATACATCATAGGGCTTTATGCCTTCCTGGCGGACAAATTGAAATATTTCCTCAAAGTTTCCCTCATAAAAATAGATGGTTAATAGGAGGTGAAATACTCTGGTTTCCAAGTATTCTTCAAAGCTGAAATCTGGTGTCTCCACCACCATTTCTTCAGTCTCAATCGCCGGTTCGTCTAGATATTTCCCCGTACAACGTGCTACCACGCGAAAACGGGTATTAAATCCAAATCTTTCCCGACTATCCGGGTCGCTAAGGGGAGCACCATGCAGTAGCATCAATTGATGGGCTGAAATCCGGTTGACGCCTGTTTCAAGCAGATCATGGACAGCCTTCATAAACGAGGTCTTCGTTTCGCCGGGCATGCAAAGAATAAGTTCACCATATGACTGCATCCCCAAATTGTGGACTTCCTTCTGTATTTGTTCATAGGTTTCTAAGCTGATGTTTGATCGTTTGATATTTTCCAATACAACCGGATTAAGCGATTGAACCGCAGAGGTCATCGGCAAACGCCCCTTTGCTTTGCGCATTACACGTATGATTCGCTCACCCTGATTTTTGCCCGTTGTAGTTCGTATATATTTTGGCCAATTATGCTTGTCCATCAAATAGCCAAGGTAATCGGCAATCTCTTCATCTTCCCGGTACATCCCAAAATTATCGTCGGCAAAACAGAGTGGATTTTCTGGTTTGATATGTTCAACGATATAATCGAGATCGGCTTTTACATTTTCGAAGGAGTGACGATATATCTTATTATTGGATTTCACACTGGAATTACAAAATTGGCAGCTAAAAGGACAGCCGCGGGCGATTTGCATCATAGCGAAATAGCCGGTTTTGAAAAATTTGTCCATATATCCTGCCAGGTATGGGGATGGGATTTCATCCAGGTCTTTAATTCTATCCACCGGCGCACCCTGAACAAATTCGCCGGTTCGCTTATCTATCCACATATTTCCGGGAACCGGTTCTTCATAAATTCCATCGGGTGATTGCCCCACATCGATAAACCGTTTGATGATATTCAAGAATGCTCTTTCTCCCTCATACGTCGGACCTCGAACCGCTATGTCGATAGCCGGCATTCCTCGAAGCCATTTTTCCTGCTCTGAGGTTGCGAGCGGAAAATTTGGGCCTCCCATTAATGTTAATATCCTGGAATCTTTTATCTTGGCATACCGGGCGAAATCTATGGATAAATAATGGTTCCACGAATAACTGCTAAAACCAATTATGTCAGGAGATTGTTTGTCAAGGGCTATCCTCAGTTCCTGGGGCTCTCTGAAAATTTCAAATTGTAATTTTCCATTTCCGTTCAAGTTTGCATAGGCATATGTGGCAAGGTTGGCGACCCCAAGAGGATAAATATCCGATGTATATGTTACCTGGTTATGCCCTAAATCCGCTAAATAAATTAACATATTAAAATCTCCTTGTTAAAATTTCTCTCTCCCTCAAAGTCCTATCTTCGTCACTTTAACAAAACTCCTAATTAACATGCACCCGGGGATAAAAAAATCGCCTTGTTTTTATGATTCCCTCTTCAATACTTGTGGGTGGCTGCCACCCTGTTAATTCTTGAAGATTTGAGATATCTACGTCGTCATGCTTCATTTCTTCATCTCTTGTCGGAATTTTGTTGAACTGCAATAAATCAGGATTGATTCTCAGCATATCCGCAGCGGTTTCAACGAAGCGGCGTACTGAGGTTAATTTTCCTGTCGCCAGATTAATTATCCGCCCCTCCTCTGCTTTCGTCAAACCTAACCGTAATAATCCTTCGGCAACATCTTCCACATAAGTAAAATCTCGCTTTTGATCCCCTTTTGTTAACGGGAGCGGCTTATGGTTTGAGGCTGAATCCAAAAGTGAGGGCAGTAGCCTGCCTGAATGTTCACCCGGGCCATACACGGTAAATAAGCGGACGATAATGCTGTTTACTTTATTTGTTTTGCAAAATTTTTGCAGCAAGTTAGTCCCGCTTAATTTTGATTTGCCATAGACGGTTGTGGGGTTGGGAACAGTATCCTCGGATAAGTTACCGCTAACATCACCATATTCCAACGCTGAACCTACATGAACAATATCTCGATATTGCCAAGTGGTATTTTGGTTTTGTTTAACAATCTCACACAAATCATTTACCAATTGGCTATTGATTTGATACATTTGCCTGTCATCCCTCTCACTGCGATCAATTCCGTAGCCCGCTAAATTAAAGGTGATGACAGGTCTGCAATCATGATAGAATTCTCTAAGACCATTCAGGTTGTGGAGATCAATCTCGAAAATCTCTCCATTAACCTGATATTTCGAAAAAATCTTCGCTGCATCTAATTTATTCCTTACAATGAGGGATAAATTTGCCCGATGCTTACTGAGGTAGTATGCGACCCAGCGCCCGATAAATCCGGTTGCGCCTAAAACCACAACATGAACATTATTGTAAAAATGAAGCTGATTGTTTGATGTGTTCATTATCAAAGTTAATTGAAACTTATTTTTCAAATTTATTCGGACACCCCGGAATTTGCTGACGGCTTTTTGGCGATTTGAAAATCCCTTTGGGTAATCGAGGGCCCGTCAACCGTCCATATTTTTCGGTTGGGATAATACGCCAACACCTCTTCCCGAATTTCCGGATTTTTATCCCATACATATAGCGGCTGATCACCTGAATTTTTCGAGAAATCCGTAGGATTATAAATAAATGAGGACATATAGTCCGGATGCCGCTTACCGCGAATGAAGACTAAGCTATTTTTAAAATCATACTTAGCCTCAAGATTGCGAATGCCTGGCCGCATGCCGCGATAGTGATGATATTTATCAATAGCGCGCCAAGGGATAAAATTTATCAGGGTGGAACCGCTTAATAGCAACACACCAACTAATATATATGTCAGGCTCAAAGTCCTATTGTAGCTACTTCCAATCATTTCAGCCAGAATCTGAATTCCACGTACGGTTAGAAAGACGCAAGGTACAATAATCAAGAACCAATATCTTGCTCCAAAATCGGGACCGCCGTTAAACCAGTACAAGCTATGAAGTCCGACAATAATTAAAATAAAACCTAACATCCAAAAATCAATTCGATGCTTATATTTAGAAAAAAGTACGAGCAATATTATCAATAACGATCCAATGCTCCATCCGAACAATTCAATATTGATCAAATTAAAATTTAAGGTTGTGTTAACGGCTACATCCCTTAAACCATGTCCCGGAAAAGGATCGAGTCCCATCCAGCCTAAGCCTTTCTCCGGTCCGAACCCAAGTGAATTGGAACCCGGTCCATAATATTTATCTGTATATTCCATAATAGGAAATTTGGTAGATTTTCCGGTCAAATATTTATTATAAGGTAAGACCGTACCTGCTGCAATTAGAGTGGAAATTGCCAGCAGAGAAGTGAGCAAGATTTTCTTACTCCAAGGTTTAATAGTCAGAGTAAAGATTCCTAAAAAGATTGCAACCGCTAAACCCTCCAGCGGTCGTATGAGGCTTACGCCGCCAATTGCCACACCTGATATTAATGCCCATTTTTTACTGCCAAATTTTCTCATTCGTATTGCTGCAATTGCTGCAATCAACGCAATAGTTAGGGTAAAAGTATGCGTCATGTAATTCATTGCCATAAAGATAAACCAAGGGGATGCACTCAATAATAAAGTAGAGATGCGGGCTACCGGTTTGCTTGAAATCTCCTGAAGCAAAATATAAATGAGCAAAATATTAATCCCCCCAAGCAGCGGGTTAATTAAAAACGGCAATCCAATGAAGCTGCCTAAGGCTAGAAAAGCTGGCCAGCCAGGTGGCACCGGCGAGAACCATCTTCCATCAGCGTCATCAAAGTACATTAGGTTAACATCAAATGCATCATGTATAGGAGGGGATTTTAAGGTGAGATGACCTTCACTGAGATATTTAGCATGATACAGATATACGACTTCATCCGGGATATGTGGGTGTCTTTCGTACGAAAAAATATTAAACCCAAGAGCCAGAAGAAAGACCCAAAGTGAACATATGATTGCAAAGCGGTCAATCCCCCTACGCCCATTTTTTGGTGGCAAATCAAACCACTGTTCAAACTTCACCTTGATATTCTGCAAAATGTGTGGAGGTAGGGCTTTGACAGCCAGAATAACTATTGCCAAATTCAATAACTGGATAAAAGCCGCAAAAATGAGTTCTATTATATATTGAGATATATTTCGGGAAAGGGCTGTACCGGATATTGCAAATATGAAACCTATTAATATTATTTGCCAAACTCTGAAGTTCGTCCTTATCCAGTTCCAAATTAGCCGCCAAAACCTTCCTAATCCCCTAATAACAATAATAGTTTGAAGGAAAAGGAAAACCACCAATACTAAATGAAAACTATTTTCTATGTGATAGTGTTGATAACCTATTTGGTTACCCGCTTGAATTAATTGAAGCGAAGCAGCCTGACCAGTCATCAATAGAACAAACCATCCCGCTGTCGACTTCCACTTTTTATCAAGAGAAAAGCCTAAAA
>Ga0307417_10000352_pt1 | contig 19065 bp, 16 predicted proteins | sample SalMarWE160210MG_2_FD_202514 | JGI IMG/M metagenome (GOLD analysis project Ga0307417, IMG submission 202514) | Salt marsh sediment microbial communities from the Plum Island Ecosystem LTER, Massachusetts, United States - WE1602-10 | ecosystem: Environmental > Aquatic > Marine > Intertidal zone... | reverse complement strand
TGGGAGTTCATCCACATGCCGCCGGTGCGCGGCCAATAAAGTTTTTCCATGTCAAAGCCGGATCGGGTTAGGCTGCCTGCTGCAATGGACGTGATCACCACCACCGCGGAACTCGTCGAGGTCTGCGCCCATATGGCGCGCCACGCCTTCATCACCATCGACACCGAGTTTTTGCGCGAGACCACTTATTATCCGCTGCTCGGCGTCGCGCAGATGGCGAGCCCGGATGAGGCGGTGGTGGTCGACGCCCTGGCTGACGACATCGACCTGGCGCCGTTTTTCGCGCTCATGGCCGACGAGAAAGTTGTCAAGGTTTTCCACGCCGCGCGTCAGGACATCGAGATCGTCTGGAATATGGCCCAGACGATCCCGCGCCCGATCTTCGACACCCAGGTCGCCGCCATGGTGCTCGGCTACGGCGACTCGATTTCCTACGACCAGCTCGTGCAGCGCATCACCGGCGACGCCCTCGATAAATCGCACCGCTTCACCGACTGGACGCGGCGGCCTCTGAGCGACGCGCAGATCGCCTACGCGCTGTCCGACGTCACCCACCTGCGCGCGGTCTATGAAAAGCTCGCCGCCGACCTCGCAAGCCAAGGCCGCGCCAACTGGGTCGAAGCCGAGATGAACGTGCTCACCTCGCCCGAAACCTACCGCATGGACCCGCAGCGCGCCTGGGAACGGCTCAAGAGCCGCGTGCGCAAGCCGAAGGAGTTGGCCGTGCTGATCGAGGTCGCCGCCTGGCGCGAGCGCGAGGCGCAAACCCGCGACGTGCCGCGCTCGCGTGTGCTCAAGGACGACGTGCTGGGCGATCTCGCGGTGCAGGCGCCGACCACTATCGAGCGGCTGGGCTCCCTGCGCTCGCTGCCCAAGGGTTTCGAGCGCTCGCGCTGGGGCGAGACGATCGTGGCTACGGTCAAGCGCGGATTGGCGCGCGACCTAAAGACTCTGCCGCAGCTCGACCGCTTCCGGCCGGCGCCCAAGGGCGCGGCCACCGTCGAGCTGCTAAAAGTTTTGCTGCGCATGACCGCGGAGCGCCACGGCGTTGCCGCCAAGGTCATCGCCACCGTCGACGATCTCGACCGCATCGCCGCCGACGATGCGGCCGACGTTCCGGCCATGAAGGGCTGGCGGCGCGAATTGTTCGGCGAGAAGGCGCTGGCGCTCAAGCACGGCAAGCTGGCGCTTGCGGTCGAGCGAGGGCGCGTGGTGGCGGTGGACAAAGGCTAAACCGGCCCACGGAGCGCGCGCTCAGATCTTACGGCGCAAGGCCGGGTGCAGGTTGCGCACCACATCGAGTTGGGACGCGATCAGGAACGCGCCCGCGACGACACCGCCGATGTCGGTCCAGATTGCTCCCGGGAAGGCGCGCGCGGGGATCATCATCGCCACGCCGGCAAGCGCAAAGGCGATGCGCAACGGCGTGCCGACCGGCCGCGTCATAAATCCGGCAACGGCAACGGACACGAGATAGACGCCCATTACGGCGGTTGCGACCGCCAGCACCACGTCGGGGACCGGGCCCTGCATTAGCAGCGTCGGCGAGGACACGAACAGGAACGGCACGATATAGGCGGACCAGCCGAAACGGACGCCGGCCAGGCCGGTCCGTATCGGGTCGGCCTGGGCGATGCTGGCGGCGGTGAAAGCAGCAATCGCCACCGGCGGCGTCGTCATCGACATCATGCCGAAATAGAGCACGAACAGATGTGCGGCGAGGTCTGGAATACCGACTTGGACCAGGGCGGGCGCGACCAGCGACGCCAGCAGCACATAGACGCCGACCGTCGGCATCCCCATGCCGAGCACGACGGCGATGGCCGCCGCCAGTACCAGCAGCAGCGCGGTGTTGCCGCCGCCGAGATGGATCAGCACGATGGTGAGCGCGAAGTTCAGTCCGGAGACGTTGAGCACGCCGATGATGAAGCCGGCGGCGGCCGCAATCATCAGAATGTCGAGCGCGCTGCGGCCGGTCGCCACCAGCGCCTCGATCACCTCCATCAACGGCATGCGCTTGCCGCCATAGCTGCCGAACAGCCCGCAGACGATGAGCGAGATCGCGGCGTAGAGCGCGGCCGTGTCGGGGCTGAGATTGAGCCAGAACAGCCCGAAGACGACGATGGCGAAGGGAATGGGGAAGTACCAGCCTTCGCGCAGCACCTGCCGCACGGGACGCATTTCCGAGCGCGGCACCGCGGCGATATTGCTCTTGGCCGCCTCCAGGTCGGCCTGAATGAACAGGGCCGCATAATAAAGGATGGCCGGCACGGTCGCGGCGATGACGATGTCGCTATAGGGTCGCCCCAGCAGTTCAGCCATGATGAAGGCGGCCGCGCCCATGATCGGCGGCATGAGCTGTCCGCCGGTCGAGGCCACCGCCTCGATGGCGCCGGCGTCGTGCGCCTTGTAGCCCGAGCTCTTCATCATCGGGATGGTCACGATGCCGGTCGACACCACGTTGGAGACGGCGTTGCCGGAAATGGTACCGAACAATGACGAGGCGATGATCGCGATTTTCGCCGCGCCGCCGCGGTATTGTCCGAAGGCGGCGATCGCAAGATCGGTGAAAAACGCGGCACCGCCGGAGCGGCCGAGCAGCGCGCCAAAAAACAGGAACGAGACCACGACGGTGCACGCTACGCCGAACACCGAGCCGAACACGCCGTTGACGTCGAGCGCGAGATAGATCAGCAGCCCGTTCGGGCTGACATAGCGGCCCTGCAGGTCGCCGGGCAACAGCCAGCCGAGAAATCCATAGGCGATGAAGATGATCAGGATGCCGGCGAGCACGTTGCCGCTCGCACGCCGCAGGCCCTCGAACACGAGCACCAGCAGGATGCTGCCGATAATCACGCCGTGCAGCGGGCGGTAGGCGATGGCATCGGATAGCGGGCGATAGTCGTAGGCGACGTAGAGCGCCGCGATCAGTCCGATGGCGGCGGCGGCGATGTCGAACCACGGCGGCTTTCCCGTTGCGCCCTTGCGCGCCCGGTAGGTCAAAAAGACCAGAGCAATCGCGATGGCTAGCACGAAGGCGTTGAACTGCTCGTTGATCAGAAGCAGACCGAAGGTGCGATAGAGATCGGCCGCCCAGACGAGCGCGGAAAGCGTCAGCACGGCGGCGAGGATTTTCGCCACCGTGCTGGTCCATGATGCCGGCTCGATGCCGCTATCGCCGGCGGGCTCTGTCATGAGCGCTCACCCGCGCGCGATGCCAATCGCGCGTCTATCGCTTCCAGATGCCGACTTCCTTGTAGAACTTGATAGCGCCGGGGTGGAAGGGAACGCCGTGGTCGCGCGCGAGATTCTGTTTCTTATAACGCCCGTAGATCTTCGAAATCGCCACCAGCTTCGCCTGCTGCTCGTAGAGCAGCTTGGCGATCTTGTAGGCGGTGTCGTCGGACATTTGGGCGCCGCCCATGACCAGATAGTCGTGGACCATCACGTTGGTGGGGCCGACGATGCCGACCAGGGGCTTGGCCGGCTCGAGCGTGTCAATAAAGGTCGCCGGCATGATCGCCTTCACGCGCTTTTCGGCGGCGGCATCTTTCGGCATGCTGAGCCAGCGGATGCCGCCGACCTTGGCGTCGACTTCCGCCATCTTGCCGGCACCGATCGCAAAGGTGGAGGCCTCGACCTTGCCCTGCATGAAGTCGTCGGCGCCGCGCACGACGTGCGGCACGGGCACGCCCTCGAAATCCGATGCCTTGACGCCGAAGGCGGCGAGGCCGGCCAGGTAGCTCGTGTGCTGCGCCGAATTGGCGGTGAAGCCGATGGCGATCTTCTTGCCCTTGAGGTCGGCCAGGCTCTTGTAGGGCGAATTCTTCTTGACGTACCAGCTCAGATAATAGGGAAACACGGTGGCGATCACGCGCAAGTCCTTGTTGGGCTGCTTGAACGGCCCGCCATTGCCGTTATAGGCGAAGTAGGAATCGGTCGACGACGGGATCGCCATTTCCAGCTGTTTGCTGTTGATGAGCGGCAGGATCTGCTGACCGCCGCCGAACGGCACCACGCGCACCTTCAGGCCAAGCTGCTCGGTCATGACCTTGCCGAGCGCGTTGCCGAGCGCGTAGTTCGACGAGCCCACCGGGCTGGTGCCGATGCTGACGGTCTGCGCCTGCGCTGATCCGGCGGCAATCGCCAGAACCGCCGCGAGCACGCTCAATGATGCCTTCTTCATGTGTCCCTCCCCGCCATTGCTTGTTGTTTCCACAAGTAGAACATAGCGTCCCGCCACTGTCCACGCGCGCACGGCGCGTGCACGCGCTGAGCGTGCGAGGACGAAGCGCCACGGCTTTTCCGGACTATTTGTCGGTCTTCGAAAAACCGGACCCCGTGTCCCAGGAAAGCGGGAAATAGGGACGGTCGACACTCCGGCACCAGTTTTCCCAACCGCGCTCGAAGGTGAAGCCGGCGCGGCCCTTGGTGGTGGCCGCGATCTCGCCGTCGCTGAGCGCGATGAACTCACCCATGGCCATCGCCTTGCCGAGGATCTGCGCGTTCAGTTCCGTGTAGATCGAGGTGAAGACCGCCTCGCGCAGCGACTTGCCGACCACGACGCAGCCATGGCCGCGCATGAGCGCCGCCGTGCGTGCGCCGAGGGACTTGGCGAGGTCGCGCGCCATCTCCATATTGGTCACGAGCAGGTTGGTATCACCGAACTTGTCGCGAATATCCCAGTTCGGCACGTTGCGACCGATGGGCGCGGCCATGTGCATGACCGCGCAGAAGCATTGCTTCTTCATCACCGAGAACGGCACGACGTTTGGGCTGTGATTGTGAACGACCGACATGACGTCCGGTCGCACTTCATAGACCGCGCCATGGATGAACCGCTCCGAATAGGGCTTGCCCGCCTGCGCGCCGGCAACCTCACCTTCGAGCGTGAATTCCATGATGTCGCCGGTCTCGACGCACATCGGCGCGCGCGCGCGCGACATCAGGAAACGCGCGGGGTTGTCGGGATGGCGGACCGATACGTGGCCGAATGAATCGAGCACGTCGTTGGCGGCGAGAATCCTGTTCGCGGTGACGAGGTCGTCCAGCAATCGGGACGGGTCGGTCACGATTTTTGTCCCGCAGGTGGCCGTGAACAATACTTATGCATCGATCAGCGGCTCGCGGCCGATCAGGCGCGCCAGCGCGCGCACGCGATTCGCCAGCCGGTCATGCGCCAGCCGGGCGTAGCGGCCGGGCAGCTTCAGCACCAGCTTGCCGCGCTTGACCTGCATCGGGGTCTTCGGCAGCACGCCGCTCTGCCCGGCGGTGAGGATATAGGCAACGCGCATGGCGGCGCCGAGCACCCTGGCACGATCCAGCGCGCGGGTGGTCGCAAGCTCGCGCAGCCGCGGCGACAATTCTTCTTCGCTCAAGCCCGCATGGCGGAAATACACCGAAAGCGCGAGATAGGCGCGGCCCGGATGATCGACGGCGATGAAGGCGCCGTTGGCGATGATGTTCATCGACTGCTCGCCGCGATAGTCTGGATGCGCGCGCCAGCCGATGTCGCCGAGCAGGCAGGCGGCGTGGCGCAGCCGGCGCTCGTCGGGCGTCTCCTCGATGCCGGAAGAGGCCATGAAGCGGTCGGTCCAGGCGATCAACTCCTCGCCGTGGCGCGGCGAACGCGAACGCAGCAGGTTGAGATCGGCGGCGGCCTGGATTAGCGGATCGCGCGCGCGCTCTTTCTGCTTGAGCAGCGAATAGAGCAGGCCCTCACGCACGCCGAGTACCGAGATAATCACCTGTTTTGGCCTGATGGCACTCACCAGGTTTTCCATCACCAGCGCGGCGTAAGCGAGCAGCGGCCGGCGAGCAGCGTTGACGACTTCGATTTTGGACAGTGTCTCGGTATCAACTCGGTGCACCAGCCGCGAAAACTCCAGCGCCTCGCGCGCCGAGATTCGGTAGTTGTGCATGACGTGGAACGGATAACCGGTCTGCCACATGTGCAGCCGGGCGAGCGCGCGCCAGGTGCCGCCCACCGCGTAGAAGGTACGACCTTCGCCTGCGCTGAGCATGTCGAGGTCCTCGAACGTGTCCTCGACGATCATCTCGGCTTTCTTGATCGACTTGCCGGCGATGTCCTGCAGGGCGAGGCCGCCGAGCGGCAGCGTCAGCCCGGAGCGCACGCGCGAGCTTTGCACGTCGACCAGTTCCAGCGAGCCGCCGCCGAGGTCGCCGACGATGCCGTCCGGCTTGTGCATGCCGGAGACCACCCCGAGCGCGGTCAGATTAGCCTCGCGTGTGCCGGAGAGGATCTTGATCGGAGTGCGGCAGATGCGCTCGGCCTGCCGGATGAAGGCGTTGCCATTGCGCGCATCGCGGCAAGCGGCGGTAGCGATCGCCCAGATGCGGCGCACGTGCAAAATGTCGCACAAAGCGCGGAAGCGTCGCAGCGCATCGAGCGCGGTGTCGATAGCGTCCTGCGCCAGCAGGCCGGTGGTCTGCACCTCGCGGCCGAGACCGGCCAGCACCTTTTCGTTGAAGATCGGCGTCGGCGCCCGCGTCAGCCCCTCGTAGATCACGAGGCGCACCGAGTTCGAGCCGATATCGATGACGGCAATCGGCGGCCCGTGGTCTAGCCGGCCTTTTGGGTATTGCACGATCGGAGACGAGCGCCTACGCGCCCTTGAAGAGGCGGCGTATAAGGCTGCGGGGCGCCGATTGCTTGAGCGATTTGCCACGGCCCGACAAGCTCGGATTGGTCATGAAATACTTGTGGGCGTTGAAGGGTTCCTCGCCCGGTTCGGCCTTTATGCGGGTGGAACTACCATCCGGCAACAGCGTCCAACTTTGCTCGTTATCCATAAGATTCGCGACCATTATTTGGTCCAAAATCTGTTCATGCACAGTTGGGTTGGGGATCGGGCACAAGGCCTCGACCCGGCGGTCGAGATTGCGCGGCATCATATCGGCGGAGGCGATATAGACTGCTGCCTCGGGATGCGGCAGCGGATGGCCGGCACCGAAGCAGTAGATTCGGCTGTGCTCGAGGAAGCGGCCGACGATGGATTTCACCCGGATATTCTCGGAAAGCCCTGGCAAGCCGGGGCGCAGGCAGCAGATGCCGCGCACCACCAGATCGACGTGGACGCCGGCGCTCGAGGCCTCGTAAAGCGCGTCGATGATGCCGGGATCGACCAGCGCGTTCATCTTCATCCAGATCGCCGCCGGTTTGCCGGCCTTGGCATTGGCGATCTCCTGGGCGATGTGATCGAGGATGCGCTTGCGCAAGGAGATAGGCGAGATCGCCATGCGTTCAAGCTCGGCCGGCTCGGCGTAGCCGGTGATATAGTTGAAGATGCGCGCGACGTCGCGGCCGATCACCGCGTCGGCGGTGAAGAACGACAGGTCGGTGTAAATGCGGGCGGTAACCGGGTGATAATTGCCGGTGCCGACATGGACGTAAGTGGCGAGCGCGCCGCCTTCGCGGCGCACGACTAATGACAGCTTGGCGTGAGTCTTGAGCTCGATGAAGCCATAGACGACCTGCGCGCCCGCGCGCTCGAGATCGCGCGCCCAGCGAATATTGGCTTCCTCGTCGAAGCGCGCCTTCAGCTCGACCAACGCGGTGACCGACTTGCCGGCTTCCGCCGCCTCGACCAGCGTCTTGACGATCGGCGACTCGGCGCTGGTGCGGTATAGCGTCTGCTTGATCGCGACCACGTTGGGATCGCGCGCAGCCTGCTGCAGGAACTGCACCACCACGTCGAAGGATTCGTACGGGTGGTGGACGATGAGGTCCTTTTGCCCGATGGCGGCAAAGCAGTCTCCGCCATGGTCGCGGATGCGCTCCGGATAGCGGGGATTATAGGGCACGAATTCGAGATCGGGCCGATCGAGCCGCGTGAGCTGGTTGAGATCGTTAAGCGCTAGCACGCCGTCGACCAGGAACACTTCGTCATCGGCAACCGCCAGCGCGCGCTGTACGAAGCTGCGCAGCTCCACCGGCATTGTGGCATTGAGCTCCAGCCGGATCACCGATCCGCGCCGGCGCTGCTTGAGCGCGCTCTCGTAGAGCCGCACCAGGTCTTCCGCCTCTTCCTCGATTTCCACTTCGGAATCGCGGATGGCGCGAAAGGCGCCCTGGCCCTTGACCGTGTAGCCGGGAAACAGCCGGCCGATGAACAGCACGGTCGCCTCTTCCAGCGTGATCAAGCGAATGCCCTGGTCGCCGCCGCCCGGCAGCCTGATGAAGCGCTCGATCTTCTGCGGCATGCGGATGAGCGCGTTCATCGCCTTGCCGTCGCGCGCGCGCGCTAGCTGCAGCGCGATCGAGAAGCCGAGATTGGGAATGAACGGGAACGGATGGGCGGGATCAATCGCAAGCGGCGTCAGCAGCGGAAACACGTGGCTGAGGAAATACTCCTCCAGCCAAACGCGCTCGGCCTTCTTGAGCTGCGGCCCCTCGATCAGCGTGACGCCGACGGCGGCGAGTTCGGGCCGCAATTCGATCCAGCGCTGCTGCTGGTCGCGGGCGAGCAGCGAAACCGCTTCGACGATGCGCACGAGCTGCTCGGCCGGACTGAGGCCATCCGGGCTCTGCATCGTGATGCCTTCGCGCAGCTGGCCTTTCAAGCCGGCGACGCGCACCATGAAGAATTCGTCAAGGTTATTGGCCGAGATCGACAGAAAGCGTACCCGCTCCAGCAGCGGATGGTGCTCGTTGGCGGCCTCTTCCAGCACCCGGCGATTGAAATGCAGCCAGGACAGTTCACGGTTGATGAAACGTTGCGGGCTGGCGCTTAAAGTCGGCTCGGGTGTAGCGGGCGCGGCCGGCGGAGCGGCCTCGCGCTCTTTCACCAGGGCGATTTTCTCAACCGCGGCAACTGCTTGTTTTCGATCTGCCATCTGAAAAAGGTCCGAAAGAACAAGCCTCTAGCCGACGAAAGTGGCGGCTGAATGACAGTTCAGCCCCGTAAACGAGGCCCCGTCAAGCGAAAGCAAATCTTAGGGCTGCACCAGCATCTAGCAGAACCGCCTTAATATTTTGCTGGCGCGCCGGTTGCCGCGTTAGCGAAACAGTTCGGCGGCGAGCGCCCGCGTCACCGGCCGGTGCTGGCGCATGGCCTCCTCGTCGAGCCGCGTGACCGCCGCGCGCACGGCGGCGAACGAGCGCTCGATGCGGTTGGCGAGATAGTTCACCAGCGCCTCGTCAATGCTCAACTGACGGTCGGCGGCGAGCTTGACGATGAGCGAGCGCAGCAGCGTGTCGTCGGGCGGCGCGAGCGCGATCGCGGGCACGGCGCGCAGGCGCGAGGCGAGGTCGCGGATGGCCACCGGAAAAGTTGAAAGCGGCGAGCGCGAGGTAATAAGGACAAATGCGGCCTGCTCGCGCGCGAAATTGATGAGATGGAACAGTGCCCGCTCGTCGAGGCCGGCGAACGCCAGATCCTCGAGCACCAGCGCGCCGGTGGCGAAGACCGCCGGCAGATCGATATCTGGGAGCAATTTTGCCGCCAGCACGCGCGCGCCCGAGTCTTGCGCCCAGATCGAGGCAAGATGAGTCTTGCCGGCGCCCTCCGGGCCAATCAGTGCCATGACCCGGTCCGGCCAATCCGGCCAGCGCTCGATCAGCGCCAAGGCGGCCGCGTTCGAGGGACCGGCCAGAAAATCCTCGCGCGCGAAACTTTCGGCGTGATCAAGCGCAAGCACGAGCTGGCGCGGCGCGATAAAGCTCCCTATGCCACTCAAGGCGTTCCCTCGCCGGTATAGAGCGAGCTTTGCCGATAGCGGCGCAGCGCGAAGCGCGCGAGCACGCCGATGGTGGCGGCCATCGGCACTGCCACCAGCAAGCCAACGAAGCCAAACAGATAGCCGAAGGCGAGCAGCGCGAAGATCACCCAGACCGGATGCAGGCCGACGCTTTCGCCCACCAGCTTGGGCGACAGCAGATTGCCTTCGAGGAACTGGCCGACCAAGAAGATGGCGAGTACTGTGACGATCGGCCCCCAATGCGGCCAGAACTGCGCGACCGCCACGCCGACTGCGAGCACTAACCCGGTCATCGAGCCGACATAGGGAATGAACGTGATCAGGCCAGAAATCAGGCCGATCAGCAGGCCGAAATTAAGCCCGCTAATGGTTAGCGCCACCGCGTAGAACGAGCCGAGGATCAAGCAGACCGCGGTCTGCCCGCGCACGAAGCCGGCGATGGCCGCGTCGACCTCGCGCGCGAGCGCGTGCACCGTTTCGCGCTGATTGAGCGGTATCACCTCGTCCACGGTGCGGATCATGCGGTGCCAGTCGTAGATCAAGTAGAAGGCAACGACCGGCGTGATCACCACTAGCGAAAACAACGACACTAGCGCGCGCCCGCCCGACCACAGCGATTGCAGGAAGGTGGTGAGCCAGCCCACGCCTTGCGTCACCAGATCGCTGATCGACTTATCCGGATTGAAGCCCGCGCCCAGCAGCTTCTGCACCCAGGGCCGGCTCTGATCGCTGAGCAGGCCTTGCAGCTTGCTCACGTAGCCGGGCACGCTGTCGATGAAGGAAGTGAGTTGACCGCCGAGAATCGGCACCACCAGCAGGATCACGTAAATGAGGGCCAGCACCACCAGCGTGATGATGGTCAGCGCCGCCGCCAGCCGGTTGACGCCGAGCCGCTCGAGCCGGTCGGTGACCGGGGTCAGCAGATAGGCAATTGCCGCGCCGGCCACGAAGGTCAGCAGGACCCCGCTCAGCAGCCACAGCGCCAAGACGAAAACGGCAAGCGCCGCCAGCCAGAAATAGATTTGGCGCCGGAACGCGGCGTCGCCGCCGGCCGAGTCGGGTGCGTGCCGCCGCCGCGTCTGCGCGCGCGGGCTCACGATTTAGCCGCCGCGGAATTCATGTGACGGATCCATTCGGCGACATAGGCGGCCACCGAAAATAGCGTCAAGGCCGCCACCAGCCCCATGAGGAGGAGCGTGAGCATGCGCGCCTCGATGCCGAAGCCGAGCGAGCCGAGCACCACGCAGGCGAAGGCAATCTGCGCCACGGTGTTAAGCTTGGATACCAGCAACGGCTTGACCATGATCGGGCTGCCGACCAGCCAGGACAGCACGACCGCGCCTACGATCATGATGTCGCGCGACACCACCAGAATGACCAGCCAGCCCGGAATCACGGCGATGATGCCGAGGGTGACGTAAATCGAAACGATCAGCGCCTTGTCGGCGAGCGGGTCGAGATAGGCGCCGAGCACGGTGGTCATGTGGAAGCGCTTGGCGAGAAAACCGTCGACGGCGTCGCTGACGCCGGCGGCCAGAAACAGCACGAAAGCGGCCCACATCGCGCCGGACCAGATCGCCCAGACCACGATCGGCACCAGCAGAATACGGCCCAGCGTAATGAGGTTCGGAATGCTCAAGGGTGTCCCGGCTCGCAGACGCGGTCCGGCTGCTGCCGGCAACGCGCCAATTCCATCGGCTGAGTATATCGGCGGGCGGACCATTGCGCGACTTGCGATTTAGACGTACGACCCCGGCGCTAGAGTATTGCTTGCGCATGATCTTTTCCGAAAACCAGTTCCCATCCCCGAGCGGGTCGAGGACATGCTTTTCGGGATCATGCGCGATCGAGGGCCATCATGGCAGAAAAGGAGCGCGGCCTCACATACGCGCAAGCCGGTGTGGATATCGACGCCGGCAACCGGATGGTGGAGCTGATCAAGCCGCTGGTGCGCGCCACCGCGCGTTCCGGCGCCGATGCCGAAATCGGCGGCTTTGGCGGCCTGTTCGACCTCAAGCGGGCGGGTTTTAGCGACCCGGTCCTGGTCGCCGCCACCGACGGCGTCGGCACCAAGGTCAAGATCGCCATCGAGACCGGCCGCCACGAGACCATCGGCATCGACCTGGTGGCCATGAGCGTGAACGACCTGGTGGTGCAAGGCGCCGAGCCCTTATTCTTCCTCGACTACTATGCCTGCGGCAAGCTCGCGCCGGAGATCGGCGCTGCAGTCGTCGCCGGCATCAGCATCGGGTGCCGCGAGGCCGGCTGCGCGCTGATCGGCGGCGAGACCGCGGAAATGCCCGGGCTCTACCGCGGCGACGATTACGATCTCGCCGGTTTTGCGGTCGGCGCCGCCGAGCGCGGTGCGCTGCTGCCGCGCCCCGACATTGCCGAGGGCGACATCATCATCGGGCTCGCCTCCTCCGGCGTGCATTCCAACGGCTATTCGCTGGTGCGCAAGGTGGTGGAGAAGACCGGGGTCGCTTGGGGCGAACCCGCGCCCTTTGCGCCGGAGCTAACGCTGGGCGAAGCCATCCTCAGCCCCACGCGCATCTACGTGAAAGCGTGCCTGGCCGCCATCCGCGGCACCAAGGCGGTGAAAGGCCTCGCCCATATCACCGGCGGTGGCTTTCTCGACAATGTCCCGCGCGTGCTGCCGAAGGACCTGGGCGCGCGCATCGATCTCGGCACGGTGCCGGTTAAGCCGGTGTTCAAGTGGTTGGCGAGCGAAGGCGGCATCGCGCAAGACGAGATGCTGCGCACTTTCAATTGCGGCATCGGCATGATCGTCATTGCCGCGCCCAAGGACGCCACAGCGGTCGCGCAGGCGTTTACGAAAAGCGACGAACAGGTCGTGACAATCGGCAAAGTCGTGCGCGCAAGTGCTGACGCGCGCGTCGTCTATGACGGGCAACTGGACCTGAACTGGTGATGAGCCGCAAACGCGTTGCCGTTCTGATCTCCGGCCGCGGTTCCAACATGGCGGCGCTGATCGAAGCCGCCAAGGCGAAAGACTATCCTGCCCAGATCACACTGGTGGTTTCCAACAAGCCCGACGCCGGCGGGCTTGTTACCGCGCGCACGGCCGGCATCGCCACCGAAGTCGTCGATCACGCCCGTTACGGCAAGGACCGCGCTGGCTTCGAGCGCGCGCTGCAAGCGGCATTGGAGAAACACCGCATTGAGATCGTATGCCTCGCCGGCTTCATGCGGCTGCTAACGCCGTGGTTCGTCGGGCAATGGCAGAACCGCCTGCTCAATATCCACCCGGCTTTGCTGCCGGCCTTCAAGGGCCTCGATACCCACAAGCGCGCGCTGGAAGCCGGCATAAAGATGCACGGCGCTACGGTTCACTTCGTGGTGCCGGAAATGGATTCAGGGCCCATCATCGCGCAGGGCGCCGTCGCCGTGCAGCCGGATGACACGGAAGAAAAGCTTGCCGCGCGCGTGCTCGGCGTCGAGCACCGCATCTATCCGTTGGCACTCAAACTATTGGCCGAAGGCCAGATTCGCGTGGAAAACGGGCATTGCCTGATCGACGGCGTGCCCGTTCCCGATGCGGCGGAACTCACGCCGTCCGACCTCCCCTGAGCGAGCCCTGCCGCGCCAGTTCGCCGGCTAAGTGCCGGCACCGGCCCGGATTAAATTTGCCTCTGCGGTGTTATAGACTTTCGTAGTATAGTGGCGGCACCACCGCTCAAAGGGGCGGGATTAACAGTCAGGGGGGACACGTCATGAACGGCAAAGGTAGCACGAAACTGATTTTTCCGAGCCTCGCGGGATTCTACGACACATGGCGGGATGTTGCTTACACGCTGCTGCGCGTGTGCGTCGGCTATGTCATATTCATGCACGGCTGGAGCAAATTGACTGGCGCCGGTGTAGCCGGCGTCTCTGGCTATATGGCTAAGCAGGGTTTGGAGCCAAGCGTTCTGTTCGCCATTGCCGCCATTTTCCTGGAAACCGTCGGCGCGATCTGCATCATCCTTGGCCTGTTCACCCGCTTCTTCGCGGCGGCACTGGCCGTCGAGATCGGCATCGCCTTCCTGGTGGTGCACCTTGCCAAGGGCTTCTCCGTCGGCAAGGGCGGCTTCGAATACGTGCTGCTGATGGGTGTCGTGCTGTTCGCGGTGGCGATACGCGGCGGCGGGCCCTATTCCGTCGACGCCAAGATCGGCAAAGAACTCTGAAGCGTCAGGGTTTAAGCGGAAAGCGTGCGTCGCCTCAGGCGGCGTGCGCTTTGCGCACCCACACCTTGTTGTCGTGGAAGGCGGCGCCGCCGTAGGGCGCGATCGGATCGGCGCCGGTGAGCGTGTTGATGCCGCAGCCGCCGGCATGGGCCGAATTCGGCCAGACCGATTCGGCGATCAGCACGCCGCGGCGCACGCCCTCGAACAGCTTGGCGTGCAGCCGCACCTCGCCGCGCCTGTTGCCGAGCACGACAGTGTCGCCGTCGGCGATGCCGAGCGGCTTGGCGTCATCGGGATGGATCATCACCGTCGGCCGCTGCTCCTGTGCCAGCGAGGTCGGCGTCTCGTTGAAAGTGGAATTGAGGAAGCCGCGCGCCGGCGAGGTAGCGAGCCGGAATGGATGCGCGTCGTCGATCTCTTCGATCGAGGCCCAATGATCGGGCAGCGCCGGCAAGTCGGCAATCGGGCCCGAGCGATAAGGACTGCGGAAGGGCACGTTGGCCCAATCCGGCTTGAAGCGGAATTTGCCGTCGGGCCAGGCAAAGCCGGTGAGATAATGCGCCTCCTCAAACGGCGGCTGGCAATCGAGCCAGCGGTTCGCTTCCAGTTCGGCGAGCGTGCCGCGCTTGGACACGCGCAGCAGTTGATCGATCAATTCGCGTGGGCTCATTGCAAAGCCCGGATGCGAAGCGCCGACACGTTTGGCGAGCTCGCAAATCACCTTGTGATTGTTGCGGCATTCGCCCGGCGGCTCGACCAGCTTGGGACCGAGGATGATGTATTGGTGGCCGCCGCCGCGATAGACGTCGTCGTGCTCGAGGAAGGTCGTGGCCGGCAGCACCACGTCGGCGACTGCTGCGGTTTCGGTCATGAACTGCTCGTGCACGCAGGTGAAAAGGTCGGTGCGCGCGAAGCCCTGTTTTACCTTGGTTTGATCGGGCGCGACCGAGACCGGATTGGTGTTCTGGATAATGAGCGCGGTGACCGGGCCGCCGCCTTGCAGCGCTTGCGCATCACCGGTGAGAATGGCGCCGACACGCGACTGATCAAGCACGCGAACCGAGCGATCGAAGGCGCTGATCCCCTCGATAAGTGCCCTGTCGAGCTTGTAGATGTCGGAATTGTTGTGGAAAGCGCCGCCGCCTTCGAACTGCCAGGCGCCGGTCACCGCCGGAATGCAGCTTGCCGCATGCATATTGGCCGCGCCATTGCGCGAACGCGCAAAGCCGTAGCCGAGCCGGAAGAAGGCGCGCTTGCGCTCGCCGATCAGCTTCGCGAAGGCCTCGATGGTTTCCACGGGCGTGCCGGTGATCGCGGACGCCCAGCGCGGATCGCGAGTCGCCAAGTGCGCCTCCAGCTCGCGCGGCGCGTCGGTGTATTTGTTCAAGTAGTCCCAATCGGCTTTGCCATCGCGGAACAGGCAATGCATGACCGCGCAGGCGAGTGCCGCATCGGTGCCGGGCCTGACCAGGACGGCCAAATCGGCCTGTTCCATGGTGCCATTCATGTAGATATCGACGGCGGCGATCTTGGCGCCGCGTTCCTTGCGGGCACGCACCGCATGCGTCATCACGTTGACCTGTGTGTTGACCGCGTTGGTGCCCCAGATCACGACGAGATCGGATTTCACCATTTCGCGCGGATCGGCGCCGGCGACGCGCCCCGTTCCGGCGGCAAAGCCGGTGAAGGCTGGATTGACGCAGATGGTGGAATGGAAGCCGGAGTATTTCTTGGCGTGGCGCAGCCGGTTGATGCCATCACGCATCACCAGGCCCATGGTGCCGGCGTAATAGTAAGGCCAGACGCTTTCCGCGCCGTAACGCTGCTCGGCTTGCAGAAATTTTTCGGCAACCAGATCGAGCGCGTCGTCCCAGGAAATGCGCCGGAATTCGCCCGCACCCTTGTCGCCAACACGCTGCAACGGGTGCAGTAGCCGCTCGGCGTGATGTTCGCGCTCGGCATAGCGCGCAACCTTGGCGCAGATCACGCCGGCGGTGTAGTCGTTATCCTTGGCGCCGCGCACGCGCCCGATGGTATGGGCGTCGAGCACCTCGACCTCGAGCGCGCAGGTCGAAGGACAATCGTGCGGACAGGCAGATGGGCGGACCGCGATGGTCATCGTTTGCGCACTATACCTCTTCGCGGCCGAGCGGACGACGGCTGCGCAGCGTCACATAGCCGGCCGCGAGCACGACCGCGACGGCGCCGCGCGCTAGCCAGCGCAGCAGGATCGCGGTATCGGCGATGAAATGCTCGATCCCGATATCGGCGGCGAGCCAGATCAAGAGTCCTACGCCCGCCAGAGCGTCCTCGACCGTAAGACGCCGGTAGCGGCCGATCATGATCAGGCCGAGGCCGACGACGATGAGCGCACCGACACGGCCCGCCCACGGATGCAGATGGGCGGCCGTCTCGCCGAGAAAGCCGAGCAAGGCCGGATCGGTGCTCAGGATATCGCCGGCGATCCAGCCGAGCAGCGCCCCGCCCGCCCAGATCAAAATCAGGAAGCGCTCGAGCAGCGCCATCAGGACCGCGCTGCCGGCGACGATCAGTGGCACGCTGGTGGCGAGACCGAACACGATCAGCGCCACCTTCATTTCCTCGGCATGCATCAGGTCGACGCTTGCCGCCGCTGTCTCCGCCGCCGCCGCGATGGCGAGGACGTTATCGAGGCTCATCACGATGTCGGCGACGGCGACGATGCGCACCGCGCGCCAGAGATTCTGCGCCGATTCCACCCGGCCGTCGACGCTCGATTCATCCTCGACCACGAGCTTGATCGCGACCCAGAACAGCAGCACGCCGCCGATCAGGCGCAGGTAGGGATAGGTCATGGCCTCCGCGACCACCACCGTGAAACACACGCGCAGCAGCACTGCAACGCCCGCGCCCAGGATCATGCCCCACAGCCGCTGGCGCGGCGGCAGCGTCATGCAAGCGAGCGCGATGACCACCGCATTGTCGCCGGAAAGAATGACGTTGACGCCGATGATCTGGAACACCCCGATCCAGAACGGCGCGTGGGAAACGTCCTGCCACAGGAAATCCAACGCTTCCCCTTTCGTTCCTCAGCGTGGACCGCTCACCCTACGATTTCGTTTTCCGAGAAGAACTGCGCGATCTCGCGCGCGGCGGTGTCGGGAGCGTCGGAGCCATGCACGGAATTTTCGCCGATCGACCTGGCATGAACTTTGCGGATCGTACCGGCCGCGGCCTTGGCCGGATCGGTGGCGCCCATGACGTCGCGGTATTTGGCGATGGCGCTCTCACCTTCCAGCACCTGCACCACCACCGGGCCCGAGATCATGAAGTCCACGAGCTCGCCGAAGAACGGCCGCTCCTTGTGCACGGCGTAGAATTTCTCCGCCTGCTCGCGGCTGATGCGCACGCGTTTCTGCGCGACGATGCGCAAGCCCGCCTGCTCGATCATGGCATTGATGGCGCCGGTCAGATTGCGCGCGGTAGCATCCGGTTTGAGGATTGAAAAGGTACGCTCAACCGCCATTTTATTGTCCTTTAGTGGCCCGATCGGAGAGATGCGCTGAATTGATTGGATTGGAGAGATCGCGGCGGCTTATACCGGGGGTCGTCTCACCCGGCAAGATCAGCCGTTCCCATTCGGTTCCGGCCGGTGCCGCCGCAGGAGGATCGCATGATTTCACGCTATCGGACGTTCGCCGGCTACAATGCCTGGTGCAACGAGCGACTCTATGACGCCGCCGCCACGCTGTTGGACACCGACTATCGCGCCGACCGCGGCGCTTTCTTCAAGTCGTTGCACGGCACCCTCAACCATTTGCTGGTTGGCGACCGCATCTGGATGATCCGCTTCACAGGAGAAGGCGAACTGCCCAAGAGCCTCGACACCATCCTCCATGAGGATTTCGACGATTTGCGCGCCGCGCGCCGCGCCGAGGACGCCGCGATCAGCCGGTATGTCGCGGGATTGAACGAGGCCGATCTTTCCCGCACCATTCGTTTTCGCACTTTGTCGAACCCGGCCACTTTCGAACAGCCGCTCGCGCCCGCGCTCGATCATTTTTTCAACCACCAGACCCACCATCGCGGCCAGGCGCACGCATTGCTGAGCAGCTTCATCGGCAACGACCGCACGCCAAGCTTCGACCTGATCATCTATCAGCGCGAAACCGGTCAAGGGGGCTTGCGCAAACTGGCCTGACCGCGCGCGAGCTTGCTTCGCGCGGCGCGCTCGGCCAAAAGGCGCGCATGCTTGTCATCGACGACCTCACCGTCCGCATTGCCGGCCGCGCTCTTCTGGAAGGCGCGTCCGCGCGCATCCCGCCCGGCAGCCGCGTCGGCCTGGTCGGGCGCAACGGCGCCGGCAAGACCACGCTGTTCGGCGTGATCTCCGGCGACATCACGGGCGAGCACGGCGAGGTGCAGATGCCGCCACGCTGGCGCATTGGACGGCTGGCCCAGGAAGCACCCGGCGGCCCTGAGAGCCTGATCGAAGTCGTGCTTGCGGCCGACACCGAGCGCAACCGGCTGGTGGCGGAATCCGAGACCGCGCAAGATCCCCATCGCATCGCCGAGATCCAGACCCGACTCGCCGATATCCGCGCGCATGCCGCGCCGGCGCGGGCCGCCTCGATCCTCTCCGGCCTGGGATTTTCCACCGCCGAGCAGAGCCGGCCTTGCGCTGAATTCTCCGGCGGCTGGCGCATGCGCGTCGCGCTCGCCGCAACCTTGTTCGCACAACCCGACCTATTGCTGCTCGACGAGCCGACCAACTATCTCGACCTCGAAGGCACACTCTGGCTGCAAGAACACCTTTCGCGCTATCCGCATACTTTGATCATCATCAGCCACGACCGCGACCTGCTCGATACCGCAGTGGGCCATATCCTGTCGTTGGAAGCCCGCAAGCTCGGCCTTTACCGTGGCGGTTATTCGGCCTTCGAGCGCCAGCGCAGCGAGCGGCTGTTGCTCGACCAGAAAATGATCAAGAAGCAGGACGCGCAGCGCAAGCACCTGCAGGCCTTCGTCGACCGCTTCCGCGCCAAGGCGACCAAGGCACGCCAGGCGCAATCGCGCCTCAAAATGCTGGCTAAGCTCGAGCCGATCGTCTCGCTGGTCACCGAAGACGTGCGGCCGATCCACCTCCCGGCGCCCGCCAAGCTGCTGTCGCCGCCGA
>Ga0307417_10000351_pt1 | contig 19081 bp, 18 predicted proteins | sample SalMarWE160210MG_2_FD_202514 | JGI IMG/M metagenome (GOLD analysis project Ga0307417, IMG submission 202514) | Salt marsh sediment microbial communities from the Plum Island Ecosystem LTER, Massachusetts, United States - WE1602-10 | ecosystem: Environmental > Aquatic > Marine > Intertidal zone... | reverse complement strand
CTGGTGGGCTGGGGGATCGGCACCTTGCTTGCTGACGGCCTGGGCATCGTCGGATCGGGTTTGGCGCTGGGCGGTGTTTGTCTCGTGTTCGGATTCTTCAGCCTGCAAGGGTTGCTGAACAGCGTGGACTCCTTCAGCCGATTGCTCGTTTGGGTTCAGCCGAGACCATCGCCGAGGGGGGGAAGTCCGGCGCAGAGTCACGGGCCCGCCCCTACTCTGCTGGGGCCGGCCCAACGACGCTCCAAAGGTCGATCGGCTCGTCTTCCAGAGGCTTATCGCAAGGACTTCAGGCTGCCGGAGGCGCCGGATGAGCGCCGCCGGGCGCCGATGTCCAGAGACCAGCGGCTGCCTCCGTTGAGTTTGCTCGAGGAGGGTGAACTGGCCAGGGTCTCGGCCAAGGAGATCAACCGGGCGGCGGGTTTGATCGAGAAAACGCTGGCGGACTTTGGCCTGCCGGTGAGGGTGGTGGATTTCCGCTCCGGCCCGTCTGTGACGCAGTTCGCCGTCGAACCCGGTTATTTGGAGCAGGCCGGTCCCGACGGAAGCCTGCGCAAACACAAGGTGCGCGTATCTCAGATCTCAGGTCTGGCCAACGATCTGGCCCTGGCCCTCTCCGCCCCTCGATTGCGGATTGAAGCCCCGGTTCCCGGCCGATCCTATGTCGGGGTGGAAGTGCCCAATCAACGGGCTGCCACGGTCCGTCTCAGGCCCATCCTCGAGTCTGAAGCCTTCGCTTCCATCGGCTCGCCGTTGGCGATCGGGCTGGGCCGCAACGTCGCCGGAGCCGCCGTGGCGGCTGATCTGGCCGCCATGCCACACCTTCTGATTGCTGGCACAACCGGATCCGGCAAGTCTGTGGCCATTACTGCCTTGGCCACATGCCTGACCGTTAACAACTCTCCTGACGACTTGCGGTTGGTGATGGTCGACCCCAAGATGGTGGAGCTTGTTCGTTTCAACGGCCTCCCCCATCTGTTCGGTAAGGTGGAGACCGACCTTGAGCGCATCATCGGGGTGCTGCGCTGGTGCACGATGGAAATGGACAGGCGCTACCGTCTGCTTGAGGCTGCCCAAGCTCGGGACATCGACTCCTTTAACAACAAGGCCCGGCGTAACCGTGATGGGGAAAGGTTGCCGCGCGTTGTGGTGATGATTGACGAGCTGGCGGATTTGATGATGATGGCCCCCGACCAGACCGAGCAAACCCTGGTGCGTCTGGCCCAGATGGCGCGTGCCGTCGGTATTCATCTGGTTGTGGCCACGCAGCGGCCGAGCACCGACATCGTCACGGGATTGATCAAGGCCAACTTCCCGGCGCGCATATCGTTTGCCACCGCCTCGAGCACCGACTCGCGTGTGATCCTCGATTCGCAGGGAGCCGAGACCCTCCTGGGCCGGGGTGATATGCTCTACTTGGCAGCCGAGGCCTCAGCTCCGGTGAGGATCCAGGGCGCATTTGTGGATGATCGAGAGGTCGACCAGCTGATCCGCTACTGGCGGAGGGCCGACCCGGATGCCGAACAGGAAGACGAAGACCAATCGGCCCCTTGGGAGTCGCTGCTCGTCCGCCAGGCCACACTGGAAGAGCACGACGATATCATCGAACGCGCCATTGACGTGGTCACGAGCGAAGGTGAAGCCAGCGCGTCTCTCCTGCAGCGGCGTCTGCGCGTGGGCTACCCGCGCGCGGCGCGACTTATGGACGAGCTGGAGGAACTTGGCGTGGTGGGCCGCGCTCAATCCGGCGGAAAGACGCGTGAGGTCCTGATTGATCCGGAAGACGACCCTTTGATGGCTGGGGATGAAGATGGCGGGTGAGTTTGTTGCCGCGCCTTGACACGGGTACTCATCGGCAAGTAGCATTCTTCGGTCATATCAGGAGAGAGGTATGCGAGCCAACGAGAGCGCAAAGCCATCCAGGCCCACCTTGACCGATCTGTTGAGGATCTGGTTCAAGGGGTTGTTGGATCCTGTGGCGTCCTTCCTGAACCGGTTGGGCCTGGCGCCGAACACGCTGACCCTCATGGGGTTGGCAGGCAACATCGTCGGCGCTATTTTTCTTTCTCAAGGGCGATTTATGGTGGGTGGGCTGATTGTTTTGTTGATGGGCCCCATTGATGCCCTGGATGGTCCCATGGCCCGCCTGCGTGGCGAATCTTCGGATTTCGGGGCGTTTGTTGATTCGGTCACCGACCGTTACAACGAGCTCACCGTCCTGGCGGGGTTGCTGTGGTATTTCCTTGTTCAGGGCGACGAAATAACGAGCGGACTGATCTTCGCTGCCGCCGCCGGCTCGGTGCTGGTGTCCTACATGCGAGCCAGGGGCGAGGCGCTTGGCTTTCATGTCAAGGGGGGAATCCTGACGCGAGTCGAACGCTATCTGGTGCTTGTCCCCAGCCTCGTGCTGGGCTTTCCGTCTATCGGTATCGCCATCATCGCCGTGCTGGCCAACCTGACGGCGCTCCAGCGGGTCCTGCTGGTCCGTCGCCAGGCCTACGCGCGTCGGGTTGGGAAGGAATAACTGCGCATGTACGTTGACAGCTACGGCATCCATATCGGATTGGTTTACATTCACTTCTACGGCATTATTGTGATGACGGGTGCCCTGGTGGGCACCTACATTGCCTCGCGCATGATCCGGCGGATGGACGACCAGGTCTCGCCGGACATCATGTGGGATGCGCTGGTTTGGGCTCTGATACTGGGCGTGATTGGGGCCCGTCTCTACCATGTGTTTACCCCCTCTAAGAGCCTGTTGGCATCCGGAATCGACACCCACTACTACCTGACCCATCCGCTGGATCTGATTGCATCCTGGCAGGGCGGGCTTGGCATCCCGGGAGCGATCATCGGCGGTGTGGCAGGGATGTGGATCTTCGCCCACCGGAATGGTTACAGCCTGAGACTGCTTCTGGATGCGACTGCTCCGGGTCTGGCGATAGGGCAAGCCATCGGCCGGTGGGGCAATTTTGTCAATCAGGAGATCTACGGCCCGCCCACCAACTTGCCCTGGGGAATCTACATTCGCCCGGAGAACCGGATGGCCGGCTTTCAGCAGTTTGATCGATTCCAACCCCTGTTTCTCTATGAGTCGATCTTGAATGTGTTAAACGCCGTCTTCCTGTATTTGATTTGGCGGCGTTTTGGTGATCGTCTGAGGCGCGGCGATCTTTTTCTGGTCTATCTTGTGACGTATCCTCTGATCCGATTTGGGCTTGAATTCCTGAGACTGGACTTTGTGCCCCTGTTCGGGATCAACTTCAACCAGGGGCTGATGCTTGTCGTCGCCTTGGTGAGTGGCGGCGTCCTGTATTGGCGCCATCGATCCGCGCCCCCGGTCGAGCCAGTTCCCCAGTCCCCAACCTAGGGCAACGATGGGTGGAGAAGCGCAAGAGCCCGGCCATCTGGCCGGGCTCGTTTCATTTGGTCGCGGGGAATGGGCTGGATCAGGGTTGCCAGTTGAGGAAGGTGTAGAGCACCCGCTGGTTGATGTCGACATCCAGGTTGTAGTGCGTGCTCAGCTCAATATCCACGGCGGCGATGCCATTGGCTGCGGACCAATCGACCATCTCCCCGGCGTAGTCGCACCCGGTGTTCTTGGGCGGAAAGGGGTAGGGCGACACCTTGGCCAGGGCTTCAGCCAAGGACAGGGATGGCTCGGTCGACGGATCGCCGCCCGCAAATATCCCCAGAGCGGCGCTGTGGTAGCTGATCAGGGCTTCGACGCCTTGCCTCAGTAGGAAACGTGCTACCGCCTGGCTCTCCGGCTCGGAGAGCGGATGCGGGCCGGAGGTAATGGGCAGATAGCTCCAGCACCCCTCCGGTGCCCAGGTGGCCTTCCAGTCCAGGGGGAAATTTCGATTGAGATCAACGCCGTTCGCGTTGGCTCGGCCGTCATAGCCATGCGACCTGGCCAGGCCATCCGGATTCATGCTGGGTAAAATGAAAAGCGTGACGCGGGGAGGGACGAAGTTGGGGTGACGGGTGAGGAAGTCGATCAGCCGGTCGGCAAGCGCCGCCGCGTTCCATTCGTACCCGCCATGGATGTCGGCAATGATCATCCGCGCATGCGGGCCGTCTCCAAAGGTGTACACCTCGAGCGGCCGCCCCTCAACCGAATAGCCTATAAGGACCGGGGCCGGCTGGGTTGGCGCCGCCGTCGGGATGCCAGTTGTGGGCGTTGGCCCGGCGATGGGGCGTCCCTGGATGCTGGCTGGATTGGTTTGAATCGAGGTCGCAGCCGACGCGCTGACAACTAGCCCTGTCCACAGTGCAAATCCGGCACCGGCTGCGAGCAAGGCGCGCCGCCAAGCCGTGCCCTGGGTGCGTCCCAGGGCGCCTGGTCGCATATCTGCCGCCGGGCTTTGCTGGGCCGGCTTTGTGAGGAAATTCACAAGCTCACTCGCATAACCGATCTTATCATGCCCTTTCAGGCTTGGCGTGCGCCTATTGGTCCTAGGCCGCAAGCCCCGGTGTTCCTTTGCAGGCCCAGGTCACATGGGATGCTCGGGTCATTGTGGGGTGCCAATTGCTCCTGCTATAATGCGCCGTGCAACGTATGGGAGCCCTTATTGAAGCCTCCGGCCTGACCAAGCAATTTGACGAGTTGACCGCCGTCGAGGATGTAACCTTGCGGGTCGATCAGGGGCAAATCCTGGCCCTGTTGGGGCCCAATGGCGCCGGCAAAACCACGACCATCAGAATGCTGGCGTCGATCCTGCCGCCCACGCGGGGGACGGCGCAGATCGCAGGATACGATGTGCTGACTCAGGCCCATAGAGTACGTCAATCCGTGGGGCTCCTCACCGAGCATCACGGTCTGTACACGCGCATGCGCCCGCTGGCCTACCTGGGGTTCTTTGGGCGGACCTATGGCCTGCCCCGGGCCGACGCAGAAGCGCGCGCCGGGGACCTGCTCGAGCGTTTTGGGCTCCAAGAAGACTCGCATCGCCGCCTGGGCCACTTCTCGCGCGGCATGCGCCAGAAGCTGGCGCTGGCGAGAGCTATGCTTCACGATCCCCCGGTCTTGCTGCTAGATGAACCTACCTCCGCCATGGATCCGGCCAGCGCCCGCATGGTCCGCCAGAGCATCCAGGCCCTGCGCACATCCCATCGGGCCATCATCGTCTGCACCCACAACTTGGCCGAGGCTGAAGCCTTGGCCGACCGAATCGCCATCATCCGCAAGGGCAGAATCGTCGTGTTGGGGAGCCCCCAGGATCTCAAGCAGGAACTTCTGGGCGACCCGATCATGGAACTTCGCCTGTCCAGCCCGCTCGATGGTGCCGTCCGGGCGCTGCCGCGTGGCATTGAGCCGCTGGAGTGCGGCGACACTTGGCTACGGTACCGGACCTCCAATCCTGAAAAGGCCAACCCGCGAGTTCTGGAGGCCATGAGCCGGGCGGGACTTTCGGTCGTCACCCTTTCCGACGTGGGCCGAAGCCTGGAGGAAGTGTATCTCCGGGTGGTGTCTGACCTTCAGCCGGGCGAGGAAGTCCGTCGGTGACGGCTGATACCAGGCGATACCTGGGATTCCGGGAGGCCGTTGGCCTGATCGCCGGCCGTGAAATCGCCGATCAGCTTCGGGATTGGCGGATCTTGACGCCGATTGCCATCCTGACCTTGTTTTTCCCCTTGCTGATGAACTTCACCGCCAACAAGGCGACCAGTTTTGTGGCCCAATACGGAGCCAACGTAGTCGCTGATCGGCTAATCCCTTTTCTCCTGATGGTGGTGGGCTTCTTCCCCATCTCCATCTCGCTGGTGATCGCGCTCGAGAGTTTCGCCGGTGAACGTGAACGCCTCTCACTGGAACCCCTGCTGGCCACGCCCTTGACCGATGGCCAGCTCTATCTTGGGAAGATGCTGGCCTCGCTCTTGGTACCGTTGATGGCCGCCTATCTCGGCATCGGCGTTTACCTTTTGGGGCTGGCCCTTACCGTGCATTGGTCGGCCCCGCCGTCCCTGCTGGCGCAGGTGTTGATGCTTACCACCATGCAGGCGTTGGTGATGGTTAGCGGGGCGGTGGTCATCTCGTCCCAGACCACGTCCGTGCGGGCCGCCAACCTGCTGGCCTCCTTCGTCATTGTCCCCATGTCGCAACTGATCATCGGCGAGAGCTTGATCATGTTTTGGGCACAGTATGCGGTGCTGTGGTGGATCGTGTTCGGCCTGTTTATCGTGGCGATCATCCTCGGCAGAATGGGGATGCATCTTTTCAACCGCGAGGAACTCCTTGGCAGGGAAATCGATGTTCTGGACATCCGATGGGTATGGCATCATTTCAAGTCTGCTTTCATCGGTCGGGCAGTCGGCCTGGGAAGCTGGTACGCCGGTGTGTTGAAGGTTTCAGTTCCCCGTCTTTGGCCGAGCATGCTGTTCATGCTTGTGGCCATGCTAGGCGGTTACTGGCTGGGGATCCGGATGGCTGGACAGTATCAGATTCCACCCGATCTGCTGCAGGCGGATTCGATCAAGGTTGACCTTCTGAATCAGATGCGGAATTTTGGGCTGATGTCGGGGCGAGGCTGGTGGCTCGTACTGGCTAACAACCTGCGGGCAATCGGCGTGGCCTCCCTGGCGGGCATCTTCACCTTCGGCATCTTAGGCGTGATCCTGCTCATGGTGCCTGTCGGGCTGATCGGTTTCTTCTTCGGCAATCTCAGCCTGGCGGGATTCGACGCCTTCCGCTATGTGGTCGCCCTCGTCGTGCCTCACGGAGTCCTTGAGATCCCGGCCGCCATCCTGGCGGGAGCAGCCATCCTTCACTTGGGGATGTCGTTGGTCAGCCCACCTTCGGGGGAAAGCCTGGGCGAAAGCTGGTTGAGTGCGCTTGCGGAATGGTGTCGAGTGTGCCTTGGGGTGGTTGTGCCCCTGCTGGCCGCCGCGGCGGCTATCGAGGTATTTGTGACCCCGCTTGTGGCCGCCTTGCTCCTGGGAGGAGGCTGACCCGTGGCGGAGCTGATCATCCTCGGTACGGCGAATTCCATCCCGTCCGTCGAACATGCCAACACTCACATGGCTGTCCGGAGCCGCTCGGGGACCATCTTGATCGACTGCGTAAGCACACCTGTGATTCGCCTCGAACGCGCCGGCATCGCACTGGATGATATCCAGGATGTGATCCTGACCCACTTTCATCCCGACCATGTCTCGGGCGTTCCTCTGCTGCTCATGAACATGTGGCTGCTGGGCCGGGAAGTGCCTCTGAGGATCTATGGCCTCAATCACTGTCTCAAGCGAATCGAAGACATGATGAGCTTCTACCAGTGGGAGAACTGGCCAGAGTTCTTTACGGTCTCGTTTCACCGCCTTCCCGAGACCGAAGCGGAGGTGGTGCTGCAGAATGACGAGCTGCGGATCTTGTCTTCGCCCGTTCATCATCTGGTGCCCACGATTGGGCTGCGGTTCGAGTCTTCCACCTCCGGCCGACACATCGCCTATTCCTGCGACACGGAACCGTGCGATGAAGTGACCCGCCTGGCCTCGGGCGCGGAAATCCTCATCCACGAAGCCACCGGTCGCAGTCCGGGCCACACCTCGGCGGCCCAGGCTGGCGAGATCGCCGCTCGCGCCGAGGTGGGGCAACTGCTGCTCATCCATTACCCGGTACATCCCGCTGTCAATCCCGATTTGGTGCATCAGGCGGGTGAGAGCTTTCAGGGCCCGGTATCCCTGGCAGAAGATTTTATGCATATCCCACTCGAGTAGGAGGTTAAGGCACGGCCGAGTCTCGTTCGCATAGCCACCCTATGGGTTGGGGTTGGTCCGTTCCAACTGAGCTGCATGTGGTAGAATGTCTTCTGTCGAGGGATCCATCTTGGCGGAATGGAAACAACTGATCGGCCATTCTTGGACCCCACGTTGTTGTCTGCCCTCCCTAGAACCCGAATGTTTGAACCCCCACAAGCGAATGCATGCTTCAACAGACTTACCGCAAGGCCGACGGTTCTTGGCGTGGATCGCGGCGCTTGGATGCGTGCCGTTCCATGGCTTGGGCTCGAGGGGCGGCAGCACCAGAAGCAGGAACCCTCGTCTGCATGTATACTGGATCGTTGAGATGGGGGAAGAATCGAGAGGATTTGAGGCGGCATGTCCACGGTATTGATCGTCGATGACGATTCGACCATGACATCCTTGTTGACAACGCTGTTGCAGCTGGATGGCTACGACGTGCTGCAGGCATCCTCCAAGCAGGGCATGATGGACGTGCTTCAAAAGCATCGACCAGACATGGTGCTGATGGATGTGTTCATCGGTGACGCGGACGGCCTCGAAATACTAGGGGAACTGAAAGGTTCGGGGGACCGTCGACTGGACATGCCGGTCGTCATGACTTCCGGCATGAATCTGGCTCAGGAATGTGAGGCGGCCGGAGCGTCAGCGTTCCTGATGAAACCCTACGACCCAGCACGACTATTGTCAGTGATAAAGCACCAATTAGACGGGGAATAAGAGGCGCCTTCGAGGCGTCCCCGGAAAGAATGAGTTAACTGTTGTGTCAAACACGAGAGACCTAAAATCGTCACGCCAGTGGCGGTTGATGGATTTACATTTACATACACCCGCATCAAACGATTACCAGGAACCTAAGGCATCCTATCTCGACGTCCTCCGCCGCGCTCAAGCGCGTGGACTGGACATCATCGCCTTTGCCGACCACAACACGGTGGCCGGATATCGCCAAATGAAGGAAGAAATCGAAAGACTTGAAATGCTCGAAAAATTGGATCGGCTCGAGAAAGATGAGCGGTCCAACCTGGATGAATACCGCCGGCTGCAGAACGAAGTGTTGGTGTTGCCCGGGTTTGAGTTCACGGCCACCTTTGGGTTCCATATCCTGGGTATCTTCTCGCCAGAGAAATCTGTGCGCGAACTTGAGCACCTGCTGCTGGACCTGAAGGTGCCGGCCGAGGACCTGGATCAAGGATCGTCAACGGTCGGGGCCACCGCCGACGTACTCACGGCGTACCAAGTGATCAACCGCGCCGGCGGCCTGGTGATCGCCGCCCACGCCAACTCGAGCAATGGTGTGGCCATGCGCGGCTTCCGCTTCGGTGGGCAAACCAAGATCGCCTACACTCAGGATCCCAACCTGCACGCGCTCGAGGTGACCGATCTGGACCAGAAAGGACGTCGCTCAACGGCACAGTTCTTCAACGGAACCAAGCCGGAGTATCCAAGACGGATGCATTGTATTCAGGGGTCGGATGCTCACCGGATTGCGGCGGACCCGAAGGACAAGAAGAATCTTGGCATCGGAGACCGTGTCACCGAGGTCATGCTGGACGCTGTGTCATTCGAGGCTTTGTTTGGGCTCTTCCAGAGCAATGACTTCGCCAGCCACCGGCCATATTTTGCCTCGTCGTCTGCTGCCAGTGTAGAGGTTCAGGATTTCGTCCTCCAGGCCCGTGAAGAGGGCCCGTCGATTGTCCAGGACTTTCACGAATCAATGACCGTACGTGGGGGCAGGCTGTACGCCATCATCGCCGACGTGTGCGGCATGGCCAACACCAACGGTGGAACGCTCTACGTCGGTGTGAGTGAGGACTCCGCCAAACCACTGGCCGGGGTAAGCAACCCCAAGGACGCCATCAAGAAGCTGGAGAAGGAAATCACCAAGCGTATCAGCCCTCCCTTGTCCTGCCAGGTGGACTCGATGGAGACCCGTGGCAAGACTGTCCTGCGCGTGCTTGTCCCCCGGGGTGACGACCCGCCATATGCGGTGGACGACAATAAGATCTACGTCCGTGATGAGACGGATACCGGCTTGGCCGTGCGAGACGAAATCAAGCAGCTCGTGCTGCGCGGCCCCTCTGAGGAGCCGGTGGCCGAGACCGAGGACGAGACGGCCCCGACGGAACACGGTATCGCACCTCCTCGGACGGGTGTTGAAGTCGTCGATGTCGAAGAACGTGACAACACCAAGTACTACACACTGCGTGACCTGCGCAATGGCAATGTGGTCAAGAATGTCACTCAGACATCGGCACGGCGCCTGTGGCACTATGCGATTTCGGAGTACAAGCAGCTTCCGGATGACAAGACGCGGGCCGGCATCACCTGGCAGGGTGACCTGGGCAAGTTGAAGGAGCAGAAGCGGGGCAACCGACATCGCTATGACTTGGTTCAGATGAGCGACGGCAGCATGCGCTTCTACTACGGCGTTACTGAAGACGGCATTCACGGCGAGTGGAAGGCCCTCGTCGGCAACGATTCCGAGTAAGCCGGACCCAGTGTCTGGGCATTGATGACCTGAGGCAAGCATCTTTCGGGCGCCCCCACGGGGCGCCCGATCGTCTGGAGGCGGGCGAATTGACCCAAGCATCTCGGCCCATCATCCGGGTGTTTGATTTCGAGAGTGATTATGTCGCGGTTCGGAGCCTGTGGCAGCAATCCGGTCCAGGTATCCAGCTTTCGTCCTCTGACGAACCGCAGGAGATTCATAAGAAGCTGGCCCGCGACCCAGATCTGTTCCTGGTGGCCGAAGCCGGGGGACGGATCGTCGGCTCCGTGCTGGGGGGATTCGACGGCCGGCGCGGCATCGTCTATCACCTAGCGGTGGTTCCCAGTGAACGCCGCCGCGGGATGGGCCGGGCCCTGATGGAAGCGGTTGAAGCACGACTGCTTGCCAAGGGGTGCCTAAAATACTATCTGTTGGTTACAAGGGACAATCCGGAGGCGCTGGAATTCTACGAGGATTTCGGCTGCGAACTCATGCCGCTGCATGTCTTGGGAAAGAGGATCGGATGAAGGTCGGCATTCTGACGATTTCAGATCGAAGCGCCCATGGAGAGCGGGAAGACCGCTCCGGCCCAGCCATCAGAGATCTGGTGTCGACGCAAGATTGGGACCTCGTCGGACCAGCGGTGGTTTCCGATGATCAGCCCGGGATCGAGGCCCAGCTCGTCCGCTGGGCCGATGATGACGGTTTGGACCTGATCTTGACCACAGGTGGCACCGGCCTTGCCGCCAGGGATCGCACACCCGAAGCCACCCTGGCGGTCTGCGACAGGCTGGTGCCTGGGCTGGTCGAGGCAATGCGGGCTGCCAGCCTGCGTGTCACTCCCCACGCCATGCTCTCCCGCGCCCAGGCAGGCATCCGAGGGCGGACGTTGATCATCAACCTGCCGGGCAGCCCCAAGGCGGTGCGCGAGACCTTACAGGTGATCCTGCCCGCTTTGCCGCACGCGCTCCAAGTGCTGAGCGGCGCTGGTGACGCCGAGTCCGGCCACAATGCGCCGGCTGGCAGGCGAGAAGTCTGACCCCCGTGGGTCCACATCCCGCAAAGCCCAGCCGGTATCGTTGGACCGTGGTGGGTGTCTTCTTCAGCTTCATGCTGCTTCACCAATCGGATAAGCTGTTGATCGGCCCACTGACGACGCCGATCATGAACACATTTGGGATCGACGAATTCCAAATGGGGGCCGTGTTTACCGGGGCGCTGCTCGTGGGCGCTGTGATGTACCCGGTCTGGGGCTACCTCTACGATAAATTCGCCCGGCCGAAACTGCTGGCGCTGGCTTCCCTGATTTGGGGATCCACCACCTGGCTGGGAGCAATTGCGCCGACCTACTCGACGTTTCTGATTAGCCGAGCTTCGACCGGGATCGACGACTCGAGCTATCCCGGCTTGTACAGCCTGGTGGCGGATTACTTCGGTCCCGAACTGCGCGGCAGGGTGTACGGCTTGCTTCAACTTTCCCAGCCCATGGGCTACATGTTGGGTCTCATTCTGGCGACCACGCTCAGCGGGCTGATCGGTTGGCGGGCCGTGTTTTACCTCACTGGAAGCCTGGGGATCGTGCTGGCCGGAGTCATTCTGCTCGTCGTACGCGATGCCCCTCGGGGGCAGACCGAACCCGAACTCGCCGATCTAGAGCAGATGGGAGTTTACAAGTTCAACTTCCACCTGGCGTTGGGGCTCTTCCGAAAGCCAAGCTTGCTTCTGCTCTTCGCACAAGGCTTCGTGGGTGTCTTTCCATGGAACGTGATTACGTACTGGTTCTTTCGCTATCTTGAGACGGAACGGGGCTACGCAAGCGGCGAGGTGCTGACGACGATGGGGCTGGCCATCCTGGTGCTCTCGGCCGGCTACTTTGTGGGCGGGGCGCTGGGCGATGCCCTCTTCAAGCGAACGCGGCGTGGCCGGCTGTTGGTCTCGATGGGGGCCGTCTTGATCGGGGCGGTGCTCCTAAGCGTCACCATGGGAATCCCGGAGGACCAGAAGCTGGTTTTCATGCTGATGCTCAGCGCCACGGCGCTCTTTATGCCCTTCTCATCCCCCAATGTGGTGTCGACTGTCTATGACGTCACCTTGCCCGAGGTTCGGAGCACGGCCCTGGCCGTCCAGTACTTTATCGAGAATGGCGGCGCAGCCTTAGCACCCCTTCTGGCAGGTTACATCGCTGTGCGAGCCTCGCTCGGCGACGCGATCTTACGGATTTCAGTGCTTGCCTGGGTCCTGACGGCCGGTTTCCTGGCGGTGGCCGCCTACCTGGTGCCGCAGGACATCGAGCGCTTGAGAGAGGAACTTCAGGCCAGGGCGGCTCATGAGCGGATGGGTCAGTCCGCCACGTCCTGAGTAGGAAAGGCGGGCACTTTTTCGGAGCCTCGCCGAGGCTTGCAGGGATGTGTGGCGGCGGTGTAAGGATTGTGAAAGACATCACAATTAGATTCTACCCAGGGGGGACCGGTTTTGGGGGGACGGCTCGGTTGGGCGGGCTCTTGTCCGGCCATGGCCTTTCAATTATCCTTCATGACTGAGATGGAACAGCTCTGGGTCATCTGCCCGTTCACTCCTGCGGGGCTGGACGGATCGGAGGCGGTATGGATCCGGCAAATGTGACAATCTGGCTGGCGGCCTTGGCTGGACTGGCATCGATCCTTTCCCCGTGTGTGCTGGCCTTGCTCCCTGCCTACGTCGGCTATCTGGGCGGGAGGTCGGTCACGCCCGGCGGCCAGGTGGTGGAGAATCGCTGGATCACGTTCTCGCATGGCGTGGCCTTCGTCGTCGGGTTCAGCGTCGTGTTCATCACCCTGGGGGCGGCGGCTTCGCTGATTGGGGCTGCGCTGTACGACCTGCGCATCTGGATCGCCAAGATTGGCGGCATCCTTGTGGTGATCTTCGGGCTCCACACCATCGGGATCATCAACATACCCTTTTTGGACTACGACGTCCGGCGGCATGAGCGGCCTGATCCAGGCCTCGGCTACCTTTCGTCGGCACTGATGGGCGTGTTCTTCTCGGCCGGGTGGGCCCCGTGCGTCGGCCCTGTGTTGGGGGCTGTGCTCACCCTGGCGCTGAATTCAGCCAACCTGCGGTTGGGTGTCATCTTGATGACGGCGTATTCGATCGGGCTGGCGATTCCGTTCCTGCTGACCGCGCTCGGGATTGGGCGCATCACCGAACTGCTCCGCAAACGCCAGCGGTTGGTGCATTACATTTCGATCGCCACCGGAGTGCTGCTGGTTTTGGTGGGCGTGATGCTGTTCCTGGGCACACTGGAGCAGCTGGCGCGCTTCGGCTTCTTTATCAACCTCGGCCTATGACCCTGCCCCCAAACGACGAGACGGGAACGTGGCCCCGACGCTGGATGACGGCCGCCGGCGCCATGGGGCTGTTAGCGTTGGCTCTGGCGCTCATCTACCAGTGGGGCATTCCCGGGGCCGATTCCCGATTGCCCCCGATTGCCCAAGGCGATACGGCTGCTCCCCTGCAAGGCGCCCTGGCGCCGAACTTTTCCCTCACGGGGATTGACGGCCAGACACATCGGCTGGGCCAGCTGAGCGGGAACCCGGTTCTGATCAACTTCTGGGCGACCTGGTGCGAACCCTGCCGCTTGGAGATGCCGGCCATCCAGACCAGATACCAGCGCTATGCCGATCAGGGGTTGGAAGTGTTGGCCGTGGATTTTGACGAGCCCAAGGATGACGTGGTGGCTTTTGGCGAGAGCCTGGGGCTGACCTTTCCGCTATTGCTGGACCCTGCCGGCAAGGTGCAGACTCTGTATCAAGTGCGCGGCTACCCGACCAGCTTCTTCGTCGATAGGAGGGGCAGGGTGCAAGTGGTCCAAATCGGAGTGATGACGGAAGGCCAGCTCGATCGCAACCTGGCCGCCATCGGATTGGGCAATTGACCATGCGTGTGACGCTGTATTCCAAGTCTGGCTGCGGACTTTGCGACAGAGCCCGGGCCCAGCTGGACACTCTTCAAGCGGAGATTCCGCACCAGCTGGTAGAAGTCAATATCGAAAGCGAGCCGAAGCTGGAAGCTCGCTTTGCCGATCGCGTGCCCGTCGTCGAGGTCGGGCCGTACACATTGAGTGCGCCTTTCTCCGACCTGGACCTCAAGGTTGCGCTGCTCTCCGCCCGCGACGGTTTGCAGGCGAAAGACGACAAGCCTGCAGCAGTGAGCCGGAATCAGGCCATTCGCCTCAACCGCGGCCTCCTGTTCTTCGCCCGGCATTGGCTGGCGGCATTCAATCTGGCAGTGTTGGTGTACGTGGGCCTGCCCTTTGCTGCGCCAACTCTCATGCACCTCGGTTACGAACGGCAGGCGCGCTGGATCTATACGGTCTACTCTCCGCTCTGCCACCAACTGGCATTTCGCTCCTGGTTCGTCTTCGGGGAGCAACCGGCCTATCCCCGCTCCCTGGCGGGAACCGATCTGATCAGCTTTGGACAAGCGACGGGGATGGATGAAAACGACTACATCGGCGCGCGGGCCTATCTCGGCAACCCAACCCTGGGGTACAAGACGGCGCTTTGCGAACGCGACATTGCTATCTACGGCGGTATCTTTCTTTCAGGCCTGGCCTTTGCCTTTCTGCGCAAGAGGCTCAAACCCATCCCCATGTGGCTTTGGTTCGTCCTCGGCATCCTGCCCATCGCTCTCGACGGGGGTACCCAGTTGATCTCGGTGCTACCGATTCCGGGGCTGTCGGCTATTCTGCCCATGCGCGAGAGCACACCCTTCTTGCGCACCCTCACGGGCGGCCTGTTTGGCGTCATGAACGTCTGGCTGGCTTATCCGTATGTCGAGGAATCGTTCGCCGAGACGAGAGCCCTGATTTCTGCCAAACTCCAGGCTGCCGGGGTCGGCAACTCAGGCTCGGCCATCGTCGGCTAGACCCCTCTTCAGCGCCATGATAGACTGACCGCATGCCCTACGCCACGTTGGGTGCCTTGTGCGCGTTCCAGTTCGAATCTCTCCGATTGCCCGGCGTGGAACACGCCATTTTCACCCGGCGTGGGGGCGTGAGCGAACCGCCGTGGCGGTCTCTGAACGTGGGTGGCTCGGTAGGCGATGACCCCAAGAATGTGGCCACCAACCGCCGGCGGATGTTCGAATCCGCGGGCCGGCCCAACGACACGCTGGCCTATGTATGGCAGATACACTCCGAGCGTGTGCTGCGTATCGATCGGCCATCTGACGGTGTGGAGGCTGAAAAAGCAGACGCCATGGTGACCGACCATCCGGACATCACGTTGATGATGCGATTCGCCGACTGTGTGCCGATCCTTGCTTACGATCCGAGCCGACCGGCCGTGGGGGTGGCTCATGCCGGCTGGAAAGGCACGCTCCACGGCATCGCCCAGCGCCTGGTTGAAACGATGGAGCAGGACTTTGGGACGGACCCTGGCGGCCTTGTCGTGGGAATCGGGCCGTCGATCGCCGCTCACCATTATCCCGTTGGCCCTGAGGTCGCGGACGCGTTCCGGCGGTCCTTCGGGACGGCAGCGAGCCAGTTTCTCGACCTGGCTAATGGGGAACTGCACTTGGACCTTTGGGGGGCCAATCGTTGGCAGCTGGAGCAGATGGGCGTGGCTCACATCGAGATCAGCGGAATCTGTACTGCCTGCCGGACGGAGGATTGGTTCTCGCATCGTGCCGAATCTGGCAAAACCGGCCGGTTTGGCGCATTGCTGAACCTTGCGGCCAGAGCCCCATGAGGGCGATTCCAGGGCGGGCGCATCTCGAGGCGAACCTGGAGGATGTTCGCCGGAGAATGACGCAGTCAGCCGAACGCGCCAGCCGGGACCCGAGAGAAATCAAGCTTGTGGCCGTGACAAAGGGACGCTCAGCCGATGTGGTGCGGGCAGCCTACGATGCGGGGCTGAAGCTGTTTGGCGAAAACCGCGTTTTGGAGGGCCAAGATAAGATCCATGAGCTGTCGGATTTTGAAGCGGTGACGTGGCACATGATTGGTCACATTCAGAGTCGCAAAGCCCGAGACGTGGTGGGCGCTTTCCAGCTGATCCACTCGGTGGATCGCCCTCGAATTGCTAAGAAGCTGGACGAGTGCGCCGGGGAAGCCGGGGTGCGTCAGGCGGTTCTGATCGAGTGCAATGTGTCGGGCGAAGAGAGCAAGGGCGGCTGGGAGATGGCCAGCGAGATCGAGTGGGAAAGCAAGCTCCCGGAGTTCAAATCAGTGGCCACGTTGCCCAACCTCGAGGTCCGCGGCCTGATGACGATGGCCCCGTGGACGCGGGACGAACTGTTGCTGGGAGAGGTGTTTGGGCGGCTGAGGCGGCTCAGCCTGTTCCTGAAGGATCGGCTCCCGGGTTCGCATTGGGCTGAGCTCTCCATGGGCATGACGGACGACTTTGAGGTTGCAATTGAACACGGCGCGACGATGGTCCGCCTGGGCAGGGCGCTGTTTGGTGAGATGGACGACCCCTCGCAAGATTGAGAAGCCGGTGGTCGGAAATCAAGCGGAGCGATCGCTGGCCTGACACCGTGCAGCCCAGCGTATGGAAGGAGAAGGGTTCGTGGCGTTTTTGATCTACATCATTCAATTGGCTTCAACGATCCTCATCGTGCTCATCATCGTGGACGTGGTGCTGAGCTACTTTCTCAGCCCTTTCCATCCTCTTCGTCAGGCGCTGGATCTGGTTGTGCAACCGATGCTGGCGCCGGTGCGTCGAATTGTTCCCAGCGTTGGCATGATTGACTTCAGCCCTGTGGTGCTGTTGATCGTGATTCAGTTGGTCGAATCGATTTTGGTCGGGATCCTCCGATCCTTCTAGTCTTACCGGGACAAGAGTATGCGCAAATTTCAACTCCATGATGGCAAACAAGGGGCGGCTTTAACCGTCCGGGTCACCCCGAGAGCCCGCAAAACTGAGGTGGGGGGAGTATTAGAGGACGGGACCCTTCGTGTTCGGGTTGCTCAGCCTCCGGTGGACGGAAAGGCCAACAAGGCCCTGTTGACTTTTCTGGCGCGCGTGTTAGGGGTGCGCAAGAACAGAATCGAGATTGTGGCCGGAAACAAGGGCCTGGACAAAATCGTGTCGGTCACTGACCTTACGGCGCGCGAGGTCGAAAGCCGGCTGAACGCTTGGCTCGAGAAAGGCTAACACTGGATCACCAGGGGAGATTCAGCCGGCCGGTGCTGAGTCCTCGGGGATGGCCGCCGGGGCGGTGACGGTTCCCGGCGCCTCCATACGCCACAACGCCTCGTAAGCCACATCTCTCAAATGCGCGTCCTCACCCTGGAGCGCGCGCATGAGTTCCAACCTCAGCTGCTCGTCCCCAATCCAGCCCATCGTTTCCAGGGCCGCCGCCTTCTCTTCGTGGGTGCCGTCATTGTAGGCACGGCGAAGCATTTCCAGTGCCGGTCTCCCGGGGGCTATCCCCAGACCAGCCCGGCTGGCGTAGGCGACGAGCCAGGGGACCTGGGCCAGGTCTGTCGGCGGCGGGGTGACCTTGGCAGCCGGGTTGCGCCGTTTCTCAAGCGCCTCGGCCGCCGCGCCGCGCACGACCCACTGTCCGTCCTCAACCTGAATCTTTTCCAGCTGCTCGGCCGCCCAAGGTTCGGGAATTCGGGCCAGACCGAACACGGCCGCACGCCTGGTCAGCAGGTTGTCGATGCCGGCTGCCTCCTTGAGCATGGCAAAGCCTTCATCAGGGTTGATCGCCAGGGCCTCGGCGGCGGCGACGCGCACGGGTTCATCACCTTCCAGCAGCGCGTGGCCGAGGACTTCCAGGGCCTTGTCGGTGCCGATCGCAGCCAGGGCATGGCAACCGGCCTGGCGGACCCGCAGGTCCGGATCACCTTTGACCACGTTCTGCAGCTTCTCGATAGATTCCACGTGTTGCAGCCCACCCAGCCCGAGGCTGCCCAGAATTCTGCTGCCGACATGGTCAGAGCTGAGCAGCTTTTCGAAGAAGACAGCGGCGGTGTCTTCTTGTGCCGCCGCCATGGCATGGGTTGCTCGCAGGCGAAGCCCGTAGGGTTGATTGTGGCCCTGAATGAGTTTGCCAAGTGCGCGAAGCGTCGGCTGACGCCAAGCGGCCTTGCCATCCGCGCACGTGAGCCACCGGCCAACTGTCAGCACGCTCATGCCCAGGTCATCCTGGGAATCCGCAAGCAGCTGTTGGGCGGCGTCATCGGAATCGGCCAGGCCAGCGAGGTAGGCGGTGGACGTTTGCACTGGCGCCCAGTCGTCACTTGGCGGCGACTGGCCGATATCGGCCATCGCCTTGGCGGCCAGGTAAGCTCCTATTCCGGGCTGGAAGAATGACACTCGATTGCCTGGCCTTCGGACGAAGAGGCCTGCTTCTTCGAGATCGCTGACGGGTGTTCCCCGGGGCAGGCTCTTTTCGTTGACCGCGCCCTCGCGATCGGTGATCCATGCCAGGCCAGCGGCCGCAGCGGCCTGGGCTTCATCGGGCGCGAGGAAGCGAGACACGTATGTCTCGAAACCGTCCGAGCGCCTGGCGCCCCTTGCGTCGCCAGCAAAAGCCGCCCAGGTTCTCAGGGTCAACTCCAGCGGTGTCCAGCCGTGGCTGGCGCCCTGGAGCCAGCCAGAGATCAGCGCGGGATCCACGTCGTCTAGCCGGTCCTTGGAGAGGTTGGGCGCTACAAATGTCTGCCAGGCCTCCCCCCAACGCTTGAGAAACAGTCGCTGGTCGTAGTCATTCCACGGAGCCATGGCCAGCGGAGCGAAACCGGCCTTCGTGATGCCGTCATAACCTCGAACCGGCCCGGCGACGACCATCTGCAGATTTGGCGCATGCTGCTTTATAGCCCTGATCCAGGCCATGATCTCCGTCAAGGACTCGGCAGGGAACTCG